>Ga0208121_100006_pt1 | contig 321213 bp, 310 predicted proteins | sample LakWasMet62_LOW9_2_FD_183894 | JGI IMG/M metagenome (GOLD analysis project Ga0208121, IMG submission 183894) | Freshwater sediment methanotrophic microbial communities from Lake Washington under simulated oxygen tension - Sediment Metagenome... | ecosystem: Environmental > Aquatic > Freshwater... | reverse complement strand
GCCAGTTCGGCGTCGGTTCGGCCATGGGTCTGATGAAGGCCACCAAGCTGTGCCCGCAGGCCATCCTGCTGCCGGTGGACTTCGATGAATACCGCAAGTACTCGCGCCTGTTCAAGAACGTCATCACCGAGATCGCACCGTTGATGGAAGACCGCGGCGTGGACGAGGTCTACATTGACTTCACCGAGGTGCCCGGCGGCCAGCGCGACGGCGGGCGCACCCTGGCACGGCTGATCCAGAAAAGCATTCTGGACGCCACCGGGCTGACCTGCTCGATCGGCGTGGCCCCCAACAAGCTGCTGGCCAAGATGGCGAGCGAGTTCAACAAACCGAACGGCATTTCCATCGTCCTGCCGGACGATCTGCAGACGCAAATCTGGCCACTGCCGTGCCGCAAGATCAACGGCGTCGGCCCCAAGACCGACGCCAAGCTGCAGGCGCATGGCATCCATACCATCGGCGAGCTGGCGGCCCGTGAACCAACCTGGTTGGTGGAACACTTCGGCAAGAGTTACGGTGCCTGGTTGCATGAGGCCGCTTGGGGCCGTGACGAGCGGCCGGTGGTGACCGAGAGCGAACCGGTGTCGGTCAGCCGCGAAACAACGTTCGAGCGCGACCTGCACGCCGTGCGCGACAAGACCGAGCTGGGCGCCGTCTTCACCTGGCTGTGCGAGCGCGTGGCGGCCGACCTGCAACGCAAGGGTTATGTGGGCAAGACCATCGGCATCAAGTTGCGCTACGACGACTTCAAGAGCGTGACGCGTGACCAGACCATCGAGCTCTACACCAGTGATGCCAAGGCCATCCGCCAGGCCGCCGGCCAGTGCCTCAAACGCGTGGACCTGTCGCGCCGGCTGCGCCTGCTGGGGGTGCGGGTGGGCTCGCTGCTGCGCGCGGACGAAGCGGATGCCATGCAAAAACAGGTCGAAGCCCTTGTCGGGCATGCGCCAAACGCTATGAATTCAGGAGCAAAAACCGGTTCACTGTTCTGACCCACCGGACCCTTGAAAAATCTGACATGAAACTTACAATTAAGTTTCGTGCAGGAGGTTCCCATGAAACACGCCCTCACACTGGTGGAAATCCATCGCATCAAGCGCTGGCATGTGGCACACCGGGACGAGCACCCGCTGGAGTACGAGATGTGGGACGCCATGCTCTGCCTGTGGCTGATGGGCTGGGTCGGCTGGCTGCCCGCCTTTGCGCTCGATGCCCTCTGGGCTTGGCCGCTGTGCCTGCTGGCCATGAGCGCACCGCAGATGTATGTGGCGTGGCGCCGGTACGCACACCAGACGCAACGCCTGCGATGCGACTGGCTCGGCAACGTCAGCTGAATAGCTCAGGCCACCTCAATCTCGTCCTGATGGTTGGCCACGTGAAACGCGTGGGCCAGGGCGAAATCGGCCCGGCTCAGGGCGCCATAGGCAAAGTGCGGCTGGAGCGCACCGGTGTGGCTCTGGAAGCGTGTGATCGCCGCGCGCAGGCGCGCCGCACCGGGCTGCCAGTCCGGCAACTGCGCCAGCTGCGGTGCACCGGGAATCGGCTCCGTCAAGCCGTGGCTCATGCGGCCGCGCCACTTGAAAAAGGCAAAGGCCGCGGAACCGGCGGTGGCCTGGAACAGCGCACTCTTCGGCGCGGGAAAACCGTCCAGGCTCATCTCGATGCTTTGCGCCAGGTGGTCGAGCACGGCACGCATCGTCCAGGTGTTGGTGCTGCGCACCCGGGTGGCGCGCTCAAGCCGGTCGAGCCAGCGCAGCACATCGTCCAGTGACTGGACTTTAGGAATATCGGCCATGGCACCTCCGGCGAGCAAGCTCGTTTGTAGAACAAGGTAGTGTCTGCGGTTCATCTTTGGGGGAACCTGTTTCGCACAGGTGACTGTTGAAAACGGGTTCGTTCGATTACAGTTTATCCACTCCCATCCACCTTGCCGCCATGAACTGCTTCACGCTCACCATCACCGACCACATCGCCCACCTGGTGCTCAACCGCCCTGAGGCGATGAACACCATGCACCCGCAGTTCTGGCGTGAACTCGACGCCGTGCTGACACAGTTGCATGCCGGCAACGAGGCACGTGCGCTGGTGATCAGCAGCACCGGCCGGCACTTCAGCGCCGGCATGGCGCTGGAGACCTTCGGCGGCGCGGTGCAGCTGGACGACCGCAGCCCCGAAGGGCGCGCGGCCGTCTTCGACCTGCTGACCGACATGCAGGCCACCTTCACCAAGCTGGAAACGCTGCGCATTCCGGTGATCGCCGCCATCCAGGGCGGCTGTATCGGCGGCGCGGTGGACATGGTCAGCGCCTGCTGCCTGCGCTACGCCACGAGTGATGCCTTCTTCTGCATCCAGGAGATCAACATCGGCATGGTGGCCGACGTCGGCACGCTGCAGCGGCTGCCCAAGCTCATGCCGCTGGGCGTGGTGAAGGAACTGGCCTACACCGGCCGCCGCCTGCCAGCCGCGCAGGCGCTCGGTTACGGCCTGGTGAACCAGGTGTTCGACACACCCGAGGCACTGCTGGCCGCTGCACTGCAGACGGCCAAGGAGATTGCAACCAAGCCGCCGGTGGCGATCTGGGGTACCAAACAGGCCTTGCACTATGCGCGCGACCACGGCGTGGACGACGCGCTCAAGCAAATGGGCTGGCTGCAGGGCGCGATCTGGAGCAACAAGCATGTGCTGGAGGCCGTGACGGCCATGAAGGAAAAACGCGGCGGCAACTTCCCGCCGCTGGCGCCGCTGCAATCTTTCAAGGAAATTGGCCAGTAGCCCTTGCTGAATAAGCGCAAACAGCTACTTTTTTGATAGCAAATTACTGGCGTGCCGTTCGCACATTGGCCGGCAGTGCCTGCGGGTGGCTGGTGCGCCAGGGGTTGATGTCCAGCCCGCCACGCCGCGTGTAGCGCGCATAAACCGTCAGCCTGGCCGGTTTGCAGCGCGTCCACACGTCCATGAAGATGCGCTCCACGCACTGTTCATGGAACTCGTTGTGGTTGCGAAAGCTCACGATGTACTGCAACAGACCTTCCTGGTTGATCTGCGGCCCGCTGTAGCTGATCTGCACGCTAGCCCAGTCGGGCTGGCCGGTCACCAGGCAGTTGCTCTTGAGCAGGTTGCTGGTCAACACCTCGCTCACCGGCTGTTCGTCGAAGGCCGCCGTCAGCAACTCGGGCGCCGGCGTGTACTGCGAGCACTCCACCTCCAGCCGGTCCAGGTTCAGGCCGTCGAGTTCGTGGATCGGCTCGCGGTCGAACAACTCGGGGCCGATCAGCTTCACGCCCACCGTGCCCTTGGCCTCGGAGCCGCGCCACACCGCCTCGCTGATGTCGGCGCGGATGCGGGCCTGAACCTCGGCCGCATCAGCAAACCGGGTGTTGTTGAAGCTATTGAGGTAGAGCTTGAAGGACTTGCTCTCCACGATATTGGGTGTCTCGCACGGCACCGTGATGTGGGCCAGCGCCACCTGCGGCTTGCCACGCGCATTGAGCCAGCTCAGCTCATAGGCCGTCCACAGATCGGCGCCGAGGAAAGGCAGCGTGGCCGGCACACCGATTTCCTCGCGTTTGGCGATGCGGGCAATCGGGTACAGCAGCGTTGCGTCGTACTGGTCGACGTAGGGCACCGCCTTGCCGAGCAGGGAGTTTTCGGGGGTCGTCATTCCTGCACCTTGCGACGGAAGACGAGACGATCTGCTTCAGAGGCTGCAGCATCGAAGGCATAACCTTCAAGGTTGAACTTCTCCAGCTGCTTCGGCGTCGTCACGCGATGGGTGGCGGCGTAACGTGCCATCAGGCCGCGCGCGCGCTTGGCCAGGAAGCTGATGATCTTGTATTTGCCGCCCTTGTAGTCTTCGAACACGCATTCGATCACGCGCGCCTTCAAGGCCTTTTTGTCCACCGCCTTGAAGTACTCCTGTGACGCCAGATTCACCACCACCGGCGTCTTGTCGGCCTGCAAGCGCTCATTGAGGTAATCGGCAATCTGGGTGCCCCAGAACTTGTAGAGGTTGTTGCCTTTCGCATTGGCCAACTGGGTGCCCATCTCCAGCCGGTAAGGCTGCATCCAATCCAGCGGCCGCAGCACGCCGTACAGGCCACTCAGGATGCAGACATGCGCCTGCGCCCAGGCCAGGTCGTCGGCCTTGAGCGTCTTGGCATCCAGGCCTTCGTAGACATCACCGTTGAAGGCCAGAACCGCCTGCTTGGCGTTCTTGGCCGTGAATTTGGTACTCCAGGCCTGGTAACGCGCCACGTTCAGGCCCGACAGCGCATCACTGAGGCTCATCAGCTCGGCAATGTCCTGCGGCGACTTCTCGCGCAGGATCTCGATCAGCTTGGCCGACTGTTTCACAAACAGCGGCTGCGTGTGCGGCACGTCGCCGGCGGGGGTGTCGTAGTCGAGTGATTTGGCGGGGGATAATAAAAACAACATGCTGGAAATCCTGTATCACGACGATTATCTAGTAGCCGTGAACAAACCGCCCGGGCTGCTGGTGCACCGCACCGGTCTCGATGCAGGAGAAACGCAGTTCGCGCTGCAGCTGCTGCGCGACCAGCTCGGCCGCCCGGTCTGGCCGGCGCACCGGCTCGACAAGGGCACCAGCGGCGTGCTGCTGTTCGCGCTCGATGCAGCCACCGCCAGCCTGATCGGCCAGGCCTTCGACGTCGGCAATAGCGTAAAAAAAACCTACCGCGCCGTGGTGCGCGGCTGGCCAGAGGCGCAAGGCTTGATCGACCACCCACTCAAGCGCATGAAAGACGACGCCCGCGCTGGCCGCGAGGAGGTACAGGACGCGCAGACGCGCTACCGCACGCTCGAACACTACGAGTTGCCGTTGCCCTACGGCAGCTTTGCAACCATGCGCTGCGCGTTGGTGGAGCTGCAACCCCTGACCGGCCGACGCCACCAATTGCGCCGCCACATGAAGCACATGGCCCACCCCATCATCGGCGATGCCACGCATGGCAAGGGCCCCTTGAACCGGGCGGTGGCGGAGTTCCTGGGCCGGCAGCGTTTGTGGCTGCATGCACTGCGCCTGGCGTTGCCGCATCCGGTCAGCGGATCGATGCTCACCCTTGAAGCGGACCCCGGTGCTGAGTGGCAGCTCTGGGCGAAGCATGTTGCCACCACGTAGCAACCGATTCCGCCACGAGCCGGCGTTCGCCCCGGAGCCCCCCATTCATCGGTCTTTCTTCTGCCTCTGTTTTTGCCGGCGCTGAAATGTGCGACCATTCTGTCCTCCGAAGGGAGTCCGCACGCCCTGCGCCTTATCCAGAAGAAAGCTCTATCCCATGCCCCGTCTCTTGAACTTCTTGTACAACGCCCGTCGCGCACGCAACGTCACGCTGGGCATGGCGGCCATCGTGTCCGCAACCCTCCTGACGGGTTGCTCTTTGTGGCCCAAAGCCGGGACCTCCGAGCCCACGCCGGTGGCCGTGCCGGCCGAACCCGCGAAAGCGGCCGCGCTGACTGCCGCCGACGGCGAAAAACCGGCGACTGTCGCGATCCCGCAGAGTGCAGCGGCTCCCCAGCCCTTGCCCGCCAAGCCGGAAGCCACCAGCACCGCGCAGGCCGAGCCTGCCAAGGCAGAAACGCCACCGGCAAGCGCAACCCAGGCGCCGATCAAGGCCACGGCACCAAAGACCACAACATCGCTGCCCACCTTGGCTGCAGCCGACCTGGCACACGGGTACTACATCAATGTGGGTTTGTTTGCCGTTCCCGGCAACGGCACGAACGCGCACCAGACGCTGGAAGGCGCGGGGTTACCGGTGTTTTCCGACCGCTTGATGCGCAAAAAGGGTCCGCTGACCCGCGTCCGGGTGGGTCCGTTTTCCACGCGCGCCCAAGCCGACAGCGCTGCCAAAAAAATCCAGGCCCTCAAGCTCGATGCCATTGTTTTCCGGCACTGAACGGCTAACGGGCTGACGCGCCACGCCCGCTGAGGCAGCGGGCCATCGGCGATTCAATCGGCCATTGAAACGAGCTACTTCAGGTCACCCGCCAGCGACGCCAGCGTTTCGGCACTGATGGTCACATGGGCCGGGTAATGGGTGTGGTCACAGCCCAGCTTGACACTGGCTCCGGCCTTGATGGCAGCGCGCATGGACGGCGTGAATTCGAAGCGCACGAAATGCACGGCCGAGGTCTTCTCGTCGTTCTCGCGGTCCAGGTCCTCGTCGGCAATGGCGTAGACGCGCTCGTCACCTTCAACCTCGACGAACATGCGGTCTTCCACACCGTTCAGGCGCGCCAGTTCGCGCTTGCGCTCATTGATGTCCGGGTACTCGATCAGCATCGTGGCTTTCCAGTTGCTGCCGTCCGGCACCAGCGGGGCGTAGGCCTCGATCTCCTGCAGGATGCCCTCTTCCTCGAAGATCTTCTCGATGCGCAGCATCTCCTGGATCTGGTAGCGGATGGTGGTTTCGGACTCGAACTGCAGGTGGATGTGCTCGCCCAGATGCACGCTGCGCAACTGGCGGTGCGCCATGACCTCGGCCTTGTGTTCCTTGCGCCACTTGCTGTAGGCCTCCAGCGACATCAGGCTGTCGGGGGTGATCTTGCCGGTGAGTTGCATGTTTATCTTCCTCATTTCAATCCATACGCCTTGCGCACCAGGCTCAGCGGATGTTGTAGTTCCGGCGCACCCAGGCCGTTGACCTCGAAACCCTGCGCAATGTGGTGACCGCCGAGCGGGCAGTCGGAGCTGATGTAGTCCGGCTTGGCGCCGTCTTTCATGGCGGCCATGGCCTTGAACACCGGCTTGCCGATCTTCATGGCCTGCTGGTGATAGGCCTTCTTCACGCCGAAGGTGCCGGCATGGCCCGAACAGCGCTCGATGGTATTGATCGTGGTATCGGGGATCATCTTCAGCATCTCTTCGGTCTTCTTGCCGATGTTCTGCACCCGGCCATGGCAGGGGATCTGGTAACTCACATTGCCCAGCGGCGTGCTGAATTCGGTCTTGAGCAAGCCGTCGCGCTTGCGTGCCATCAGGTACTCGAACGGATCCCACATGGCGTCCTTGACCAATTGCACGTCCGCCTCGTCCGGGTACATCAGCGGAATCTCCTGCTTGAACATCAGGGCGCAGCTCGGCACTGCGGCCAGGATGGCAAACCCATCCTTGGCGTAGCGGGCCAGCACCGGGATGTTGGCCTCCTTGCTGGCGTTCACGGCATCGAGGTCGCCCAGTTCCAGTTTGGGCATGCCACAGCATTTTTCCTTCTCGACGATCACGTAGGGGATGTCGTTGTGGTCCAGGATCTTCAGCAGGTCGTGGCCGATGCCGGGTTCGTTGTAGTTGATGTAGCAGGTGGCAAAAATCGCCACCTTGCCCGGGGTCTTCTCGCCATCCTTCACCACCGTGGCCTGCGCTTCGGGCGTGCCAGAGCGGAACTTCCGGGTGGCGAGCGAGGGCAGCCAGGCGTCCTTGTCCACACCGGCCACGCTTTCCATCAGACTTCGCATGACCCGGGTCTTGTTGACGGCATTGGCCACCTGCACCACCACCGGAATGCCGGCGAACTGGCCATGCACGTCGGTAGAGGCGAGGAACTGCTCGGCGATGCCGACCGCCCCCTTCTTGAATTTGATGGCCTTGGCACGCAGCATGGTGTGCGGAAAATCCAGGTTCCATTCATGCGGCGGGGTGTACGGGCACTTGGTCATGTAGCACAGGTCGCACATGTAGCACTGGTTCACCACCTGCCAGTAGGCTGACTTGGCCACACCATCAACTTCCATCGTTGAACTCTCGTCTACCAGATCGAACAACGTGGGGAAGGCGCCGCACAGGCTGACACAGCGGCGGCAGCCGTGGCAGATGTCGAAGATGCGCTCCAGCTCCTTGAAGCAGGAGGCTTCGTCGTAGAAGTCGGGGTTTTTCCAGTCCAGCGGATGTCGGGTCGGGGCTTCCAGGTTGCCTTCGCGTGCCATGGCCAGTCCTTTGTCTCGTTATGGTTAGAAGAAGAACTCTCGTTGGAAAATTCTTTTGCAAACCACTACGCCTCGCGGCGTAGCGAGCGGGTCGAGAGCAAGGCGCGGGTGTCAGGCAACCGGAATGCACTTGCGGTGCATGAGGATTGCCTGAACGGGTCCCGCAACGCCGCTATCGGCCCGCGCAGTAGCCGCTAATCGACCAGTTCGGCCAGTGCCTTGGCATAGCGATTGGCATGCGAACGCTCGGCCTTGGCCAGTGTTTCGAACCAGTCGGCGATTTCGTCAAAGCCTTCCGCGCGGGCGGTCTTGGCCATACCGGGGTACATGTCGGTGTACTCGTGGGTCTCGCCCGCCACCGCGGACTTCAGGTTGTCGCGGGTCGGGCCGATCGGCAGGCCGGTGGCCGGGTCGCCGGATTGCTCCAGAAACTCCAGGTGGCCATGCGCATGGCCGGTTTCGCCTTCGGCCGTGGAGCGAAACAGCGCGGCCACATCGTTCTGGCCTTCAACGTCGGCCTTGTTCGCGAAATACAGGTAGCGGCGATTGGCTTGGGACTCGCCAGCGAATGCTTCTTTGAGGCACCCTTCCGTCTTAGAACCTTTGAGTGTCGGCATGAATATCTCCTTGAAAAGTTGAAGATTTGTCTCGCTTGCCTTGAACAGTTGTGTCAAAGACCCGCACAGACTATTCCGATTCGAGCCCTCGGTCTAATAGGCTCTTTCAATTCAAAGAATTACCGCTCCCTATGAATTGTCGCTATTGAGATTCATTCTCAAATATCATCGCCAGACCCGCTGGTCTTCCTGGATGGGCTCTCTCAAAAATTACGATAAAGTAAACGAATTACGTCATGGTGAACGGATCACCATGGAGGAGACTGCATGACAAGCACCCAGAAAATGGGCCGAACGGCGCCGCCACCGGCACCCATCCAGCAACTGCACCACTACGCCTACCGCGCCCGCGATGCCGAGGAAACGCGGCACTTCTATGAAGACATCCTGGGCCTGCCGCTGTACCACATCATCCAGAGCGACTACGTGCCCAGCACCGGCGAGTACTGCCCCTACACACACTTTTTCTTCCGCCTGCAAGACGGCTCTTTCATCGCCTTCTTCGACCTCGGCGACGACCAGGCCGCCGCGCCCAGCCCCAACACGCCCCAGTGGGTGAACCACGTCGCCTTTCGCCTGGACTCACTGGAAGAGCTGGAAGCCATGAAAGCCCGCCTGCAAGCGCACGGCATTGAGGTAATCGGCGTGACCGACCACCACATCTTCAAGAGCATCTATTTCTTCGACCCCAACGGCGTGCGGCTCGAACTCTCGGCCCAGGTGGCCGACGAGTTCCAGATGCTCAAGGAAAGCACCACCGCCCACGCGCGCCTGGATGAGTGGAGCGCGCGCAAGGCACAGTGGCGCCGCGACCGCGCCTCCGGCAAGGTGGCCTCACCTCTCAAACCGCAGCAGAACGACCGCCCCGAAGTAGCCGCCCGCATCCAAGGGCAGAAAGGCCATGCAGCATGAACACGACTTACCGCGAAACCGCCTACACCAATGGCTACGAATTCACGCAAGGGTCGGGCTACGAACTGCCCGAATACCCTTTCGTCGAGCCACCTGAACTCAAAAGCGGCAAGGCCCAGCGTCACCCGGTGGTGATCGTCGGCGCCGGCATCACCGGCCTGACCATGGCCTGCTGCCTGGCCAAGCTGGGCATTGCGGCAGTGCTGCTCGACGAAGACAACACAGTGGGTGTCAAGGGCGCTGCCTCCCGCGGCATCTGCTACACGCAAAAATCACTGGAGATCTTCCAGCGCCTGGGCGTGTACGAGCGCATCGCCGCCAAGGGCATCCAGTGGAGTGTGGGGCGCACCTTCGCCGGCAAGGACGAGGTCTATTCCTTCGACCTGCGCCAGCAGAGCAACTTCGGCCTGTCGGCCCAGCCGCCCTTCATCAACATCCAGCAGTTCTACATCGAGGGTTATCTGGTCGAGCGTATCTACGGCCTGGGCCATGTGGACATGCGCTGGAAGTCGCGCGTGACCGGATTCAAGCAGCACGATGGCTATGCCACCCTCACCGTGGAAACCCCGTCAGGCAGCTACCAACTGGAAGCCGAGCATGTGATCGACGCCAGCGGTTCGCACACCCCGTTCCATGGCTGGTGCGGCGCCACCATGACCTCGCGCCGCGGTGACGACCGCTGGTGCATTGCCGACGTGCGCTTCAAGAACCATCCACCCAAAGAACGCCACACCTGGATCGAGGCGCCCTTCAACGGCAACCGCGCCGTCTGGCAGCACCTGATGGCCGACGATGTCTGGCGCATCGACTACCAGATGGAACCCAATGCCGACCCCGAAGTCGTGAGCCGCGAAGACGTGGTGCGCGAGCGCCTGCGCCAGCAGTTCGGACCTGATGTCGAATTTGAGATCGTCTGGGTCGGCCCCTACGCCTACCGCAGCCAGTGTCTGGACCAGTTGCGCATCGGCAGCGTGTTCTTCATGGGTGACACGGCCAAGATCGTCAGCCCCTTCGGTGCGCGCGGTGGCAACACCGGCGTGGCCGATGCCGACAACCTGGCCTGGAAGCTAGCCGCCGTGCTCAAGGGCCGCGCCCCGGCCAGCCTGCTCGACAGCTACCACGACGAACGGCACGAAGCCGCAGCACAGAACGTGCAGGTGACCAACCGCACGGCGCGTTTCCTGCGCCCGGCCGACGGCATGGAGCGCACCTTCCGCAATGCGGCCATCAGCCTGGCGCGCCAGCTCCCGTTTGCACGGCCGCTCATCAACACCGGCCGCATGGCGGTGGCCAACAGCTACACCCACTCCCGCATTTGCGACCGTACCGGCGGCCTGTCGGTACAGAACGTCACCTTCCACTGGACGGACAACAGCCGCGGCACGGTGAACGACCTGCTTGAATGGGCCGACGGCGATCTGCTGGTGCTGGTGTTCGGCGACATCTCAGCCGCCGCCGGCCAGCGCCTACGCCAACTGGCCAGCCAGGCCCCCATACGTTGCGTGCAGGTGATGGGCGCGGACGGCCGCGCTCAGGCACGCGAGCATGTGCGCGACCCGCAAGGTCATCTGCAAGGTGCCTGCCACGTGTTCGGCCATGCCTGGGCGCTGGTACGGCCCGACGGCTATCTGGCCGCCACCGGCGAGAGCGTGGACGCCGACCTGATCCAGGCCATTGAGCAGGCCCTTGGCCTGCAGTCTTGAGGAGCATCCCATGAAGACCACCCTGCATTTCCAGGATGCCGACACTTTCTACGAGCAACTGCTCGACGCCCACACCGGCCTGGACCGCGAACAGTCGGAATTGCTGAACGCCCGGCTGATCCTGCTGCTGGCCAACCAGATCGGTAACCGTGAGGTGCTGGCGGACTGCATCCAGGCCGCGCGGCAGTTGCCGGCCTGATCAGCGGCCCGCGCTGGCCGGATCTGCCGCTGCGGCACTGGCGCGCGCGAACTGCGCCGGTGTCTGGCCACGCCAACGCCGGAAGGCCCGGACAAAGGCGTTTTCGTCTGAAAAGCCCAGCTTCTCGCTCACGACCGCGGCAGACTGACCGCTACGCAGCGCCTGCACCGCCATCTCATGCAGGAGCGCCTCGCGCAAGCCCTTGAATGAAATGGCTTCGGCGGCCAACTTGCGATTGAGATGCCGGCCACTCATGCCCAGTTGCTCGCCAATGCGCTCCTTGCCCCAGCGTGGATGTTCACGGATCAACAGCTGCACACGCGCCGAGACGCTGCCCTGCTGCAGTGAGGCCAGCATGTCATCAGCCAGCGCCCGCAGATGGGTATGCAACTGCATGCCCGCCTGGATCAAACCGCAGTCCAGCGCACTGGCATCCATGCCCACACCATTGGCAGCCTGCTCAAAACGGACCGGGCAGCCCAGCAAGGTTTCGTAGGCGGCCACATCGCCACGCGGGGCATGCATGAAAAGAACCTCGCGGGGTTGGAAGCGGCCATTGGTCATCCAGCGCGCCAAGCTGATCACGCAAGCCAGTACCGCCTCCACCCGCTGCTCGCGGCAGACCGTGTAATCCGGCGTGTAACGCAGCACCACGCCCTGGGCCTCTGTCACGATGTCGAAACGGGCGTTGTCGCCGATGATCGGCGCGTACTCCGTCAGCACCTCCAGACCGTCGCCCAGCGTATCGCAGCTCAGCAGCAACATGCCCACGATGTCCAGATGGCCCGCCTGCAGGTCGCTTCCCAGGCGCAAGGCGGCCAGCGGATCGGTGGCGGCATCGGCGAACAACGTCCACAAGGCATCCTGCTGGGCCATTGGCACCCGGCTGTGCTGTGTCAGGGTCGCGCGCAAGGTCTCGGGCAGGCTGACGCCCTGGCGCTGTGCGGCCTCGACGATGGCCTGGGTGAACCTGGCCGTAACACTGTGTGAGTCTTGCATGGCGGTTGATGCCGATGGGCTGCTTGTCCCGAATTGATGTCCACGTGTCCCGAATGGTGCGGGACGGCAGCGCGAGTTTGCCCTAAAGTTTCGACAAGTAAAAAAAGATCGGGGGCAGCCATCACGGATGGGCCCGCGAGCCTAACAAAACGAGGAGACACATCATGGCGCCCATAGACCAGGTGCAACTAAGCTTCAACCCGCAGACCCTGACCCTGCTCAACACCGTGCTGGGACTGGTGATGTTCGGCGTGGCCCTGGAGCTGAAAGTCGACGATTTCAGGTCCGCATTGAAAACGCCCAAGGCACTGGCACTGGGCCTGTTCGGCCACCACATTCTGTTTCCGGCCATGACCTATGTGCTGGTCTGGCTCCTGAACCCCATCCCCAGCATCGCGCTGGGCATGATTCTGGTCTCGTCCTGTCCGGCCGGCCACATCTCCAACTTCCTGGTGCATTACTCGAAGGGCAACACCGCGCTGTCAGTCAGCGTGAGCGCCTTGTCCACGGCGGTGGCCCTGGTCATGACGCCGCTGAACTTCGCGTTCTGGGGCAATCTGAGCCCGGTCACCAGCGGTCTGATGAAGCAGGTGGCCATGAGCCCTTGGGAGATGCTGGAAGTCATCGTGCTGCTGCTGGGTGTGCCGCTGGTGCTGGGCATGTGGGTGGCGCGCCGCTACCCGGCCTTCGCGCAGCGCATCCAGAAGCCGATGAAGGTGCTGTCCCTGCTGGTGCTGGTGGGCTTCATCGTCGGTGCGCTGGCGGCCAATTTCAAGCACTTCCTGGCCTACATCCAGTTCGTGCTGCTGGTGGTGTTCATCCACAACCTGCTGGCGCTGGTCACGGGCTACAGCCTGGCAACGGCCGTGGGGCTGCCGGAACGCGATCGCCGCGCCATCACCTTCGAGATGGGCATCCAGAATTCCGGGCTGGGCCTGATCCTGATCTTCAACTTCTTCAACGGCCTGGGCGGCATGGCCATCGTCACGGCCTGGTGGGGCATCTGGCACATCGTGGCCGGCATGACGCTGGCCACCTACTGGAAGAACCGCAGTCCTGACGGAGCCAAGGCATGAGCGGCCCCCGCGTTCTGGTTACCGGGGCCGGCGGCTACCTGGGTCGCCAGGTGCTGGCGCGGCTGGCGCAGTTGCCCGCATCGCAGCGGCCTGCCGTCCTGGTGGCCCACGACCTGCACGCGCCGGCGCAAGCGCTGCCCGGCGTCGCGTACGAGGTGGGTGACATCCGCGCCCCGGCGTTGAATGAGCTGATGAGCCGTCACCGCATCGATACGGTGGTGCACCTGGCCGCCATCGTCACGCCTGGGCGCAAGAGCAACCGTGAACTCGAATACGACGTGGACGTGAACGGCACCCGCAATGTGCTGCAGGCCTGCGTGCAGCACAGCGTGCAACGCATCATCGTCTCCTCCAGCGGCGCCGCCTATGGCTACCACGCCGACAACCCGGCCTGGCTGACCGAGGACATGCCCCTGCGCGGCAACGAGGTCTTCGCCTACTCACACCACAAGCGGCTGGTGGAGGAGATGCTGGCCGACTACCGCGCCCGCCATCCGGCACTGGAGCAGGTGGTGCTGCGCATCGGCACCATCCTGGGGGCCACCGTGCACAACCAGATCACCGACCTGTTCGAGAAGCCCCGCCTGCTGGCGATTGCCGGCTCGGAGAGCCCTTTCGTCTTCATCTGGGACCAGGACGTGGTGGCCATCATCGTGCACGCCATCGGCGACGGTCCGGCAGGCATCTACAACGTGGCAGGCGACGGTGCCCTGACCCTGCGCGAAATAGCAGCACGTCTGGGCAAGCAGCGTCTGGTGCTGCCAGCCTGGCTGCTGCAGGGCGCGCTGGCCGTGCTCAAGCCACGGGGCCTGACCCAGTACGGGCCGGAGCAACTGGACTTCTTGCGCTACCGGCCGGTATTGCTCAACACGCGCCTGAAGACCGTGTTCGGCTACACACCGCGCTACACCTCGGCCGAGGTGTTCGAGATCTACCGCCAGGCCCGTGCCGCCCAAAACCGCACAACCCCGCAACCATGACGCAGCGCAGCTTCGAGGACAAGACGGTGGTCGTCACCGGCGCTGCCGGCGGGCTCGGACGCAGCCTGTGCCTGCACTTCGGCGCAGCGGGCGCCCGCATCGCCGCCCTGGACCGCGATGCGGAAGGCCTGCAAATACTGACGCACGACCTGGCCGCGCAAGGCTGCGAGTTTCATACACAGACCTGTGACGTCACCGATGCCGCCGCCTGCGCGCAGGCGATGCAGGCCGTCCATGCGCGCTGGGGTGGCATCGACATCCTCGTCAACAACGCTGGCATCGCCCACCGCAGTGCCTTGGTTGCCACACGCCTCGAAGTGATCCGCCGCGTCATGGACGTGAACTTCTTCGGCGCTGTGCATTGCACACACGCCGCCCTGACCGACCTGCGCGCCGCGCGCGGTCTGATCATCACCATCTCCAGCGTCGCCGGTTTTTCCCCGCTGATCGGCCGCACCGGCTACGCAGCGAGCAAGCATGCACTGCACGGTTTCTTCGACAGCCTGCGCGCCGAGCTGGCCGACGACGGTGTCGGCGTCCTGCTGGTCTGCCCCTCGTTCATCGACACCGGCATCGACCGGGCCGCGCTGGGTGGCGATGGGCGACCCGCTGGCCACAGCCGCCTGACAACCGGCCGCCAGGCGACGCCGGACGAGGTGGCTCAGGCCATTCTCCAGGCCGCCGCACATGGAAAAACACTGCTGCTTTTCAGCCCGACGGCACGCCTGGCCTGGTGGCTGTCGCGCTGCTGGCCGACCCTGTATACCGCGCTCATGCGGCGGCGCCTGCAGGGCGAAATGACAGCGCAACAACAAGGAGGAGACTGACATGACAAGACGCTTGGCACACAACGCACCGCGGGCGACCCTGATCGCCGCCATGACGGGCCTGCTGGCACTGGCCGGCTTGAACGCCCAGGCCCTGACGCTCAAGGTCCAGACCGAAGGGGGCCAAGCCGCCAGCCTGGTCATGGTGACGCAATCGCCGCAGCCCCCCGCGCGCATCGACGACTCGGACAATGGCTACCCCGCCTCCGGCAAACTGCAGCAGGGCGCATTCGAGCGCACCCGCTTCACCGATGCGCAGGGTCAGGCAACGCTACCTGACATGCGCGGCGCCTTTGAGTTGCGCCTACGCAAGCCGGGTTACCAGGACTTGAAACTGTCGTCGAAAGACCTGCACGCCAATCCGGTGCTGACGCTGAAGGCTGAGAAGGATATCGCGGCACTGGCTCAGCAGCGCCCCTCCAATGCCTGGACGGCGACGCTGGAAAAAGCCGTGCCGGACGCGTCGATCCGCAAGGAGTTCCTGCTGCACTGTGGTTTCTGCCACCAGCAGGGTTCGGCCTTCCTGCACCGCGAACGCAGCGCCGAAGAATGGGAGACGACGATCAAACGCATGGTGCGTTATGGCTCGCGCTTGTCGAGCGAAGCGCAGAAGGAATTGCCCGCGCTGCTGGAGAAGCACTGGAAATACATCGCAGCCCATCCGGAGCTGGTACCGGCATCCACGCCATGGGGTGAGCACCTGGCGCAGGCGCAGATCACCGAGTTGCCGCTGGGCGACCGTTTTTCGCAAATGCACGACTTCCTGATGCACAGCAACGGCAAGGTCTACATCGGCGACAACCTGCAGGACCGGCTGTACGAGGTGAACCCCGACACCGGCGCCTACACGGTCTACAAGATTCCGCCCGTGGCGGGCGACAAGCTGGGCGGCCTGCTGGCCGGCCGGCTGCGCGACTTTCCCAAGCACGAGACCTACCAGGGCATCCATTCACTGGCCGAGTCGCGCAAGGATGGCCATGTCTTCATCACGCCGTCCTACCAGCGCCGCCTGATCGAGTTCGACCCCGTGAACAAAACCTTCACGGCGCACGAAATGGACAGCGGCTTCTACCCGCACACCGTGCGCATCGATGCCAAGGACCGCGTCTGGTTCACGCTGGCGCTGTCCAACCAGGTCGCCATGTTCGACCGCAACACGGCGAAATTCACCACTTACGACCTGCCGTTTCGCAGCTTCATGGAAAAACTCACGGTCAAGCTGACACCCTTCTTTTTCAAGCTCATCAGCTGGGGCCTGCCCATTACCAACTGGGTCAAGGTCGACCACGTTTCCACCGGCGTACCCTTGCCCTACGGCATCGACATCACGCCCGACGGCACCGTCTGGATCGCACGCCTGCACACTGACGAGATCGCCTCCATCGACCCGGCCAGCGGCAAGATCACCATGATTCCCACGCCGCTGCACGGGCCGCGCCGGTTGCGCAGCGACCGCGACGGCAACCTCTGGATCGCCATGTTCAACGAATCGGCCATCCTGCGCTACGAGCCGGCCAGCGGCAAATTCACCACCTTCGACATGCCGGTACTGCCCAAGGGCAGCGACACCCCCTATGCGCTGAACGTGGACCGCGAGCGCCATCAGGTCTGGGTCACGGGCACCAATTCCGACTCGGCGCAGTGCCTGGACATTACCAGCGGCACCTGGCGCTTCTACCCGCTGCCGCGCAAGGCCACCTTCACACGCGATGTCGAGTTTGGCCGTGACGGCCGCGTCTTCCTCTCCAGCGCCAGCTTCCCGTCCTGGCACATCGAGGATGCGCAGCCGACACTGATCCAGCTGCAGCCCGGCAATGCGAAGTGAGCTGATGCGCCGACATATTCCATTCCTGCTGTCTTGCCTGCTGGCGTTCACCGCCGGGCACATGTTCAACTACACCGTCATCCTCTACCTGCAGGAGGCGGTGGGGTCGGACCTGCTGTCCGGGCTCGGCTTTGGCTTGGCCTTCGGCAGTTCGATCGTCTTCGGCTGGTTCGGCGGCGTGCTGTGCGACCGCATGGCACCGGGACGCGTCATCCACGGAGCCCAGGCCCTGTTCCTGCTGGGCCTGGCCTGCCTCTGGTGGGCCGACACCGGTGCTGCCGCCGACCAGCGGGCGGCCTGGGCGCTCTTGGGCGCCTTCGCCGGGGGCCTGGCCTGGTCCTTCGTCGGCCCGGCGCGCTTGACAGCATTGGGCCAGGTAGCATCGGCCACCGAGCTGCGGCCGCTGACCATCGTCTTCAACCTCCAGGTGCTGCTGGGCTTCGGCCTGGCCCCGCTGCTGATCGGCCTGATCCGCAGCACCCATGCCTGGCCCGCCGTGCTGGCCACCTCGGCGCTGGGTTTCGTGCTGTCGTCGGCGCTGCTGCTGCGCCTGCGCACCCATGCCAATCCGGTGCCGTCGTCGCAATCGGTCTGGGCCGACATCGCCGAGGGTTTCCGCACCGTCGGGTCCGCCCCGCTGCTGCGCCAGTTGATGCTGGCGGCGGTGATCGGCTATGCCATGACGGGACCACTGCAGATCCTGTTGCCGAAGCTGGCGCGCCAGCAGCTCGGTCTGACGGAAGCGCAACGCGGCGCCTACCTGGGGCTGCTGGCCATCAGCCTGATCATCGGCGGCGTGCTGGCCCTGCTACTGGCCCGGCGCCTGCACCACGGCCGCACCATCCTGGGCGGCGTGGCGCTTGGCGGTCTTGTCTTTGCCTTGCTGGGCGCTATTTCGTCACCACTGCTCTCGGCGCTGGCACTGGCCGGTGTCGGCATGCTGGGCGGCATGGTCATCAGCCTGGTCGTGGCCGGCATCCAGACGCAGGCCCCCGAGGCCCTGCGCGGGCGGGTCATGTCGATGTACGCCATCACCTCGCAGGTGCTACCGGCCGTGTCAGGGGTGGCCGCCGGGGCGCTGGTCACCCAGGTGGGCGTGGTGCCGGCCATTGCCGGGGCCGGTCTGGCGCTGGCGGGCATCGCGGCAGGGGCCGCGCTGGCCATGCCGGTCCTGCGGCGCTACGCCGGTCGGTGAGCAGGCCGCGGGTAGCAACGGGCCAGGCCGGTCAATCGCATAAAATTGGCCATCTTCTCGCCCTGCCACACCAGAGGCGCCAGGCATCCTGAACCACCCGGACGGATGCCGCTTTTTCCGATCCGAGCCATCTCCATGAGCGACACCGTCCAGCAACCCGGCCTCAACAGCCTGTCCAAATCCTTCGAACCAGCCGCCCTCGAGGCGCACTGGGGGCCCGAATGGGAGCGCCGCGGCTATGCCACGGCCGGTTTCCGCGGCACTGGCGCGCCGAAGGACGGCGCCCCCTCCTTCGCCATCCAGCTGCCGCCGCCCAATGTGACGGGCACGCTGCACATGGGCCACGCCTTCAACCAGACCATCATGGACTCGCTGACGCGCTACCACCGCATGGCCGGCGCCAACACGGTCTGGGTGCCAGGCACGGACCACGCCGGCATTGCCACCCAGATCGTGGTGGAGCGCCAGCTGCAGGAACAGAAGATCAGCCGCCACGACCTGGGGCGCAAGAATTTCGTCGCCCGCGTGTGGGAGTGGAAGGAGCAGTCCGGCAACACCATCACCACCCAGATGCGCCGTATGGGTGACAGCGTGGACTGGAGCCGCGAGTACTTCACCATGGACGACAAACTCTCGGGCGTGGTGACCGAGACCTTCGTTCGCCTGTACGAGCAGGGCCTGATCTACCGCGGCAAGCGCCTCGTGAACTGGGACCCGGTGCTGCAGTCGGCTGTGTCCGACCTGGAAGTGGAAAGCGAGGAGAAGGACGGCTCGCTCTGGCACATTGCCTACCCGCTGACTGACGGATCCGGTTCGCTGACCGTGGCCACCACCCGCCCCGAGACCATGCTGGGCGACGTGGCCGTCATGGTGCACCCGGAAGATGAGCGCTACAAGCATCTGATCGGCAAGATGGTCACCCTGCCGCTGGTGGGACGCCAGATCCCGGTGATTGCCGATGAGTACGTTGACAAGGAATTCGGCACCGGCGTGGTCAAGGTCACGCCGGCGCACGATCCGAACGATTACCAGGTCGGCCAACGCCACAAGCTGGAAATGATCTGCGTGCTGACGCTGCAGGCCACCGTCAACGACAACGCGCCGGAGAAGTACCGTGGTCTGGACCGCTTCGTGGCGCGCAAGGCCATCGTCAAGGACCTGGAAGCCATTGGCGCGCTGGTGGAGACAAAGAAGCACAAGCTCATGGTGCCCATCTGCACCCGCACCGGCCAGATCGTCGAGCCCATGCTGACCGACCAGTGGTTCGTCGCCATGAGCCAGGTCGGCAAGGGAGACCCGACCGGCAAGAGCATCGCGCAGAAGGCCATCGATGCGGTGGACAGCGGCGCCGTGAAGTTCGTGCCCGAGAACTGGGTCAATACCTACAACCAGTGGATGAACAACATCCAGGACTGGTGCATCTCGCGCCAGCTCTGGTGGGGCCACCAGATCCCGGCCTGGTACGACGAAGACGGCAACGTGATCGTGGCCCGCAACGAAGCCGAAGCCCAGGCCAAAGCGCCGGGCAAGAAACTCACGCGCGACGAGGACGTACTCGACACCTGGTACTCCTCGGCGCTGGTGCCCTTCTCCACCATGGGCTGGCCGGAGAAGACGCAGGACTTCGATCTCTACCTGCCCTCCAGCGTACTGGTGACCGGCTACGACATCATCTTCTTCTGGGTCGCCCGCATGATCATGATGACGACCCACTTCACCGGCAAGGTACCGTTCAAGCACGTCTACATCCACGGCCTGGTGCGCGACGCCCAGGGCCAGAAGATGAGCAAGTCCGAGGGCAATGTGCTGGATCCGGTGGACTTGATCGACGGCATTGCGCTGGCGCCCCTGCTGGACAAGCGCGTGGTCGGTCTGCGCAAACCCGAGACCGCGCCCCAGGTGCGCAAGAACACCGAGAAGGAATTCCCCAACGGCATTCCGGCCTTCGGTGCTGACGCGCTGCGCTTCACCTTCGCCTCGCTGGCAACGCTCGGCCGCAACATCAATTTCGACAGCAAACGCTGCGAGGGTTACCGCAACTTCTGCAACAAGCTGTGGAACGCCACCCGCTTTGTGTTGATGAACTGCGAAGGCCATGACTGCGGCCTGGAAGAGCACACCAAGGAACAGTGCGCTGCACCAGGAGTCGACGCCGCTGGCCGCGCCGTCGAGGGCGGCCCCTTCCATGGTTACCTGAGCTTCAGCGCCGCCGACCGCTGGATCGTCTCGCTGTTACAGCAAGTCGAAGCCGACGTGGCCCAGGGTTTTGCCGATTACCGGCTGGACAACGTCGCCAACAGCATCTACGACTTCGTCTGGAACGAGTTCTGCGACTGGTACCTGGAAATCGCCAAAGTCCAAATCAACACCGGTGACGAGGCGCAACAGCGCGCCACGCGCCGCACCCTGATCCGCACGCTGGAAACCATCCAACGCCTGGCCCACCCGCTGATTCCCTTCATCACCGAAGAACTGTGGCAGAAGGTCGCGCCGGTCGCCGGTCGCAGTGGTGAGTCGGTCAGCATTGCCGCCTACCCGGTGAGCCAGCCCGAGCGCATTGACACGGCGGCCATCGCACAAATCGCCAAGCTCAAGCAACTGGTGGACGCCTGCCGCAACCTGCGCGGCGAGATGAAGGTCTCCCCCGCCAGCCGCCTGCCGCTCTACGCCGTCGCCAGCAATGCCGCTGAAGCCGCCTTCATCCAGCAGTCCGCGCCGGTGCTGCAAGCGCTGGCCAAACTGAGCGAAGTGAAGGTGTTCGATGACGAAGCCGCCTGGGCCGCTGCAGCGCAAGCGTCACCCGTGGCTGTGGTGGGCGAAGCCCGCGTCTGCCTGCACATGGAAGTGGATGTCGCGGCCGAGAAGGTGCGACTGGGCAAGGAAGCCGAGCGTCTGCAAACTGAAATCACCAAGGCCAATGGCAAGCTCGGCAACGAGGCCTTCGTCGCCAAGGCGCCGCCGGCCGTGATCGAGCAGGAAAAGAAACGTGTCGCCGATTTCACGGCCACACTGGAAAAAGTCAAAGAGCAGCGGGCAAGGTTAAAGTAGCACCCCCGCGGCGGCTATCGCCGCCTCCCCCTCAAGGGGGCAACGCCAGTGGCCCGGCAAAGCCGGTTCCACGGCGTTTCCCGCATGAGCCACGCCGCACGCTGAAGGGAACGTTGAGAGCATGAGCCAGAACAAGGTCAAAACCGCCGTCTTCCCCGTGGCCGGTCTGGGCACGCGCTTCCTACCGGCCACCAAGGCCGCGCCGAAAGAAATGCTGCCGGTGGTGGACAAGCCGCTGATCCAGTACGCGGTGGAAGAAGCCTATGCCGCCGGCATTCGCCATATGGTGTTCGTAACTGGACGCAACAAGCGCGCCATTGAAGACCACTTCGACACCGCCTACGAGCTGGAAAACGAACTGGAACAAAGCGGCAAACAGGCCCTGCTCGACCTGGTGCGCTCGGTCCAGCCAGAGGACATGCTCTGCTCCTATGTGCGCCAGCCGCGCGCACTCGGTCTGGGCCATGCGGTGCTGTGCGCCGAGCACCTGACGGAAGGCTCCCCCTTTGCTGTGCTGCTGGCCGACGACCTGATGATCGGGCCGCCCAACGGCCAGCCGGTGCTGGCGCAGATGGTCGATGCCTTTGAACGATTGGGCAATTCGGTGATCGCCGTGCAGGAGGTACCGCAGGAACACGTGCGTCGCTACGGCATCGTGGCCGGCACCGCCGACGGTGAACGTCTGCTTAAAGTCCGCCAGATCGTCGAAAAGCCGGCGCCCGAACAGGCGCCGTCACGCATGGCGGTGGCGGGCCGTTACGTCCTCACCCCCGCGGTGTTCGAGCAGATCCGTTGTCAGCCACGCGGCGCCGGTGGCGAAATCCAGTTGACGGATGGCATTGCCGGCCTGCTAGCCAGCGAAACCGTGCATGCCTACCAGTACCAGGGCAAGCGCTACGACTGTGGCAGCAAAGAAGGCTTTCTAGAGGCGACCGTGGAACTGGCCTTGGCACACCCGGAAGTCGGCCAGCATTTCCGCGACTACCTGCGGGCGCTGAAGGTCTGAATCAGCGCGCCGGCTTCAGCGGCGGCGCAGAACGTGGATGTAGTCCTGGCCTTCGGTGGCCTGCTCGACCAGATCGTTGCCGGTTTGCTTGGCAAATGCCACGAAATCACGCACCGACCCCGCGTCGGTGGCGACCACCTTGAGGATCTGGCCGCTCTGCATTTCGGCCAGTGCCTTCTTCGCCTTGAGAATGGGCAGGGGGCAGTTCAGGCCGCGGGTATCGAGTTCTCTGTCAAAGTTCATCACAATTCCTTCAATTGCTTCAATTTTAAGCAATTTCTGACCCAAGTTCAGTGCACCACGACAGGCTCGAAACCTTTGCCGGTAAAGACGATGTGGCCGGCTTCGTCTACCGAAAACACCCCGGCGTCAAAGTTGCGCTGCAGGCGCCGCGTGTGTTTGCCGAACATCAGGTCAACCGTCCCCGCCACGCCCAGACCAATCTCGACCCGTGCATCGCGCACCAGCGCCAATTGCTGCTCCAGTTCGTCCTTCTCCTTGATGGAGTGGGCCCACAGCTGAACGGCATGCTGCCAAGAGGCTTTGGCGCGCGGCAACATCCCTTTCGGGTCGCCATGCTGCATCAGGTGCTTGACCACCTTTTTCAGGTTCTCCTGATCGGCGCTCTGTTTCTCGATGACCTGCTCCAGCTCATGGTAGCGCGCTTCCAGCACAGGATTGACACCCACCTGCACACTGGTGACGCCACTGGACTCCGCGCCGAGCAGAGGCGTTTGAATCAACATCATGCTGCGGGCCGAACCACCCACCAGCCGCCCGCGTTGCGGCGACTTCACACCGATCAAAATCTGGTTGAGCGCCTGCAGTTCGCTTTGCAAGACCATGTCGTCAATGGCAATCACCGTACCGGCATGGATCTGAGAGTTTTCGACAAAACGCGCTGCCACCGAACCGGAAGCCCGCACCTTGGCATGCGCGATGATGCCGGCGCCCACCAGAACATTACCTCCGGCCTCCAGTTCACCACCTTCGACCGTACCCGTCACCGTGATATCACCGGTAACATGGACCTTCATGCCCGACAGGACGTCACCCTCGATCCGCGCTGAACCGTCGTAAGTGATGTTGCCGCAGTCCATGTCGACGTTGCCGAGCGCCAGCACCTGCTCCACCATCACACCGTGGTCGACATACACCGGCTGTCCCTTGATCGCTGCGACCAGCACATTGGGATCATCGCCTGCCAGGGAAACACCCCCGAGCTTGTCGGCAAAGGGATGGTCGTGGCCAGGCGTGGCTGGCAGCGTCGTGCCGCGCACATCGCGGCCCTCTACCCCCGTTGTGGCCGGGACGCGCTGCATCAGGGCCGTGCCGGGCTCCACGGACGGGATGTCGCCGTGCTCACGAAAATCAATCAGGCCCTGCGCATTGACTTTGGGCGCACGATCGCGGGCCAAGTCGATCAGCTTCTTGAACTGGGCGTCTTCACCGTGCACCGGCGCCATACCCGTCGCAACCAGCACACGGGCCGGTTCAGTCGCATTGCACACCAGCTGGAACGCAGCCTCGTCAATGCCGAAGATCACCCCCGCGTCCGCCAACGCCCGTGCAATGTCATCGCGCGCCAAGGCTTTGCCGCCATGGGCAGGCACCACATTCACCCAAGCACAAGAGGCATCCTGGGCGATATCCAGCATGAAACTGCCATCGCGCCGCTCACCTACCGTCACCTCGAATTCGGTCGGCACCGTGTTGTAGCGTGCCACCAGGGTTGCCAAGGCGGCCTCCAGCAAAAACCAGTGGCTGTAACCAGCCTGGTTCAGCAGGGCCCGCAGCGTCTGCTCATCCAGTGGTGGCCGGTCCGCCGCAGCCTGGACTTGCGCCAACAGCTTGTCGTCTTGCTCGACGAACACCAATCCTTGAAAGCCCGTCATCAGAAAATCCTTTTCCGCCAGCTTCCGGCATCTCCCTATGCCGACATCGAATCAACCCGAAAGCCATCTGCCGCGAGTGTACGAGCATCGGGCAACCACCCGACCTGTGGCTTACCCGTGGGACCAGTCGAAAAATTGCGGCGTATGGCCGCGCGACGTCAACCAGTCGGCCAGGGCCGAACCGGTGCCGCCGGGCCAGCATTTGACGGCCTCAGGCGTGAACAGCCGGTAATCCACCAGCTCTGGGGACAGGCTGACCTCGCCTTCGCAGCGGGCGTGGTAGGCGACGATGACCTGGTTCATGCGCTGGAAGTCGTAGACGCCAATCAGGTTGAGCTCCAGCGGCTCCAGGCTGGTTTCCTCGCGGATCTCGCGCGTTATGCCCTCCTGCGGCGTTTCGCCAGCCTCCATGAAGCCGGTGATGAGCGCGTACATCTTGCCGCTCCAGGCGGCATTGCGCGCCAACAGGATCTGCCCCCGGTATTCGATCACCGCCGCCAGCACCGGCGTCGGGTTGTTCCAGTGCGTGAAGCCGCAGGCAGCGCAACGCAGCCGCGCCTTCTCGCCGCCGTCTTCCAACTGCACCATTGACGCCAGCGGCGTGGCGCAGTTCGGGCAGAAACGGAATTCATGCGTCATGACGCAGCGTGGCGATCAGGCGGGAAAGACCCCGGTGGACAGGTAGCGGTCGCCGCGGTCGCAGACGACAAACACGATGGTTGCCTTCTCTTCACGTTTGGCAATTTCCTGCGCCACCCAGCAGGCGCCCGCCGCAGAGATGCCGGCAAAGATGCCTTCCTCGCGCGCCAGGCGGCGGCACATCTCCTCGGCATCGGACTGGCTCACATAGACCAGTTCGTCCACTAGGCTGGCGTCGTAGATCTTGGGCAGGTATTCCTGCGGCCACTTGCGGATACCTGGAATGCGCGAGCCTTCGCTTGGTTGGGCGCCGATGATCTGGATCTTGGGGTTCTTTTCCTTCAGGAAGCGCGCTACGCCGGTGATGGTGCCGGTGGTGCCCATGGCGCTGACGAAATGCGTGATGTGCCCGCCGGTCTGCTCCCACAACTCGGGGCCGGTGGTCTCGTAATGGATGCGCGGGTTGTCGGCGTTGGCAAACTGGTCCAGCACCCGGCCCTTGCCGCTTTGCTCCATCTGCGTGGCCAGGTCGCGCGCGTACTCCATGCCGCCGGACTTGGGCGTCAGGATCAGCTCGGCACCAAAGGCCTTCATGGTCTGGGCGCGTTCGACCGACAGGTCTTCCGGCATGATCAGCACCATGCGGTAGCCCTTGATGGCCGCAGCCATCGCCAGGGCAATGCCTGTGTTGCCGGAGGTCGCCTCGATCAGGGTGTCGCCCGGCTTGATGTCGCCGCGCTCCTCGGCGCGCTTGATCATGGACACGGCCGGCCGGTCCTTGACCGAGCCCGCCGGGTTGTTGCCTTCGAGCTTGCCCAGAATCACGTTGCCGCGCGCGGCGTTCTCGGCGGCGCCGATGCGCTGCAGTGCCACCAGGGGGGTGTTGCCGATGGCGTCTTCAATGGTCGGATACTTCATGCCCACACTGTGCCATAATTTCGGTCTTGCCTTCCTCCCTGCCCGGGTGGTGAAATTGGTAGACGCAGGGGACTCAAAATCCCCCGCCGCAAGGCGTGCCGGTTCGATTCCGGCCCCGGGCACCATCTCTCTGAATACACGACCGGTTTGATCTCCCGAACCGGCACGCCCAATGCGGCATGTGAAGCGCACTTCGTGCGCGGGTTTCGATTCTGGCCCCGGACACCGCTTCTTGATTTCCCAATGCCTGTTCCCTTCGCGAACCGGCACGTTTCCTTTTCACTCGGCTGCCAGCAAACCCTCACGTACCGTCGGGTAATGCAGTACCACCCGCAGTTCGTTCTTGAGCCGCGTGTTGTCCATGCGGCGCGACTCACTCATGAAACTCAGCAGCATCAACGGCAGCTTGTCCTGTGCCGTGCTGCGCGGCACGCGGGGCGGGCGCGACAGGCCGTAGAGATCGGCCGCCAGGTCGAAGTAGTCGCCCATCTTCAGCACCGTGTCGTCGTTGACGTTGTAGACGCGCTGCGGCGCACCGCGCCACAGCGCCGCCACGCAGGCGCGCGCCAGATCGTCGGCATGGATGTGGTTGGTGTAGACGTCGTCCTCGGCCTTCAGCACCGGCGTGCCTTTGAGCAGGCGCTCGCGCGGCGTGCCGCCTTCGCGGTCCGGCGCATAGATGCCGGGAATGCGCAGCAGGCTGGTGCGGCTGCCGGCACTGCGGCCAAAGAACCGCACCGCCAGCTCAGCTGCAACACGCCGCTGGCCGCGCGGCGTGCGGGCCTGGGGCAAGCGGGTTTCCGTCACCCAATCGCCCGCGCAATCGCCATACACGCCGCTGGTGGAGCCGTAGACCAGCGCGCCGGGCAGCGAGCGGCGGCGCAAGGCTTGCAGCAAGGCCTGGGTGCGCGGGTCACCCCAGCCCTCGGACGGCGGCGGAGCCAGATGCAGCACGCGCGTGGCCAGGCCGGCCAGGCGCTGCAGCGTGGCCGGCTGGTCGAGGTTGCCGGCCAACGGCGTGATGCCGTGCGTACGCAGCTCGGCCTGGCGCGACACTGAAGACGTCAAGGCCAGCAGGCGCACCCGACCCTGTAGAGCGCGGGCTGCACGCAGGCCGACATCGCCACAGCCGACGATCAACACACGCTCGCGGCGAAAGCGCGCCGGCAGCGCGCCGAGGGGGCTTTGGTTTGAGGGCAAAATTCCAACCTTTGCAGTCTGATGGATTGAAGGATAACGAAAAGATGTCGAGCAGTGATCACGCCAGCTTTCAGGTGACCGTGCAGCCCAGCGGCCGGACCTTCAGTGCCAGCACCGGCGAAGCCATCCTTGCGGCCGCCATCCGCTCCGGGGTCGGTCTGCCCTATGGCTGCAAGGACGGCGCCTGCGGCTCCTGCAAGTGCAAGAAGCTCTCCGGCAGCGTGGTCCATGGCCCGCATCAGGACAAGGCGCTCAGCGCGGCGGAAGAAGCCGCCGGCCTGGTGCTGACCTGCTGTGCCGTGCCGCAAAGCGACGTGGTGCTGGAGTCGCGCCAGGTGACGGAAGAAGGCGCCTACCCGGTGCGCAAGATGCCGGTGCGCGTGAACCAACTGGAAAAGAAATCGGCCGACGTGATGCTGGTCAAGCTGCAACTGCCTGCCAACGACAGCTTTGCCTTCCACGCCGGCCAGTACGTGGAGTTCCTGTTGCGCGACGGCGCCCGGCGCAGCTACTCAATGGCGAGTGCACCGCACACCCTGGCCGCGGCCAAGGAAGCCACGCCGCCGGTCGGCCCGACCATCGAACTGCACATCCGCCACATGCCGGGCGGCAAGTTCACCGACCACGTGTTCGGCACCATGAAGGAAAAGGAAATCCTGCGCGTTGAAGGGCCCTATGGCAGCTTCTTCCTGCGCGAAGACTCGGCCAAGCCCATCGTGCTGCTGGCCTCGGGCACCGGCTTCGCACCGATCAAGGCCATCCTGGAGCACATGCAACACCAAGGCATCACCCGCCCGGTCACGCTGTACTGGGGCGGGCGCCGCCCGGCTGACCTCTACATGCACGACTGGGTAGTGCAGAAGGCCGCTGAGATGCCCAACCTGAGCTACGTGCCGGTGGTGTCGGACGCGCTGCCGGAAGACCACTGGCACGGTCGTACCGGCTTCGTGCACCTGGCCGTGCTGCAGGATTTTCCCGACCTGTTGGGGCACCAGGTCTATGCCTGTGGCGCCCCGATCGTGGTGGACTCGGCCCGGCGCGACTTCACGGCACAAGCCGGTCTGCCGGAAGAGGAGTTTTTTGCCGACTCTTTCACCAGCGAAGCGGACAAGCACGGCGCGTAAGCGCCGTGCTTGCGGCGTAGGCTAACTTTGCGTGGCAAAGTTAAGGCGCGTCAACGCCAGGCCGCAGCCATAAACAGGCAAGTAGTGCCAAATATTCAGGAGCACACCCCATGAAACGCAGACCCCTACTTCTTGGCGCCGCACTGGCCCCGTTCGCCAGCGCCAGCCTGGCACAGACCAAGCCGATCCGCCTGATCGTGCCGTATGCCGCCGGCGGGCCGATCGACGTCACGGCGCGAGCCCTGGCCGAACGCGTGAAGGACACACTGGGGCCGGTCATCATCGAAAACCGGCCGGGCGCCGGCGGCAACATCGGCGCCGATGCCGTGGCCAAGGCCACGCCGGACGGCCTGACCATCGGTATCGCTGCCACCGCCACCCACGCGGTGAATCCCTGGCTCTACAGCCGCATGCCGTACAACGCCGCCACTGACTTCGCGCCCATCACGCAGATGCTGCGCGTGCCGAACGTGCTGGTGATGAATGCCGACACCGCCAAACGGCTGCACATCAACAACCTGCGCGACCTGATCGCCTACGCCAAGGCCAACCCGGGCAAGCTCAATTACGGCTCCGGTGGCAACGGCAGCGCCGGACACCTCGCGGGCGAGATGTTCAAGGCGCAGGCCGGCATCTTTGCCGTGCACATCCCCTACAACGGCGCCAACCCGGCGCAGCTGGCGCTGCTCAGCGGCCAGGTGGACTTCAACATCGACAACCTGGCCAGCGCCGCGCCCAACATCCGCAGCGGCAAGCTCAAGGCGATTGCCGTCACCACGCTGCAGCGCTCGCCGGCCCTGCCCGAGGTACCGCCGATGGCCGACACACTCAAGGGTTTTGCCATCGACACCTGGTGGGGTCTGGTGGCACCGGCGGCCACACCGAAAGACGTGATCACCAAACTGAACCAGGCCTTCGTCGCGGCGCTCAAAGCACCGGAAACGCACACCCGCTTTGCCGCCCTGATGGCCGAGCCGGTACCGAGCACACCCGAGGCCTTTGCTGCCTTCATGAAGGGCGAACTGGCGCGCTACGAGCGGGTGGTCAAGGCTTCGGGCGCCAAGGTCGATTGAGATTTCAAGCCTTTTCGGCCTCTCGCGCCGTGGTGACGGCGCGAGCAGCTATCAAATTCATAGCTGAACGCCGAACTTGCGCAGCAGCGGCAACATGGCCAGGTAGCAGACGACGGTAGCCGCACTGGCCAGCCCCAGGCTGAGCCAGAAGCCCAACCCCTGCCGCAACAACAGCGGCAGCAGCACGAACAGCGCCAGTGACGGCAGCACCAGCCAGAAGATCTGGCTCGACAGGCCGGCAATCTCGCTCGCCGGCGTGCCCTCCACATGCAGCCAGATGAAGGCCAGCAAGGACGTGAGCGGCAGCGAGGCCACCAGGGCGGCAAAACCCGAACTGCGCTTGGCAATCTCGGTGATGGCCACGATCAGCAGGGCCGACAGCAAGACCTTGAGGGTGTAGTACAGCATGCTTAGACTGGCAACCGGTTCGAGACTTCGATCAGGTTCAGGTCCGGATCGCGGAAGTAGACCGACAGGATCGGCCCCTGCGCGCCGGTGCGCTGCACCGGGCCTTCGCTCACCGTCACGCCAGAGGCCAGCAGATGGCGCTGCACCACGGCCAGCGGTACCGAGGTGAGAAAGCACAGGTCGGCCGAGCCCGGCGTCGGCCGCTCGGCCTTGGGCTCGAACTCGCGCCCCGCCTGGTGCAGGTTGATCTTCTGCACACCAAAGGCCAGCGCCTTGCGGCCAGCGCCGAAAGTGACCACCTCCATGCCGAGCACGCGCTGGTAGAAAGCACACGTGGCCTCAATGTCTTGCACCGTCAGCACCAAATGGTCCAGGCTGTCGATCTGCATGTGTCAAAGCTCCAGGCTGTCGGCGATGGCCTTGATGCCGGCCTTGGCACAGGACTCATCGGCCTCACCACCGGGCCCGCCGGAAACGCCGATGGCGCCCACCAGCGTGCCACCACCTTCAATCGGCAGGCCACCGCCAGCCGCCACGACACGCGGCACATGACGGATGCCGCTCATGGCCTTGCCGGGTTGGGTGTCCTTGCCGAACTCCAATGTGGAGGTCTTGAAGCTGGCCGCAGTCCAGGCTTTGTCCATGGCCACGGTCGGCGTGTGCGGGCCGGCAAAGCGGTCGCGCAACAGCACTTGCACCAGGCCGTTGCGGTCGGTCACGGCCACCGCCACCTGAAAGCCCTGCTTGCGGCAGGCCTCCAGCGCCACCTGGGCCGCTTTCAGCGCGGCCTCCGGCGTCAAGGTCTTGGTCTGGAACACGGCCTCCTGCGCCAGTGCGCTGCCGGCCAGGCCCAGGGCGATGAGGGAAAAGGTGATGCGCTTCATGAGGACTCCTTCAGTCGGTGAGACAGAGGCACATCGTAGACCTCTCGCCCGGCGGTCGGCAGCAAACCTGAGCGCGCCGCTGCGCTATTCGCCCAGATAAGCCGCGCGCACCGCCGGGTCGTGCAGCAGCGTCTGCGCCGGTCCGCTGAGGGTGATCAGGCCCGACTCCATGACGTAACCCCGGTCGGCAATCGCCAGCGCGCGGCTGGCGTTCTGCTCCACCAGCAGGATGGTGACGCCCTGCGCCGCCACGTCGCGGATGACCTCGAAGATCTTGTCCACCATCACCGGCGCCAGGCCCATGGAAGGCTCGTCCAGCAGCAGCAGGCGCGGCCGGCTCATCAGCGCCCGCGCCATGGCCAGCATCTGCTGCTCGCCGCCACTGAGCGTGCCGGCCAACTGGCCGTGGCGTTCCTTCAGGCGCGGGAACAGCGCGTACATCTGCTCGGTGTCGGCGGCGATCTGCGCCTTGTCGTCGCGACAGTAGGCGCCCATCTGCAAATTCTCGGCAATGCTCATGCGCGTGAACACGCCGCGCCCTTCCGGCACCATGGCCAAGCCCTGGCGCACCAGGTCCCAGGCGCCCTGGCCGGCGATCGGGCGACCGAGGTAGTGCAGTTCGCCGGCATTGCTTGGCAGGGTGCCGGTGATGGCCTTCATGGTGCTGGTCTTGCCGGCACCGTTGGAGCCGATCAGGCACACCAGCTCGCCGGCGCGCACATCGAAGTCGATGCCCTTGACGGCCTGGATGCCGCCGTAGGCAACCTGCAGACCGCGGACCTGCAACAAGGCCTCGTTGCTCATGCGGGCTGCTCCTGTGGGGTGGTGCTGGCGTTGCGACCGAGGTAGGCCTCAATCACCTGGGCATTGCGTTGCACCTCGGCCGGCGTGCCTTCGGCAATCCGCTTGCCGTAATCGAGCACGGTGACGCGGTCGCACAGACCCATCACCAGCTTGACGTCGTGCTCGATCAGCAGCACGGTGCGGCCATCGTTCCGGATCTGGTCGATCAGGGCCCGCAGCTGCACTTTCTCGGTGGCGTTCATGCCGGCAGCCGGCTCGTCCAGCGCCAGCAGCTGCGGCTCGGTGGCCAGGGCACGCGCGATTTCCAGCCGGCGCTGGTCGCCGTAGCTCAGCGTGCGCGCCTTGTAGTCGGCCAGCTGGCCGATGCCAACATAGGCCAGCAGTTCGTGCGCGCGCTGCGCGATGGCCGCTTCCTCGGCCTGGAAGGCGGGGGTGCGAAAAATGGCGCCCAGCAGGCCGGTGCGGGAACGGATATGGCGCCCCACCATCACGTTTTCCAGCGCCGTCATGTCGGCGAACAGGCGGATGTTCTGGAAGGTGCGCGCAATGCCGGCCTGCGCCACCTCGTGCACGGCGCTCGGCCGGTAGGGCCGGCCGGCCAGCTCGAACGTGCCGCTGTCGGGTGTGTACAGGCCGGTGATGACATTGAAGAAGGTGGTCTTGCCGGCGCCGTTGGGGCCGATCAGGCCATAGACCTGGCCGCGTTCGATGCGCAGGCCAACATCATTCAAGGCTTGCAGACCGCCGAAGCGTTTACTCACACCACTGACCTGCAACAGAATCTCGTCGCTCATGCGCGCTCCCCCCTGCCCTGCAGCGACTTGCCATGCTCGGGCGCCGGCCACAGGCCGCGCGGGCGCAGCAGCATGACACCGATCATGGCCAGCGCAATCAGCAACTGGCGCAGGATGGCGGCATCGAGCCGGCCGCCGGTCATGGCCTGCAGGGGGCTGGCCACGTAGCGCAGCACCTCGGGCAGCGCGGCCAGCAGCACGGCACCGAGGATGACACCCGGCAGATGACCGAGACCACCCAGCACCACCATGGCAACGATCATCACCGACTCCATCAGGCTGAACGACTCGGGCGAGATGAAACCCTGGAAAGCGGCAAACATGGCACCCGACACGCCGCCGAAGGTGGCGCCCATGCCGAAGGCCAGCAGCTTCATGTTGCGGGTGTTGATGCCCATGGCCTTGGCGGCCACTTCGTCTTCGCGGATCGCCATCCAGGCGCGGCCGATGCGCGACAGCTCCAGCCGGTGGCAGATGACGACGCTGACCACCACCAGCACCAAGAACAGGTAGTAGTAGAGCGTGACCGACGACAGGTCGCACCCGAAAACGTGGAGCTTCTTGCCGAGGTCGAAACCGAAGAACTTGATCGAGTCGATCTGGCCGATGCCCTTGGGGCCGTTGGTCAGGTTGAAGGGCTGATCCAGGTTGTTGAGGAAGACGCGGATGATCTCGCCGAAGCCGAGCGTGACGATGGCCAGGTAGTCGCCACGCAAGCGCAAGGTGGGCGCGCCGAGCAAAATACCAAACGTGCCAGCCAACAGCGCCGCCAGCGGAATCACCAGCCACAGCGGCGTGTGCAGGCCGTTGGGGAACATCGCCGCAAAGAGCGGAAAGGTATCGCTCAGATGCGGCGAGGCCAGCAGGCCGAACATGTAGGCGCCGATGGCGAAGAAGGCGACGAAGCCGAGGTCGAGCAGACCGGCATAGCCGACCACGATGTTCAGGCCCAGCGCCAGCAGCACGAACAGCAGAGCCATGTCGGCAATGCGCACCCAGGCATTGCCGAAGCCCTGCAGAATGAGCGGCAGCACCAGCAGGCCGAGTGCGGCGAGCAGGATGGCGAAAAGACGGGTGGAGGATTTCATGCTCTGCATCTCAAGCCCGGTCTGCCACCCGCTCACCCAACAAGCCCGAGGGCCGCAACGTCAGCACCACGATCAGCACGATGAAGGCGAAGATGTCGGCGTAGTGGCTGCCCAGCACGCCACCGGTGAGGTCGCCGATATAACCGGCACCGATCGATTCGATCAGCCCGAGCAGGATGCCGCCGACCACAGCGCCAGCTAGGTTGCCGATGCCGCCGAACACCGCCGCCGTGAAGGCCTTGAGCCCGGGCAGGAAACCCATGCTGTGCTGCACCGTGCCGTAATTGGCCGCCCACATCACACCGGCCACCGCCGCCAGCACGGCGCCAATGATGAAAGTAGCCGAGATCACGCGGTCCGGCCGCACGCCCATGAGGGCCGCCACGCGCGGGTTCTCGGCGGTGGCGCGCATGGCACGGCCCAGTTTGGTCGCGTGCACCAGCCACATCAGCCCGGCCAGGCAGACGGTGGTCAGCGCCAGGATCAACACCTGCGTCGGCGTGATGGTGGCACCACCGATCGGAATGGGCTCGCTCGGCAGCAGCGCGGGGAAGGACTTGTAGTTGGGCTTCCAGATGATCATGGCCAGCGTCTGCAGCAGGATGGACATGCCGATGGCGGTGATCAGCGGCGCCAGCCGGGGCGCGTTGCGCAGCGGCCGGTAGGCGATCTTTTCGATGCTGTAGTTGAGCGTGGCGGCCACCACACAGGCGATCAGCATGGCCAGCAGCAGGATGAGCCAGCCCGGCGCGCCCGGCAGGGCGCCCTGCATCAGGCCGATGACGCTCCAGCTGGTCAACGCGCCCACCATCAGCACCTCGCCGTGGGCGAAGTTGATCAGGCCGATGATGCCGTACACCATGGTGTAGCCCAGCGCCACCAGTGCGTACATGCTGCCCAGCACCAGGCCGTTGATGATTTGCTGCAGGAGAATGTCCATTGAATTCCTAACGCAATGTCTGTGCCATCTGCGTCAGGTCCCACGCGTTATTTTTTCTTGGCGTCGTTCAGTGCGCGCAGTGTACGCATCTTCTCGGCGATTTTGATCTCCAGACCGCGTTCCACGGGTCGGTAGAAACCCGGCTCGGCCATGCCGTCGGGCAGATAGCGCTCGCCGGCGGCAAAACCGCCCTCCTCGTCATGGGCGTAACGGTAACCCTTGCCGTAATCAAGCTCCTTCATCAGCTTGGTCGGCGCGTTGCGCAAGTGCATGGGCACCGGGCGCGTGCCGTCCTTCTTGATGAAGGCCTTGGCCTCGTTGAAGGCCTTGTAGACGGCGTTGCTCTTGGGCGCAATGGCCAGGTAGACCACGCACTCGGCCAGCGCCAGCTCGCCCTCGGGCGAGCCCAACCGTTCGTAGACCTCGGCGGCGTCGAGCGCCAGGCGCAGCGCGCGCGGGTCGGCCAAGCCGATGTCTTCACTCGCCATGCGGACCAGGCGGCGTGCCATGTAGCGCGGGTCGGCGCCGCCGTCGAGCATGCGCAGGAACCAGTAGAGCGAAGCGTCGGGGTCGGAGCCGCGCACCGACTTGTGCAGCGCGCTGATGGTGTCGTAGAACTGCTCGCCGCCTTTGTCGTAACGACGCATGCGCTCACCTAAAGCTTTGAGCAGCCAGGCCTCGGTGATGGTGGCCTGCTTCTGCTGCTGGGCGGCCACGGCCAGCGTTTCCAGCGTGTTGAGCAGGCGGCGTGCATCGCCGTCGGCATAGGCAATCAGCTTGTCGATTGCTACGGTTTCGATAGCTGGTACCGCATGGATTTCAAGGGCCCGGGCCACTATTTGCTTCAAATCCTCTTCCGTCAGCGACTGCAGCACGTAGACCGCCGCGCGCGACAGCAACGCCGAGTTGACCTCGAACGAGGGGTTTTCGGTGGTGGCGCCGATGAAGGTGAACAGGCCGCTCTCGACGTGCGGCAGGAAGGCGTCCTGCTGGCTCTTGTTGAAGCGGTGCACCTCGTCGACGAACACGATGGTGCGTTTGCCCTGGCCCAGCGCCACCTGTGCCTGCTCCACCGCCTCGCGGATGTCCTTCACGCCGCCCAGCACGGCGCTGATGGTGATGAACTGCGCGTCGAAGGCATCGGCCATCAGGCGCGCAATCGTGGTCTTGCCCGTGCCCGGCGGGCCCCACAGGATGCAGCTGTGCGGCTGGCCCGATTCAAACGCGATGCGCAGCGGCATGCCCTCACCCAGCAGATGCTGCTGACCAATCACTTCACCCAGTGTCCTCGGGCGCAGGCGCTCGGCCAGGGGCTGATGGGGCGAGGCGGTAGCGCTGTTCATGCCGGGAATTCTAGGGGGAATGGCCCCTCATCGGCCTGGGTGCATCGGTACTATTTAGGGCTAGGATGGGGCAACACCAATTCGCGGGACATGATGAGACACATTGAAAGACACCGGACCCACCGCATCGGCTGGCTTCGGGCCGCTGTTCTGGGGGCCAATGACGGCATCGTTTCGACGGCGAGTCTGGTCCTGGGGGTCGCTGCGGCCGGGGCCGAAGCGAAAAGCATCCTGGTCGCAGGCATCGCCGGTCTCGTGGCAGGCGCCATGTCCATGGCCGCAGGCGAGTATGTTTCCGTCAGCTCCCAAGCCGACACCGAGCGCGCCGATCTGGACCGGGAACGCAAGGAACTGCAGACTGATCCCGAGCACGAACTCGCGGAGTTGACGGCCATCTACGTGGCGCGTGGGCTTGACCCGACACTCGCTGCCAGCGTTGCGACGCAATTGACGGCGCACGATGCGCTGGGTGCGCACGGGCGTGACGAACTGGGGATCTCCGAGGTTCTTAACGCTCGGCCGGTTCAAGCCGCCTTGGCGTCGGCCGCCACGTTTGCCGTCGGCGCTGTTTTGCCGCTCCTGATCGTTTTCTTGGTGCCGACCTCTGCGCTCCTGTGGGCGGTTTCCGGCAGCTCACTTTTCTTCCTGGCTTTTCTGGGTGCCGTGGCGGCACGTGCCGGCGGAGCCTCCATGCTACAGGCTGCGGCGCGGGTCTCCTTTTGGGGTGCCCTGGCCATGGCGCTGACGGCGGGTGTGGGCGCTATCTTTGGAGTCGCCGTATAAGCCCTCCGCCGCATCCGGCTGGACATCCGGCATCCCGCGGCCGTACGATGCTTCTCCGAACGATTCATCAAAGCATCGTCTATTCATCGCCTGTTGACAGGCAAAGGGAGGAAATCACATGAACGCAAGCAGAATAGCAGCCCTCGTGCTGATCGTCGCCGGTGTACTGGGCCTGGTGTATGGCAGCTTCAGCTACACCAAGGAAACCCACGAAACCAAAATCGGACCGATTGAACTGTCGGTCAAGGAAAAGGAAACCGTCAACATCCCCGTCTGGGCCGGCATCGGCGCGATCGTGGTTGGCGGCGTACTGCTGGTCCTGGGAAGCAAAAAAGGCTAGGGCCTGCACCGGATGCCTGACAAGGCGGCTTGGTGGTCGACATGGTGCGGACTGCAAGCTTACCCCCTCCGCGCCAAGCCATTCGCGGCCTGGCTTGGTGTGCCACGTTGGTGTTGACACAGCCGCCCGTACGATGGACGCGACCTGGATCTGACGATCCGTCTGAATTACTGACATCTTGACCAGAGACGACATGGAAAACTCCCGCGACGCCCGCTTCCAGTCTGTGGCCGCACAGTTGGGCCACAGTTTTGCCGGTGAAATCAGCGTCGGTGGCCACTACGCACCAGTCGTGCAGCATGGCGCCGAGGTGTACATCAGTGGTCAGGTGCCGCGCGTGGGCCAGACGGTGGTCGTCACCGGCCGGGTGGGTGCGGACGTCACGCTGCCGCAGGCACAGACAGCCGCCAAGATCTGCGTCATGCGGGGTCTGGCTCTGCTGCGCCAAACCTTGGGCAGCCTGGATCAGATCGAGCGCATGCTGCGCATGACGGTCTACGTGCAGTGCAGCCCCGATTTCACTGAACTCAGTGAAGTGGCCGACGGAGCCTCCGACGTGCTGCACGCCATCCTGGGCGATACCGGCATTCACACGCGCACCTCGGTCGGCGTGTTCCAGCTGCCGAAGAATGCGTCTGTTGAGCTGGACCTGGTGGCTGCTGCGAAGACTACTGCCGGATGACATCCGCCCCTTTGGGCGGCTGAAAACGGAAGGCGTCGGCCGCCATGCGCGGATTGACCTCGACCTTGCTGAAGGTCAGCACCGAACGCTGGCCAAAGCTGTCGAGAATGTCGAGCGCCGCCAGCTCGGGCACCTTGTCCGCGGCGCGAAACCCGACCCGGATGGCTTGCAGTTGACCCTCTTTCGCTTTCGGCTTCGCCTCCACCCACTGCAGACCGTCCTTGTCGGGCATGGCCGTCAGCGTGAAGTCGGCCTGCAGTGCGCGCAGGTCGGGGGCGGCGGCAATCAACGCCGCCGGCGTGCTGCCCAGCACCTGCGCCTGCTTGCGTGCCGTCACCTGGTTGAGGTCCACGTCGTAGAGCCAGAGCGTCTGGCCATCGGCCACGATGCTTTGCTCGAACGGTTTCTTGTAGATGAACTTGAAACGGTTGGGCCGCACGAACTCGAAGCTGCCGCTGGAGGTCTTGTTGCGTGCGCTCTGCCCTTCACGCGCCGGCATGGTCACCACCTGGGTGAAGTCGGCGCGGCCGCTGCTGGCGGATTTCATGAAAGCCTCCAGGCTTTCCAGGCCATCCGCCCTCGCGGATATTGCGCCAGCCGCTATCAATAACAGAGCAAAAATATGTTTCAAGGTTTTCACTCCGTGCGCGATGGCACCAGGATTTCACGCTGACCGTTGCTGCTCATAGCGCTGACTAAGCCGGCCTTTTCCATGTCTTCCACCAAGCGGGCGGCGCGGTTGTAGCCGATCTTGAGGTGGCGCTGCACCAGTGAGATGCTGGCCTTGCGGTTCTTCAGCACGATCTCGACCGCCTGGTCGTACATCGGGTCCTTCTCGCCGCTGCCACCGCCCTCACCGTTCAGGCCGTCTTCACCCTCCACCGTGCCCCCTTCGAGCACACCTTCGATGTAGTCCGGGTCACCCTGGGCTTTCAGGTAGCTCACCACGCGGTGCACCTCGTCATCGCTGACAAAGGCGCCGTGCACGCGCACCGGCAGGCCGGTACCGCTGGCCATGTAGAGCATGTCGCCCATGCCCAAGAGCGCCTCGGCGCCCATCTGGTCGAGGATGGTGCGGCTGTCGATCTTGCTGGACACTTGGAAGGCGATGCGGGTCGGGATGTTGGCCTTGATCAGGCCGGTGATCACGTCCACGCTCGGGCGCTGGGTGGCCAGGATCAGGTGGATGCCGGCAGCGCGCGCCTTTTGCGCCAAGCGGGCAATCAGCTCCTCAATCTTCTTGCCCACCACCATCATCAAATCGGCCAGCTCGTCGATGACCACCACGATGTGCGGCAAGCGCTGCAACGGCTCCGGACTCTCGGGCGTGAGGCTGAACGGGTTGTAGATGAACTCCTCGCGCGCCTTGGCTTCGTCAATCTTGTGGTTGTAGCCGGCCAGGTTGCGCACGCCCAGCTTGCTCATGAGTTTGTAGCGGCGTTCCATCTCGGCCACGCACCAGTTCAGGCCGTGCGCAGCCTGCTTCATGTCGGTGACGACGGGTGCGAGCAAGTGCGGGATGCCTTCGTAGACCGACATCTCCAGCATCTTGGGGTCGATCATGAGCAGGCGCACGTCACGCGCCTCGGCCTTGTAGAGCAGGCTCAGGATCATGGCATTGATGCCGACCGACTTGCCCGAGCCCGTGGTGCCGGCCACCAGCACGTGCGGCATCTTGGCCAGGTCGGCGACCACCGGGTTGCCCACGATGTCCTTGCCCAGGCCCATGGTCAGCATGGACTTGGCTTCGTTGTAGACCTGCGAGCCCAGGATCTCGGACAGGCGGATCGACTGGCGCTTGGCATTGGGCAGCTCCAGCGCCATGTAGTTCTTGCCGGGAATGGTCTCGACCACGCGGATCGACACCAGGCTCAAGGAGCGCGCCAGGTCCTTGGCCAGGCCGACGATCTGCGAGCCCTTCACACCGGTGGCGGGCTCGATCTCGTAGCGCGTGACCACCGGGCCGGGCTGGGCCAGCACCACACGCACCTCGACGCCGAAGTCCTTCAACTTCTTCTCGATCATGCGGCTGGTCATCTCCAGCGTCTCGGGCGCCACGCTCTCCTGGCGCGTCGGCGCGCCGTCGAGCAGGTCGACCTGCGGCAGCTTGGAGTCCGGCAGCTCGCTGAACAGCGGCTTTTGCCGTTCCTTGGCCACGCGCTCGCTCTGCGGCACCTCGACCAGCACGGGCTCGATCAGCACCGGGGCGTGATGCTGCTCGATGATTTCCTCGCGCTCCTCCATCACCACTTCTTCGCGCTCGCGGGCCGCCTGCTGGCCCAGCGCCAGGTCTTCGGCGATCTCGCGCTTTTCACGGCGGGACTCGATGAAGCCGTCGATCCAGCCGCCCAGGCGTTCGGCCACATGGCCCCAGGAAAAGCGGAATACCAGTGCCGAGCCGATCACGCCCAGGCTGATGGCCATCAGCGCCGAGCCGGCAAAGCCCAGCCAGCGCACGCTGAACGGACCAACGAAATACCCCAGCACGCCGCCGCCATGGCCCGGCAGGCGGGCTTCCAGGCTGTAGAAACGGGCCCACTCGATGGCCGCGCTGGCACACAGCAGCATGACCAAGCCCAGCCAGAACGCCGCGCGGCTGGCGGCCCAGCGGCTCAGGCGCGACGACTCATGCACGGCCGGCGCCTCCCCGTCCAGCAGCTCATGGCCGCGCAGCCAGCGTGCCAGCGAAGCCAGCCAAGCCCGCACACCAGCGGCAAACGCCCACCAGACCGAAAAGCCGAGCAGGTAATAACTCGCATCGGCCAGCCAGGCGCCCAAACGGCCACCGCGGTTGTGGATGGCCCCGCTCTCACCGGAGGTGGACCAGGCCGCGTCCTGCAAGGAATGGCTGGTCAGCGCCATCAGCCAGAAGGCCAACCCCACCAGACCGGCCACCAGGGCCAGTTCGTGGGCAAAACGGCTCCAGCCCGCACGGACCGGCGCCTCGCCCTGGCGGGCGCTGTTGTTCAGGGTATTGAGAGAGTAAGTCATAGGCAGGAATGGGGCCTAGCTTAACGCAGCCAGGGCCGCTTTTCCTATGCTCGCGCAACCAACGCGGCCTGATAGGTCTGCTGGGCAAAGGGGACTTGTGGCAGTGTCAGGCGCCCGGCGTCATCCCTTCTTACAATCGAGTCTGCATTCCCATTGCAAAGGTTTCAGAATGTCACAGAACAAGCATGCCCAAGTCCTGATTCTTGGTTCCGGCCCGGCCGGCTACACCGCCGCCATTTACGCCGCGCGCGCCAACCTCAAGCCCCTGCTGGTCACCGGCATCGCCCAGGGCGGCCAACTCATGACCACCACCGAAGTCGACAACTGGCCGGCCGACGTGGACGGCGTGCAGGGCCCGGAGCTGATGCAGCGCTTCCTGGCCCATGCCGAGCGCTTCAAGACCGAGATCGTGTTCGACCACATCAACCAGGTCGATTTCAGCAAGCGCCCCTTCACCCTCACCGGCGACAGCGGTACCTACACCTGCGACTCGCTCATCATCGCCACCGGCGCCTCGGCCAAGTACCTGGGCCTGCCGTCCGAGACCGCCTTCATGGGCCGTGGTGTCTCCGGCTGCGCCACCTGCGACGGTTTCTTCTACCGCGACCAGGTCTGCTGCGTGGTCGGCGGCGGCAACACCGCCGTGGAAGAAGCCCTCTACCTCTCCAACATCGCCAGTAAGGTCTACCTGGTGCACCGCCGCGACAAGTTCAAGGCCGAGCCGATCCTGGTGGACAAGCTCATGGACAAGGTGGCGGCCGGCAAGATCGTGCTCAAGACCTTCCAGACCCTGGACGAGGTGCTGGGCGACGCCAGCGGCGTGACCGGCATCCGCCTCAAGAGCACGAAAGACGGCAGCACGGAAGACCTGGCACTCCAGGGCTGCTTCATCGCCATTGGCCACGCGCCCAACACCGAGATCTTCCAGGGCCATCTGGAACTGGAAAACGGCTACATCGTCACCAAGGGCGGCCTCAAGGGCTTTGCCACCCAGACTTCGGTGCCCGGCATCTTTGCCGCCGGCGACGTTCAGGACCACGTCTACCGCCAGGCCATCACCAGCGCCGGCACCGGCTGCATGGCCGCGCTGGACGCTCAGCGGTATCTGGAGCAGGAGGCGTAGCCTCCTGCCTCCCCCAGGCTGCGCTCCCTGCGTTCGCTGCGCCACCCCCCTCCTGCTGCGCGAAGGGGGCGCACCCGGCGGACTGGCCAAGCCAGATCCGCGGGTGCCTGCGAACGGGCCGGCGCTGCGCGCGGCCCTGGATTGATCAAATCTTGAGCAATCGACCAAGATTTGGTTATAATTGCAGGCTTTGCTGGGTTCGCCCAGTGATCATGGGTTACCGCCACCCTACTGGCGAGGTGAGGCGCTCACGTCTGTGACCGCCGTTTTGAAGAAAGCGAAGTGTCCTCATGGCACGCGTATGCGAAGTTACGGGCAAAGGCCCGATGGTCGGAAACAATGTTTCCCACGCCAACAACAAAACCAAGCGCCGGTTCCTGCCGAACCTGCAATACCGCCGTTTCTGGGTCGAGTCTGAAAACCGTTGGGTTCGCCTGCGGATTTCCAACGCTGGCCTGCGTCTGATCGACAAGAATGGCATCGACTCTGTGCTCGCCGATCTGCGCGCACGTGGCCAGGCATAAGGAGCTGAATCATGGCAACCAAAGGCGGACGCGAAAAAATCAAGCTGGAATCCACGGCCGGTACCGGTCATTTCTACACCACCAGCAAGAACAAGAAAACCATGCCCGAGAAAATGGCGATCATGAAGTTTGATCCCAAGGCTCGCAAGCACGTGGAATACAAGGAAATGAAGCTGAAGTAATTCAGTCTTTCCTCTCGCAAAAAAGCCCGCTTCATGCGGGCTTTTTTGTGGCCGGTGTCGACCCGTCGAGCTTGCACGTCCGATGGTCTGGTCCCGGAAGACGGCCCAGATGGGCCGTTTTGTCTATTCCAGGGTCAGATGTCTTGCTTGTCCGACCACCGGGCCAGCCAGTCGCCCAGCATCTGCACCAGTTGCACCAGCACGACCAGGATCACCACCGTGACCACCATCACATCGGTCTGGTAACGGTAGTAGCCAAAGCGGATCGCCAGATCGCCCACCCCACCGCCACCCACGATACCGGCCATGGCCGAGAAGCCGATCAAACTGATCAGCGTGACGGTGAAGCCACGCAAGAAACCCGGCAAGGCCTCGGGAAACAGGACGGTGGCAATGATGCGCAACGGGCTGGCGCCAAACGCCTGGGAGGCCTCGATGATGCCGGGGTCCACCTCGCACAGTGAGGCCTCGACCAGCCTGGCGTAGAACACAATCGCCGCCACCGACAGCGGCACGGCAGCGGCCGTTGGACCGATGGTGGTGCCCAGCACCCACTGCGTCAGCGGCAACAGCAGCACCAGCAGGATGACGAAGGGCACCGAGCGCACCAGATTGACCAGGAAATTACCGGCAATGTGGGCAAAACGGTTGGCCCAGAACAGCTTGCGGCTGGTGACATGCAGCAAAAAACCCAAGGGCAGGCCGATGACGATGGCCAGCGCGCTGGCGATGCCCACCATCAACAGCGTCTCGCCAAAGGCGGTGACCAGATCGGTACCCAGGGATGACCAATCAATGAGCATGGAGTACCTCGACTTGGGTTGCGTTCTCGCGGATGAATTGCACGGCGGCATCGACACGTGCGGTTGGTGATGTGGCGTAAACGGAGGTGACGAGTTCCGGCGGCACCGAGCCGATTGGCAAATCGGCCAGCCTCACCACCAGCAAACCCATTGCGCGGTCACCGATGTATTCGATCTTGCCGTGCAGGATATCAACCGAGACGCCAAAGCGGATGGCCGCGGCGGAGAGCACCGAGTCCTCGGCCTTGTCGCCCAGAAACAGCACCTTCAAGACCGTGCCCGGGATGTTGTCGACCAAGTGCTCCGGAATGTCCAGGTTAAGCGTGTGGGCGACCAGCTGGCGCGTGAAATCGGCTTGTGGCGTGGCAAAGATGTCGAACGCCGAACCCTCTTCGATCACCTTGCCGCCGTCCATGACGGCAACGCGGCCGCAGATCTTCTTGATGACGTTCATTTCGTGCGAGATCAGCACGATGGTGATGCCCAGACGCTCATTGATCTCTTTCAAGAGTTCCAGAATGGCAGCGGAGGTTTCCAGGTCCAGCGCCGAGGTCGGCTCGTCGCACAGCAGCACGGCCGGCCGGTTGGCCACGGCACGCGCAATGCCCACGCGCTGCTTCTGGCCACCGGAGAGTTGCGAGGGATAGGCCAGGGCCTTGTCCTCCAACCCGACCAGCTTCAGGATCTCGGGCACGCGCTGCTGGATTTCCGCCTCGCTCTTGCCAGCCACGCGCAAGGCAAAGGCGGCGTTGTCGAACACCGTGCGGTTGTGCATCAGGTTGAAGTGCTGGAAGATCATGCCGATCTTGTGGCGCTCCAGTCGCAGTGCGCTGCCGGTCAGGTCGGTGATGTCCTCGCCATCCACCAGCACCCGGCCCGCGCTCGGACGCTCCAACAAATTGATGGTACGCAGCAGCGTGCTTTTGCCGGCGCCGCTGGTGCCGACAATGCCGAACACTTCGCCGCGACGGATGTGCAGCGACACCTGGTCAACCGCCTTGAACCGCGTCGCCTGTTTGCCACGCAGTTCAAATTCAACGGAAATATTTTCTAGCTTGATCATCTTGCCTGGGTCATCGGTACAAAGCAAAACGGACCGGGCTTCAGGCTCGGTCCGTCAGGCTCAACCTGTGTGGTTTATTTCTTGGCGGCCTTGGCGGGCGTACCTGCCTTGGCGGCTTTGGCAGCCAGCCATTCCGGCTTCTGGAAGTCTTTGAAGATGTGCTTGGGGTCATCGACCGTGGCCAGGAACTCCGGCGATTCGATCACTTGCTTGATGTCTTGCACGAAGGGCTTGTCCAGATCGGCGGTTTTCACGGCCACAAGGTTCTTGATGTTCTCGTCCAGCTGCTCCAGCTTGATGGCATTCGACAGGCTCAGGCCGGCGGCAATGGCGAAGTTGCCGTTGACGACCGAGGCGGTGGCGCTGTCCAGCGTGCGCGGCAGCTGGGCGGCCTCCAGCGGCTTGAACACCAGGCCGCGCGGATTCTGTTCGATATCCTTCTCCGAGGCCTTCACCGGATCAATGTCTTTCTTGAAGGTCAGCAGACCTTCCTTGGCCAGGAAACGCAAGGCACGCGCCAAGTTGGTCGGGTCATTGGCAAGGGTGATGACGTCCCCCTTCTTCAGCTGGTCCAGCGACTTGATTTTGTTCGAGTAGATGCCCAGACCGGCCGTCGGCACATTGATCACTGGCGACAGTTTCAGCCCCTTGTCGGCGGAAAATTTTTCCAGATACAGGCGGTGCTGAAACAGGTTGGCATCAATGCTGTTGTTGGCCAACGCCAGATTGGGTTGCACGTAATCGCTGAACTCCTTGAGAACCACCTTGTAGCCCTTTTTTTCCAGGCCGGGCTGGATGGCGGTCTTGATCAGGTCACCATACGGGCCGGGCGCAACGCCAAACACAATGGTCTTCGGCGTGATCTGGGCTGAGGCCGCGCCGACGCCCAGAGCCAGGACGGCCAGCACACGGGTGGCGGTGGTAAGAAGAGATTTGAAACGCATGACGGGTTTTCTCCAGTGCACAAATTAAGGCTTGATGGTAGGGCGCGGAGTGCTGAAGACCAACTACTGAATCGCTATTTGCTTATGCCTCAGCCCCACACACCGCTACGCCGGTCTTCGACCCGTTTGGCCTTGTGCGTGGCGCGTGGCAAGGTATCGGGCGCCAGGATGCGCACATTGGCGGCCACGCCCGTGATCGATTTCAAATGACCGTTGAAACGGGCGGCCAGTTCCGCATCGCTGCCGGTGTAGCTGGCGGCGCGCTCGACTTCGACCGTGAGCACATCCAGGTGGTTGACGCGCTCGACGATCAGCCGGTACTCGCCGCCCAGATCGTGATCCTTGCGTGCAATGGCCTCCACGTCGCTGGGAAAGAGATTGACGCCCTTGATGATGAGCATGTCGTCCAGCCGCCCATGGACACCCTGCAGGCGTATCGAGGTGCGCCCACAACGGCAGGGCTCGGAGGTGAACGAAACGATGTCGCCGGTACGGAAGCGGATCATCGGCCGTGCCGTCTTCTTCAGCGTGGTCAACACCATTTCACCGCGCTCGCCCTCGGGCACCGGCTCGCCGGTATCCGGGTCCAGGACCTCCACCAGAATGTGGTCCTCCGCCCAGTGCAAGCCGTTTTTCTCCTCACACATGCCGGCACAGGAGCCGAAGATGTCGGACAGGCCGTAGTAGTCGTACACCTCGGCGCCCCAAAGCGCCTCAATGCGCTGACGGGTTTCCGGGATGGAGCCGCCGGGCTCGCCCGCGACAAAAATGCGCTTGATGCTGAGATCCTTCTTCGGGTCGATGCCCTGCTTGAGCGCGGTTTCACCCAGGTACCAAGCATAAGACGGCGTGGTCCACATGGCCGTGGCCTGGAACTGGCTGATGATGGAGAGCAGGCGTTCGGACGGCACCGTGCCAGCGTGGATCGACAACGCCCCCAGCTTCTGCGCCCCCAGCACGCACGGCCCGCCCACGAACAGGGAGAAATTCAGGGAGTGGCAGTAACGGTCTTCCGGACGCAGGCCGGAGGACCAGAACTGGCGCGCCTCGTAGTCCATCCAATCTTCGAAATCCTGCGCTGTGAACGGCGACGCCGTGGGCACACCGGTGGAGCCGCTCGACGCCGAGATGTACACAATGTCGCGCTCCGGCACCGCCACAAGATCCCCCCAGGGCAAGGCCGCCAGTTGCCGCTCGCGCAGGATCTGCTTGTTGATGAAGGGAAAGCGCCGGATGTCATCCAGACTCTTGAGCTGATCAGGGTGAACACCCGCTGCATCGAAACTGGCGCGGTAATAAGGCGAGTTCTGATAGGCATGCGCCAGATGTTCTTGCAGCAGACGCAGCGTCAATGCATCCCATTCGGCGCGGGATTGGGTTTCGAGCGGCTCGTCCCAGTAGGTCTGATCGCTGGGGGGAGAAGGAAGATGCTGGACGTATGACATGGCGATGCGCGCGATTCCGGTGGTGGGAGCAACGGCTTGAACGTGGGCCGTTGAAAGAAAGACAGGCAGTCTATCGAGTCGGACTCGCATCGCAAAAGAACAAATCGTTCTTTGCTTATTCCAGCCGTAAAAAAGCCCGCTCGAAGCGGGCTTTTCAGATGCGGGGGCAACGCAGATATCAGGCGCGTGCCGCGCGCAGCTTGCGCGAAAACTCCTGCAGCGCGGCAATGCCGCTTTCCTCGGCATGATGGCACCAGGCCTGCAAATTGGCCAGCAGCTGCTCACGCGTGAGAGAGGTGTTGAGCCAGAGCTGGCGCAGTTCTTCGCGCATGGTCACCATCTTGTCGAGCACCGGCGAAGCGGCGCGGGCCTTGGCCAACTCGGGCATGAGGGCGGCAGGCACCTTGTCAGCGTCGCGGTGCAGCCAACGGTTGGCGGCCTTGATGGCAGCGCTGCCGGCGCTGCGGGCCTTCAGGGCAGCCACTTCCTGCTGGAAGGCGCGCTGCATGCCGTGGGCGTAACCGGCCATGATTTCGTAGCGGTTGGCGATCAGGGCTTCAAGAGTCTTCTCGTCTGCCACGGGCTTGATGTCGCCGAAAGCAAGTTTCGGCGGCGTCTTCTTGACCTTGGCCAGGCCGACCTTTTGCATCAGGCTGATGTAGACCCAGCCGATGTCGAACTCATAGGGCTTGACCGAGAACTTGGCCGAGGTCGGGTAGGTGTGGTGGTTGTTGTGCAGTTCTTCACCGCCAATGATGATGCCCCAGGGCGTCAGATTGGTGCTGGCGTCCGGCGCTTCGAAGTTGCGGTAACCCCAGTAGTGGCCCACGCCATTGACGACGCCCGCAGCCCAGAACGGAATCCACGCCATCTGGACAGCCCACACGGCCAGGCCGGCGGCACCGAACAGGGTCAGGTCGAGGATCATCATCAGGCCGACGCCCTGCCACGAATAACGGGTGTAGAGGTTCTTCTCGATCCAGTCGTTCGGCGTGCCATGGCCATAACGGTCCATGGTTTCCTTGTTCTTGGCTTCAGCGCGATAAAGCTCGGCACCTTCCAGGAACACCTTCTTGATGCCGTACACATGCGGGCTGTGCGGATCTTCGGCCTGCTCACATTTGGCGTGGTGCTTGCGATGGATGGAGGCCCACTCCTTGGTCACCTGGCCGGTGGTCATCCAGAGCCAAAAGCGGAAGAAGTGCGATGCAATCGGGTGCAGGTCCAGCGCGCGGTGCGCCTGGTTGCGGTGCAGGAAGATGGTGACGCTGGCAATGGTCACGTGCGTCATGGCCAAGGTGAACAGAACGATCTGCCACCAAGCGAAATCCAACAGGCCATGGGCGAGCCACTCAATGGCCGCATTCAGCACAGCCCAGTCAGGTAACAACATAGTCAGAGACTCTCAACGAAATGAATAGTAATAAGGGCAAGCGATTGCTTACCCCCGTAGGCATGAATTTTAAAGGTTTCGCCCCGTTTTGACCATCCCTGGGCAGTTGCAGGTGAAAAACCTTAATTCAAGTCAGATGATCACTTCTTTTGCCAAATTGCGGCAAAAAAGCCGTCCGTTTGATGCTTATGCGGCCACAGGCGCAGGTATTTCTGGCCACTGTCGCCTCCGCTGCACAGGCTGGCGGCATCGGCCACCTTCAGCTGGGCCAGCACCTCCCCAGCCTCCAGCGGCATGAACTCGCTGTTGGCAGCCGAGAAGGCCTCGGCAATGGCCTCGTTTTCCTGCGGCAACACGCTGCAGGTCGCATAGACCAGCCGGCCGCCGGACTTCAGCAAGCGCGCTGCGCTTTGCAGAATGGCAGCCTGCTTGACCGTCATCTCCTGCACCGCCTGCATGTTCTGGCGCCACTTCAGGTCCGGGTTGCGCCGCAACGTGCCGAGACCGGAGCACGGTGCATCCACCAGCACGCGGTCGAGCTTGCCGGCCAGGCGCTTGATGCGATCGTCGCGCTCATGGGCAATCGCTGCGGGGTGCACATTGGACAGGCCGCTGCGTGCCAGCCGCGGCTTCAAGGCCTCCAGCCGGTGCGCTGAGGTGTCAAAGGCATAGAGCCGGCCGGTGCTGCGCATGGCTGCGCCAATGGCCAGGGTCTTGCCACCGGCACCAGCGCAGAAATCGGCCACCATCTCGCCGCGCTTGGCCTCCAGCAGCAAGGCCAGCAGCTGCGAGCCTTCGTCCTGCACCTCGATGGCGCCGCGGGTGAAGGCATCGAGCTTGTTCAGGGGCGGCTTGCCGTCGATGCGCAGGCCCCAGGGCGAGTACGGCGTCGGCACCGCCTTGATGCCAGCCACCTGCAGTTCCTTCTGGATCGCCTCGCGCTTGGCCAGCTGGGTGTTGACGCGCAGGTCCAGGCCGGCGCCCAGGTTGAGGCTGTCGACCAGCGGCCAGAAGCCGTCGCCCAGCTGCTCCTTGAGCGGTTGCACCAGCCAGTCGGGCAGGTTGTGGCGATGCCGGTCCATCAGCTCTTCCGGCTTGACCTGGTCGCACTGGTCGAGCCACTGCTTTTCCTGATCGGTCAGCGCGCTCTTGAGGAAATCGCGCGGACCGTAGAAGCCGAGGATGGCCAAACGACGCTCCTTCGGGCCACTGCCCGAGAGCGCCAGCTGGTCGAACAGCAGCTTCTTGCGCAAGACGGTGTAGACGGTTTCGGCCAGCGTGGCGCGCTCGCGCGGGCCAAGGCCGCGGTTATCGCGGAAAAAGCGCGACACGATGGCGTCGGCCGGATGATCGAATTTGAGGGTGAGCCGGACGAGCTCGGTACAGACGTCCAACAGGGCTTTAGGGTGCATAGGGGAGAATTGTCCCATGCTTGAGGAAAAACTCCCCCCTTTGATCGAAACCCGGCTCGGCATCTATCGCCACTACAAGAACCTGATGTACGAGGTGCTGGGCACGGTGCGCCACAGCGAGACGCTGGAGCCGATGACGCTGTACCGGGCGCTCTATGGCGAGCGCGGCCTGTGGGTGCGGCCGGCGGCCATGTTCGAAGAAGAGGTGGTGATCGACGGTGTGCGACAGCCGCGCTTCGCCTGGGTTTCAGAGCAAAATCTGCAGCAAGCCCCCGAGAAACCTGCGCACTAAGCTATTATTTTCGTAGCAAATCAGCCACGGCGCGTGGGTAAATCAGATGCTCCTGCGTCAGCACGCGCGCGGCCAGCGTGTGCTCGTCGTCGTCCGGCAGCACCGGCACCACGGCCTGGGCCAGAATCTGGCCATGGTCCAGTTCGGCCGTCACCTGGTGCACCGTGGCACCGGCAAACTTGCAGCCGGCTTCAATCGCCCGCCGGTGCGTGTGCAGGCCCGGGAATGCCGGCAGCAACGAAGGATGGATATTGAGCAGCCGACCTTCGTAGTGATTGACGAAACCAGGCGTCAGGATGCGCATGAAACCGGCCAGCACCACCAGCGCAGGCTCAAAGCGGTCAATCGCCGCCATCAGCGCCGCATCAAACGCTTCACGTGACGCAAAGCCTTTGTGGTCCAGCACCTCGGTGGCAATGCCCTTGTCGCGCGCAAAGACCAGCCCCTTGGCATCGGCCTTGTTGCTGATGACGGCAGCCACCTTTGCGTCGTAGTTGTCTTGCCAGCGCTCGCGCTCGGCGGCCTTGACGATGGCCGCCATGTTGGAGCCACCGCCGGAAATCAGGATGACGATGTTTTTCATTTTTTGCTTCTGAGCCAGACCGGATTGTGCACGGCCAAACACCCCGACTGCAAAAATGCAGAGCGGGGAACGCCGTGGGGCCGGCTCAGGGGGAGCCTATTTCAGGCTTGTCGCGGTTTGGACAGTGAGAGGCGAACGATCGTGCTAAAAACACAGGCTTGCGCTTGCGAAAATGAATACGCAGCCTGTTTGGAGACATCTATGGATTTGGCATTCACCCCTGACGAACAGAAATTCCGCGAGGAGATCCGCGCCTGGGTGCGCGAGAACCTGCCGGCCGACATTGCCCACAAGGTGCACAACGCCCTGCACCTGACCCGCGACGATATGCAGCGCTGGGCCAAGATCCTGGGCAAAAAAGGCTGGCTCGGCTGGGGCTGGCCCAAGCAGTTCGGCGGCCCGGGCTGGAACGCGGTGCAAAAGCACCTGTTCGAAGAAGAATGTGCCCTGGCCGGCGCGCCGCGCGTGGTGCCCTTCGGGCCGGTGATGGTGGCCCCCGTCATCATGGCTTTCGGCAGCCCGGAGCAGCAGCAACGCTTCCTACCTGGCATCGCCAGCGGCGAAGTCTGGTGGAGCCAGGGCTACAGCGAACCGGGCTCCGGTTCCGACCTGGCCAGTGTCAAGACCCGCGCCGAACGCAAGGGCGACAAGTACATCGTCAACGGCCAGAAAACCTGGACCACCTTGGGCCAGTACGGCGAATGGATCTTCTGCCTGGTGCGCACCAGTACCGAAGGCAAGCCGCAGACCGGCATTTCCTTCCTGCTGATCGACATGAAGTCGCCCGGCGTGACGGTGCGTCCGATCAAGCTGCTCGACGGCGAGTGTGAAGTCAACGAGGTGTTCTTCGACAACGTCGAAGTGCCGGCCGAGAACCTGATCGGCGAAGAGAACAAGGGCTGGACCTACGCCAAGCACCTGCTCTCGCATGAGCGCACCAACATCGCGGACGTCAACCGCGCCAAGCGTGAACTGGAGCGCCTGAAGCGCATCGCCAAGGCCGAAGGCGTTTATGACGACGTGCGCTTCCGCGACGAGATCGCCAAGCTGGAAGTGGATGTGGTGGCGCTGGAGATGCTGGTGCTGCGTGTGCTCAGCGCCGAGAAGTCGGGCAAGAACTCGCTGGACATCGCCGGCCTGCTCAAGATCCGCGGCAGCGAGATCCAGCAGCGCTACGCCGAACTCATGATGCTGGCGGCCGGCCCCTACGCTGTGCCGTTGATCCGCGAGGCGATGGAGGCCGGCTGGCAGGGTGACTACCCGGGCGGCCTGCTGGCCAACGCGCCGCTGGCCTCGACCTACTTCAACATGCGCAAGACCACCATCTACGGCGGCAGCAATGAAGTGCAACGCAACATCGTCGCGCAGACGATCCTCGGCTGATCGCAGCAGGAACAGGAGAACAACATGGATTTCGATTTCACCGACGACCAGCAGCAACTGCGTGACGCCGTGCACAAATGGGTGGAGAAGGGCTACAGCTTCGAGCGCCGCCGCGCCACGGAAGCCGCCGGCGGCTTCTCGCGCGAGGCCTTCAACGAGCTCGCTGAACTGGGCCTGTGCGGCCTCTATATCCCGGAAGACGACGGCGGCCTCGGCATGGGCCCGATCGAAGGCATGGTGGTGATGGAGGAGCTGGGCCGCGGCATCGTGCTTGAGCCGCTGGCACACAGCCTGATCGCCGGTGGCGTGCTCGCCGGCTATGCAGGCGCCGAACTCAAGGCCGCCTGGCTGCCGCGCATCGCCTCGGGCGAGGCGCTGGTGGTGTTGGCGCAGCAGGAACGCCGTGCACGCTACCGCCTGGATGTGTGCGATGCCAAGGCAACCCAGGGCGCAAATGGCTGGACCGTCTCCGGCACCAAGAACGTGGTGCCGGCTGGCGACCAGGCCGACGCCTTCCTGGTGCCTGCCACCGCCAACGGCAAGATGGCCCTGTTCCTGGTCGAACGCACGGCCACCGGTGTGACCACCCGCGGCTACGGCACGCAGGACGGCGGCCGTGCGGCCGACGTGGTGCTGGCCAACGCGCCGGCGCAACTCGTCACATTGGACGGCCTGACGGCGCTGGAGCACTCCGTGGACATCGGCATTGCCGCCACCTGTGCCGAAGCCGTTGGCGTGATGGACCAGACCCTGGCCGTGACACTGGAATACATGAACACGCGCAAGCAGTTCGGCGTGGCGATTGCCAGCTTCCAGGCCTTGCGCCACCGCGCGGCCGACATGAAGATGCAACTGGAACTGGCGCGCTCCATGAGCTATTACGCCAGCCTCAAGCTCAATGCCCCGGCGGAAGAGCGCCGCCGCGCCATGGCACGCGCCAAGTACCAACTGGGTCAGTCGATGCGCTTCGTTGGCCAGCAGGCGGTGCAACTGCACGGCGGCATTGGTGTGACCGACGAGTACATCGTCAGCCACTACTTCAAGAAGCTGACGCAACTGGAAATGACCTTTGGCGACAGCCTGTACCAGCTGGGCGAAGTGTCGACGCGCATGCAGGAGACGGCCGGCGTGTTTGCCTGACACACAGCTGCTCCGGCAAACAAAAAGCCCGCCAGCAACACGCTGGCGGGCTTTTTCATTTCACGAACGGCTCAGAAGCCCAGGGTATGGGGCAGCCAGGTCGAGATCGCCGGCACAAAGGTCAACAAGACCAGCACCACGAAGTGGGCCAACAGGAACGGCGGCAACTCGCGCGTGAGTTCCGCCATCGACACCCGGGTGGACACGGCCGTGACGAACAGCAGGCCGCCGACCGGCGGCGTGATCATGCCTAGCGTGAGGTTGACGATCACCACCATGGCAAAGTGAGTCGGGTCGATGCCCAGCGAGGCGGCAATCGGCGCCAGGATCGGCACCAGGATCATTACACCTGGCAGCGGCTCCATGAAGATGCCGAAGACCAGCAGCAGGATGTTGACGGCAATCAGGAAGGTCACCGGCGACAGGTTCCAGCTCACGATGGCTTGCGACACCTGCTGCGGCACGCCTTCAACCGTCAGTACCCAGGCGAAGGCTGCCGAGGTGGCCATCACCAGCAGCACGGAGGCCGTCAGCAGCGCTGAGCGCGCGGCAATCGCCGGCAGTGCCTTCCATTCCAGCGTGCGATAGATCCACTTGCCGCACACCAGTGCGTAGAACACCGCGACCACCGAGGCCTCCGTCGGCGTGAAGATGCCGAAACGGATGCCGACCAGGATCAACACGATCAGCATCAGGGCCGGAATGGCCTTGACACTGTTGACGAGCATCTCACGCGCCGAGGGGCGCGGCTGGGTGGAGCGGTAATCGCGCTGGGTACAGACACGCCAGTTGACCAAGGCCATGGCCAGCGCAATCAGGAGGCCCGGCAGAAAACCGGCCATGAACAGCCCACCGACAGAGACCTGCTCGTCCTGCATGGCGTAGATGATCATGCTGATGGACGGCGGGATGATGGGGCCAACGATGGCGGTGCTGGAGGTGAGCGCTGCCGCATAGGCACGCGAGTAGCCCGCCTTCTCCATCATCTTGACCATCATGGAGCCGGGGCCGGCGGCGTCGGCCAGTGCCGAGCCGGAAATGCCTGAGAACAGCGTCAGCGACAGCACGTTGGCGTAACCCAGCCCGCCGCGCAGATGGCCGACGAACTGGGCCGCAAAACGCAGCAGCACGGCGGTCAGTGCGCCACCCGACATGAGTTCGGCCGCCAGGATGAAAAACGGCACCGCCATCAGCGGAAAGCTGTCGATGCCGGTGAACATCTCCTTGAAGACCACGAGCTGCGGGTAGCGTCCGCCGACAAAAACCGCCAGTGCGGCCGACATGGCCAGCGCAAAGGCCACGGGAAAACCCAGCGCCATCAGCACGACAGCGGCAATGAAAAGAGTGAGTGTCATGGAATGTCTGTCCCTGCGTATCAGAGCGAGGCCGCGGATTCGGCGTCCATCTCGCCGGACTCGACGTAGCTGCCATCGGCGATGTAACCACGCACGACAAACAGCAGATGCACGAACATCAGCAGAAAGCCCACCGGCATGGCGGCATAGATGAAGGAGATCGGGATGTCGGTGGCAGCCGTGGTCTGGAAACGCGTCGCCCAGACATAAAGAATCGAGAAATAGGTCATCACCAGACAGAAGATGCCGATGCCCACCACCACCACGGTGCGCAGCAGGCGGGCAACCGGCGTGCTCACCGCCTGGTGCAGGTTGTCGATCGCCACATGACCACCAAAGCGCAACACCAGCCCGGCGCCGAGAAAGGTGCCCCAGATCATCAGATGCCGTGCCACTTCCTCGGCCCAGACGATCGAATCACCGGTGGTGTAGCGCAACACCACATTGGCAAAGACGATGCAGGCCATGGCCAGCAATAGCAGGATCAGCAGCCAGCGGTTGCTGGCCACCAGGATGCGCTCAATGCGATTCAACATAGTCAGAAACGATACCGAAGGTGTCGGTCCGTGAGGGTTTAAAACAAACGCCCGGGCAAGGCCGGGCGATGCAGATTCAGACCTGAAGGCGGCAGCTTATTTGACGGCCGCGATCTGGTCCAGCGTCTTCTGGCCGTACTTGGCCGCGTACTGTTTGTAGGCCGGCGTCAGGGCGGCCTGGAAGGGGGCATTGTTCACCTGGGTCACGACCTTCACGCCGTGCGACTTGATCTCCTCCACGCCCTTCTTCTCGACGTCGTCAACAAACTTGCGTGAAGCCTGGGCACCCAGCTTGGCACCCTGGGTGAAAGCGGCCTTTTGCGCATCCGTCAGGCTGCCGAAGAAGGCGGGCGAGACGACCAGCGCGATCGGCGCATAGACGTGGCCGGTCAGCGTCAGATTCTTCTGCACTTGCCACAGTTTGGCAGAGACAAAGACCGAAAGCGGGTTTTCCTGGCCGTCGATGGTGCCCTGTTGCAGGGCGCCGATCACCTCCGGCCAGGCCATGGGGGTGGGCGAGGCGCCCATGGTGCGGAAAGCCAGGATGTGCACCGGGTTTTCCATGGTGCGGATCTTCAGGCCCTTGAGGTCTTCAGGCTTGTTCACCGGGTGCTTGTTGTTGCTCAGATGACGGAAGCCCTGCTCGCCCCAGGCCAGGGCGATCAGGCCGCGTTTCTTGAACTTGGTCAGCAGGTCCTGGCCGAACTCGCCATCGAGCACCTTGCGCGCATGCGCGGTGTCGCGGAACAGAAAAGGGATGTCGACCACGCCGACTTCCGGCACAAAGTTGCTCAGCGCACCGGTGGACACGATGATGGCCTCCACCGTACCGAGCTGCAGGCCTTCAATCAGCTCGCGTTCGCCGCCCAGGGCGCTGGAGGGGAACTGCTTAAATTTAAAGGCATTGTTGGTCGCCTTCTCGACCGAATCAGCCCAGGCCTGGGCCGCAGCGCCGTAGTGCGAATTGATGGCCAGCGCATAGCCAATCTTTACCTCTTTGGCTTGCTGCGCAAACGCAGCGCCCGTAGCAGCGGCCAGCAAGGCGGCAGCACAACTCGCAATGACGGAACGGCGAAAGGTCATGATGGGGTACTTCTTCGAAAACGTTGACGGGAATGATGAGCATGCATTGTAGTTTTCCTGCCGCGGGCGGTACGCCACCTCAGCGACATCGGTCCCGTCAAGGTGCGGGCTACGCGAGTAGCCGCGAGGACTTGGGCACATGCGCCATCAGGAACTCCATCTGGTCGGCCAGGATACGGCGGTTGCGCAGAATGAAGTCTTCCCACAGGCTTGGCACGTAGGGCGCATAGAGCAAGGGCATGTTGGCCTGCTCGGGGGTGCGGTGACTCTTGCGGTGGTTGCAGGCGCGGCAGGCGGTGACCACGTTCATCCAGTGGTCCTGCCCTTTCTGTGCAAACGGGATGATGTGCTCGCGTGTCAGCTCGACCTCATGGAAATGATCGCCACAGTAGGCGCAGACGTTACGGTCGCGCACGAACAGCTTGCTGTTGGTCAGGCTGGGCCGCAGGTTGAAGGGATTGATGTTGGGCACGCCCTTGGTGCCGATGATGCTGTTGACCGTGATGATGGACTGTTGGCCCGTGATCGCGTTGTGGCCACCGTGGAACACGGCTACCTTGCCGCCGGATTCCCAGCGCACCTCATCAGCGGCGTAATGCAACACCGCCTCTTCGAGCGAAATCCACGACTGGGGCAGCCCTTGGGCCGACAGCTTCAAGACTTTCAAAACACGCCTCCTGACCGGTCACAAAAACCATTCATACGGAACGCTTGCGTCTATGGCAGCCGGCCGGGCCATGCTGCCTCGCCATTGAGACACAATATACCCTGTTTTCATGACAAATTGGCGGCAGTTGCTTTAGGTTACAGCGCTGACTGCTATCAAAAAGATACTGATCCATGAAGGTCTTCCGCGGCTTCCACCACCCCGGCATCGCCCCGGCTTGTGCCATGACCATCGGCAACTTCGATGGCGTGCACCGCGGCCACCAGGCCATGCTGGCGCTCTTGCGCGGCGAAGCGCAGCAACGCGGCGTGCCGAGTTGTGTGCTGACCTTCGAGCCGCATCCGCGCGATTACTTTGCCGGTGTCGCCCACAAGCCCGAGCTGGCACCGGCACGGGTTGGCACCCTGCGCGACAAGCTCACTGAGCTGACGCGCTGCGGCGTGGACCAGACCGTGGTGCTGCCCTTCGATGCCCGACTGGCCGCGCTCTCGCCACAGGCCTTCATCGATCAGGTGCTGGTGCAGGGCCTGGGTGCACGCTATGTGCTGGTGGGTGACGACTTCCGCTTCGGCGCCAAGCGCGCCGGTGACTACGCCATGCTCGATGCCGCCGGCGTGAAGCAGGGCTTTGACGTGGCTCGCATGAACAGCTACGAGGTGCATGGCCTGCGGGTCTCCAGCTCGGCCGTGCGCGCGGCGCTGGGTGAAGGCCGCATGACAGACGCAGCGCGCCTGCTGGGCCACCCGTACCACATCTCCGGCCACGTGGTGCACGGGCGCAAGCTCGGCCGCGAGCTGGGCTTCAAGACCCTCAACCTGCGTTTTGCCCACTGGAAGCCGGCCGCCAGTGGCATCTTTGCCGTGCTGGTGCACGGGCTGGACGCCCAACCGCTGTCCGGCGTGGCCAATCTGGGCGTGCGCCCCTCGCTCGACCCCAACGACGTCAACGGCGGGCGCGTGCTACTGGAGACCCATTGCCTGGACTGGCCGGCCAACCTGGGGCCCGAGGGGGCCTACGGTAAAATCATCCGCGTGGAACTGCTGCACAAACTGCATGACGAGCTCAGGTACGACAGTCTGGACACCCTGACAGCGGGGATTGCCAAGGACTGCGACGACGCGCGGGCTTTTTTTGCCTCCATGCACGCCGAAACGCACCGGCAGACGACGCGCGACCGAATTTAGACGATCTGTCTCGACCGCCCTTGCCCTTGAACCAAGCTCAGGGCAGACGGCTTACCTCTTGTTGCCCCTACCTGTGCGTTCGGGCTGAGCTTGTCGAAGCCCTCTCACAACACCATCGCCATGTCAGACACCAACAAACCGGATTACCGCAGCACCCTGAACCTGCCCGACACCCCCTTCCCCATGCGCGGCGACCTGCCCAAGCGCGAGCCGAGCTGGGTCAAGGAATGGGAAGACAAGGGCCTCTACAAGAAGCTGCGCGCCTCACGCAATGGCAAGCCCAAATTCGTGCTGCACGACGGCCCGCCCTACGCCAACGGCCAGATCCACATCGGCCACGCCGTCAACAAGGTGCTGAAGGACATGATCGTCAAGGCGCGCCAGCTCAAGGGACTGGACGCCATCTACGTGCCGGGCTGGGACTGCCACGGCCTGCCGATCGAGAACGCGATCGAGAAACTGCATGGCCGCAACCTGCCGCGCGACGAGGTGCAGGCCAAGAGCCGCGCCTTCGCCACCGAGCAGATCGCCGGCCAGATGGCCGACTTCAAGCGCCTGGGTGTACTGGGCGAGTGGGACAACCCGTACCGCACGATGGACTTCGGCAACGAGGCCAACGAGATCCGCGCCCTGAAACGCATCATGGAGCGCGGCTTCGTCTACCGTGGCTTGAAGCCGGTCTACTGGTGCTTCGACTGCGGCAGCTCGCTGGCCGAGTTCGAGATCGAGTACCAGGACAAGAAGAGCACCACGCTGGATGTCGGCTTCGAGTGTGCCGAGCCGGAGAAGCTGGCCAAGGCCTTCGGTCTGCCGAAGCTGGACCAACCGGCCTATGCCGTGATCTGGACCACCACCGCCTGGACCATTCCGGCCAACCAGGCGCTCAACCTGAACCCCGAGCTGGACTACGCGCTGGTGCAGACCGAACGCGGACTCTTGGTGTTGGCTGCCGTGCTGGTGGACAAGTGCATGGAACGTTACCAACTCAGCGGCAAGGTGCTGGCCACCACCCAGGGCAAAAACCTCGGCTTGATCAATTTCAAGCATCCGCTGTACGACGTCAAAGATGAGAACGGGGTCAGCGGTTACCAACGTTTCAGCCCGGTTTACCTGGCCGACTACGCCACGGCCGAAGACGGCACCGGTCTGGTCCACTCCTCGCCCGCCTACGGCGTGGACGACTTCAACAGCTGCGTCGCCCACGGCATGGTTTTTGATGACATCCTGAACCCGGTACAGGGCGATGGTCGCTACGCGCCCGACTTCCCGTTGTTCGGCGGCCTCAATATCTGGAAGGCCGTGCCGGTGGTAATCGAAGCGTTGCGCAACGCCGGCCGCCTGTTCGCCACCCATGACATCACCCACAGCTACCCGCACTGCTGGCGCCACAAGACGCCGGTGATCTACCGTGCCGCGGCGCAATGGTTCGTGCGCATGGATGAGGGTGAGGGCGTCTTCACCAAGGACAAGGCGAGCAAGACGCTGCGTCAGCTGGCGTTGGCCGCCATCGAGGAAACCAGCTTCTTCCCCGAAAACGGCAAGGCCCGCCTGCGCGACATGATTGCCGGCCGGCCCGACTGGTGCATCTCGCGCCAGCGCAACTGGGGCGTGCCCCTGCCCTTCTTCATCCACAAGGACAGCGGCGAGCTGCACCCGCGCACCATGGAGATCATGGACCAGGCCGCCAGCATGGTGGAGGCCGGTGGCATCGAGGCCTGGAGCAAGGTCACGGCCGAGGAGATCCTGGGTGCGGCAGACGCCGCGCACTACACCAAGGTCAACGACATCCTGGACGTCTGGTTCGATTCCGGCACCACGCACTTCCATGTGCTGAAGAACAGCCACAAGGACCAGTCCACCTGGCCGGCCGACCTGTATCTGGAAGGGCACGACCAGCACCGCGGCTGGTTCCATTCATCGCTCTTGACCGCCTGTGCCATGTACGACCACGCGCCCTACAAGGGCCTGCTGACGCACGGCTTCACCGTGGACGGCCAGGGCCGCAAGATGAGCAAGAGCGTGGGCAATGTGGTGGCGCCGCAGCAGATCAGCGAGAAGATGGGGGCCGAGATCATCCGTCTGTGGTGTGCGGCCACCGACTACTCGGGCGACCTCGGCATCGACGACAAGATCCTGGCGCGCGTGGTGGACGGCTACCGTCGCATCCGCAACACCCTGCGTTTCCTGCTGGCCAACGTCAGCGACTTCGATCCGGTCAAGGACGCCGTACCGGCCGACCAGTTGCTGGAGATCGACCGCTATGCGCTGAGCCGGGCAGCTGAGCTACAGGCCGACATCCTGGCGCACTATGAGGTTTATGAGTTCCACCCGGTGGTGGCCAAGCTGCTGGTCTATTGCTCGGAAGACCTCGGTGCCTTCTACCTGGACGTGCTGAAGGACCGCCTGTACACCACGGCACCGAAATCGCTGGCCCGCCGCAGCGCCCAGACCGCCCTGTGGCAGATCACACACGCCATGCTGCGCTGGATGGCACCGTTCCTGAGTTTCACCGCTGAGGAAGCGTGGAAGGTGTTCGGCAACTCCGAATCCATCTTCATGGAAACCTATTCGGCGCTGGGCACGCCCGATGCCGCGCTCTTGACCAAGTGGAACCGCATCCGCGAGATCCGCGACGTGGTCAACAAGGACATCGAGGCGCTGCGTGCCGACGGCAAGGTCGGCGCTTCGCTGCAGGCCGAGGTGACGCTCACCGTTGGTGCTGACGACCACGCCCTGCTGGCGAGTCTGGGCGACGACCTGAAGTTCGTTTTCATCACATCCGCTATCAAATTGGTAGCTGGCGACGCCATATCCACGAGCGTGGAAGCCTCAAAACATGCCAAGTGCGAGCGCTGCTGGCACTACCGTGACGATGTCGGCCATGATGCGACCCACCCGACGCTGTGCGGCCGTTGCACCAGCAACCTGTATGGCGCCGGCGAAGAAAGAAAGGTTGCCTGATGGCCAAACCGCGTTCACACACCAGTGCCGGCATGCTGCAGTGGCTCGGCCTGGCCTTCATCCTGCTGCTGGCCGACCAGTTCACCAAGGTGCTGATCCTGGGTTATTACCACCTGGGTGAGAGCACCTACGTGACGAGCTTCTTCAATGTCGTACGCGTGCACAACAGCGGCGCGGCCTTCTCCTTCCTGGCCAGCGGCTCGGGCTGGCAGCGCTGGTTCTTCGTCGGCATCGCGGTGGCTGCGGTGATCTTCATTCTCTTCATGCTGCGCTCGCACGCCGGCCAGCGGCTGTTCTGCTTTGCCATGGCCTGCATCCTGGGCGGCGCCATCGGCAATGTGATCGACCGCCTGCTGCACGGCTACGTGATCGACTTCCTCGACTTCCACCTTCGCAACTGGCACTTCCCCGCTTTCAACGTGGCCGACAGCGCCATCACCATCGGCGCCGCCTGCCTGATCCTGGACGAACTGCTGCGGGTGCGGCGTAGCCGATAAGCCCCTCCCCACGCATCAAGCCGGTCCGCACAGAAAAAGGCCGCAGGGAAAGATCCCTGCGGCCTTTTTTATCCCTGCGCTGGATTAACCTTTGACGGGGTAGCGGTTGGGCTGCAGCTCATTGAGCTTCTTGCCAGTCCAGCCGTCCACGATGTCGCCAGTACGGCGGGCTTCGAACAGCTCCTTTTCAACTTCAGCGCGGCTACGGCTCGGTGCAGCAGCCTTGGCCGGGTAACGGTTGGGATAGAGCTCGTTGAGCTTTTTGCCCGTTTCGGCATCCACGATGTCACCGGTGCGGCGAGCTTCAAACAGCTCCTTTTCGACTTCAGCGCGGGTACGGCCCTGCACCACGGGCTTGGCCGGGTAAGCGCTCGGGTTCAGTTCATTGAGCTTCTGGCCGGTCCAGCCGTCCACGATGTCGCCCGTGCGCTGGGCTTCCAGCAACTCGGCCTGGACTTGGGCGCGGGTTTTGCCAACAGCTTGATCGGCAGCCAGGGCATTGCCTGCAGCCAGAGCGGCGACGGCCAGAGTGATCACGGTGGTGTACTTGCGGTTCATGATGTATTTCCTTTCAAAGACGAACAATGTTTCTGGGCATGGCAGGAAATCGCTTTCTCGTCTGTCCAACCTCGATGCACCGTTATTTGTTTCGATTCATCGATGGAATGAACTTTATGACAGCTTGATTTCAAGAAAAATAGCGAATTATTCAAATAATAATTTCCAATTCAGCAATAATTACCTTTTGGTAATCGACATCTGAAAGCGGAAACATCATGGACAGACTCCAATCCATGCGCGTTTTTCAACGCGTGGTTGAAGAAGGCAGCTTTACTGCTGCCGCCCGCGCACTGGACATGTCACCGGCCGTGATCACCCGGCTGGTGGCCGATCTGGAGCAGAGCCTGGGCACACGCCTGCTGCACCGAACAACACGCAAGCTCTCGCTGACCGAAGCAGGAAATGAATACGGTGCACGGCTGCACAGCATCCTGCAGGACATCGACGAAGCGGAGATGGCTGCCGCGGCCCACAGCAAGGAGCTGCAGGGCTCGGTGCGCGTGCTGAGCACGCCGACCATGGCCTCCTACTTCATCGCGCCGAACATTGCGCATTGGCGTGAGCGACACCCCAAGCTGATGCTGGACCTGTCGATCGATCCCCAGCCCCTGGCCCGTATTGAGGCCTTCGATCTGGCGGTCGTGGCGGCCGATGAGGACTTCGATGCCAACATCGTCGCCCGCCCTCTGGGCACCAACAACCTGATCCTGTGCGCCTCAGCCGACTATGTGCAGCGCATGGGTGAGCCCTTGGCTCCTGATGATCTGGTGCGGCACGACTACCTCAAACCCGCCCTGCTGCCAGGGCAGGACCAGAGTGGCCGCAAACTGCGGCTTGAGCTGAGCGACCCGTGCTTGGAGGCCAGCGATCCCGTGGAAGTCGCGGTGATGCCGGTGCTGCGCACGCAAAGCTTCGACGTGATGCTGCGCGCGGGCCTGAACGGCATCGGCTTTTTTGCCGTCTCCGAACTCATTGCCAGGCCGTACCTGAACTGCGGGCAGTTGATCCAGTTGCTGCCCGACTGGATGCTGGGCCGCGTGACCGCCTACGCCGCCCTGCCGACGCGCAAATTCATGCCCGCCAAGACGCGGGCCTTCCTCGACTTCCTGGTCGAGCGCGCCGGCGCCGTCAACTGAGACGGTACCGGCACGCGCTCACAGCGTGAGGACGGTGCAACCGGTGGTCTTGCGCGCTTCCAGGTCGCGGTGCGCCTGCTGCACCTGCTCCAGCGGGTAGGTCTGGTCGATCTGGATCTTGACCTTGCCGCTGCTCACCATGGCGAACAGATCGTCCGCCATCGCCTGCGTGCTCTCGCGCGTGGCGATGTGGGTGAACAGCGTCGGCCGCGACACATAAAGCGAACCCTTGGCCGCCAGCAGCCCGATGTCCAGCGGTTCGACCTTGCCCGAGGCATTGCCGAAGTTGGCCGCCAGGCCGAAGGGACGCAGGCAATCGAGCGACTTGAGGAACGTGTCCTTGCCCACCGAGTCGTACACCACCGGCACGCCCTTGCCGCCGGTGATCTCTTTCACCCGCGCCACGAAATCTTCCTTGGCGTAATTGATGGCGTAGGCGGCACCGTTCGCCTTGGCCAGGGCGCATTTTTCGTCCGAGCCGGCCGTGCCGATGAGCTGCAAGCCCATGGCCCGGGCCCATTGGCAGGCAATCAGACCCACGCCGCCAGCCGCCGCATGGAACAGCACGAAGTCACCCGCCTGCAGCCCACCCTGCGGCTGAGTGCGGCGCAACAGGTACTGCACCGTCAGCCCCTTGAGCATCATGGCGGCGCCGGTCTCGAAAGCGATGTCATCGGGCAACTTGCAGACGCACTTGGCCGGCATCACACGCACCTCGCAGTAGCTGCCGGGCGGCTGGCTGGCGTAGGCGGCGCGGTCACCCACCTTCAGGTGCGTGACGCCTTCGCCCACCGCCTCGACGATGCCCGAAGCTTCCATGCCGAGCTGCAACGGCATGGGCAACTGGTACAGGCCCGAGCGCTGGTAGGTGTCGATGAAGTTCAGGCCGACCGCCTTGTGGCGGATACGGATCTCGCCGGGGCCGGGGTCGCCCACCGTCACCTCGACGATCTTGAGCTGCTCGGGGCCGCCGTTCTGGTCGATGCGCACGGCGCGCGATGTGATGTTTGTCATGTGATGTCTCCTGCGAAATAGCGAAAAATTCTACTGTGCCGCTCCCATCATGCCGCACAGTCAAAAGACCTGTGACGGCAACGCCCATGATGTCTTGCTACAGTGCAGGCGATGCATGCACGCCTCACCCCAGCCACCGCCCTGCTCCTCACCATCCCGCCCCTGATGTGGGCCGGCAATGCCGTTGTCGGCCGCATGGTGGGCCCGCTGGTGCCGCCGATGACGCTCAACCTGCTGCGCTGGCTGCTGGCCTTTGTCCTGCTGCTGCCACTGGCTTCCGATGTGCTGCGCCGCGGCAGCGGCCTGTGGACGCATTGGCGGCGCTTCAGCGTGCTGGGCCTGCTCAGCGTTGGCGCCTACAACGCGCTGCAGTACCTGGCCCTGCACACCTCCACGCCGATCAACGTCACGCTGGTGGCGTCCAGCATCCCGGTCTGGATGCTGGTCTTCGGCCGCCTGTTCTTCAACGCACGGATCACGCGTCGTCAGTTGCTGGGCGCCGGCCTGTCCATGAGTGGTGTGCTGCTGGTGCTCAGCCGCGGCGAGCCGGGCACGCTGCTGCACCTGCGGCTGGTCCCGGGCGACTTCTATGTGCTGCTGGCTGCCATGGCCTGGGCCTGGTACAGCTGGATGCTGGTGCAGCCGGCCAAGGAGCCTGCGGACATCCGCAACAACTGGGCGGCCTTTCTGATGGCGCAGATCGTGTTCGGTCTGGTCTGGTCCGCCCTCTTCACCGCCGGTGAGTGGGCGCTGACGGACGCCCACGTCCAATGGGGCTGGCCGCTGGCTGGCGCACTGCTGTTCGTGGCCCTGGGGCCGGCCCTGCTGGCCTACCGCTGCTGGGGCACCGGCGTGCAACGTGCCGGGCCGTCGGTGGCCGGTTTCTTCTCCAACCTCACACCGCTGTTTGCTGCCGTGCTGTCTTCGGCCCTGCTGGGCGAATTACCCCAGGCCTACCATGGCGTGGCTTTTGCGCTGATCGTGGGCGGCATCGTGGTATCTTCCCGGCGTTGAGCATTCACCATCCTTGCTGGAATTTGCCATGAAACCTGTTGCCTTCAAGTCGCTGCTGCTGTCCACCTTCATCCTGCTGGCGGGATGCGCCACCACCTCCGGCAACACTGCCGGCAATGGCTCGGGCGGTGGCACGATGAACGACCTGATCGTCAACTCCCAACTGCCGGCCGGCGCCAAGATCAACCACAGCCAGTCGCTGATCATGGGCTCGGGCGAGAACTGGGTCGGCCGCGTGGTGCTGGAACTCGACCAGAACCCGAACGCCGCCTACAACTTCTTTCTGGAACAGTACCCGCAGCAAGGCTGGACGCTGGTGAGCGCGGTGCGCGGCAAGACCAGCCTGCTGGTCTTCACCAAAGCCGACCGCAGCGCCACTGTCGAACTGAACGAAGGCGGCGTCATGGGCGGCTCGCAGGCCACGCTGACTGTCACGCCCAAGAGCACACTGCCGCCCCCACCGGCACCGACCCCGGCGACCCAGCCGGTACGCCGCTAGGGCGACAGCGGCCGGCGCCCCAGGGCTGGGCGGCCGGCCTGGCAAGCTTCAGTAGGTGCCCGGGTAGGCGCCGCCATCGGCCAGCACGTTCTGGCCGTTCATGTAGCCGGCGTGCTGGCTGCACAGAAAGGCGCAGATCGCGCCGAATTCCTCGGACGTCCCGAAACGCTGCGCCGGAATCGTCTTCTTGCGCGCCTCGGCCACGGCATCGATGCTCTGGCCGGTTTTCTGCGACGCCCCCACCATCGTGGCCTTCAAGCGGTCGGTGTCAAAAGCACCCGGCAGCAGGTTGTTGATGGTCACGCCCCGCGCCGCCAGCTTGGGGTTGCGTGCCACACCGGCCACAAAACCCGTCAGGCCGCTGCGCGCGCCGTTGGACAGGCCCAGGATGTCGATCGGCGCCTTCACCGCGCTGGACGTGATGTTGATGATGCGGCCGAAACCGCGCTCAGCCATGCCGTCCACCGTGGCCTTGATCAGTTCGATCGGGGTCAGCATGTTGGCATCCACCGCCTTGATCCAGGTGTCACGGTCCCAGTCGCGGAAGTCGCCGGGCGGCGGGCCGCCGGCATTGGTCACCACGATGTCGAAATCCTTGCGCTGGGCGAAGATCGCCTCGCGTCCGGCGACAGTGGTGATGTCGGTCGCCACGGCCAGCACCTGCGTGCCCCGGGCTTCGGCCTTGAGTTTGTCGGCCGCTGCCTGCAGCGCCTCGGCGCCGCGCGCCACGATCAGCACATGGACGCCTTCGCGCACCAGCGCCTGCGCGCAACCAAAACCCAGCCCTTTGCTGGCGCCACCCACCAGCGCCCACTTGCCTGCAATTCCGAGATCCATGTCGTTTCCTTTAATAGCGATTCAAGAGTGATGTGATGATAAATGTCCCTGCTGAACGAGGTGTGCCACGCATGCAAAAGCCCACACGTGGAACGCCGTGGAACCGGCTTAGCCGGGCCGCTGGCGTTGCCCCCTGCAAGGGGGGTGGCGTAGCGAACGCAGTGAGTGAAGCCTGGGGGTGAGTCATCTCCCGCGACTGAAGACGAATATGCCGGCCACCACCAGCACGGTACCAGCCGCGATCCAGAGCGTGAACGGCTCGCCCAGCAACCACACGCCCATCAGGATGGTGGACATCGGCCCGACCATGCCGACCTGTGCCGTCAAACCGGCGCCGATGCGCTCGATCGCCATCATCACCAGCAGCACCGGCACCGCCGTACAGGCGATGGCATTGAGCAGCGAGAGCCAGATCACCGGCATCGCCACCTCGGCCGCGGCGAGCGGCCGCAGCAGGACAAACTGCAGAATGCAAAGAAGACAAGCCACGCTGGTGGCCAGACCGACCAGGCGCAGCGAGCCCAGGCGCTGTACCAGCTCGCCGCTGTAGGTCAGGTACAGCGCATAGCTGATGGCGCTGATGAACACCAGCAGCGAGCCCCAGGCCACCTCACTGCCAGCCAGCGTGACCTCGCGTCCGAACACCAGCAGCGCGCCGGCGTAGCTGATCGCCATGCCCCACAGTTGCTTGCGCTGCACACGGCGGCCGAACAACACCAGCCCCAGCAGCAGTACCAGGGTGGGCGTGAGATACAGGATCAAACGCTCCAGCGACGCCGTGATGAAGGCCAGCCCGGCAAAGTCGAGAAAACTCGCCAGGTAGTAGCCGCTGAAACCGAGGCCGGCCACGCCCAGCCAGTCGCGCCGCTTCAGCGGCGGCTGACCGCGGCTCGCCCACCAAGCCATGGCAGCGAACAACGGCAGCGCAAACAGCATGCGGTACATGATGAGCGTGACCGCATCAACGCCGTGGCGGTAAGCCAGCTTGACGATGATCGCCTTGCCACTGAAAGCAATGGCACCGATGACCGCGAACAACAAACCGGACGCTACGTTTTTTGTAGCGCTTTGCGCATATTTCACAAGGGCAGAGACCGAATTTCTTGATGAATCTTGAAGCCGCGGGTCAGAAACCGGCAGCCAGTCCGTCGCGTCGCGCATCGCTGGCCGCCACATAACCCTCGACCTTCGGGTCGCCGGCGCGCCAGATGAACTGGCCGGCGCCGAAGTCCTGGTAGGAGTCGTTGATGACTTCCATGCGGTGGCCGCGTTCGGTCAGGCCCTGCACCGTGGCCTTGTCCATGTTGGCCTCGACGTTGATCTCCAGCCCGGCGTTGTAGCGCCAGCGCGGGGCATCGCACGCCGCCTGCGGGTTCTGCCCGTAGTCGAGCATGCGCACCAGCGTCTGCATGTGGCCCTGCGGCTGCATGTTGGCGCCCATCACGCCATAACTCATCACCGGCTGACCGTTCTGGGTCAGGAAGGCCGGGATGATGGTGTGGAACGGGCGCTTGCCCGGCGCCACCACGTTGGCCGGGTTGTGGCCCTGGGCGTCCAGGCTGAAGCCGTGGCCACGGTTCTGCAGGCTGATGCCGAAGCTTGGCTCGACGCAGCCCGAGCCAAAGCCCATGTAGTTGCTCTGGATGAAGCTGACCATCATGCCGTTCTCATCCGCCGTGGTGAGGTAGATGGTGCCGCCCTTGACCGGGTTGCCGGCCTTGAAGTCTTGTGCCTTCTTCATGTCGATCAGCTTGGCGCGCGATGCCAGGTAGGCATCGTCCAGCATCTGCTCGGCCGTCACTTCCATCGAAGACGGTTCGGCCACATAGCGGTAGACGTCGGCAAAGGCCAGCTTCATGGCCTCGATCTGCAGATGCTGCGAGTCGACACTGTCCACCGGCAATGAGCCCAGGTCGAACTTGTCGAGGATGCCCAGCGCGATCAACGCTGCAATGCCCTGACCATTGGGCGGAATCTCGTGCAGCGTGTAGCCGCGGTAGTTCTTGCCAATCGGTTTGACCCACTCCGGCTTGTAGGCCGCGAAATCGCTAACCTTGAGGGTGCCGCCGTGCTGCGCAGAGAACTTCTCGATCGCCTGCGCAATCTCGCCGCCGTAATAGGCCTGCCCCTTGGTTTCGGCAATGGCACGCAGGCCGCGCGCCGCGGCCTTGAACTGGAACAGCTCACCCACCTGCGGCGCCCGGCCCCAGGGCAGGAAGGACTGCGCAAAACCCGGCAGGCCTTGCAGCTCGGGCGTGGCGGCCGCCCACTTCTGCTGCACCACCACCGGCAGCAGGTAACCGCGCTCGGCGATCTCGATCGCCGGCTCCATCAGGTCGGCAAAGGGCAGCTTGCCGAAGCGCTCGCTCATGGCGACCCAGCCGGCCACGGCACCGGGCACGGTGACGGCATCGATGCCGCGCTTGGGCGGGTTCTTCGCATCGTCACCGTACTTGCGTTTGAAATACTCCGGCGTCCAGCTCTGCGGCGCACGGCCCGAGGCGTTCAGGCCGTGCAGTTCCTTGCCGTCCCACAGGATGCAGAAGGCATCGCTGCCCAAGCCGTTGCTGACCGGCTCGGTGATGGTGATGGCCGCTGCCGCCGCAATGGCGGCATCGACCGCGTTGCCGCCCTTGTAGAGCATGCGCAGACCGGCCTGTGCGGCCAGCGGGTGCGAGGTGGAGACGACGTTGCGCGCGAACACAGGCAGGCGCGTGCTGGTGTAGGAGTTGGTGTAGTTGAAGTTCATGATGTGTTCAGTAAGGTGCTCAGTCGAGCGTGATCTTGCGTTCGGCAGCAAGCTTCCTCCATTTGGAAGTTTCTGCCCTAACGGCGGCGGCAAACGACTCGGGCGTACCGCCGACCGGCTCGGCCCCCAGGCGGGCGAAGCGGTCCTTCACCTCGGCACTGGTCAGGGCGGCATTGACAGCCTGATTGACCTTGGCCACGATGTCAGCGGGCAGACCGCGCGGACCGTAGACACCGAACCAGTTGACCGACTCGTAGCCGGGCAGTACCTCGGCCACCGTCGGCAGCTCGGGCGCCAGGCTGGTGCGCTTCGGGCTGGTGACGGCCAGTGCGCGCACGCGGCCGTCCCTGACATGCGGCATGCCCGAGATCAGCGAATCGATCAACAGGTCGACCTTGCCGCTGATGAGGTCGGGCATCGCCAAGCCGGTGCCGCGGTAGGGAATGTGAACCAGGAAGGTGCCGGACTGCTGCTTGAAGACCTCGGTCGACAGATTGGAGATGGTGCCGTTGCCGCTGGAGGCGTAGTTCAGGCGGCCCGGGTTCTTGCGCGCGTAGTCGATGAACTCGCGCAATGTTTTGGCCGGCGAGCTGTTGGGCACCACCAGGAGTTGCGGCGAGCTCGCCACGTAGACGATGGGCGTGAAGTCCGCCTCCGCGTTGTAAGGAATGCGCGGGTTGATGGCCGCACCGATGCTGTGTGTGCTCGAGGTCGTCAGCAACAGGGTGTAGCCGTCCGGCACTGCCTTGGCCGCTGCCAAGGCACCAATGGTGCCCCCGGCACCGGGCTTGTTGTCCACCACCACAGGCTGACCCAGCTTGCGGCCGAGCTCGGCGGACAGAGCACGCGACAGGATGTCGGTGGCGCCACCGGCCGGGAACGGCACGATCAGGTGCACCGGCTTGACCGGGTAGGTCTGGGCCGCGGCCGGCAAGCCGATGCACAAAGCGGCCAGCAACAGACCGGGCAGGGATTTAACTTTCATGGCCGTCATGCCCCACGATCCTGCGATGCAGCTTGCGCAACGACCACCAGACGGTAAAACCGACCACCGGGACCGCCAGCGCCGCCGTGCTCTCGCCCGACAGCGGCCAGCCCAGGCTGTGCGCGCCCTTGGCCAGGTAGCTCACCAGGCCGACGATGTAATAGGTGATGGCTGCCACCGACAAGCCCTCCACCGTGGACTGCAGCTTGAGTTGCAGGTCCTGCCGCTGGTTCATGGTGGCCAGCAGGGCCTGGCTGCTTTGCTGCTGCTCGATCTCGACGCGTGTGCGCAGCAGGTTGCTGATGCGCGAGACGCGTTGCGACAGGGCGTCCTGCCGGCGCGTCACCCACTCGCAGGTGCTGCGTGCCGGCGACAGGCGCCGGTCCATGAATTCGCGGATGGTCTGCATGCCGACCAAGCGGGTTTCCGTGATGTCGTCGATGCGCTTGTCCACCAGTTCGAAATAGGCCGTGCTGGCGGAAAAACGCGAATGGGTGGCGGCGTACTGGCTCTCCACCTTGCCCGCCAGCCGGGTCAGGCGATCGAGCAGACGCGGCTCGTCATTGCGCGTGGCACTGCGGATGGCCTCGGCCAGTTCAGCCAGTTCGCGCTCGGCCGAGCCCAGCACACTGGAGGCCTCGCGTGCCGCCGGCAGGCCCAGCAGGGCCGCCATGCGGTAGGTCTCGATCTCCAGCAGGCGCTGCACCATCCGGCCCAGGCGGCGCGGCGACATGTGCAGCCCGTCCACGCTCGGCGCCCTCGCATCCTCGCTGCTGGAGGCGTCGACAAACAGCAGCATGCGCGAAAAACCGTCGGCATGGATGGCGAAATCGGTATAGACCTCACCGGCTCCCCCCGCCACGCCAGAGGCGACCAGCGAATCTTCGTGCAGCACATGGCGCACCAGACTGGTGGCATCCGCCTGATCGGGCAGCGCCCACAGGTGCAAGCTGGTCAGGCACTGGCCCGGCAAGGCGGCCACCCAGTCCTGCGGCACCACGTCGATGGCGGCCTCCGGCTCACGCTCGGCGTAGTTTGACGCCGGCAGCGTGCGCAGGAACGTCCAGGAAACGAATTCGGTGTGCAGCTCCCAACGCAGGCGGAACGGCCCCAGATCCATGCGGAAATGCGTGGCATGGGCATCCGGCAGCGGCAGGTGGCGGTCGCGCAGCAGGGCGGTCACATGCGCCCGGCTGGCATCGCGCTGGGCAGCATCGCACACCATGACCACGTGCGAGATCGCCAGCGGCGTGCTCATGGCCTCGGGGGGGCGGGCATGGATTTCGTTGTGCAGTGTCACCCGTTGCGGGTGCTGGAGCGGGTTGTTTTTCAGTTGCATGGCGTCCTCTTGGCCCGATTGTGACGCAAGGCAGTTCCAGGCCCTTGACCGTGCGGGGAGCCGCAAAAAAACGGCACCCGAAGGTGCCGTTTTCTGGCAGTCGGGCGGCCTCAGTCCTCGACGAAGGCCTCTTCGCGTTTGTTCTTGATTGCCGGCAGCATCACGACCACCAGCAGCAACGCCGCCGCCGCCAGCAGACCAGCCGACAGCGGACGCGTGACCAGCACGCTCCAGTCACCACGCGACAGCAGCAGGGCGCGGCGCAGGTTTTCTTCCATCATCGGGCCCAGGATGAAACCGAGCAGCAGCGGGGCCGGCTCGACCCCGAGCTTGATGAAGCCGTAGCCGATCACACCGAAGATCGCCACCATCCAGATGTCGAAGGTGTTGTTGTTGGTCGAGTACACACCGATGGCGCAGAACAGCACGATCGACGGGAACAGCCAGCGGTAAGGCACGGTCAGCAGCTTGATCCACATGCCGATCAGCGGCAGGTTCAGCACGATGAGCATCAGGTTGCCGATCCACATCGAGGCGATCAGTCCCCAGAATAGTTCGGGGTTGCTGGTCATCACCTGCGGGCCGGGCTGGATGTTGTGGATGGTCATGGCACCCACCATCAGCGCCATCACGGCATTGGGCGGAATGCCCAGCGTCAGCAGCGGAATGAAGGAGGTCTGCGAACCGGCGTTGTTGGCCGACTCGGGCGCCGCCACACCGCGGATGTTGCCTTTGCCGAACGGCACTTCACCCGGCTTGAGCTTGGTCTTCTTCTCGATGGTGTAGGCCGCAAAAGCCGCCAGCAAGGCACCGCCGCCCGGCAGGATGCCCAGGATGGAGCCGATGGTCGTACCGCGCAGGATGGCCGGGAACATGAGTTTCAGATCACGGGCCGTGGGGTAGATGTTCTTGACCTTGCCCGTGAACACCTCGCGCTTGTCTTCGGAATGCGACAGGTTGGCAATGATCTCGCCGTAACCGAACACGCCCATGGCGATGGTGATGAAGCCGATGCCGTCGGTCAGTTCCGGAATGTCGAACGAGAAACGGGCCACACCCGAATTCACGTCGGTACCCACCAAGCCCAGCAGCAGGCCCAGCACGATCATGGCCACAGCCTTGAGCAACGAGCCCGAAGCCAGCACCACGGCGCCGATCAGGCCCAGCACCATGAGCGAGAAATACTCGGCCGGGCCGAACTTGAAGGCCACTTCCGTCAACGGCGCCGCGAAGGCGGCCAGAATCAGCGTGCCGACGCAGCCGGCAAAGAAGGAACCGATACCGGCCGCGGCCAGCGCCGGACCCGCACGACCCTGGCGCGCCATCTGGTAGCCGTCGATCACGGTCACCACCGAGGACGACTCACCCGGCAGATTCACCAGAATCGCGGTGGTGGAGCCACCGTACTGGGCGCCGTAGTAGATACCGGCCAGCATGATCAGTGCGGCCACCGGCGGCAACGCATAGGTGGCCGGCAGCAGCATGGCGATGGTGGCAATCGGGCCGACGCCCGGCAGCACACCGATCAGCGTACCCAGCAAACAGCCGACGAAGGCATACATCAGGTTCTGCGCGGTGAAGGCAACACCAAAACCGAGCGAGAGGTTGTTGATCAAATCCATCATGTTCTTGTTCTCCTCAGCCGACGATAAAGGTCGGCCAGACCGGGAACTGCAGTTTGAGCAGCATCACAAAGGCCAGGTAGCTACCCAGAGCAAGCACGGCCGCCAGGACCAGCACTTCCTTGAGCTTGAAACTTTCACCGGCCAGGCTGGCGATGATGGTCAAGGCAAAAATACCGGCGACTAGCCCCATGGGCGGCAGGCCGATGCTGGGCAAGCCGCCAATCATGATGCCGAACAGCAGGTTGGCGCTGATGATGTACACCAGCGGCTTCCAGGCCCATTTGCCGATCTTCTCGCCGTCCTCGGTCTCGACGACCAGGGCCTTGAACATGATCAGCCCGCCCAAAAGGGCCAGCACGATACCCAACATCAGGGGAAAGTAACCAGGCCCCATGCGAGCGCCATTTCCCACGTTGTAATTGGCAGCACCCCAGGCAAAGCCAACGCCGACGGCGGTGAACATGAGCCCGGAGAAAAAGTCTTTTTGACTCTTGATATTCACAAACAGTCTCCTAAGAGCAACTCTCAAACCGTCGATTCTGCAACGGAAAGCCCCTGCGTCTGGATGTGGATTCCACCTACGCCTGAGGCGCATCGGGTCGCAAAACCCCGGGAATACCCTTGGTTTTCAGCGCTTACGCACTGTCTGAGTGCATTCAGACCAGCGGGGGCGTTGCACTCAGCACTTCGTCCAGCACGGTCAGGCCTTCGGCCACTCGCAAGGCGCCGGCCAGCCGCAGCGGGCGCATGCCATCACTCACGGCCTGGCGCCGCAGGGCATCGATGTTGGGCTCGTGGCTGACTCGGTCCTTGAACGCCTCACTCACCACCAGCAGTTCGTACAGGCCCATGCGCCCCAGGTAACCGGTCATGCGGCAATCGACACAGCCCACCGGTTTGTAGGGCTTGTAGCTGCCACTGAGCTGCCAGGGCTTCACCACCTCGGCCAGCGCTTCGCGTTTGGCCGTCTCGTCCAGCGCCTTGCACTGGGCGCACAGGGTGCGCACTAGCCGCTGCGCCAGCACGCCCAGCACGGTGGCGTTGATCAGGTAGGGCGGAATGCCCAGCTCCATCAGGCGCGTGATGGCTGACGGCGCGTCGTTGGTGTGCAGGGTGGAGAACACCAGGTGGCCGGTGAGGGCGGCCTGCACCGCCATCTCGGCGGTTTCCAGGTCGCGGATTTCGCCCACCATGATGATGTCCGGATCCTGCCGCATCAGGGCGCGCAGGCCTTCGGGAAAACCGAAGTCGAGCTGCGGCTGCACCTGGGTCTGGTTGAAGGCCGGCTCGATCATCTCGATCGGGTCTTCCACCGTACTGACGTTCACCTCTTCGGTGGCCACGCGCTTCAAGGTGGAGTACAGCGTGGTGGTCTTGCCCGAACCGGTCGGGCCGGTCACCAGGATGATGCCGTGCGGCCGCTTCACCAGCGCCTCCCAGCGCTGCGCGTCGTGCGGCGTGAAGCCCAGCGCATCCAGATCCTTGACGGCGGTGTCCGGGTCGAAGATCCGCATCACCATCTTTTCGCCAAACGCGGTGGGCAAGGTCGAGATTCGCATCTCAATCTCGTCGCCGCGCGGGTTGCGCGTCTTGATGCGGCCATCCTGCGGCCGGCGCTTCTCCACCACGTCCATGCGGCCCAGCAGCTTGATGCGCGCCGTCATGGCGTTGAGCACGCCCATGGGCATCTGGTAGACCGGGTGCAGCACGCCGTCGATGCGGAAACGGATCACGCCCTGTTCGCGCCGGGGTTCGAGGTGGATGTCGCTGGCGCGCTGGTCGAAGGCGTATTGCCACAGCCAGTCCACCACCTGCACCACGCCCTGGTCGTTGGCATCGAGCTGCTTGTTGCTCTTGCCCAGCTCCACCAGCTGCTCGAAACTGGCCCCACCGGCGCCGCCACCGGCCTTCTGGGCGGCGCGCACCGACTTGGCGAGCGCAAAGAATTCAGCCGTGAAACGATGGATGTCCTGCGGGTTGGCCACCACGCGGCGCACGCTGCGGCGCGACTGCCGCTCGACCTCGCCCACCCAATCGGTGAGAAAAGGCTCGGCCGTGGCCACCACCACCTCGGTCGGCGTCACCTGCACCGGCAGCACGCGATGCCGCTCAGCGTAGGCGGCACTCATCATGTCGGCCACCTTGCCCACATCGACCTTGAGCGGGTCGATGCGCAGGTAGTCCAACCCGGCACGGCCAGCCAGCCACTGCGTCAGGGTTTCGATGTCCAGCGGTTTCTGATCGCTGACGCGGCGCATCGACACGCTGGCCAGCCGCAGCAAGGGGTGCTGTGCGCTCTCGGCCTGGGCACAACGCGCAATGGTGCGTTGTGCCTCTTCATGCGAGATCACGCCATCAGCCTGCAACCACTCCACTAGGCGACGCCAGTCGATCGGGCCGTCGTGCGGCGTTTTGGCAAGGGGTTTGGTTTTCACGTCCGTGTTCATTCGATCGGTTTGAAACCGCGCAGCCACTTGGGTGCCGGCAAGCCCCACTGAGTCTGGATGATTTCGGCGCGGGCGGCAAGCTCGGCCCGCTTCGGGCGGCTGGGCGTGCGTTGCGCCAGCACCACCGTGTTGCCTTCGCGCGTCGCCTTGAAGGCCCAGATGGCATCGCGCCCGAAGGCAGCGGCAATCTTCTCCACGCTGCGGTCAAAGCTCGACGAACGTCCGAACAGGTTGACCGTCATGCAACCCTCCTCGGTCAGCAGACGCCGGCAGTCGGCATAGAACTCCGCGCTGTCGAGCACCGGTGCTGCCGCCTCGTCGTCGTACAGATCGACCTGCAAAGCATCCACAGTGCCAAACCACTGCGGCTTCTTGATCTCCTGCGCCGCATCGGCCAGGATCACCTGCAGCTTTGCGCTGTCGTCCGGCAGATGGAACCAACCGCGGCAGGCGTGCAGCACCTGCGGGTTGAGTTCGATGGCGGTGGTCTTCATGCGCAGCACCTTGGCACAGAACTTGGTGAGCGAGCCGGCGCCCAGGCCGAGCTGCACCGCCTGGCGTTTCGGCACCGTGGCCGGATCGACGAACAGCAGCCAGGCCATCATGCGCTGGACGTACTCATGCACCAGCGCGGTCGGATCGTCCATGTCCATGGAGCCCTGGATCCAGATCGTGCCCAGGTGCATGTGGCGGATGTCGCCTTCATCGGAGAAGTGGACTTCGGGGAGAGTGGGTTGGCGTTTTTTCAAGATCGGGCCATTATCTCCAAACACATCTCACGCACCTGACACCAGGCCAGCCGCCACCATCACCGCCCGCCAGGCGGCCAGCTTGCGCTCGAAATTCCAGCTCGCATTAGCCGGGCTGGTGGAAGGCAGCTTCACCACGGCGAAATCCTCGATACCGAGGCTATGTCGCACCAGCTTGGCGTGCTTGAAACTTTCGCCGCCGTTGTGCGCAATCATCTTCAGCTCCGGGCAAAACGCCTTGAGACTAGCGAAGTCGTTGACCTGCGGGTTGCGGATGGCGCTGTCCAGGCTGCCTTCGCGCTCGCAACTGGCATAAACATCCCACAGCCCCAGGCCCCGGTCGAGCAGCCATTTGCTACGTTTTTCATAGCTATTGACGCCCGTATCCATGGGCACAGAAGGCCAAATCGCCTGCAGAATTTTCCAGAACTGGTTGTGCGGGTGGCCGTAGTACTGCTGCGCCCGCAGCGAGGCCACGCCAGGGAAACTGCCCAGGATCAGCAGGCGGGTGGTGGCCGAGACAATGGGCGGCAGGCCGAACAGCCGCTCGACGCCGGCTTGCGGAACAACAGGGGATGGCGGCTTGCGCGTCATGGCGTCACGCCGGCAGCAAGGCCTGCAGGCGCGGCAAGGCTGCCATGGCATTGCGCGTGGTCGCCGCGGCCAGCGCTTGCGAGTCGATACCGCGCAAGCCGGCCAGCACCTGCGCGATACGCGGCAGCTCGCCCGGCTCGTTGCGGCCTTGCGGCGCACCGGCCGCCCGCGCTTCGGCCGTCTGGTAGAGCCAGTGCGGCGGCATGTCGGGCGCATCGGTTTCCAGCACGATGCTCTCCAGCGGCAGCATGGTCGCCAACCGGCGCAGGTTCTCGGCACGCTCGTAGGTCAGCGCGCCGCCGAAACCGAGCTTGAGCCCCAGGGCAATGAAGGCCTGCGCCTGCTGCGCGCTGCCATTGAAGGCGTGGGCGATGCCTTGCCATGACGTGCCATTGCCAATGGCGCGCAAGCCCTTGAGCAGCATATCGGCCGAACGGCGCACGTGCAGGATCACCGGCAGGCCATGCTGGCGTGCCAGCTTGAGCTGCTCGACATAAAAGAATTCCTGCCGCTCGCGCAGCGGGCTGGCTAACAGTTCCGGCACGAAGTAGTCGAGCCCGATCTCGCCCACCGCCACCAGGCGCGGGTCGTCGCGCTGTGCGGTCAGCGCGGCGTCAAGCCGGGCCAGGTCGTCATCGGCCGCCTGCTTCACGTACAGCGGATGGATGCCCAGCGCGTAGCTGTCACCAAAGCGGTGGGCCAGTTGGCGCACAGCCGCGAAATTGGCCACCTCGACCGCCGGCAGAACGCAATGCGCTACATTTTCTGTAGCAGCTCTCGCCCGAACCACCTGGGCATCAGGCGAAAATTCTGCCGCATCCAGATGGCAATGGGTGTCAATCCAGGTCGTCATACCCGCCATGATGCCCGAACCGGGACGGCTGCAACAACGCCCGAACCGTGATACCTTGCGCCCGATGGCCTGGATCTGCCGGCACCCTCAATTCTTCCTACGATGATCAGCCAAACCCTCTTGCGCAGCGGCCCGGTGACCGTGGTGGACTACCGCTGCAACACCGGACCGGAGGAGAAGCCCTATACCGAGGTCCATGGCGGCCATTCGGTGTCCTATGTGCGCAAAGGCAGTTTCGGCTACCAGTACCGGGGACAGGCCTTCGAAATGGTCGCCGGGTCGGTACTCATCGGGAACCCCGGCGACGAATTCATGTGCACACACGACCACCACGTGTGTGGCGACGAATGCCTGGCTTTTCACCTCGCCCCCGATTTTGTCGAACTCATCGGCGGCAGCACCGCCCTCTGGCGCACTGGAGCGCTGGCGCCGTTGCCTGAGCTGATGGTGCTGGGCGAACTCGCGCAAGCGGCAGCGGAGGGCAAGACCCACGCCAGCGTCGATGAGGTTGGCATGCTGCTCGCGGCGCGCTTTGTGGAAGTGGCATCCGGGGTCAAGCCCAAAGCGCTGCATGTGCGTGCACGCGACCGCCGGCGCGCCGTGGAAGCCGCTCTGTGGCTAGATGCCCATTCCCACCAGCCCATTGACCTAGCGGATGCCGCCGCCCGGGCCAACCTGAGCGCCTTCCACTTCTTGCGCTTGTTTTCCAAGGTGTTGGGCGTGACGCCGCATCAATACCTGGTGCGTTCGCGGCTGCGTCATGCGGCGCGCCTGCTGACAGAGCCGGAACGTCCCATCACCGACATCGCCCTGGACGTCGGCTTCGGTGACCTTTCCAACTTCGTGCGCACCTTCCGCCGTGCGGCCGGCCTGTCACCCGGGAACTTTCGCCAGGCCGCCCGCGAAAACCGCAATTTTTTCCAAGACCGGCTGGCAACGCTCTTTCATGATGAAACCTTGATTCACTCATCGACAAGGACTTCATCATGTACGACCACATCGGACTCCAGGTAAGGGACATCGACGCCAGCGTGCGCTTCTACGAAGCCGCGCTGGCGCCACTGGGCCATGTGCTGTGCTCGCGCGACGAATCAGGCGCCGGCTTGGGTCCCAAAGGCAAGCCTGCGCTGTGGCTTTATCCGTCGCAAGGCCACTCCCAACAAACCCACGGCACGCATATCGCCTTGCGCGCGCCCAGCCAGCAGGCTGTTGCCGGCTTTCACAGCCTCGGCATGCAGGCGGGCGGCCGTGACAACGGACTCCCCGGCTTGCGCGTCGCGTACAGCCCCACTTACTACGCGGCGTTTCTGATCGATCCCGATGGCAACAACATCGAAGCGGTGTGCTTCAAATAACAGCAGGACACCGCCATGGCTTCGATTCACAAAACGTTTCAGGTGGATGTCCCGGTCGAACAGGTCTGGGCCGCAGTGCGTGACTTCGGTGCCGTGCACCGGCGCCTGACACCCGGCCTGACGGTGGACACCCAACTGGAGGCAGATGCCCGAACCGTCACCTTCGCCAACGGCCTGGTACTCAAGGAATTGCTGGTCAGCCTTGACGACACCTTGCGGCGACTGGTCTACGCTTCGGTGCAGGGCCGCGCCACACACCACAACGCGTCGTTGCAGGTGCTGCCCGAGGGAAGCGGCAGCCGGATCGTCTGGATCACCGATGTCCTGCCCAATGAGCTGGAATCGTTTGTTCGCGGGCTCGTCGAACAAGGTGCAGCCATCATGAAGCAGACGCTGGAGGAAGACGCTGCACGCACTGCATCAGCGTAAGTGATCTCCGTACAAGTCTCAGAGCCCTTGCGACAAATGCCCCAGCTCCAGCCTGAGCTGGCGCTGGCAGCGCGCCGCCAGCGTCTCGTCGTGCGTGACCACGATGAAGGCCGTGCCCTGCTCACGTGCCAGGCGCAGCATCAGTTCGAACACGCCGTCGGCGGTGCTGCGGTCGAGGTTGCCAGTGGGCTCGTCGGCCAGCACGCAGGCCGGCTGCGTCACCAGCGCACGGGCGATGGCCACGCGCTGGCGCTCGCCGCCTGACAATTCGGCCGGACGGTGCTGCACGCGCTCGGCCAGGCCCACGGCCGCCAGCATGCGTGTCGCCGTCTGCGCTGCTTCGGCGCGGTCCTGACGCCGGATCCATAGCGGCATGGCCACGTTGTCCAGCGCGCTGAATTCCGGCAACAGGTGATGGAACTGGTAGACGAAGCCGAGGTGCTGGTTGCGCAACTGGCCCTGGGCTGCCGGTGACAGCGCCGACATGTCCTGCCCCATCAGCTGCACCGTGCCGCTGCTGGGCGCATCAAGCCCGCCCAGCAGGTGCAGCAGCGTGCTCTTGCCGGAACCGGAAGCGCCGACGATGGCCAGCGTCTCACCGCGCTGCACCTGCAGGTCCACGCCCTGCAGCACGGTCACATCCAGCCGGCCCTCGGTAAACCGCTTGCTCAGGCCCCAGGCCTGCAGAACAATCTCACTCATAACGCAGGGCCTCGGCGGGGTTGACGCGGCTGGCGCGCCAGCTCGGGTAGATGGTGGCCACAAAAGCCAGCACCAGGGAAATGATGGCAATCGGCACGATGTCGCTGCTTTGCGGGTCGCTCGGCATGCGGCTGATCAGGTAGATGTCTTGCGGCAGGAAGCTGGCGTGGAACAACCTCTCCAACGCCGGCACGATGACGTCGATGTTGAAGGCCACGCCCAGGCCCAGCAGCAGGCCGGCCAGCGTGCCGATCACGCCCACCATGGCACCCTGCACCACGAAGATGCCCATGATGCTGCGCGGGCTGGCGCCCAGCGTGCGCAGGATGGCAATGTCGGCGCGCTTGTCGGTCACCGTCATCACTAGCGTGCTGACCAGGTTGAAAGCGGCCACTGCCACGATCAGGGTGAGGATGATGAACATCATGCGTTTTTCCAGCTGCACGGCGGCGAACCAGTTGCGGTTCTGCCGTGTCCAGTCGCGGATCAACAGATCGCCGCTCAGGCTGCGCGCCAATTGCCCCGCCACTTCGCGCGCCTGGTGCAAATCGCGGATCTTGAGACGGATGCCGGTGGGCCCTTCGAGCCGGAAAATCTTGGCTGCGTCGTCCACATGCATCATCACCAGCCCAGCGTCATATTCGTAATGGCCGGAGTCGAAGGTGCCGACCACCGTCATCTGCTTCAGGCGCGGCACCACGCCGGCTGGCGTCACCTGGCCACTGGGTGCCACCAGGGTCACCTTGTCGCCCTCGCGCACGCCCATGGCACGCGCCAGGTCCGCCCCCAGCACGATGCCGAATTCGCCTGCCACCAGACGCGCCAGCGCACCATTCTTCAGGGTCACGGCCAGGTCGGTCACCTCGGGTTCGCGCGCCGGGTCGATGCCGCGCACGATGGTGCCTTTCATGTCCTCACCACGCGCCAGCAAGGCCTGCGTGCCGATGAAGGGCGCGGCCCCGACCACCTGCGGGTTGGCACGTGCCTCGCGCAGGGTCAGGGCCACGTCGGGCAGCGCCGCACCGTTGGGTGCGAAGATCTCGATGTGCGACACCACGCCCAGCATGCGGTCGCGCACCTCCTTCTGGAAGCCGTTCATCACGCTGAGCACAATGATGAGCGCAGCCACCCCCAGCGCAATGCCCAGCATGGACACGCCCGAGATGAAGGAGATGAACCCGTTGCGCCGGGTGGCGCGGCCGGCGCGGGTGTAGCGCCAGCCGAGAATGAGTTCGTAGGGGATTTGCATGTTTATTTGGGTTCCGGTCGCCATTATTCGCGATGAATGGCATCCGCCGTTCAGCACCCCGCCGATGCGAGGCAACATTTGACCGGACAATAGCAGCATGCACCTCCTGATTCCGTTCGCTGCCAGTGACGACCCGGCCAGCCGCCAGACCTTGCGCAGCCTGCGCCTGCCCCATCTGACGCGACTGCTGGCCCGCTTGTCACCGCAGCCAGCCGAGGCCGGCGCGGCCAACTCGCCCGCCTTGCCGCACGAACGCGCGTTGGCAGCGGCCATGGGACTGGACCCGCTGACGACACCCTGGGCGGCGCTGCAGGCCCATGACCTGGGCTTGGAGGGCGCACGTGAGGACGCCTGGGCCTTCATCACCCCCAGCCACTGGCAGGTGGGACAGGCGCAGGTGACGCTGCTGGCGCCCGAGGAACTGGCGCTGGCGGAAGACGAGTCGCGCACGCTGCTGGCGGCCATGCAGCCCTACTTCGCCGAAGACGGCATCACACTGCTCTACGAAAGCCCGACGCGCTGGCTGGCACGCGGTGCCGCCTTTCGCGGCCTGGCCACCGCCGCACCCGAGCGCGCGGTCGGGCGCGACGTGGCGCCCTGGCTACCACCCTCGCCCGTGCTGCGCCGGCTGCAGAACGAGATGCAGATGCTGCTCTACACCCATGCCGTCAACGAGGCGCGCGCCCAGCGCCGCGCGCTGGCGGTGAACTCGTTCTGGATCAGCGGCAGCGGCACCTTGGCAGCCGCGCCCATGGCGCCGGCCGAACGCCCCTTGGTGCCGCAAACGCTGATGCAGGCCGCACTGCGGCAGGACTGGCCGGCCTGGGGCCAAGCCTGGGAAGCACTCGATGCCACGCAGGGTGCCGAACTCCTGGCCGCCCTGGAACAAGGCAACGCCGCGGTACGGCTGACGCTGTGCGGTGAACGGCAGGCCCAGACCTTTGCCCTTGCGCCACGCGGCCTCTGGTCCAAGTTATCAAGCATTTTCGGGGCCCCGCCCTTGTCGAACATCATGGATAAGCTATGAAAATCGTAGCAAGAGAGATTCCGCCACGTGCCGCCTGGGCGCTGGAACAAGCGGGCGTGCACCCGCTGCTGGCGCGGCTGTTTGCGGCGCGTGGCGTCGCCGCCAAGGACGAACTGGACGACGGCCTGGCACGCCTGCTGCCGCCCGCCGGCATGAAAGGCACAGCAGAAGCGGCCGTGCTGCTGGCCGATGCCATGGCGCAGAACAAAAAACTGTGCATCGTGGCCGACTACGACTGCGACGGCGCCACCGCCTGCGCGGTGGCCGTGCGCGGCCTGCGCCTGCTGGGCGCACAGAACGTGAGCTATCTGGTCCCCGACCGTGTGGTGGATGGTTATGGCCTGACGCCGCCGATTGCGCAACGCGTGAAGGCCAGTGGTGCCGATGTGCTGATCACGGTGGACAACGGTATCGCCAGCGTGGACGGCGTGCGCGTCGCCCGCGAACTGGGCCTGCAGGTGCTGGTGACCGACCACCACCTGCCCGCGGCCGAGCTGCCGCAGGCCGATGTCATCGTGAACCCGAACCAACCCGGCTGCACCTTCGAGAGCAAGTCGATCGCCGGCGTCGGTGTGATGTTCTATGTGCTGCTGGCGCTGCGAGCCGAATTGCGCCAGCGTGGTGTATTCGATGCGGCCAGCCAGCCGAAACTCGACGCCCTGCTGCCGCTGGTAGCCCTGGGCACCGTGGCCGACGTGGTGAAGCTCGACGCCAACAACCGCCGCCTTGTGGCGCAGGGCTTGAAGCGGGTGCGCGCCGGTGCCCTGCCACCCGGCATGAGCAACCTGTTCGAGGTCGCCGGACGCAAGACGGCCGTGGCCACCACCTTCGACTTCGGTTTCGCCTTGGGCCCGCGCATCAATGCTGCGGGTCGCCTGTCGGACATGACGCTGGGCATCGAATGCCTGCTGAGCGACGACCCAGCGCGCGCCGAGGAACTGGCGCGCACGCTGGATGGCATCAACCGCGAACGGCGCGAGATCGAAGGCGAGATGCGCGAGCAGGCGTTCGACATTGCCGAGTCGCTGTTCGACGAAGGCGATGAGCCGCCGCCGGCCATCTGCGTGTTCGACCCTGATTTTCACGAAGGCGTGGTAGGCATCGTGGCCTCGCGCATCAAGGACAAGCTGCACCGCCCGAGCTTCGTTTTCGCCGCCAGCCAGGCGCCCGGCAAGGAACATGAGCTCAAAGGTTCCGGACGCTCGATTCCCGGCTTTCATCTGCGCGACGCACTCGACCTGGTGGCCAAGCGGTACCCCGGCGTGCTGCTGCGCTTCGGCGGGCACGCCATGGCCGCCGGCTGCACCATTGCCGAAGAGCATCTGGATGCCTTCGAACAAGGGCTGAACGAAGTGGCGCAGGAATGGCTCGACGCCGCCACGCTGACGCGCCGGATCGAGACCGATGGCCCGTTGTCGCCCGAGTACCGCCGTGCCGACATGGTGGACACGCTGCACCGCGAAGTCTGGGGCCAGGGTTTTGCACCGCCGACCTTCAGCGAAGAACTGGAAGTGATTTCACAGCGGCTGGTGGGCGAGAAGCACTTGGCGCTCAAGCTCAAGCACCAGGGCCAGCCGGTGGACGGCATCTGGTTCGGCCGCACCGAGCCGCTGCCACAGCGCGTGCTGCTGGCCTTCCGGCTGGATGCCGATGAATGGCAGGGCGTGCGCCGGGTCAGGTTTCTCGTCGAGGGCGCGGAGCTCTGAGCCCCGCGTCCGTTATCACGACAGTTGCGGCACGTCCCTGTAGCTTGCAGACTGGAGTGCCGGCATGGCGCCAGGCTCGCCCACATTGAAGACAGACACGACCTCGGCCAGGCGCTGCGCCTGATCACGCAGGGCAGAGGCTGCCGCCGCCGACTCCTCGACCAGCGCCGCATTCTGCTGGGTCATCTGGTCCAGATTGGCCACCGCATCGTTCACCAACGCAATGCCGTCACGTTGCTCGGCGGACGACACCGTGATCTCACCGATCAAGTCAGTGACCCGCTGCACACTGCTGACAATTTCGCTCATGGTCTGCCCGGCCTGCTCCACCTGCTTGGAACCCGACTCGACCGTCTCCACCGACAGGCTGATGAGTTCCTTGATTTCCTTGGCGGCCTCAGCCGAACGCTGGGCAAGACTGCGCACTTCGGAAGCCACGACGGCAAAACCCCGCCCCTGCTCGCCGGCGCGGGCGGCTTCGACGGCGGCATTGAGCGCCAGGATGTTGGTCTGGAAGGCAATGCCATCGATCGTGCCGATGATGTCGGCGATCTTGCGCGATGAATCGGTGATGTGCTGCATGCTGTTCACCACCTGCCCCACCACCTCGCCGCCGCGGCTGGCGACCTGAGCTGCCGTGGTGGCCAGCTGGTTGGCCTGACGTGCCGTATCAGCCGACTGGTTCACGGTGCTCGTCAACTCCTCCATGCTGGATGCTGTCTGCTGCAGATTGGACGCTGTCTGCTCGGTGCGAACCGACAGGTCATGGTTGCCATTGGCGATTTCGTTGGAAGCGGTGGAAACAGATTCCACACCGCTGCGCACCTCTGAAACCAGGCTGCGCAGCTTGCTCGCCATCTCGGACAAGCTCCGCGTCAACACGCCAAACTCATCTTGGCGATCATCCCAGATTTGCTGCGTCAGGTCCCCTGCGGTGATGGCTTCAGCAACCGACACCGCACGCTCCAGCGGTCGTGTGATGGAGCGCACCAGCATCAGAGACAAAACAATGCTCAAGGCAAACACCAGCACGGCGCTGATGACCGCCACCATCTGGACATCGTTGCGGGTCTGCAATGCCGCCTGCCGGGCCTCGTCACGCTGCTTTTCCTGCAACGCGACGTATTTGTCGATGGCACCCAGGTACTGCACCACCAGGGGGCGGAATTGCTTGTCGTGAAACTCCTGTCGAGCGGCCGGATGACCGGAAGTTTTCAACTCAGCCACCTTCTCACTCACACCGCGGACTTTCACGCGTGTGCCCGCCACATTCGCCAAGGCCTCCTTGTCCGCCGGTGTGGTGGCACCTTTGTTGATGCGCTCCTGCACAGGCGTGATGCGGGCCGTCAGTGCGGCCACCCGGGTGTCGAAATCCTTCTGCAGTTCCTCGTCGGTCGTGATCAGGCTGGCCATGGACATGGACACCGCCAGTTCGGCCAGCCCGCGCCAAGTCACTGCATTGGTGATCGAGTCCTCGTACTTCTGCACCAGCCGTTCAGCTTCATCCGTCGTCTGCCGGGTCCGCAGTTGTGTCCACGTCGCAACGGTGAACATCAACAACAACAACCCAAGAATGACGCTCCACAGCTTGTATGAGACGCGCAGGTTATTGAATTTCATTTTTGACTCCTTTGAAGTCAGCTTATGCCGAGCCTCCCGAAACAGAGGTCAAGCACGCGACAGGAAATCCCTGAATTTTTTATATTTTTCTATATTGATCATTCTCACCCAAAAAGATGGCTGACTCGGGCGCACCCGTTCATCAGTGGCTGCAGACTTGGGATGCGATCCTGACGGCCCGGTCAAACCACCGCAATGCAGTTGCGGCCTTCGGCCTTGGCCTTGTACAAGGCCTGGTCGGCACGCGCCAGCAACACATCAACCTCAGCATCATCAGGTTGGTTGGTCGTCACACCAATACTGGCCGTGATGGGCGGCAGTTCGGCGGCCGGCTGCGCCACCGCTGCACGGATACGCTCAGCCACAATCAGGGCTTGTTCCAACGTGGTCTCCGGCAACACCACGACGAACTCCTCGCCACCGAAACGGCCCAATTGATCGGGGCGTCGCAACAAAGGCGCTATGCGATGCACAAAATCGACCAGGATACGATCACCCATCTGGTGACCATGGATGTCATTGATCAGCTTGAAGAGGTCGATGTCCAGCATCAGCAAGGCCATGCTGCGCCCATGGCGGCGGCAGCGCGCCAGCTCCTGTTCGCAAGCGTTAATCAATGTCCGTCGCGACAGTGCATTGGTCAGGAAATCGTGGGAAGCAGAATGCTCAAGCAACACACGCAACCGATCGCCGGCCATCAGAATGAGGCCGACCCCCATTGAGACGGTGAACAAGGCGTTCATCACGACGTACAGCGTCTGCACGCGCGTCGGATCGAGCAGGTGTTCGTCCGGCAACGGCAGCCAGGCCGACAGGAAGCGCAACACCAGGGTGGCGGTATGGATCAGCAACACCACCACCGTGAAGCCGGTTGAGAACACCTCAGGCCCATGGCGCCAGATCAGCACGGCCAACTTCATCTGGATGTAGGCCCAAAGTAGGGAAACGATCAGGACCCGGGCGGTGAAGCTGGGCTCGGCAAGGGTGTACCAGGCCAGCACAGGAAGGACCGCCAGGATCAGGCCCATGCGCGACCAATAGGCCGGGGCAAGCCCGAAGAAATGTCGGGCCCCGAAATGGAACATGGCAATGCCGGTCAGCAACAGGCCATTGGCGGCAACCACTGACACCAGATCGGGAATCTGCCCACGCGCGGCAAACAGCAGGGCCGACAAGAAGCAGACCGCCGGGGCGGCGGCCCACCAGCCCAGCCCCTTGATGGATTTGGGATAGCTCAGGCGCAGAAACAGCAGCACCATGGCCAGCAGCAAGCCGATGATGCCGCTCATAAGGATGATGGAACGCAGGTCGAGCCCCATCATGACACTGCCACCTTAACCAACTGCTTCAAAGAAATCACGGTCTGCCAGAAGGTCATTCGTCAGCCCAGCAAGTCCGAATCACGGCGAGGCGCGCGATCGAGGTGGTAGAGAAAGAACACCAGCAAAATGGTGGCGCCGACGATCCACAAGGGCCCAAACAGCCAGAGCAGCAAGGGCACGGTGAAGTAATAAGCCCGCATGCCGACGCGGTAGAAGATGGCGGCACGATTGAGCTCTGCCCCCACATGCGCCGGTCGCGTGCAATCAAGCGCCAGGTCTTTCTGCACATTGATCTGGTAGCCGATATGGTGGTACAGCCGCATCGACAGGCAAAAAGCGAAAAAGGCGAACAACAGGTCAAACAGCAAGATGAGCAACTTGAACAGCCACATCTCGGCACTGTTGCTCCCCAAGACATTGAGCGCATGCCAGGTGCCCGTCAGCTTGTCACCTTGGGCGCTCAGGGTCAGCACGCCAATGATCAACAGAATGGCCGTGGAGGCCATGAAGCTCGACGTCATGGTGGAGTTGCGCAGGGTCTGCACCGCCAGGATGTCGCGGCCGTCGCGCATCACGCCCTCGACCCAGGCAACCCGTGCGGCGTTCATGCCGTACAGCGCACTGGAAGCCGGGTCGCGCTGGTTGCGCCAGCGCAGATACGCCTGATAAACGGCCACAGCCACCACGCTCAGGGCAAAACCGGCAAAGTCATAAATATGCGTCGCAATGAAATCAACCATGCGGACATTGTGCCAGCACGCAAGGCCTAAAATGAAGGCGTGACATCCATCCTCAACGCCGACCTGCACTGCCATTCCGTCGTCTCCGACGGCACCCTCACACCCGAGGAGTTGGCTGCACGGGCCGCCGCCAACGGCGTTGAGTTGTGGGCGCTGACCGACCACGACGAGGTCGGCGGCCAGCACCGCGCCGCAGCGGCAGCCCGCGCGCAGGGCATGAAGTACCTCACCGGCGCCGAAATCTCCATCACCTTCGCCGGCCAGACCGTGCACATCGTCGGCCTGGGCTTCGACTCCGACGACACGCGCATGCAACAGGGCCTGTACCAGACCCGCGGTGGACGCGGCCAGCGTGCCATGGACATGTCGGACAGTTTGGCGGCGGTCGGCATCCGTGGCGCCTATGAGGGTGCGCTGAAATATGCAGGCAACCCGGAACTGATCTCGCGCACCCACTTTGCCCGCTTCCTGGTGGAAGCCGGCATCTGCCGCGATACCAATGAAGTCTTCCGCAAATACCTGACCGAAGGCAAGCCCGGCTTTGTGCCGCATCGCTGGGCCACGCTGCGCGACGCCGTGAGCTGGATCGTGGATGCCGGCGGCCAGGCGGTGATCGCCCACCCGGCGCGCTACAGCTTCAGCGCCAACGAGGAATACGCCCTGTTCAGTGAATTCAAAGCTCATGGAGGCCAGGCCGTGGAGGTGGTGACCGGCAGCCACACCGCGGCCGAGTACGTCAAATACGCCGACATGGCGCGCGAGTTCGGCCTGGCCGCCTCGCGCGGCAGCGATTTCCACTGCCCCGACGAATCGCGCACCGATCTGGGCGCCCTGCCCTACCTACCCGGCGGATTGACACCAGTCTGGGAGTTGCTGGCGGGACGGATCCAGTGAGTCGCCACCGAGCCTCCCTCAAGGCAACAGCAGCCTCCTTGAAGAGCAGCGGCTCCACGCTGTGGGCCAGCGCGGGGAAAATTTAATGCGACAGCACAACCTGGCCGGCATGTTGCTGGCACTCTCTGCGTTGGCCTGCTTTGCCACACTGGACACCACCACCAAGTACATCACGCTCAGCCTGCCCCTGCTGTTGGCGCTGTGGTTCCGCTACGCTTTCCAGGCGGTGGCGACCACCATCGTGATGCTGCCGCAACGCGGTCGTGCGCTGCTGCACACGGAGCGCCTTTTTCTGCAATGCCTGCGTGGTGTCCTGCTGTTCGTCACCAGCCTGTTCACGTTTCTCTGCCTCCTGTACATGCCGGTGGGTGAATTCACCGCCATCGCCATGATCACCCCGCTGGTGGTCACTCTGCTGGCAGCCACCACGCTGGGCGAAAAGGTATCGTCGCTGCGCTGGACGCTGGTGGCGGGCGGTTTTGTTGGCACGCTGATCATCATCCGACCCGGCAGCGACCTGTTCGGCTGGACCATGCTGCTGCCGCTGGTACAGGTCGCGGCCTACTCGGCCTTCCAGATCCTGACCAGCCAGTTGGTGAAGACCGAAGACGCCGTGACCATGCACTTCTACACCGGCTGGGTTGGTGCGCTGCTGGCGTCGCTGGCGCTGCCCTTTGCCTGGGTCCTGCCGGAAACACGGGGCCAATGGGCCGGGTTGCTGCTGATGGGCGCCATGGGGACGGTCGGCCACTTCCTGCTGATCCTGGCCTACCGCCGTACGGCTGCCGCCACGCTGACGCCCCTGCTGTATGCCCAGATCGCCTTTGCCATGCTGGGTGGCTGGCTGGTCTTCTCGCATGTTCCCGATGGTTGGGCCCTGCTAGGCATGACTATGATTGCCTTTTGCGGTGCCGGCAGCGCCTGGCTGGCCGTGCGTGAGAGCCGCCTGCAGTTGGAGCCGATGGAGGTCTGATGGCACAGTATTTCGAAGTTCACCCCGACAACCCGCAGTTGCGCCTGCTCAAGCAGGCGGCTGCGCTGCTGGAGAAAGGCGGCGTGCTGGCCGTACCGACCGACTCGAGTTATGCGCTGGTCTGCCACCTCGACGACAAAGCGGCGGCCGACCGGCTGCGCAGCATTCGCGGCGTGGACGACAAACACCACCTGACCCTGCTGTGCCGCGACCTCAGCGAACTGGCCAATTACGCACGTGTCGACAACCGGCAATACCGCTTGCTCAAGGCGGCCACACCGGGCCCGTACACCTTCATCCTGGAAGCCACCAAGGAGGTGCCCAGGCGCCTGAGCCATCCCTCACGCAAGACCATCGGTCTGCGCGTACCGGAACACCCAGTGCTGCACGAGTTGCTGGCGCTGCACAGCGAACCCCTGCTGGCGACCACCTTGATCGCGGCCGGCGAAACCGACCCGATCAATGACGCACATGAGATCCGCGACCGCTACGAGCACCAGATTGCCGCGGTCATCGATGCTGGCGCCTGCGCGCAGGAACCCACCACCGTGGTCGACCTCACCAGCGGCGAACCGGTGGTGCTGCGCCAAGGCCGCGGCGATCTGACCACCCTGGGCCTGTGACACCCTGCAGCGCCCCTTCATCACTCTGAGACAATTGCGACCGTGGATATTGCCCATCTGATTCAAACCGTTCTCATCTACGCCTTGCCGGTGTTGTTCGCCATTACCGTGCACGAGGCGGCCCATGGTTATGCTGCGCGCTATTTCGGCGACAACACGGCCGCCATGATGGGGCGCATCACCCTCAACCCGATCAAGCACATCGATCCGATCGGCACCATCCTGATGCCGTTGCTGCTGTACTTCGCGACCTCGGGGGCCTTTCTGTTCGGTTATGCCCGGCCGGTACCGGTGCGCTTCGACCGACTGCGCCATCCCAAGCGCGACATGGTGTGGGTGGCTCTGGCCGGCCCGGGGGCCAACCTGCTGCAGGCGCTGCTGTGGGCGGTGCTGATGTACGTGCTGCTCGGGCTGGACGTGAACGAGCGCTTTTTCCTCGAGATGTGCAAAGCCGGCGTGCTGGTCAACGTGGTGATGTTCGCCTTCAACCTGTTCCCGCTGCCGCCGCTGGATGGCGGCCGCATCCTGATCGGCCTGCTGCCCTGGCGCTACGCTGCCCTGCTTGCGCGCGTTGAGCCCTGGGGCTTTTTCGTCGTCATGGCGCTGGTGATTCTGGGCGTGGTCAGCACGCTGTGGATGCAGCCCATCATGGCCCTGACCTATGGCCTGCTCGACATCCTGCTCACCCCCCTCTCTTTCCTGATTCGTTGAGACTTCCCGCCATGCGTTCCACTCGTGTTCTGACCGGCATCACCACTTCGGGCACGCCCCATCTGGGCAACTACGTCGGTGCCATCCGGCCTGCCATTGCCGCCAGCCGTGCCAGCGGGGTGGAGAGTTTCTACTTCCTGGCCGACTACCACGCGCTGATCAAGATCGACGAGCCGGCACGCATCCAGCGCTCCACGCTGGAGATCGCCGCCACCTGGATCGCCGCTGGCCTCGACCCCGAGCGCGTGACGTTCTACCGCCAGTCCGACATTCCGGAAATCCCGGAACTGACTTGGTTCCTGACCTGCGTCTGCGGCAAGGGCCTGCTCAACCGCGCCCACGCCTACAAGGCCTCGGTCGACAAGAACAACGCCGCCGGTGTCGACCCGGACGCCGACGTCACCGCCGGCCTCTTCATGTACCCGGTGCTGATGGCAGCCGACATCCTGATGTTCAACGCCCACCGCGTGCCGGTGGGGCGCGACCAGATCCAGCACATCGAGATGGCGCGCGACATGGCCGCCAGCTTCAACCACCGCTACGGCGAGCACTTCGTGCTGCCAGAGGCCGCCATTGAAGAATCCGTGGCCACGCTGCCCGGGCTGGACGGACGCAAGATGAGCAAGAGCTACGACAACACCATTCCGCTGTTCGCGCCGCGCGAGCAGCTGAAGAAGCTCATTGCCGGCATCAAGACCGACTCGCGTGCGCCCGGCGAACCCAAGGACACCGAAGGCTCCGCGCTGTTCCAGATCTACCAGGCTTTTGCCACACCGGATGAAACCGTCGCCCTGCGCCAGGCCTATGCCGACGGCATTGCCTGGGCCGACGCCAAGCAGGTGTTGTTCGAGCGCATCGACCACGAGATCGCCCCGATGCGCGAGACCTACGAGTCCTTGATGCGGCATCCGGAGCGGCTGGAAGACCTGCTGCTCACCGGCGCCGCCAAGGCGCGCGCCATCGCCACGCCATTCACGACCAAGCTGCGCCATGCTGTCGGCCTGCGCGACCTGCGGGCGCAAGGCGGTGAGAAGCAAGCCAAAGTTGCCAAGGTGGCCTTGCCCATCTTCAAGCAATACCGTGAAAGCGACGGGAAGTTCTACTTCAAGCTGGTGGATGCGCAAGGCAAGCTGCTGCTGCAAAGCGCTGCTTACGCCAGCCCCAAGGACGCTGGCCAGGCCATCCGCGCCTTGCAGCAAGACGATGCGGCACTGGCTCAATTTGCACCAGTGGGCGACGTCAGCCAACAAGAGGTTGCCAAGGCCTTGCACCAACTGCGCGACGCCGCCTGAGCGCTGCTACAATAGCGATCTTTCGAGACACCCCGGAGAGGTGGCAGAGTGGTCGAATGTACCTGACTCGAAATCAGGCGTAGGGGCGACCCTACCGAGGGTTCGAATCCCTCCCTCTCCGCCAGACAGCAAGCAACGACGGGCCTTTCGGCCCGTTTTTGTTTTCAACCCAACATCTAACCCAACGTCACTACCAGCCCTTGGGGGATGTTGCACTCTCGCGACATAACCATCAAGTGCCCCCACTTGCGGAGTAACCAAAGCGCCTGACTGTCCGCACTTCGGGGAAATATCAGCTCATCTTGCATGGTGGCATACTGCATCATCATGGCTTGGCAACCCTTCGTTCTTGGCTTCTTATTCGGCGGTCCCACGCATGGCGTGGCGCTAGGAGCCTATCGCCCGCTGCTCATCAAAAATGATGCGGGGGAACGTGTGCGAAATCCTGCCTTCGATAAACACTCGCAGCAGGTTCTGAATCTGAAGAGTCCAGAGAGACCGAACTACTTCAAGCCCGCAATTGAGTACTGCACGGAGAGCCTTGCGGCGTACCTTCGCGAGAATGTGCCGGCCCAGAATGTGGAGATATTGATCATGCCTTCCTGTACGAAAGGCAAGATTTCGGCAGGCTTGGAAAAGGTCGTGCAGGAAATATGCAGGAAGGACAAGAGGTTTGTCTATCACGCCGGATCGCTTGCACGAACGAAGACCATCGAAAAGCTTGCAAAAGGCGGTGATCGCTCGGTCGGCGTTCACTTGAGTTCGCTAGAGTACAAGCCGCGAAACGGAGCCCCACTGGCCAAGATCTTGCTAGACGATGTTATGACTACAGGGAATTCGCTGATTGGGGCGATCACCGTTATCCATCAAGTGCAACAGAACGCCGCGATACTGCCGATCGTTTTTGGGAAGACTACCCATGATTGAGTCCGACCTGAACGTTGCAATCGCTGCGTTAGCACTGATGAAAAGCGAGAAGCTCAGCGCTTCAGAGGCACGCGCGATGCTGCTGAAGTTACGAACTGAGCGGCCCGACGCCGACCAATCTAGCCATGTCTTGGATTTCGTAGGCATGCCACGGACCGCTATCAATATGACATTTGGCGAATCGGCCCGTATCATTGAAGTGGGGGCCGAGCTAGGGATTTCCGCGATTCCCATTTCGTCACCTCGATACCCGGACATTCTCCGTAGCATTGCTGATGCGCCGCCGATTCTCTACCTGCGCGGCCCCTTGTCTGTTTTTGACAGACTACCAGGAGTAGCAGTCGTTGGGACGCGGAAGGCATCTACACACGGAAGGACAATCGCGCAGCGCATTGCCGAGTACATCTCGTCATCAGGCTGGGCCGTAATCAGCGGTCTCGCGCTAGGCATTGATGCTATGGCGCATGAGGGCGCTATTCTCGGAGGCACCCCAACCATTGCGGTGCTAGCTCATGGACTAGAGAAAGCCCAGCCGGTTACGAACCGTCCTTTGGCTCAACGAATCCTTGAAGCTGGTGGAGCGTGGGTTTCGGAGCACCCATATGGAGCGCCCGCCAAACCTGCAAACTTCACTCTCAGAAACAGAATTCAGGTTGGCTTATCCTGCGCTTCGATTATTGTTGAAGGGGAAGAGAAGAGCGGGTCCATGACGCAGGCCGAGTTCTGCCTTAGAAACAAACGGACCCTATTTGCCGTTTTGCCTGAGCCAAACTCGAAGGTCGTGACTGTCAGCGCACTGCCCCGTGTACTGGTTCGGACACAGGGCGCGATCCCGATTTACTCGAAAGATGACTACCCATCAATGATAGAGACAATAACAAAAGCCGCACTCCAGCTGCAGCCCAAACCTCTATCTGCCGATGGCTCGTAGAGCGGTACCCTTGGCCAGCAATGTATAAGGTTTCGTAAAAATGATTCCGAAAAATTGCCGGCATACCCATCGATCAGCCACTCATTGGCTAAGACTTCGCTGATTACAGCTCGGTCGCAATTTGTCCACCAATACGCTGCTACAGGGTGAACAAATAGCGAACCCAAAGGGAACTCTCCCTGCCCTCCGTCATTACGTCTCCAGATCCACTAGCGTGTAACGCTAGCCTGTAACAGTAGCGTGCGACAGTCACGCCCTGCGGCTTGTGACGAATTCTTGTCCTCCGTCACAGTCAAGATTCGATGTTGCGTTACACGCTACAGGTCAATATTGGTGCGGCATTCGAGGCATTCCTGACACACGGGGATGAAATCCCCGAGCCAGCCCTAAGAAGCAAAAGAAGGGTGGTAGCGACGAAGGTTCGGCAGCTTTTCCAGATGTCGAGCGACGATCCCACGAGCCAGTACCTCGCCCGTACGCATCTCAACTAATTCGGCCGTTCGCTGGGGTTTGTTGTCGGCAAGTTGCCCACAGAGCCAGACCGCTACCCGTCGCCGCATGGTGATCTCGCGCTGCTCCGCCGTCCGCCGATCGTGCTGCCGCTGCAACGTGTCGGCCTTGATGCGGGCCTCGGCCACCGGCAGCATTGCCCACATGCTGCGCTTCCCACGCGCTATCGTCAGGTACTGAATGAACGCGAGTTCGGATTGCTGTGCAGGCGAAAGGCCAAGCGCGATAGCAATTTGGCCTGCCGAGCGCCTGCCATTCCAGTGCAGCCAGCGACACGTAGCTCGAAACTGTTTGGGGTCGTACAGCCGCGCCGCAGCCCCCCACGCGTCTTGGCTCAGTGGATAACGACGCACCAGCCACTCAGCATCGAGCATCAGCGCCAGCAAGTCGGAATCCGATGCGTACCAGTAGGGCTTGCTGGCGTCTGCACCGCAATAGTAAGGCAGCTTCCTAAAGATGGGAGGCAGCCCGCGCCGGGTCAGTTCACCGCCGATCAGCAAGGCCCCTTCAAAGTCGAGGTCTGGCAAGCCCCCGTCAAACGCCAATGCGCCGTCACGCTCGATAGCTCTGGAGCGGGTAAAGATGCCGCTCAGGCCGTTGAGGAGTCGATCCGTCTCAACCGACTGCAGAGCCATAGCCAACCGCTGCGATTGACTATGCTGCGCGGACTCAGCCTTCTCCAACTCGGCCAGCAAAAAGGGAGCGTCGCCCCCTTCGCTGGCAAGATTCAGATCTTGATGGTCAGCCAAGTGAGTCCTCCACCCAGATCGCATACTTGCCGGCAGGGTTGTCCATCAGCCAGACCGGAAAGCCACCGCGAATCCCGTAAATGATCGCGACAGCACCCAAGTCCCAGCGCTGCAGGATTTCGGTTTCCCCCAAGGTCTGCTCGTAGATTGGGAGGTCAACAACGAAGAACCCGCTGGGGCCTGTCACATTAAACATGTCGATTTGCATGATTAGCCCCAGACGCCCGTGTGATTGAAGTAGTCCTGCAACATGTGTTGCACCAGCTCGCCTTCGGTCATGCCCTCGCGAAATGCCGCCAGTTCAAGCTGAGAGGCCGCTTCGGTCGTAACCACCATAGAAACCCGAGTCATCGGTGCATCTGACTGGCTGTTTTCGACCAGGATGTCGTCGCCGTATCCGTACATATTCGCCTCCCTGCTCAGTGCTTGGTGACGCGTACGCGCGAGGCAATCCATGCCTCGACATCGGACTGGCGGAAACCGATAGCCTGCTCCCCAAGCTCGACTTCGGGAACAAATTGGCCTTTGGACCGAAGGCGGTCAATGGTGGCAATGGAAAGCCCCAGGGCTGTAGGCAGTTGGGTGCGGCGGATGATGATCTGTTGATCGTTCATGAGACTCCTTTGGAGTAGTTGAGAGAGCCTCAATGATTCCGAGAAAGAATGCAAACGGGAGTACCTCCACTTACGTTTGCTTTTTTCTCCTTCCTCGTGGAGGTTTGGGCAAGAACCCCGCATTCACCAAGATCGGCCGAATCGAATTCCGCATGGTCTCCTCCGCCTTGTTTTTCACCCTGGCCTTGTCACTCGAAGGCTCATGCAAATCTTTCACATATGTCCTTGGCTCCATTCCTGGCTCTACCGTCTCTGCCTCGCAATATGCGTCGTAGGCAAGAATTTCCGCCTGCTCGGGACTCATCCCTTTGCGAAGCCCCTCTGTAAACCCGTAGATACAGCTAGCCACTTTGCCGAGAGCCGCCTTTCGACGATGCGGATTGCCCAGCCCAAGCAATTTCCACCGCTCCTCGCTTTTGAGTGCTGAAAGGTAGTTCGATAGCAATTCCATCATCGTGGGCGTCAACGCTCCGTTTTGGAGACGCTTGATAATTTCTGCCACCAGCGATTCGGCCTCTTCGTCCACATTTTTCAATCCGACTTGTCCCGGCTTCGATGTGGTCGCAGCGCCAACTGACAGTCGCCGCAATTGCAGCAAGAACATGTCCTCGTCCTCCGAATGCCTTGCTTGTCTTGGATTTGCATTCAAGTTAGTCATGCCGCCCGCCTGCTCAGTGCGACTACCTGCGCCCCCTTAGCTACAGGCGTTTGAACAAACTTGGCCCACGCGTCCATCATGACGCGTCGCTTTTCCAGCAAATCACCCCGTCGGTATGCCGCCTCAGCCTTGTCCTTGATGGTGTGGGCCAAAGCCATTTCGCAGAGGTCACGGGGAAAATTGGTCCGCTCACCGGCCCAGTCGCGGAATGACGACCGCAGGCCATGCGGCACTTCGTCGCGCTGCATGCGTTTCATGACTGCCCCCAGCGCAGCGTCAGACAGCTTGCCACCACGGGGGGCAAAAAACACGTAAGGGCACCCGTCCAGTCGAGGCAAGGCGCGAAGCAATGTCAGCGCCAGCGATGACAGCGGTACACGATGTTCGCGGGCAGCTTTCATGCGTGCGGCAGGGATGATCCATGTTCCCGTCTCAAGATCAATCTCATCCCACGTTGCGCCCCGCGTTTCGCCTGACCTGACCGCTGTCAATAGAGTGAACTCAAGGGCACGGGCTGCAACGCCATTACGCTGTCGCAGGTCAGCAAAAAAGCCAGGAACCTCATCTATCGGCAAGGCGGCATGATGCGCGACCTTGGCAATCTTGCTGGGCGCACCCAACCGCTTATCGAGGAGTCCCTTCCAGCGGGCGGGATTGTCGCCAGACCGATGCCCGCCAGCTATGGCCCAATCAATCACATTTTCGATGCGTCCCTGAACACGGCTAGCCGTCTCGGTTTTGGTTTGCCAGATCGGCGAGAGGATGGCCTCGATATGGTGCTGGGCCACATCGCGAATGTCGAGGTCACCGATGGTTGGGTAGGCATAGGTAGCCAAAGTGTTCTGCCACTGCTGGGCGTGCTTGGCGTTCTTCCACCCCGGTGATTTGGCCTCGATCAGCCGGCGGGCGGCTTCCCTGAACGTAATGGCCTTGGCCTGTTCAGCTTTAAGCTTTGACAGGGCACGCTTTCTGTCCTCGACCGGATCGATGCCTTGCTCGACCTGAGCGCGAGTTTCGGCGGCTTTTCTGCGGGCCTCGGCCAGCGTCACTCCGGGATAGGCCCCAAGGCCGATATCGCGGCGCTTGTCGCCCACCTTGACCCGCAACACCCATGAGCGCACACCGGAGGGCGTGACCTGCAGCGCCAGCCCCGCGACACCGCCCACGGATACGAATCCTGGCACCTTCAGACGCGAAACCTCTAGCGCAGATAACTCCTTGGCCTTTTTCGGCATGCTTCCTCCCTACGTCAAGCCAATCCAACATCCGACCCAACATAGGGTCTGCGCTTTGATGATAGTGGCCAAAGACTTATGAGGACGGTCTTTTCGAGTCTTCAGAGGAGAAATTCCCAATCTTGAGGTCGATTGAAGTCACCTGAACCGCCATGAAGTTCGGCGGACGGGGACTCCCTCTCCGCCAGACAGCAAATAAAAACGGGCCTTCACGGCCCGTTTTTATTTCCATCCGACCTTAAGCCGATGTCACTGTGATCTTTTGGGCTGCAGCTCTTGCCCGGGCCAGCGCATTGGCGCCTTTTGCCAGCGCGACAGCCATACGGCGGTACGGACGCGTTGTCGGCTTACCGAAGATCCGCACGTCAATGCCAGGCTCGCTCATGGCGTCTTCCACGCCCGAGTAGCCTGGATTTGTGCCATCTTGCGTTGCCAAGATGACTGCGCTGGCACCCTCGGTCGACTCGATCAACGGGATCGGCAGTCCAAGAATGGCTCGTGCGTGGAGATCAAACTCGCTCAAGTTCTGGCTGATCAATGTCACCATGCCGGTGTCATGTGGGCGTGGGCTCAGTTCACTGAAGATGACTTCGTCTTTGGTCACGAAGAACTCCACACCGAACAACCCTGCACCGCCCAGGTCCGAAGTGACCTTTTCGGCCATCTCTTGTGCGGCTTTCAGATAGTCTGGTTTCATGGCTTGAGGTTGCCAACTGTACTGATAGTCTCCGCGCTCCTGCACATGACCGATCGGGTCGCAGTAGATGGTTTTCCCATTCCGCTGCCGAATGGTAAGGAGGGTGATCTCAAACTCAAAATGGATGAACTCTTCGACAATCACCTTTTGTCGATCACCGCGCATGCCTTGACAGGCATAGTCCCAGCTCGCTTGAATCTCCGAGGCGCTTCTGGCGACACTCTGGCCTTTGCCGGATGAGCTCATGACAGGCTTGATGACCACTGGAAATCCAATCGCTTGCGCCTGCTTCAGCAAGTCTTGTGCCGATTCTGCGTAGCTGAATTTGGCGGTGCGAACCCCTAAGCCGACGGCCACATCCCTGATCCTGTCACGGTTCATCGTGAGGTTGGCTGCCCTTGCGCTGGGAATGACCTCAAAACCTTCTTTCTCGACTTCCAGCAGGACCTCCGTTCTGATCGCTTCAATTTCTGGGACGATCAAATCGGGTTTGTGCTGATGGATCGCGGCCCTCAAAGCGGTCTCATCAAGCATGCTGAACACACAGCTTTCATCCGCCACTTGCATGGCAGGCGCGCCCGCATAACTGTCACAGGCCACCACGTGGCAGCCCAAGCGTTTGGCGCTGATCACGAATTCCTTACCAAGTTCACCAGAGCCGAGGAGCAAGATTTTTTTCATGTCTGAATGTAGAAAATACCTAAACGCCTCGGATTGTGTCCCATCTCCGGTGCTGTTCCGGCCGCAGTTTGCAGGCAGATGAGGGGGATGCGTTTTTATCCGGTCTGCGCTAGAGTGCGAAGACCATTTCATTGCAAGGCTGCCATGCGATCCATAGCCCGTCCCGCCTTCATGCTCGCCGTGACCTTTTTGACAGGTTTTTGGCTCAACACATCCCTGGCTCAAGCGCCTGCCCGGGAGAGTGCTGATGATGTGGATGTCACCGCCATCAAGCCCCCTCCACGCGACGTCAAGGACATCTTGCGCGTTCTGGAACAGGGCAAGATTGACCTGTCTGAGATCGAGCAAGCCAGAAAAATCCTGGCCACGCCCCGACCGGCCCCAGACGCGGACAACCCGACCTGGAACGAATTTCACTTCAAGCGCGCCTTGGCGCAGCAAAAACTGGGGCGCATCAGCGAAGCCGTCGTCGAGATGCGCCAGGCAGCTTTCGATCGCCGCCTGAGCGACCCCAAGCTGGAAGCCAGGGACCTGATTGATTTGTCGGTACTGGAGAGTTTCGCCGGCAACACGGCCAACGCCATTGATGCGCTTGAAAAGGCCAAGAAGGCGCTGCGCAGCGTGCCTCAGGCGGGCGGTTTTCTCCTGACAGTCAACCGCCTGCTGGTCATCAACTATGCGACTGTGGGTAACTTTGAAGTCGCCAAGACGACGCTGACCGAGATGGATAACCTGCTGAACCGTCTGCGCCGTGCGCCTTCGGTGGCCGAGTACATCTCGATCTGGGAAGCCAATGTGGAGAGCGCACGGGGCACCCTTCTGTGGCAACAAGGTCAATGGGTCGAAAGCGAACGTTCTCTGCGCAAAGCATTGCGTTTGCTGAACCAGAACTACCAGACAGCGAAAAACAGTGCCAACAAGGCGGATGACCTGACGAGTAGTGGCCGCACCTACAGCGATGGCACCAACAACCCCCGGATGCATCTGTCCCAGATCATCTTGCGCAATATGAACCTGGCCGATGTCCTGCTGCAGCAAAGACGACTGATCGATGCCGAGTTCTATGCCCGTGAAGCCCTGATGCTGGCGCTCGACAACTTCGGACGCAACTCCACCGATGTGGGCAAGGCACTGGCCACGATGTCGAAAGTCGTCTCGGAGCAAGGACGCTTTCCTGAAGCGGTTCTGCTGGCACGGGCCTCGCTGAAAGCCCACTCCGAGAGCGGCATCACCGATGAATCGCGCGTCATGGCGATGGCACGGAAGTTCTATGCCACGGCGCTGGTCGCCGATGGTCAGTACCAGGAAGCCGACAAGGTCTTCAACGAGATGATGGCCGGCGTGCGCAAGGACCCTGCACTTGAAAAGACCTTCCGCCCAGACGATCTGGACTGGGTTCTGGCAATGCAGAAAATCGGCAAGCAGGCCGAGGCCCTCACCATGGCGGAACGCATGCTCAAGCGTTCCGAAGCCCAGTCCGGCAAGAGTTCGCCGCGCACTGCCTTGATCGCCGCCTTTCATGCCGTGTCGCTTCAGAATCAGGGCAAACTGAAGGAAGCCCATGCGGCATTCAAAGAAGCCGCGCCCATCCTGGTCGACCAGACGCGCAGCGATGCCGAGAACGACACAGCTAGCATCAAGCAGCAGCAGCGCACCACCTACCTGTTCGAAAATTACGTCGCGCTGCTGGCACGGATCGCCCAGAGCGATCCGGCCCAGGCACAAGCCGCGGCTGCCGAGGCCTTCCGCGTGGCCGACCTGGCCAAGAGCAGCGGCGTGCAGCGCGCCCTGACGGCCAGCGCCGCGCGCGCCAACATCAAGGACCCACAGCTGGCCCAACTGGCACGCAAAGAGCAGGATCTGCAACGCCGCGTCAACACCTTGTCAGAACTCCTGACTGGGCTGCTGGCTGCTCCCCCTGAGCAGCAACTGCCGGCAGTGCAGACCAAGATCCGGCAGGACATCACGACCTTCAAGGCCGAACGCGAGAGCCTGAAAAAGGAGATCGAGCGCAAATACCCCGACTACGCCGAGATGGTCGAACCCAAGCCGGCGACGGTGGAGCGCACACGAAGCCTGCTACGGGCCGACGAGGTGCTGGTGTCGTGGTACTTCGCCGAGAAAGAGGCCTATGTCTGGGCTATCAGCAAGAACGACATCCCGCTGTTCAAGGCGGTTGCGCTGGGGCGCAGCGAGATGGCCAAACAGGTCGGCCACTTGCGCAAAGCACTGGATCCAGGCGTGGCCACCATTGACGACATCCCGGCGTTTGACGTGAAGGCGGCCTTCCACCTGTACCAGCAGATCCTGGCGCCGGTGCATGAGAGCCTCAAGGGAAAGAAAGTTCTGCTGGTCGTGCCACATGCCGAACTGGGGCAGTTGCCGCTGTCGGTGCTGGTCACGCAGGATACGACGCCCGCCGGCAAGCCAGCGGTGCCGTTTGCCAGCTACAAGGATGTGCCCTGGCTGATCCGCGACATTGCCATTGCCCAGTTGCCTTCGGTCACGGCGCTCACCGCCTTGCGCAACACACCACCTGGCAACCCCAACCGCAAGAGCTTCATCGGTTTCGGCGACCCCTTCTTCAGCAGCGACCAGGCCAGGAGTGCCGACAAGGTCCAGGCCAAGACGATGCAACTGGCCACGCGCGGTCTGCCCCTGAACCTGCGCAGTGCCCCCAAGACGGCCGGAGTCAGTTCCGCGGAACTGGGCCTGTTGCCGCGCCTGCCGGATACCAAGCAGGAAATCCTCGAAATCGCCAAAGTGCTGGCCGCAGCACCTTCTGATGTCTACCTAAACCGGCAGGCAAGCGTTAAGGCTGTCATGGACGCCGATCTCTCCAACCGCAAAGTGGTGATGTTCGCCACCCACGGCCTAGTGCCGGGAGAGCTCGACGGCCTGAGCCAGCCGGCCCTGGCCCTGACCTCGCCCGATGTGACGGGCGACAAGGACGATGGTCTGCTGACCATGGACAAGGTGCTGACCCTCAAGCTGGATGCCGACTGGGTGGTGCTGTCCGCCTGCAACACGGCTTCGGGCGAAGGTGCAGGCTCGGAAGCAGTCTCCGGCCTGGGCCGCGCCTTCTTCTTTGCCGGCGCCAAGGCACTGCTGGTCTCCAACTGGCCGGTTGATTCCGTGGCAGCACGCCTGCTGATGACGGATCTGTTCCGGCGCCAGCAGACTGGTGACAAGCCTCCCGGCAAGTCCGATGCCTTGCGCCAGGCCATGCTGCAGCTGATCGACCAAGGCGGCATGAGCGATGGCAAGACAATGAAGTATTCTTATGCCCATCCCCTTTTCTGGGCACCCTTCATGGTGGTCGGTGACTAGGCCCAGGCGCGACGCGCACGGGTTGCTGGGCATGATCTTTTGTGCAAGTGTTGAATGATATGGAGATAAACATGATCCGTTCTGTCCTGGCTTCGGCGCTTCTGTCTGGTCTGCTCGCTCAAGGTGCGGCTCTGGCGGCCCCCTTGATCACCGCCAAGGAGGCTGCCCTGCCTCCGGCCGCGGGCGTGCTGGCAACGCGCGGAATTTCGCGCGGCCCCGCCATCAAGATGGTGTCGCCCGAGCCCGAGGCAGCGGTCAAATCGCCGTTCAACCTCAAACTCAACTTCGAGGCCCGTGGTGGCGAGAAGATCGACCCCAATTCGGTCAAGGTGGTCTACATGAAGTCACCATTCGTGGATCTGACTTCGCGCCTGCAATCTGCCATCACCCCGACCGGCATCGACTTCCAGCAAGCCGAAGTGCCGCCGGGCGAACACATGCTGCGCGTCACCGTCAAGGACAGTGCTGGCCGTGAGACCAACAGCACGATGACCATCGTCGTCAACAAATAATGAAGTGTCCGTATTGCCTGAGTGACATCGAAGACGAGGCACTGGTCTGCAAGGTCTGCACGCGGGACCTCTATCTCCTCAAGCCGCTGCTGGAAAAGATCTCGAAACTGGAGGGACAGCTGGCAGCCGTGGCAGACCCTGCCAGTTTCGATGAGCGCATTCGTGATCTGGAACAGCAGCTGGCCAGTGCCCATGAGCGACTCCACCCCGTTCGCACGGGGCCCCTGGCTTTCTTGTTCAACCTGACCGTCTTCATCTTGCTGCCTCTGGGCCTGCTGTTGCTGTCGCACTGGCTGATCACCATCGCGCTGGATACCAGCCTGCTGTACTTGCGCATCATCTCGATTGCCGTGCCCCTGCCCTTCGGCCTGGTGCTTTTCCTGCGCCGCCGGCGCGCGGTCCTGCCGTGGTTTGTTGGCACCGTGTTTCTGGCCATTGCCTCCGTCATCGGCATGAGCTGGATCACCAGTCTGGTGGACAACACACCTGTGTTGCCGCAAAACGCCTTTGAATGGCGCGAATACCTGGAATATGCTGCCAGCATCTCCTTCAGCTTCCTGACCGGCATGCTGCTCGGCGGCGTACTGAATTCGCGCAGCCACCGCCCGGCCGGAAAACTTCGTGACTCCCTGCTCAGGTCGATCGTCTCCCGTCTGGTGGGCGGCAATCTGACACCGCAACAGCTCGGGACCTTGATCAAAAAACTGGAGGAATATGGCAGTTCGATCGTGGCCGTGGGCACCACGGCCGTGTCGATCTACACCGGCCTCAAGGGTGTGCTGGGAAGCTGAGAAACACCGCTTGGCCAGCAGACAACCTTCACCTCTATAGAGGCTCAGTCATCCTGAGCGTGATTCAAATCCATCCAAGGGATGGATCGCAACGCTTTGCCACTTGAACCATCCCATGCTTTCCACCCAGGACAAAACCCGCATCGATGACACCCGGATTTCGTGTGTACGTCCCCTCATGACCCCGGCCTTGCTCGAGGAACGCCTGCCCGCCAGCGAGCAACAGCTGGCCCTGGTGGAGCGCTCGCGGCAAGACATCTCTGCCGTGCTGCAAGGGCGGGATGATCGGCTGCTGGTGGTCGTGGGTCCTTGCTCCATCCATGACCACGAGCAAGCGATGGCCTACGCCCGGCTGCTCAAGCAGGAAGCCGACAAGCATGCACAAGACCTGCTGGTGGTGATGCGCGTGTATTTCGAGAAACCCCGCACCACCGTCGGCTGGAAAGGCTACATCAACGACCCGCACCTCGATGACAGCTTTGCCATGAACGAGGGCCTGGAGATGGCGCGCAAGCTCCTGCTCGACGTGGTGGACCTGGGCCTGCCCGTGGGCACCGAGTTCCTGGATCTGTTGAGCCCGCAGTTCATCAGCGATCTCGTGAGCTGGGGCGCCATCGGGGCACGTACCACGGAAAGCCAGAGCCACCGCCAATTGGCCAGCGGCCTGTCGTGTCCGGTCGGCTTCAAGAACGGCACCGACGGCGGCGTCAAGGTGGCCGCCGATGCCGTAGTGGCCTCGCGTGCGCCGCATGCCTTCATGGGCATGACCAAGATGGGGCAGGCCGCCATCTTCGAAACCCGTGGCAACCAGGATGTGCACATCATCCTGCGCGGTGGCAAGGCCCCCAACTATGCGGCCGCCGATGTGGATGCCGCCTGCCAAGTGCTGAAAGCCTCCGGCCTGTTGCCGCAGGTGATGATCGATGTTTCGCACGCCAATAGCAGCAAGCAATACCAGCGACAGATCGAAGTGGCCAAGGACGTGGCAGCCCAGATCGCCGCCGGCGACCGCCGCATCATCGGCTTGATGATCGAGAGCCACCTGCACGAAGGCCGGCAGGACCTCGTGCCGAACAAGCCACTGGCCTACGGCGTATCCATCACCGACGCCTGCATCAGCTTCGAACAGACCGTGCCGGTGCTGGAGACTCTGGCACACGCCGTGCGCCAGCGCCGGCAAGCCTGAACCTCAAGCTGCCCCAGAAACAACAAACCCCGCACATGGCGGGGTTTGTTGTTTTTATTCCGCCTGACCGGTGAACGGCTCAGTCCTGCGCCGGCTCGTCCGTCGGGGCCTCCGGCCAGACGAACACCACGCGCGCCGGCTCCCCCTTCTTCAACACGATCCGTTGCTGCAACGGTTTGCCGTTCAGCGTCGCCTCGACCACGTACGTCCCCGGCGCCAGCCGGAGCAGAAGAAAGGGCCCGTCGGCCTGCATCTGCAGTAGCAGCTTGCCGTGGCCATCCCGCAGGCTGACCTTCGCATCCGCGGTGTAGACAGAACGCTGCCATCTCTTGGCCGAAAACAGCAAGGTCAGAGGCCACTTGCGGCTCTCGGCATCAATCGCTGTGGATTCCTCCAAGCCGATGCCACCACTCAGGTACTCGATACCGCCCTGCTGCTGCACGGCGGGCAGGTCACTGGCGTTCGCCAACGACAACCACCCGCAGCCCGCAAGCCAAAGCACGCCCCACATGAAACGACGGGACAACGATGAGGTCATGGAGCTTCTCCCTTGAATAAACGAATGACACGGTGCGCGACTTCCGCGGTTCATCTTCCGAGTGCCGGCGGCACTTGCCGGCCGTCGTACCGGCTCAGGGCCGCAATGACTTGAGTTGCTTGAGGTCCGCCACGATCTCCGCCGAATGACGCGAGGTATTGACCGACAGGTAGACCTTGGCAATCAGGCCCTGCGGGTCGATGAGGAAGGTGTAGCGCTTGGCGAACTTGAACAACTTCCAGTCCGAGATCGCGCCATAGCGCTGCGCCACGTCGCCTTGCGTGTCGGCCAACAAGGGGAACGGCAACTTGTACTTCTGGGCAAAGGCCGCGTGCGAAGCACTGTCGTCGACGCTGATGCCCACCACCTCGGCGCCGAGCGCACTGAGTTGCTCCCAGTCGTCGCGGAAGGTGCAGGCCTCTTCGGTGCAGCCAGGCGTGTCGTTCTTGGGGTAGAAATAAAGCACCAGCCACTTGCCGCGCCAGTCAGCCAGGCGGCGCGGCTTGCCGCTCTGGTCTGGCAGAGTGAAGTCCGGCGCGGGCTGGCCCGCGGCCGGCACGGCAGCCTGCACACCCGCTGCGCCCAAAGGCAGCAGCAGGCACAGGGCGCGCCGCAGGCGGGAGATCACGACCGCAGCTCCTTGAGGCCGCCCATATACGGCTGCAGGGCCGCCGGCACTTCCACGCTGCCGTCGGCGCGCTGGTAGTTTTCCAGCACGGCCACCAGCGTGCGGCCCACGGCGAGGCCCGAGCCGTTGAGGGTGTGCACCAGTTCGTTCTTGCCCTGGGCGTTCTTGAAGCGGGCCTGCAGACGGCGCGCTTGGAAGGCCTCGCAGTTGGAGACCGAGCTGATCTCGCGGTAGGTGTTTTGCGCCGGTAGCCAGACTTCGAGGTCGTAGGTCTTGGCGGCGCCAAAACCCATGTCGCCGGTGCACAGCGACATCACGCGGTACGGCAGGCCCAGCTTTTGCAGGATGGCCTCGGCATGGCGCGTCATCTCTTCCAGCGCCTCGTAACTTTTCTCGGGGTGCACGATCTGCACCATCTCGACTTTGTCGAACTGGTGCTGGCGGATCATGCCGCGTGTGTCACGACCATAAGAGCCCGCCTCGGAGCGGAAGCACGGCGTGTGGGCCGTGAACTTGAGCGGCAGTTCGGCCTCGGCCACGATCTCGTCGCGCACGAAGTTGGTCAGCGGCACTTCGCTGGTGGGGATCAGGTAGAGCGCCGCGTCTTCGACCACCTCGCCTTCCTGCCCGCCCTTCTTGGCGGCAAACAGGTCGGCTTCGAACTTGGGCAACTGGCCGGTACCGCGCAGGCTGTCGGCGTTGACGATGTAAGGCGTGTAGCACTCGGTGTAGCCATGCTCCTGCGTCTGCACGTCCAGCATGAACTGGGCAATGGCCCGGTGCAGACGGGCAATGCCGCCCTTCATGACGGTGAAGCGCGAACCGGTGAGCTTGACGCCGAGGTCAAAATCCAGACCCAGCGGCGCGCCAACGTCCACATGGTCCTTGATGGCGAAGTCCATCGCCTTGGGCGTGCCCCAAGAGCGCACCACCACGTTGCCGGTCTCGTCACTGCCCACCGGCACGCTCTCGTGCGGCAGGTTGGGCACGGCCAGCAGCAGGGTCTGCAGCTCGGCCTGGATCTGGTCCAGCCGGGTCGCGGAGCTTTCCAGCTCGGCCTTGAGGGCGCTGACCTCGGCCATGGCGGCTTCGGCCTGGGCGTGCTCGCCCTTGCCCTTGAGCGCGCCGATCTGCTTGCTCAGGGTATTGCGCTTGGCCTGCAGTTCTTCGGTGCGGGTCTGGATGGTCTTGCGTTCGGCCTCCAGGGCGCGAAAACCGTCCACGTTGAGGAAGGCTTGTGGTTTCTTGCGCGTCTCCAGACGGGCAACGACCGAATCGAGGTCTTTACGGAGCAGGGTGATGTCTAGCATGGCTGAATTGTAGGCCGGCAGGTCAATGGGGCACAGGGGGTCAGAGTTCGGTCTTCAGGCCCTTGGGCAGGGGGAATTTGACCGTTTCCTCGATGCCATCCATCTTGCGCACCGACAGTGCACCGAAAGCCTTGATCTGGTCCACCACCTGGCGCACCAAAATGCTGGGCGCGGAGGCGCCGGCCGTCAGGCCCACACGGCTCTTGCCTTCGAACCATTCGGCTTTCAGCTCGTCGGCGTTGTCCACCATGTAACTCTCGGTGCCCAGTTTTTCTGCCACTTCGCGCAGGCGGTTGCTGTTGGAGCTGGTCGGGCTGCCGACCACGATGACGATGTCCACCTGCGGGCTGAGCAGCTTGACGGCGTCCTGCCGGTTCTGCGTGGCGTAGCAGATATCCTGCTGCTTGGGTTCGCGCACGTTCGGAAAGCGCGCCTTCACCGCCGCCAGGATGCCGGCCGCGTCGTCCATGCTCAGCGTGGTCTGCGTCACCACCGCCAGCTTGTCGGTCTGTGCCGGCTGCACGCGCGCCACATCGGCCACGTCCTCCACCAGGTGGATGCTGCCGTCATCGAGCTGGCCCATGGTGCCTTCCACCTCGGGATGGCCCTTGTGGCCGATCATGATGAATTCGTAACCTTCCTTGTGCAGCTTGGCCACCTCGATGTGCACCTTGGTCACCAACGGACAGGTGGCATCAAACACATGGAAACCACGCTTGGCAGCTTCCTGCTGCACCGCCTTGCTGACACCGTGGGCCGAGAAAATCAACGTGGCACCGGGCGGCACGTCGTCCAGTTCCTCGATGAAGATGGCGCCCTTGGCCTTCAGGTCGTTCACCACATAGGTGTTGTGCACGATCTCGTGGCGCACATAGATCGGCGCGCCGAACTTGTGCAACGCGCGCTCGACGATCTCGATGGCACGGTCGACACCGGCGCAAAAACCGCGCGGCTCGGCCAGGATGATCTCGTCCAGCATCACAGCACCCCCAGCAGATGCACTTCAAACGTCACCGGCTGCCCCGCCAGCGGATGGTTGAAGTCGAACAGCACGGCGCCGTCTTCGCGCACCTGCAGCACCACGCCGGCAAAGCGGCCCTGGCCGTCAGGCGTGGGGAACTGCACCACGTCACCCAGACTGTATTGCTCCAGCGGGTCGCCCATGTCGGTCAGTACCTTGCGCGCCAGCCACTGTTGCATGTCAGGGTTGCGCTCGCCGAAGGCCGCACCAGCCGGCAGCTCGAAAGTCTGGCGCACGCCCTCCTCCAGGCCCAGCAGGCATTGCTCCACCGCCGGAGAGAGTTCCCCCGTGCCGAGCGACAGCGTGGCCGGCTTACCCTCGAAGGTGTTGATGATGTCGCCGGCAGGACCGGCCAGGCGGTAATGCAGGGTCAGGAAGGAGCCGGCCTGGACGCGGGGAAGGGTGGAGGTCATAAAAGTCCCTATAAACTGGCCTCCATTGTAAAAACCTTGGGTCAACCAGCCTCTGATGCCGCTCAAAGACCTTCCACCCGACGCCCGCCCGCGCGAAAAGCTGCTGGCCCGCGGCCCCGGCGCGCTGAGCGACGCCGAGCTGCTGGCCCTGCTGCTGCGCACCGGACTGGCCGGCAAGGGTGTGCTGCAGCTGGCGCAGGAACTGCTGGATGGGCAGACCGGTTTTGGCGGCATGTCCGGCCTGCTGCATGCAACGGCCGACGATCTGAAGCGCATCAAGGGCCTGGGGCCGGCCAAGCGGGCCGAGCTGGTGGCCGTGCTGGAGCTGGCGCGGCGCGCCATGGCCGAGCAGCTGAAGGAACGCGCTGCGCTGGACACACCCGAGGCCGTCAAGCACTACCTGCAGCTGCATCTGGGCGCCAAGAAGCATGAAGTGTTTGCCGTGCTGTTTCTCGACAGCCAACACCGCCTGTTGGCGCTGGAAGAACTGTTCCGCGGCACCTTGAGCCAGACCAGCGTCTACCCGCGCGAGGTGGTGCTGCGCGCCCTGCACCACCATGCCGCCGCCGTGGTTCTGGCGCACAACCACCCCAGCGGCACGGTATTGCCTTCGCGTGCCGACGAGGCACTGACGCAGGCACTCAAGGCCGCGCTGGCGCTGGTGGATGTGCGCGTGCTCGACCACGTGATCGTGGCACCGGGCCAAGCGCTGTCCATGGCCGAAAAAGGATTGGTCTGATGGTCACCGTCAAATCGCTCGCTGATCTGAAGCAGGTCAAGAAGGCCATCGAGGCACAGGCCAAGCTGGAAGCCGAACGCCGGGCCGAGCGCGAACGCGTCGCCCGACAATCCACGGCCGACAAGGACCTGTTCATCAAGGCCGCTGGCGCCGTCCAGCCCTTGACTGACAAGCGCCAGGCGCTATTGAAAAAAGAGCAACCGAAACCCATCCCAGTGCAGCGTGAACGCGACGAGCAGGCGGTGCTGGTGGAAGCCATCAGCGACGAATTCGACGTCAGCACCCTGCTGGATGCCGACGAGCACATGAGCTTTCGCCGCCCCGGCATCGGCCCCGACGTGACGCGCAAGCTGCGCCGCGGTGACTGGGCCATCCAGCGCGAGATCGACTTGCACGGCCTGCGCACCGACGAGGCGCGCGGCGCACTGGGCCAGTTCATCCGCGACGCCCGCAAGCACGGCATCCGCTGCGTGCGTGTGGTGCACGGCAAGGGCCTGGGCTCGCCGGGCAAGACCCCGGTGCTGAAAAGCCGGGTGCACAGCTGGCTGGTGCAGAAGAAGGAAGTGCTGGCTTTTGTGCAGGCCAAGCCGGCGGAAGGTGGTGCCGGCGCGCTGATCGTATTGCTACAACCCGCCGGTTAGCGCGGCGGTGGTTAAAGCGGCGTATTGCGCATCCAATCCGCCGTCCCGAAGAACGACTCGCGCAGCCGCGCCCGCAGTTGCTCATCAATCCCCACCTCGCCCATGGCCTGGTCCATGCAGGCCAGCCACTGGTCGCGCTCCAGGATGCCGATCTTGAACGGCATGTGCCGGGCGCGCAGGCGCGGGTGACCAAAACGCTCGATGTAGTGGTTGGGGCCGCCGAGCCAGCCGCAGAGGAACCAGAACAGTTTTTCGCGCGCGCTGGCCAGATCGCTGCCGTGTGCGGCACGCAACTCCTTGTAGCCCGGCTCCAGGTCCATCAAATCGTAGAAGCGCTCCACCAGCGCCTTCACACGTTCTTCACCGCCGATCCAGTCAAAGGCACTGGCCGGCTCCGGCTTCTCTTCTGTATTCATGGTCAAAATGGCATCCAGCCCTTGATAATTATGCGCGATCAGCTATCAAATTAATAGCAAATCAAATTCGGTTCATTGCGCCGCGCGGCGCAGCGTCTCGACCACCGGCCGGCGCAGCACGTCGCGTAGGCCCCACCAGCCGGCTGCCAATGCCAGCACGGCACCGGCCAGTGCCCCGAGCAGCGGCACCCACAAGGAGACGCTCCAGTCGAATTCGAAAACAAAACGCGCCAGCGCCCAGCCCACGGCTGCAGCCACTACCGACGCTAAAAAGCCGGCCAGCAGGCCAACACCTAGCAGCTCGGCGCGCTGCACCTGGCGCAGCAGGCCGGCACTGGCACCCACCGCGCGCATGATGGCGAACTCGCGCGCGCGATCCTCGCGCGTGGCCGTCACCGCGGCCAGCAGCACCACCAGGCCAGCGGCGAGCGTGAAGCCGAACAGGAACTCCACCGCACGGATCACCTGGTCCAGCACACGCTGCACCTGCAGCAGCGTGGTGCTCATGTCCACCACGGTGATGTTGGGAAAGTGCCGCACCAGCGCGTTGTCAAAGCCTTTGACGTCTGGCGCGCGAAAGGCGCTCATGTAGGTGCTGGGCACCTCGGGCATGCGGCTGACCGGGTAGATGGCAAAGAAGTTGGCGCGCATCGAACCCCAGTCCACCTTGCGCAACGAGGTGATGGTGGAGTCGGCCGGCACACCGGCGATGTCGAAGCGCAGGCGGTCGCCCAGCTTCAGGCCCAGCGTCTTGGCGATGCCTTCCTCCATGCTGATGGCACCCTCTTCTTCTGCCGTCCACTGCCCGGCCACCACCGGGTTGTGCAACGGCAAGGCGGCACTGTGCGACAGGTTGAACTCGCGGTCCAGCAGCCGGCGCGCGCGATCTTCGGCGTAGTCCTCCGGTTTCACGTCGCGGCCGTTCACCGCCACCAGTCGGCCGCGGATCATGGGGTACCAGTCGTAGCCGCTGACGCCGGCGTTTTTCAAGGCCTGCTGGAAGGCATCGCCCTGGTCGGGCTGGACGTTGATGACAAAACGGTTCGGCGCATCGGCCGGCGTGGCCTGGCGCCAGCCGGCAATCAGGTCGGTGCGCAACAGCACCAGCAGCACCAGCGCCAGCAGGCCCACCGCCAGGCTGCTCACCTGCACCACGGTGTAGGCCGGCCGCGCGGCGATCTGGCGCGTGGCCAGCACCAGCCAGCGCGGCGCGCTGGCCTCGTTCACCGCGCGCCGAAGCAGCCACACCGCCCCCCAGCTGGCGACGGCGAACAGCGCCACCGCGGCAGCAAAACCACCGACGGCAATCAGCCCCAGCTTGAGGTCGCTGCTCACCGCCAGCAGCAGCGCCGCAAAACCGGCAACGCCGAGCGCCAACACACCGAGCGAGGCCGGCCGCAGGTTGCCGACATCGCGCCGCAGCACGCGCAGCGCCGGCACCTGCGCCAGCTGCAGCACCGGCGGCAGGCCGAAGGCCACGAGCAGCGTCTGCCCCATGCCAAGGCCGAACAGCACCGGCCAGATGCTCGGTGCCGGCAAGGCGGTTTCCACCAGGCCGGCCAGCAGCAGCACAAACACATAGTGCACCGCATAACCCAGCAGCACGCCCACCGTGCTGGCGGCCAGACCGGCGAGCACGAATTCGAAGGTGTAGCTCCAGGCAATCGTCGCGTGGCCCAGCCCGAGCACACGCAGCATGGCGCAGTCGTCCAAGTGGTTGCTGGCAAAGCCGCGCGCGGCCAGGGCCACCGCCACCGCACTGAGCAGCGCCGCCAGCAACGCCACCAGGTTGAGGAATTTCTCGGCCCGGTCCAGCGTCTGCCCCATCTCGGGCCGCCCGCCCTGCAGCGACTCGACGCGCAGGCCACGCAGGCTGCGCTGGGCGATCTCGTCGGTGGCCCATTTCACGTAGCGCGCCACAGCGCGGTCCGCACCCGCCACGGCCAGCCGGTAGCTGACGCGGCTGGCTGGTTGGATCAATCCGGTGGCGGCCATATCGGCCTCGCGCATCATGGCGCGCGGTGCGAAGTTGATGAAGCCGGCACCACGGTCGGGCTCCAGCACGATGATGCGGCTGATACGGAAGCTGCGCTCGCCCAACAGCAGTACGTCACCCGCCTGCAGCCCGAGGGCTTCCAGCAGCGGAGAATCAACCCAGACCTCGCCCGGCGCCGGAATCTCATCCGTCTTTTGCCCCGGTGCGGCCGCGTCACGGGCCACGGTCAATTGGCCGCGCAGCGGGTAGCCGTCCTCCACCGCCTTCAGCGCCACCAGCCGGCTGCCGCCGCCACGCTCGTCCGGCGCACGCGCCATGGTGGGAAAACTCAGCGAGGTCGACACCTTCAAGCCCAGCGCGCGCGCCTGCTTGGCAAAGGCCTCCGGCGCCGGGTTGTCGCTCGCCACCACGGCGTCGCCGCCAAGCAGTTGGCGCGCATCGCGCTGCAGGCCGCCCTTGAGTCGGTCGGCGAAGAAACCCACCGCGGTGAGCGCCGCCACGGCCAGTGTGACGGCCAGCAGGAGCAGGCGCAATTCACCGGAGCGCAGATCGCGCCACAGGGTACGCCAGCCGAGTTGCCAGAAAGTGATGTTCATGCCGCAAGCTTAGGGCAAGTACCACCCGTTTGCCCGACCAAGGACTTCAGGCCGCCGCGCGCAGCTTGGAGCCCGCCAGTTCCGGCTGCAACTGCAGGCGCTGCGCCCCGGTGTAGCAAAGAAAGTGCTTGTTGGTGGCCCGGCCTATGGTGCACAGGCCGACACGTTCGGCCACCGCATGCCCCATCTGCGTGATGCCGCTGCGCGACACCACAATCGGCACGCCCATCTGGGCCGACTTGATCACCATCTCGCTGGTCAGGCGACCGGTGGTGTAAAACACCTTGTCGGCCCCGCCCATCTCCTCAGAGTCCTGCAGCCACATCCAGCCGGCAATGGTGTCGATGGCGTTGTGGCGGCCGACGTCTTCGACAAACAGCAACATGTCCTCGCCACGGAACAGGGCGCAGCCGTGGACCGAGCCGGCCGATTTGTAGGTGCTCTCCTGCAGGCGGATGGCATTGACGACGCCATACAGCTGGCTCTGCGTCAGCGTAGCCTCGGGCAGCACGATGCTGTCGACCTCGTCCATCAGGTCGCCGAATACGCTGCCTTGCCCACAGCCGGTGGTAACGACCCGCTTGGACGTGCGCTCCTCCACGTTGGTTATGCCTTCACGCGTCTTGACGGCGGCGGCACCAACCTCCCAGTCCACCGTGATGGATTCGATCTCCTGCACCGAGCGCACCAGACGCTGGTTGCGCAGAAAACCGAGCACCAGCAGTTCCGGGTTGGCACCCAGGGTCATGAGCGTGACCAGCTCGCGCTTGTCCACATAGACGGTGAGTGCACGCTCTGCCGGGATGGACACGGTGGTGGTCTCACCGAATTCGTTGACAGCCGACACCTCGCGCGTCAGCGGTGCGCTGGCGCGGGTCAACTGAGGCAGGGGAAATGAAGACATGGCTGCAGACTACAACAAAAAGGGCCGGGGCTGTGCAGCCCGGGCCCATGACCACGATGCCTGACGGAGGTCAGGACTTCTTTTTCTTCTTGTCAGCGGCCACCGGTACAGCAGGTGCGGCTGCCGTCGGCGTAGCACCAGCGGGGGTGTAGACAAAAGGACCAGGGTCCGCGCACGGCGCTGTCGTCGCGGCGGCTTTGGCGTCCTTGTTGCCTTTGCGGTAGTGGGCCGCCACCTTGTCTTGCGACTTGCACAGCAGGTAGTTATCCACCTTGCCGCCATGGGCCGTCTTGGCAGCCGCCTCGGCCGCCTTGGCCTTGGCTTCGTCATTCAGCGGCGGCAGCTTGGCCAGCGCCGACAGGGAGAGGGCTGCACCCAGAACAAAAACAGCGATCGATTTCATGTGAGCCTCTTTCTCGTGCTTAGGCTTGAACAGTCGGAGCAGGCGCCGCTTCGGCGCTGCGCTGGGCCGGGATCTTGCCGGCCTTGATGTCGTCGTACCAGAGCTCATGGTGCTCCTTGGCCCAGGTCTCATCGACGTAGCCGGTCTTCATGGCGTCGTAGGCGCCCGCCATGCCGATGGTGCCCATGTAGATGTGCCCCATGAACATGGCCATCATCAGCACGGTGGCCACAGCGTGGATCATGTGGGCGACCTGCATGTCGCCGCGCAGGTAGCCCAGCCCCGGGATCAACTTGTCGAGCACCAAGCCCGAGCCGACCACAATCAGGCCCAACAGGAATACACCGCCCCAGAACAGCACCTTCTCGCCGGCATTGAAGCGGTGCGAAGGGATTTCGTGTTCGCCCAGCAGGCCACCGCCCTTGACGAGCCAAGTGATGTCTTCCTTGCGCGGCAGGTTGTCACGCACGAAGGTGATGATCACGATCACCAGCGAAACGGCAAACACCGGACCGGCAAAGTTGTGTGCGTTCTTCAGCACGTAGGTCAGCCAGCCGAACAGGGTGCCGCCAATCACAGGGTGCAGGAAGAACTTGCCAAAAGCCATCATGATGCCAGAGACAGCCAGGATGGTGAAGGCAATCGCGTTGGCCCAGTGCGCAGAGCGCTCAAAAGGCGTGAAGCGCTCGATCTTGCGACCGGTGGCGGCACCATGCAGCTGCAGGGTACCTTTGCGCCAGTAGAACACGCCAATAGCGCCCAGCACGATCAGCAACAAGGCACCGCCGTAGGGAATGAGCCAGTTGTTGCGCACCTGGCGCCAGGCTTCGCCGGCGTTGGTGAACAGCGAACCCGGATACTGCACAAAAGGCTGGATCAGGTTGCCAGCCTCGGGAGCTTGGTCTTTGGGCAGGCTGCTGTAGCCCGTCACACCTGAGCCCACCTGGCGCCACATGGGCGCATTGTTGCCGGGCTGAACCTTGGCCCGCTCGGCATTGGTCTGCTTGGCGTAGTCCGGGTCCGAGCTGGCATCCGGCCGGACATCCATGATGTTCTGGCTCTTGACGCCACCGGTCTCAGCGGGCGCCGTGGGTTTGTCCTGCGCCAGGACCAGGTTGCCCCAGCCCAAAGCCAGCAGCAGGACAGCAGCAAGCGCTTTTTTCATGAGGGCCATCCCGTCTCAGTTGGTCTTGGTGTATTCGTTCTGGCTGTTCTGTCCGCGCGCCTTCAGGTGCGACTCCCAGCTCACCTTGTCGCCAGGCTTCCAGCCGGCATCGACAAAAGGTTTGCCGGTGCCACTGTAGGGCGCGGCATCCTGCTTGGCGCCACCAATCGTCTGCGGCTTTTCACCACAGGCGGCCAGCAAGGCTGCCGCGGCGATCAACATCAGGGTTGTTTTCATGACTTCGCTCCTTTGGCAGGTGCTGCGGCTTGCGGCTGGCCAGCCTGGCGCGAACCGTAGGCGGTACCCCAGCCCCAGACTTCAGCACCCTTGCCACGCTGCAGCACACGGTTGCGGAAGATGTCGGCCACCATGTCGCCGTCACCGGCGAGCAGGGCCTTGGTCGAACACATTTCAGCGCAGGCCGGCAACTTGCCTTCGGCCAGGCGGTTGCGACCGTATTTCTCGAACTCGGCCTCGCTGCCATTGGCTTCCGGGCCACCGGCGCAGAAGGTGCACTTGTCCATCTTGCCGCGCACACCAAAGGTGCCCTGCGAGGGGAACTGTGGGGCGCCGAACGGGCAGGCGTAGGAGCAGTAGCCGCAGCCGATGCAGATGTCCTTGTCGTGCAGCACCACGCCTTCGTCGGTGCGGTAGAAACAATTCACCGGGCAAACCGCCATGCAGGGTGCGTCGCTGCAGTGCATGCAAGCCACCGAGATGGATTTTTCGCCGGGAACACCGTCGTTCAACGTGACCACGCGGCGGCGGTTCACACCCCACGGCACTTCGTGCTCGTTCTTGCAGGCCGTGACGCAGCCGTTGCACTCGATACAGCGCTCGGAGTCACAAACAAATTTCATACGTGCCATTTGTGTCTCTCCTTAGGCTTTCTCGATATTGCAGATCGTGGTCTTGGTTTCTTGCATCATGGTCACGCTGTCATAGCCATAGGTGGTGGCCGTGTTGACGGCCTCACCACGCACCACCGGAGCCGCACCCTTCGGGTAATAGGCCAGCATGTCGGCACCTTGCCAGCGACCGGAGAAGTGGAATGGCATCCAGCAGGTGTCGGGGCCGACGCGTTCGGTCACCAGGGCCTGCACATTCAGGCGCGCGCCCGTCGGGCTGAGCAGCCAGACACGGTCGCCGTTGCGGATACCGCGGTCAGCGGCCGCCTTCGGGTTGATCTCGACAAAAGCTTCCTGCTGCAGCTCGGCCAGCCAGGGGTTGGAACGGGTTTCCTCGCCGCCGCCTTCGTACTCGACCAGACGGCCGGAAGACAGGATGAGCGGGAACTTCTCGTGCAGCTTGTCGGCGATGTTCTTCTGCTGCACCGTCTTGTACAGGGTGGGCAGACGCCAGAAGGCCTTCTTGTCGTCGTGCGTCGGGTACTTGGCCATGAGTTCGGGCTTGGTACCGTAGAGCGGCTCGCGGTGCTGCGGCACCGGATCGGGGAAGTTCCACACCACCGCACGGGCCTTGGCATTGCCAAACGGATGGCAGCCATGGTTCTTCATGGTCACACGGATGATGCCGCCCGACGAGTCGGTCTTCCAGTTCTTGCCCTCGGCCGCGGTTTTCTCGGCATCGGTCAGCTCGTCCCACCAGCCCAGCTTCTTCAGCAACACATGGTCGAACTCCGGATAACCGGTGGTGATGTCGGCGCCCAGCGAATACGAGCCGTCCTCAGCCAGCAGGCTCTTGCCTTCGCGCTCGACGCCGAAGTTGGCGCGGAAGTTACCGCCGCCGTCCATGACGTGTTTGGAGGTGTCGTACAGATTGGGCGACCCCGGGTGCTTGAGTTCCGGCGTGCCGTAGCAGGGCCAGGGCAGACCGAAGTAGTCACCCGTGAAGTCGTAGCCGGTTTCCTTGTCTTTGCCGCCCTTGGCCTTGAGCGTCTTCACGTCGAACAGGTGCATGTTCTTCATGTGCGCCTTCAGGCGCTCCGGGCTCTGGCCGGTGTAGCCAATGGTCCAGACCGACTTGTTGATCTCACGCAGGATGTCTTCCGGCATGGGCTCGTCCATGCCCTTGACCTTCTGCATCTTGTAGTTCTTGGACAGCTCCTTGGCGAAGCCGAGCTTTTCAGCGAACTGATGCATGATCATGTGGTCGCTGCGGCTTTCCCACAGCGGCTCGATGACCTTCTCGCGCCACTGGAGCGAGCGGTTGGAGGCGGTACAGGAACCGCTGGTCTCGAACTGGGTGGCGGCCGGCAGCAGGTAGACCGCGCGGTTCGGGTTCAGGTCTTCCGGCTTACCCGGCATGGCAGCCATGGCGGCGGTCGCCGACGGATAGGGATCCACCACCACCAGCAGGTCCAGCTTGTCCATGGCGCGCTTCATCTCCAGACCGCGGGTCTGCGAGTTCGGCGCATGGCCCCAGTAGAAGACGCCGCGCAGGTTGGAATCCTGGTCGATCAGCTCGTTCTTCTCCAGCACACCGTCGATCCAGCGCGAGACGGTGATACCGTTCTTGCCCATCATCGCCGGCGATGCGTAACGGCCCTTGATCCATTCGAAGTCGACACCCCAGGCCTTGGCGAAATGCTTCCAGGAACCTTCGGCCAGGCCGTAGTAACCCGGCAGCGAGTCGGGGTTGGGGCCGACGTCGGTCGCGCCCTGCACGTTGTCGTGGCCACGGAAGATGTTGGTACCGCCGCCGGACTTGCCGACGTTGCCCAGCGCCAACTGCAAAATGCAGGAAGCACGCACCATGGCATTGCCGATGGTGTGCTGGGTCTGGCCCATGCACCAGACGATGGTGCCGGGACGGCTGTCGTTCAACATCTTGGCGACCTTGAACATCTGCTCTTCCTTGACGCCGCAAGCCTCTTCGACCTTCTCGGGCGTCCACTTGGCGAGCACGTCTTCCTTGACCTTGTCCATGCCATAGACACGGTCGTTGATGTACTTCTTGTCTTCCCAGCCGTTCTTGAAGATGTGGTACAGCAGGCCGAACAGGAAAGGAATGTCGGTGCCGGAGCGGATGCGCACGTACTCGTCGGCCTTGGCCGCAGTGCGGGTGAAACGCGGATCGACCACGATCATCTTGCAGCCGGTTTCCTTGGCATGCAGCATGTGCAACAGGCTCACCGGGTGTGCTTCAGCCGCGTTGGAGCCGATGTACAGTGCGACCTTGCTGTTCTGCATGTCGTTGTACGAGTTGGTCATGGCGCCATAACCCCAGGTATTGGCCACACCCGCCACCGTGGTGGAGTGGCAAATACGGGCCTGGTGGTCGCAGTTGTTGGAGCCCCAGAAACTAACGAACTTGCGCAGCAGGTAAGCCTGCTCGTTGTTGTGCTTGGATGAGCCAATGAAGTACACGCTGTCCGGGCCACTGGCCTTGCGCAGCTCCATCATCTTGGCGCTGATCTCGTTGAGCGCCTGGTCCCAGCCGATGCGCTCGTACTTGCCGTTGATCAGCTTCATCGGGTAGCGCAGACGGAACTCACCGTGACCGTGCTCGCGCAAGGCCGCACCCTTGGCGCAATGGGCGCCGAGGTTGATCGGGGAGTCGAACACCGCCTCCTGGCGCACCCAGACACCGTTTTCGACCACGGCATCCACCGCACAACCCACTGAACAGTGCGTACAGACAGTGCGTTTGACTTCGATCTTGCCGTCGCCGACCGCCACACCCTGGGCGGCATGCGCCTTCTTCACCAGTGTGAGCTGCGAAGCCGCCATACCGACGCCCAGGCCGAGGCCGGAGCGGCGCAGGAAAGCACGACGGTCCATGGTCGGCAGGGCCTGGGCCAGGCCGCGACGCAGGCTGTGAACGAAGGGCGACCGGGCGGCCGTATCGGCGGCCGTGGATTTTTTGGTCAATAGCATGGAACTCTCCAACGATCGGCGTTAAATGAGGGTCGTCTTGTAATAGCGCTTGACGTGCTCGGTCAGGCTGTAGCCGCCACCTTTGGCCGGGGCGACCTTGGGTTCTTGTCCAGCCGGTACGACCGGCTGCACGACCGGCATCAGACTGGCGACCGTGGCCACTGCGCCAACGGTGCCGGCGCCCGCAAACAGGGTGCGCCGCGACAATTTGCCCGGGGATTGACTCATTTTGTGTCTCCTGAAAATTTCTGCCTAGGAACAGAAATGCATATCAAAGCTCGTGCGAATGTATCAACCCCAGACTGTTTCAGCAAGTCAAAACAATTTGAGGAACAAGAAGCGCCTGTGAGGTCCGAGCCGGCGCTGACACGTCTCGAAATATTCTTGTGAATCGATCCAAATCACCGTCACACGGGGCGCTCTAGAGAAATCAATGACTTGCATCAATGCTGCGGCGCAATACACAACAGGATGACGCCAATCTGTCGCACATTTCAAGACAAGTTGTCGCAAACAACCCTGCTTGTCGCATCGTTCGCCGGCAAACCAAGCTTAGGAATGATGTTGCATAGGCGCGAAAAACCTCATTACCCGACTAAATGACTCAGGTGCATCGATAGAATTCATCATCAACCCGCATCGCCTACCGTGACTCACCCATCCACTTTCCCTGCACATGGCAAGACCACCGAGGGCTGGCCGTTCTGGTCCGTTCTGGTGGTCGACGACGAACCCGGCATGCGCAACTTCCTGGTCAAGACACTGACCCCGCGTTGCCAGTCTGTGCTGGAAGCCAGTAGTGCCGAAGAGGGTGCCGCGCTGCTGCGCAACCACCATGTCGACCTCATCATCCTGGACATTGCCTTGCCCGGCCTGAACGGCGTGGCCTGGCTCAAGGAATTGCGGGACCAGGGCTTCTCGGGTCAGGTGATCCTGATCACCGCCTTTGCCGACCTGGACACCGCCATCGAGGCCCTGCGCGCCGGTGCCTCCGACTTCATCCTCAAGCCCTTTCGTGTGCCGCAAATCCTCAATGCGGTCCAGCACTGCCATGAGTCTGCCCGGCTGGCACGTGAGAACTTTGTGTTGCGTCACACCCTCTCCAGCAACCAGTATTCCAGCAACGGGCTGGTAGGACACTCCCCCGCCATCACCCAGTTGGCGCAAACCCTGCGGCGCGTGGCCGCCGTCAACAGCACCGTGCTGCTGCAAGGCGAATCGGGCACCGGCAAGGAACTGGTGGCGCGTGCACTGCACGCACAGAGCCCACGTGCGCAAGGCCCGTTTGTGCCGGTCAATTGCGCCTCCATGTCGCCTGAGCTGATCGAGCGCGAACTCTTCGGCCATGCCAAGGGCGCCTTCACCGGTGCCACCAAGGCCCGCGACGGGCTGTTCTACTACGCTCAGGGCGGCACCTTGTTCCTGGATGAGGTGGCCGAATTGCCGCTGGCGTTGCAGGCCACGCTGCTGCGCGCGCTAGAAGACCTGAAGATTCGCCCCTTGGGCAGCGAGCAGTTGCTGCCGGTGGATGTCCGCATCATCGCCGCCACCAATCGTGCCTTGCAAGAAGAAGTGGCCGCCGGGCGCTTCCGCAAAGACTTGTATTACCGGTTGCAGGTGGTGGAAATCACACTGCCACCGCTGCGCGAACACAAGGAAGACATACCGGACCTGGTGCAGCATTTCATGACCCAACTCACCCCCGCCCTGGGTGCGAGCCCGCTGGAGATCACCCCCGCCGAGATGGCCTACCTGCTGCAGTACGACTGGCCTGGCAATGCGCGCGAACTGCGCAACCTGATCGAGCGCTCCCTCATTCTGGGTTCGCTCAACGTTTCGGCGCTTTACTCGATGGACAAGCCCGGGGCCACAACAGCTGGCCATCACGCCACGTCACCCGCTACGACCGATCTGCACACGCTGGAGAAGCAACACATCCGCACCATCCTCGATTCGGTGCAAGGTGACAAGACCCAGGCCGCCCAGTTGCTGGGCATCTCACGCCGCACGCTGGAGCGCCGCTGCGCCGAGTGGGCCTTGTCGTGAAGCCTGCCGCCGCGTTGCTGGCTTGGCGGACACCGCACTGGATCAGCAGCTCGATCCGCAACAAACTGCTGGCCATGGCGCTGCTGCCACTGCTGGTGGTGCTGCCGCTGCTGGTCGCAGCGCTCGTCATCTGGGGCAACGCCGCCTACGACCGGCTGCTCATCACCAAGGTGCGCAGCGATCTGGCCGTGGCACGCGGCTACTTCGAGCAAGTGCTGGGGGAAGTGGGCTCGGGAACGCAAGGTGTCGGCGCGTCCCATGCCTTGTACCAGGCACTGACCCGCCATGACCTGCCGGCCTTGCAAGGACTGCTGGCACGTGAACGCACCCGTCTCGGCTTCGACTTCATCAACCTCTACCAGCCCGATGGTCACCTGATCACGGCGGACTGGATCACCACGCAAACAGCGCGCGACGCCGCCATCATCAGCCCGGTCGCTGGCACCGGCCAGGCCAGCCTGGCCCGGCTTGAGGCGAATGAACTGCTGGCACTGGCGCCCCATCTGGCCGAGCGCCTGCACATCCCGCTGATCGCGACCCGCGGTGCAGTACCCACGACACGCAGCATTGAAGATCGTGCCCTGGTCATGCTGTCCACGACGCCGGTCTATGGACCGGACGGCAACATCCAGGCGCTGTTGCGCGGCGGTGTACTGCTCAACCAGAACCTGCCGTTGATCGACTACATCAACCGCATCGTCTACCCGGACGGCTCACTCCCCTTTGACAGCCATGGCACGGCCACGCTGTTCATGGACGATGTGCGCATCACCACCAACGTGCGGCTGTTCCAGGACCAACGTGCCATCGGTACCCGCGTGTCGCAGGTGGTGCGCAATGCGGTGCTGGACCATGGTGAAACCTGGCTCGACCGCGCCTTCGTAGTGAACGATTGGTATGTCTCGGCCTACGAGCCACTGCTCGACGGACGCGGCGAGCGCGTCGGCATGCTGTATGTGGGCTACCTGGAACAGCCGTTTCGCTACGTCAAATACGGCATGCTGGCGCTGATCGTCGGCATTTTCCTGGTCGTCATGGTGTTGGCGGCGCTGTTCTCGGTGCGCTGGGCACGCAGCATCTTCCGGCCACTGGAACAGATGAACCAGACCATGCAGCGCGTTGAAGACGGTGACGCCAGCGCGCGCGTCGGCCCGGTCGCGGCACGCGACGAGATCGGCGCTCTGGCCAGCCACTTCGACCAGTTGCTCGATGTCATTGACGACAAGACGCGTGCCTTGCAGCGCTGGGCCGACGAACTCGACGCCAAGGTGATCGAGCGCACACGCGAACTGGCACAAAGCAATGCTTCGCTGCAGCAGGCACAGCAGCAGCTCGTCAAGTCGGAAAAACTGGCGGCCATCGGCCAGCTCACCGCCAGCGTGGCGCACGAGATCAACAACCCGATCGCCGTGATCCAGGGCAATCTCGACCTGATGCGCGAAACCTTGGGCTCGCAAGCCGCTCCGGTGAAGGCCGAGCTGCAGTTGCTGGACCAGCAGATTGACCGCATGCGGCTGATCGTCACCCAACTGTTGCAGTACGCACGCCCGACCGAATACGCCGGTTACGTCGAAGCCGTGGACGTGAACCGCGCATTGGAGGATTCGCTCGTGCTGGTGGCCCACCTGCTGGCACACACCCACATCGACGTCGAGCGCAACCTGCAGGCCACGGCATGGGCCGGCATCAACCGTCAGGAGTTGCAGCAGGTGGTGATCAACCTGCTGATCAATGCCATTCAGGCCATGCCCGGAGGCGGCCGGCTGCGGCTGCGCACACGCAATCGCAACGAGCTCGTCACGGATGGCCGTGCCGGCGTGCTGATCGAGATCAGCGATACCGGACCGGGCCTGAGCCCGAAGGTGCGCGAGCGCCTGTTCCGTCCCTTCTTCACCACCAAGAACGATGGTAACGGCCTGGGCCTGTGGATCAGCGTGGGGCTGGTGGAGCGTTATGGCGGCAGCATCGAAGGCCTGAACCGCGAAGAACTCGGCGATGGCGTGCAAGGCGCCACCTTCCGCGTCTGGCTGCTGAGCGAGCCGCTGTCACCCGAAACGCCTGCGGCCAGCATGGAGCCTCGCCGCGCCTGAACGCTTTCTGCGGTTCAAGCCAGCATGTCGAAGCCCTGCATTTCCACGCTGAAGAACGCACGCGTGAATTCGGCCAGAGCGGCATAAAAGCGCGCCTTGGGATGCTGGGCGAGGGCATCACACAGCGGGTTGATCCAGGGTTGCAGGTGCTCGGCGAAAAACTCGCGCTGACGCGTGAGATTTGCCACCGCCACGTCATCGCCTGCGATCAGGTAGCGCATCACCTCGCACAGGTAGGCGATGTGGTCTTCGGTTTCCGGCATCGTCTCATCGCGCGCCAAACCAAGTGCAGCCAAAGTGTCGCGCAGCTTGGCCAGCGGCTTTTCATTCAGGAAGCCGCTCAGGTAGTGAGAACCAAACAGGTAGACCTCGGGTTTGCCCACGCCGCCGAACAGGGCGTCGTATTCCTGGCGGATGGCGGCGTCATCGAGCGCGCGGGCAGCCGCCACCAGACCACGCCAGGGCTCTTCCAGAAAACCGCCGGCCGCCGGCGCTTCCGTTGCCGCCACGCGCAATTGGGCCAGCAGCTCCGGCGCCGCTGGCGCGTAGTACAGCATGGCCAGCAGGCCATAAAGCTCGGCGCGCGCGGTTTCCTCGTCAAGCGTCGAGCTCGTCGCCAGCACTGCAGGGTTGGAATCAGAGGGAATAGTCATGGGCAGATTTCGTCGGGATACAAGTGCACAGCAATCAGAGATCGGTGATGCGGGCTTCGTTCGGGTCCGTGTAGATGTCGATCACGCGGCAATCGCCGCACATCTTGAGCCGCTCCAGCGCCGCGCCCTGGAACATGGCGTGGCCAGCCAACTTGCCGAGCATGGCTTCAATGGCCTTGAGCGTGCCAAAGGGTTTGCCACAGCGCACGCAGGCATAGGGCTGCATTTCGTTGAGCACCACCGCTTCCTTGCGCTGCGGCGTGAGACGCAACTGAGGAATGAGCGAGAGTGCCTTTTCCGGGCAGGTCTTGACGCACAAACCGCACTGCACACAGTTCTTCTCGATGAACTTGAGCTGTGGTGACTGCGGGTTGTCCTGCAGCGCACTGGCCGGGCAGGCGTTGACGCAACTCAGGCACAGGGTGCAAGCGTCCTTGTTGATGGCCAAGGCCCCCAGGGGCGAGCCCTGCGCCGGTAGCGCAATGACCTCGGGCCGCTGTGTCGCCTGCTCCAGCAGGTGATCGAGTGCCAGCTCCAGCGTGGCGCGTTTGTCGGCCTGCACCGCAAAACCCGCCACCTTGGCCACGCCTTGCGCGGCCGGTGCCTGCAAGTCGGCATCGAGCGCGGCCAGGTCGCGTGCATCGCGCGCATGCAGGATACGGAAGTGCTCCCCCTGATAACCCAGCCCGTTCAGGATGGCCTGCGCCACATTCATCTGCGCACGCACCGCCTCCAGATACTGCGGCGCTTCCTCGCCGGTCATCAGCACCCAGACGTTGGTGGCGCCGTACGCAACAGCCGACAACCAGACATCGAGACCGAGCGAAGCGGTATGCCACAGCGCCATCGGCAGCACGCGCGCTGGCACGCCGCGGACGGCTGGGTCGATGCGGGCAGCACGCCCCAGGTCGCCGATCAGGCGCGCACCAGCGTCCTGACTGTGCAGCAGCAGGGCCGGCTGCTTGCCGCCGGCGCGGGTGTAGGTGGACAGCAGCGTCTTGATCTTGCTGCCCTGGTCGCTGGCGCGCGGATAGGCAAAACTCAGGGCGCCGCTGGGGCAGACCGTGGTGCAGGCGCCGCAACCGACACACAGGTTGGGATTGACCTTGATCTGCTGGCGCTCGCGCTCAGAACTGATGGCCGAGGCCGAGCAGACGTCAACGCAGGCATTGCAGCCGGTCTTTTCGTTGCGGCTGTGAGCGCAGAGCTTTTGCTTGTAGACAAAAAACTTGGGCTTCTCGAACTCCCCCACCAGCCCCCGCAACGCGATCAGCGTGCGGTGGTCCGGCCCCTCGGCTCGGACGACATGGAAATAGCCTTGCGGCAGTGCATGCTGGGTGAAAGCCGGCGTGGCGCGCAGGTCCAGTACCAGGTCAAAGCTTTCGCTCTCGGCCTGCGGCTCGCGCGTGAAATCGATGGCGCCGGCCACGCCGCACACCTTGACGCAAGCGCGATGGGATTTGCACAGAGCGCTATCGATTTGATAGTCGAAGCCGATCGCCCCTTCCGGACAGGCCGCGATACAGGCATTGCAACGTGTGCACAGGTCGAGGTCGATCGGGTTGTTGCGTTGCCACTTCAACTCGAAGGCGCCAAGCCAACCCGTCAAGGCACCCATCTTCCCGGTCAGCACCGGATAGCGCCGCTCCTGCATGCCCCCATCCTGGCCGGCGCCGAGGCTGAAGATCGTCACATCCAGGGTGTCGGCCAGCAGCTCAGCGGTGCGCTCGGCCGCATCGAGTGCGCCAATGATGAGCAAGCGGCCCGCGCTTTTGTAGGTCACCGTGGGCACCGGCTCCGGGTCGGGCAGGTGCGCGGCCGCCAGCAAGGCCGCGATTTTCGGCGTGGCCTTGGCCGCGTCCTTGCTCCAGCCGCCGGTTTCACGGATGTTGACGAAGCGGATCGGCACACCCGCGGCGCTTGGGGTTTGTGCCGCGATTTCGCCGAACAGACGGCTTTCCTGGGTGCAGGCCACCACGACTTCGTCGCCCTGGGCCAGGGCCTGCTCGAAGGCCCCGGCCTCCCGGCGGCACAGGGTGGAGTGCAGCGTCAGTGTTTCGTTCAGTACAGCGCCCAGAGCCCTGGGCTCCAGCGGCATGGTCTTATTGCAGTCGCAAATCAGTGTCGGCATGATCTTCTGTGGTTGGCTGGGAACCCGTGGTCTGCCCGGCAATGGACAACGGGACCTGGCTGGTATCGTGCAGACCAGTTGGCTGGTCTGTGGGGTGTTGTGGTGACGTGCTTTCGGCATCTTCTGCCATGGCAGCAGACGCCAGCACGGCAGGACCAGGAGGTGCTGGCGGTGGCAGAGCCTTTTCTTCCGGTTCCACTAGATTGAGAAACTGGGCACTGGCCATCTTGCGCAGCATGGACAGCGGCAGCGGGTCCGGCTTGGAATAGTCGTCGATGTAGATGTCCAGCCCGTCCATCACATTGAAGTGCGGGTCGGCGAACAACTTCTTCATCGCCGCATTGCGCACCTGCGGATCGACATCGGTGGCCACGAAACGCTTGAAGTCCGATTGCGGATGAAGCGCCTGCACATCGTCCAGCGTCGGTGGCGGCACAGCCGCTTCTACCGCTGGGGTTGCCTGTGGCAACGTGCCGGCAGGCACCACCGCGTCGGCCGGCACCGCGGCAGCCGGTGCAACTGGCTCTGTCGCTACCTGGCGCTTTTCCTCCAGGGGCCGGCCTTCGCGTACATCCTGCTTGCGGCGCGACCAGCGACCGAGAAAACCGTCAGTCATGTCCGCCTCTGAATTTCTTTTCGGCACTCACCGAAGCCGGGTTGCCGAAACGGTCTGTCAGGGGTTTGAAGCTCTCGGGCCGCTTGCGCCGTTTCGGCTCTTCCACGTAATGCTCGCGTGCGAATGCGAGCATCCACGCCACGACGTCGGGAGCGACAGGAACCTGCTCGACCATTTCCTGCGCATCGAGCCAGCGGCCCGCGTCGTGGTAGCTCAGGGACACCTCCAGAGGCCAGGCCATCGGCTCGTCACCCACGGAGGCTTCCTCCTCCATGCGCCAGTGCACAAACCAGCCAGGGGCCGGTGTGGTGGCGTTGAGGTAATAGCCCTCGGCATCGTCCTTGAACAAGGCCACGGTGAAACCGGGGTGCAACCAGCGCTCCTCGTCATCGGTCTTATGCAGCAGCGTAGGCTGGTCACCGAAGCTGGCTTGGTTGGCGATCACTTCGTCCAAGACCCAACGCCAGGGCTGCCAGCGGCTCATGGCGCCTTCGACGCGCTCCTTGCGCATCACCACGGCAACATCAAGGGCAGGGTTGTGTGTATTCATGACAGGCGCCACTGTACAGGATAGGAAAAGCCCCGCATAACCACCCTGTTTCGCCAGCCTGATGGCACGCGGCTGAACCACCGGGTTCAGCCGCGCTGACGCGCTCAGCCGGCCTTGCCGTAACCCGGCGCTGCGGCCGGCTTGCCGCCGCGGCGGATGGCCACGGCACAGTACTTGAACTCCGGGATCTTGCCGAAGGGGTCGAGCGCTGCGTTGGTCATCAGGTTGGCTGCCGCCTCGTAATAGGCGAACGGGATGAAGATCGCGCCATGCGGCGTGCCGTCGTCGCGCCGCACATGGATGGCCACGGCACCGCGACGCGAGGCCACGGTGATCACATCGCCAGGCTGCAGGCCCAGGTCGGCCATGTCGCTGCCGCACATGGAGGCGGTCGCCATGGGCTCGATGGCGTCGAGCACTTCCGAGCGGCGCGTCATGCTGCCGGTGTGCCAGTGCTCCAGCTGACGGCCGGTGATGAGCACGAAGGGGTATTGCGCATCGGGCCGTTCGGCCGCCGGAATGATGTCGGCCGGCACCAGCGTCACGCGCCCGTCTGCCGTCGGGAAGTTGTCAATGAAGACCGTCGGCTGGCCCGGATCGTCAGCACTCAGGCAGGGGTAGGTCACGCTCGACTCGCGCTGCAAGCGCTCCCAGGTGATGCCGGAGATGGCGGCATGCATGGCTTGGCGCATTTCCTCGTACACCGCCGCCACGCCTTCGTGTTCGCCGGCATAGTTCCAGGACAGGCCCATGCGCTGGGCGATCTGCTGAATGATCCACAGATCCGGCTTGGCTTGGCCGGGCGGGTTGATCGCCTGCTGGCCGAGCTGCACCATGCGGTCGGTGTTGCTCACGGTCCCGGTCTTCTCCGGCCAGGCCGTAGCCGGCAGCACCACATCGGCCAGCCAGGCGGTCTCGGTCATGAAGATGTCTTGCACCACCAGATGTTCGAGAGAGGCCAGCGCATGGCGCGCGTGATTCAGGTCGGGGTCGCTCATGGCCGGGTTCTCACCCATGATGTACATGCCGCGCACCTTGTGTGGGTCGCTGTCGTCAGCCAGCGCCTTGTGCATGATCTCCACCACGGTGTAGCCGGGCTGGTCATCGAGCTTCATGCCCCAGAAGTCCTCGAACCACTGGTGCGCCTCTTTGTTGGTGACGCGCTGGTAGTTGGGGTACATCATGGGAATGAGGCCGGCATCGCTGGCCCCCTGCACATTATTCTGGCCCCGCAACGGGTGCAGGCCGGAGCCGGGCTTGCCGATCTGGCCGGTCACCGTGCACAGCGCGATCAGGCAGCGCACGTTGTCGGTGCCGTGGATGTGCTGGCTCACCCCCATGCCCCACAGGATCATGGCGCCCTTCGCTTTGGCGAATTCGCGCGTGACCTCGCGCAATGTCTGTGCCGGCACGCCGCAGATCGGCTCCATGGCCTCGGGGCTGTAGCCCTTGACGTTGGCTTTCAAGGCCTCGAAGTTGTTGGCGCGGCTGCGCACAAAGGCCTGATCGACCAGCCCCTCCTCGATCACCGTGTAGATCATGGCATTGAGCATGGCCACGTCGGTGTCGGGCTTGAACTGCATGGTGCGCCAGGCGTGTTTGCCAATGTCGGTGACACGCGGGTCGGCCAGCACGATCTTGGCGCCACGCTTGGCGGCGTTCTTCATCCAGGTGGCCGCCACCGGATGGTTGGCGGTCGGGTTGGAGCCGATCACCAGGATGAGGTCGGCATGCTCGACGTCGTTGACCTGATTGCTCACCGCCCCCGAGCCCACGCCTTCGAGCAGCGCCGCCACGCTGGAGGCATGGCACAGGCGCGTGCAATGGTCTACGTTGTTGGAGCCGAAGCCGGTGCGCACCAGCTTCTGAAACAGATAGGCTTCCTCATTGCTGCCCTTGGCCGAGCCGAAGCCGGCCAGCGCCTTCTTGCCGCGGGTGTCGCGCAAGCCCTTCAGCTTGCCGGCCGCCAATGCCAATGCCTCGTCCCAGGTGGCTTCACGGAACACGGCCGACCAGTCGGCGGTATCCCGGTTCAGTTGTTCCAGCGTTTCAGGGTCTTTGGGAATTCCTGCCTTGCGGATCAGCGGCACCGTGAGACGCTGATCGTTGTGCGCGTAATCGAAACCGAAGCGGCCCTTGACGCACAAGCGGCTGTGATTGGCCGGACCATCGCGGCCATCCACACTGACGATCTTGTTGTCCTTGACGTTGTAGGTCAGCAGGCAGCCGACGCCACAGAAAGGACAAACGGAGTCGACTTTTTTGTCGACCACCTGGGAGCCAATGCGGGTTTTCGGCATCAGCGCGCCGGTCGGGCAGGCCTGCACACATTCGCCGCAGGCTACACAGGTGCTGTCGCCCATCGGGTCGTTCAGGTCGAACACGATCTCGCTGTGGCTGCCGCGCAGCGCGTAGCCGATCACGTCGTTCACCTGCTCTTCGCGGCAGGCGCGCACGCAGCGGTTGCACTGGATGCAGGCATCCAGGTTCACGGCCATGGCCGGGTGCGACACGTCGGCCGCGGGCTGCTCACGGCGCAAGGCCTTGAGTTCCGGGCGCACAGTGACCCGCATGTGATCGGCCCACTGCGACAGTTCGCCGTGCTGCAGCGACTCGTTCTCTTCATCCCATTTGTAGCCCTGGTCCGGCATGTCGGACAGCAGCATCTCCAACACCATCTTCTGGCTCTTGACGGCGCGCTCGCTTGTGGCCTGCACCTCCATGCCGGCGGTGGCGCTGCGGCAGCAACTGGGGGCCAGCGTGCGCTCACCCTTGATCTCAACAACACAGGCGCGGCAGTTGCCGTCCGCGCGCATGCCTTCCTTGTAGCAAAGGTGCGGAATCTCAAGGCCGACGCGCTTGGCGACGCTCAGGATGGTTTCACCGCTGTAGGCACTGACTTTTTTTCCATCGAGCGTGAACTCGATGGTTTGCGGCGTGACTTCGTTGAGTTTGGCAGGTGCGTTCATTGGGCCAACTCCTGAGAAAAGTATTTCTGGACACAGCGGATCGGGTTCGGTGCGGCCTGACCCAGGCCGCAGATGGAGGCATCGCCCATGACCTGGCACAGGTCTTCGAGCGTCTCGTTGTCCCACTTCGGCGCTTCCATCAGCTGGGCTGCCTTGGCGGTACCAACACGGCAGGGCGTGCACTGGCCGCAACTCTCGTGCGCGAAGAAACGCATCATGTTCACAGCAGCCTCGCGCGCGGTGTCGTGCTGGCTCAGCACGATGACTGCCGCCGAGCCGATGAAACAGCCATAGGGTTGCAGGGTGTCGAAGTCGAGCGGAATGTTGTCCATGCTGGCCGGCAGGATGCCCCCTGAAGCCCCGCCCGGCAGGTAGGCGTAGAGCTCATGGCCCTCAGGCATGCCGCCGCAATACTGGTCGATGAGTTCACGGATGGTGATGCCCGCCGGTGCCAGCTTGACGCCCGGTTGCCTGACGCGGCCGCTGACGCTGAAACTACGCAGCCCCTTGCGGCCATTGGCGCCGAAACTGGAGAACCAGTTGGCACCCTTTTGCACAATGTCACGCACCCAGTACAGCGTCTCGAAGTTGTGTTCCAGCGTCGGCCGGCCAAACAGGCCCACCTGCGCGATGTAGGGCGGACGCATGCGCGGCTCACCGCGTTTGCCCTCAATGCTCTCGATCATGGCGGACTCTTCGCCGCAGATGTAGGCGCCGGCGCCGCGCCGCAATTCGATCTTCGGCAACGGGCATGGCGGGTTGGCCTGCAACGCAGCCAGTTCGCTCTCCAGCAGCGCACGGGCGCCATGGTATTCGTCACGCAGGTAGATGTAGCAGGCGTCGATGCCAACCACCTTGGCGGCAATCAGCAGGCCTTCCAGGAAGCGGTGCGGGTCGCGCTCCAGGTAGGTCCGGTCCTTGAAGGTGCCCGGCTCGCCCTCGTCGATGTTGACCGCCATCACGCGCGGGGCCGGCTGGTCACGCACGATGCGCCATTTGCGGCCGGCCGGGAAGCCGGCGCCACCCAGGCCGCGCAGGCCCGAATCTTCCATCGCCTTGATGAGGCTCTCCGTGTCTTGCTGGCCGCTGCTGACGGCGGCAGCCAGCGCATAGCCCCCCTGCGCCTGGTAGGCGGCGTAGCCGACGAAATCGGGTGAGACCTGCTGCTGTAGCGGCGAAACCGCCTTGAGCGCATGCGCGGCCGGCTCGAAGCTGGCTTTGCCGGACGACTTCGGGTGCGTCGTGGCCTCAGCCTTGACCGCCGTGGCCACGGTCTCGGGTGTGGCGCGCAGCACCGGGTTCTGGTGCACCACCGCCACCGGCGCCTGTTCGCAGCGGCCGACACAGGGTGCAGCCACCACGCGCACGCCGTTGCCTGTAAGCGTGGCCTGCAGCTTGCTCATCAGGCTCTTGGCGCCGCCGAGTTCACAGCTCAGGCCATCGCAGACACGCACCGTCAGGCCGGGGGCGGGCTCATCGCCCTTCACGACCTCAAAGTGGTGATAAAAGGTGGCGACCTCGTAGACCTCGGCCATCGGAAGATTCATTTCCTTGGCCAGCGCCACCAGATGACGGTCATGCAGGCAGCGGTAGGCGTCGTTGAGCTTGTGCAGGTGCTCGATCAGCAGGTCGCGCCGGTGGCCACCCTCTGGCCGCTCACCAATCAGGGCCACCACCTCGGTCAGGGACTGGGCGTCAGGCTGACGTCCCTTGAGCTTGCTCTTGCGCCGGATGCGCTCCCGCAGATCATCGACGGTGGCAACCGCCACCGCCTGCACTTCGCCTTTGCGGCCCGGATGGTTCATCTTATGTCCCTCAATTCATACCTATGGGCGCAGTGTCAGCTTCTGCCACCGATGGGTCAAATTGAATCAAGACATGCAGAGATTCAAAAAGTAAATGATGCAGCGCAATAAATCAATTTCAGCTGAATGACTCAGGCGTGCAACAGGCCGCTGTGGGCCGCTGCATGGCGCAGCCAGGCTGCATCCTGCGCCAGCGTCAGGGCGGCATCCAGCGTGCGCGACATGCGCTCGGACGCCAACACCATGAAGCCGATCGGCGTATGCACTTCGGGGCCGGTCAGCGGGCGCACCTCCAGATCGCCATAGGCGCGCACGGCCCCCACCAGCGCCCCCGGCATGACGCTGCAGACCGCACCACTTAAGGCGCTCAGGGCCAGGGTCAGCAGGGAATTGGTTTCCAGCACCGGGCGCACCGCCACACCCGCCTTGGCAAAGGCGGCATCGACAATGTGGCGGTTGTGCATTTCAGACGTCATCAGGCACAGCGGCAAGGTGGCCGCTTCCTGCCACGTGATGGGGCCACCGAACTGGATACCCTGCGCACCCGGGCTGGCAGCCTTACGCACCAGAAAATAGTGCTCGGAGTACTGCGCCTGCGTGCGCAGCGAACCGACGCCGGGCCGCACACGCTCGATAAAGCCCAGCCCCATGTCGAGCGAAAGCTCCTCCAGACCGGTTTCGATACCCTGCGAACTCATGGAGCGCACCACCGGGGTGATGCCCGGGAACTTGGCATGCAGCATGGCGGCAAAGCGGGCGGCGATCGGCTCCGCCGAAGGCACCACGCCGATGCTCAGGCGCCCCTGCGGCTGGCCGCTGACGCTGCTCATGTCCTGCTTGAGCAACTGCTCCTCGTGCAGCATGCGCCGGGCACTGGCCAGCAGGCGCTGCCCCTCGTCGGTGAAGCCGACAAAGGTGCGACCGCGCTTGACGATGGCAACACCGAACTCCTCCTCCAGCGCCCGCAGTGCATTGGAGAGCGCCGGCTGCGTGACGAAGCAGGCCTGAGCCGCGCGCGCAAAGTGCTTGTGCTCGTCCAGAGCAACCAGGTAGCGCATCGAGACCAGCAGGTTCACGGCTCAGCCCTCGATCACGGTTTCAGGTCTCTTTCGAGATCTTGATGCTGGGGAACTTGCTGGAGAAGTCCTTGTTCTTGGCGGCAATCGCCACCGCCACCTGGCGCGCCAGCGTCTTGTAGATGCCGGCCACCTCGCCGTCGGGATCAGCCACCACGGTTGGCTTGCCGTTGTCGGCCTGCAGCCGGATCTGCATGTTCAGCGGCAGGGCGCCCAGGTAGGGCATGCCGTATTCGGCCGCCATCTTCTTGCCGCCATCGACACCAAAGATGTGCTCGATGTGACCGCAGTTGCTACACACGTGCACGGCCATGTTCTCCACGATGCCAAGGATCGGTACACCGACCTTCTCGAACATCTTGATGCCTTTCTTGGCATCGAGCAAGGCAATGTCCTGCGGGGTGGTGACGATCACCGCGCCGGTCATGGGTACGCGCTGGCTCAAGGTGAGCTGGATGTCGCCGGTGCCGGGTGGCATGTCGACGATCAGGTAATCGAGGTCTTTCCAGTTGGTCTGGCGCAGCAGCTGCTCCAGCGCCTGGGTGGCCATGGGGCCGCGCCAGATCATGGCCTCATCCTGCCCGACCAGAAAACCGATCGACATGACCTGCACGCCGTAGTTCTCCAGCGGCTCCATGGTCTGGCCGTCTTCGCTCTCGGGGCGGGCGTCGATGCCCATCATCATGGGCTGGCTCGGGCCATAGATGTCGGCATCCAGAATACCGACGCTGGCGCCTTCGGCTGCCAGGGCCAGCGCCAGGTTGACGGCCGTGGTGCTCTTGCCCACCCCACCCTTGCCGGAAGCCACGGCCACGATGTTCTTCACACGCGGCAGCAGCTGCACGCCGCGCTGCACCGCGTGGGCCACGATGTGGGTGGTGACATTGACCGACACATTGGCCACACCGGCCACACCCTTGGCGGCGGCAATCAGCGCCTTGCGAAAACCTGCCACCTGACTCTTGGCCGGATAACCCAGTTCGACGTCGAACGAGACATCGCCGTCCTGGATGCTGAGGTTCTTGATGGCCTTGGCGGACACGAAGTCCCGCCCCGTATTGGGGTCGACCACCGCCTTGAGGGCGTCCATCAGCGCTTGTTCTGTCACCGTCATCAAATACTCCTGAAGAGTTGCGTAGTCTAGCGAAGGCCGCCTTAACCTTGCCGAACCGGGCAAATTGGTAAAAACCAGCACCTGGCCCCCCAGAACAGGGTAAATCCGGTGCTTTTCGGCGCATGGGCGCCCCATGCAGCCCACTCATAATCGACGCATGGATGCCTCGATACGACCGCCCACCACCGGCCTGCTGCTGACCGGCGGCGGTGCGCGCGCCGCCTACCAGGTCGGCGTGCTGGAAGCACTGGCCGACCTGCGGCGGGCCAGCGGTGCACGCCATGAACACAATCCCTTTGACATCATCACCGGCACCTCGGCCGGCGCCATCAATGCCGCGGCGCTGGCCTGCGGTGCCGACGACTTCGACCTGGCGGTGCGGCGCATTGTGGGCGTCTGGCAGGATTTCGAGGCGCATCAGGTCTACCAGTCCGATGTGCTGAGCGTGATGCGCAGCGGCGCCAAATGGCTGAGCCTGCTGTCGCTCGGTTGGCTGATTGCCAAATGGCGCCGCCTCAAGCCGCGCTCGCTGCTGGACAACTCGCCACTGGAAACCCTGCTGCGCACCTTGGTGCCGCTGGAGCGCCTGCCCGGGCTGGTGGCGCAAGGCCATCTGCACGCGCTCGCCGTCACGGCCTCCAGCTACAGCTCGGGCCACCATGTCACTTTTTTCGAAGGCGCCGAGCAGTTACAACCCTGGGTGCGCTCGCAGCGCCTGTCGGTACGCCACCGCATCACCCACGAGCACCTGCTGGCCTCTTCGGCGATTCCCTTCATGTTCCCGGCCATGCCGCTGGACATCCACGGCCGCACGGAGTTCTTTGGCGACGGCTCCATGCGTCAGACGGCACCGGTGGCCCCCGCCATCCACCTGGGGGCCGAACGCATCCTCGTCATCGGTGCCGGTCGCATGCACGAACCGCGCAGTGAAACCCTCGCCACCACCACCCACAGTTACCCCTCACTGGCACAGATCGCCGGCCACGCCATGTCCAGCATCTTCCTTGACGCCCTGTCGGTGGACATCGAGCGCATGCGGCGGATCAACCAGACGCTCTCGCTGGTGCCCCCCGAGGCACGACAAGCCAGCGCGCTGCGCCCGGTCGAACTGCTGGTGATCTCGCCCTCCGAGCGGCTGGACCAGCTGGCTGCCCGGCACATCGATGCCCTGCCCGCGGCGGTACGCACCCTGCTCGGCGGCATCGGCGTGTCGTCGAGCGCGGCCGACGTCAAGGGCGGCGCACTGGCCAGCTACCTGCTGTTCGAGTCGGTTTACACACGCGAGCTCATGAAGCTGGGTTATGCCGATGCGCTCCGGCAGCAAGAGGCCATCCTGCAGTTTTTCGGCTGGCCCGCTCCGGCGCCAGGGGCTGACGCCGCCCCCGGTCGTATCGAGCGGCGGCGCGACCCCTTGCGCCTTTGAGCCCGCCTTTTGGCCTGGGCCGACTAAAATCCCGGGTTCCCTTTCGGAAGAACCCCATGTCACGCAAGCTCTTCGTCACCACCGCCCTGCCCTACGCCAACGGCAACTTCCATATCGGCCACATCATGGAGTACATCCAGGCCGACATCTGGGTGCGGTTGCAGCGCATGCTGGGCCATGAGGTGAACTTCGTCGGTGCCGACGACACCCACGGCGCGCCCATCATGATTGCGGCCGAGAAAGCCGGCAAGACACCGCAGCAGTTCGTGGCCGACATCGCCGCCGGCCGCAAGCCCTACCTGGACGGTTTCCACATTGCGTTCGACAACTGGAGTTCGACCGACAGCCCGGAAAACCACCAGCTCGCCAAAGCGATCTACCTTGATCTGAAGGCCGCCGGGCTGATCTCCAGCAAGGTGATCGAGCAGTTCTTCGATCCCGAGAAGGCCATGTTCCTGCCGGATCGTTTCATCAAGGGCGAGTGCCCGAAGTGCGGCACGAAAGACCAGTACGGCGACAACTGCGAGTCGTGTGGCGCCGTCTACGCACCCACCGACCTGCGCAACCCCTACTCGACCCTGTCGGGGGCCAAGCCGGTACTCAAGAGCTCCGAGCACTTCTTCTTCAAGCTGTCCGACCCGCGTTGCGTGGCCTTCCTCGAAGAGTGGACGCAGGACGGCCGCCTGCAGCCCGAAGTGGCCAACAAGGTGAAGGAATGGTTCACCGTGCGCACCAACCCGGACGGCAGCACCAGCGAAGGCCTGGGCGACTGGGACATCTCGCGCGACGCGCCCTACTTCGGCATCGAGATCCCCGATGCACCCGGCAAGTACTTCTACGTCTGGCTCGACGCCCCGGTGGGCTACCTGGCATCGCTCAAGAACCTGCTCGACCAGCGCGGCCAGAATTTCGACGCCTACATGGCCGACCCGCAGCTGGAGCAGTACCACTTCATCGGCAAGGACATCGTGACCTTCCACACGCTGTTCTGGCCCGCCATGCTGAAGTTCAGCGGCCGCAAGACGCCGGACAAAATCTTCGTGCACGGCTTCCTCACCGTGAACAACGGCGAGAAGATGAGCAAGAGCCGTGGCACCGGCCTAGACCCGCTGAAGTACCTGGGCCTGGGCATGAACCCCGAGTGGCTGCGCTACTACCTGGCCGCCAAGCTGAGCGGCCGCAACGAGGACATCGACTTCAACGCCGACGACTTCATGGCCCGCGTCAACAGCGACCTGGTTGGCAAGTACATCAACATCGCCTCGCGCGCCGCCGGCTTCCTCACCAAGCGCTTTGGCGGCAAGCTGGCCGATGTCTCGGGTGATGGTGATGCGCTGCTGGAACACCTGCGCGACGCCTCCGCCAACCTGGCCGAGTTGCTGGCCGAACGCGAGTACGGCAAGGCCCTGCGCGAGATCATGCTGCTGGCCGACCGCGTCAACGAGTACGTGGACCAGAACAAGCCCTGGGAGCTGGCGAAGCAGGAGGGCATGGACAGCCATCTGCACGATGTCTGCACCGTCTGCATCGAAGCCTTCCGCCTGCTGACCATCTACCTCAAACCGGTGCTGCCGGCGCTGGCAGCGCAGGTCGAAGCGTTCCTGCAAGTCAGCCCGCTGCAATGGTCTGACGCGACCAAGGCACTGGGTGCCGGCCACGTCATCGGCGAATACAAGCACCTGATGCAGCGCGTTGACGTCAAGCAGCTTGAGGCATTGTTTGAGCCTCAAGCCCCCGTAGAACCTACGCCAATCGCTACAGAATCAGTAGCGCCTGGTGGCGAGGAACTGGCCCCGACCATCAGCATCGACGACTTCGTCAAGATCGACCTGCGCATCGCCCAGATCGTCAACTGCGAAGCGGTCGAAGGCTCGACCAAGCTGTTACGCCTGACGCTGGATGTGGGTGAAGGCAAGACGCGCAATGTGTTCAGCGGCATTGCCAGCGCCTACAAGCCGGAAGACCTGGTGGGCAAGCTCACCGTGATGGTGGCCAACCTGGCACCGCGCAAGATGAAATTCGGCGTGTCGGAAGGCATGGTGCTGGCCGCCAGCCACGGTGACGAAAAGGCCCAGCCCGGCATTTACGTGCTCACCCCCTGGCCGGGCGCCCAACCAGGCATGCGGGTGCGTTAAACCAGCGCCTCCAAGCCGATCCAGGCCGGTGCACCGGCCTGGACATCAGGTTGAGACCACCTCAAAACGGGCCCGGCCCGAGCCCTTGGTGCGGTACAGCGCCGCATCGGCACACGCCACCAGACTCTCCGGCAGCAGGTTCTGATCGGCCACCGCGGTGGCCACCCCGATGCTGATGGTGAGCCAAGGCGCCACCGGCGAGTTGGCGTGCGGGATGGCCGCCTTGTTCAACTCGTCCATGCAACGCTGGGCCACCACCCTCGCCGCTTCCACGTCGGCACCCGGCAAGAGCATGGCGAACTCCTCGCCGCCATAGCGGGCCACCACCTCGCCCGAGCGCTGGGCGCAGTCAAACAGGATGCCGGCAATCTGGCGCAGGCAGGCGTCTCCGGTCAGGTGGCCGTAGTGGTCGTTGTAGCGCTTGAAGAAATCGACGTCGATCATCAGGAGCGAGATCGGCTGCTGGTTGCGCGCGCTACGCATCCATTCGGTCTGCAGGCTCTGGTCAAACTGGCGCCGGTTGGCCAGTCCGGTCAGGCTGTCGGTGGTGGACAGACGCGACAGCAGCTCATTGGCACGCTCCAGTTCCAGACTTTTCTCTACTAGGTCCGTCACATCCAGCCGCACCATGATCAGGTTGCCCGAGGGCGCGCGGGTCTCGTAGTAATGCATCCAGCGCCCATCTTTGGAGCGGCGCAGCACCGGCACCTTGAGCAGGCCACGTGCGGCCAGCCGCTGGCGCAGCCACTCGTCCTCGCGCCCCAACGCCTCGGCGATGTCGCCTTGGGCCAAGCTGCGGCGCAGCAAGGCTTCGTAGGTTTGCCCGATCAACTCCCCGCCCACGCCATAGGGCGGCATGTCCACCGCCTCGCGGTTGTACATCACCAGCCGGTCCGCTTCGTCATAGATCGCCACGCCGGCCGGCATGGCGTCGATGGCTTCGTGCAGGCGCACGCGAGCGGCCTGCGCTTCAGCCCGCGCGGCACTCAGCACCTCACGCTGGTGCACCGATTCGGTCACATCCACCCGCACCGCGACAATGCAACCGGAGGTGGTGCGCGCTTCATAAAGATGGGCCCAGCCGCCATCGGGCAGACGGCGCAGTTGCGGCGCGTTGCTGCGGCCCCGGCCCGCAATGCGCAGCGCGATCCATTCTTCTTCCTGGCCGACCGGCGCATCAATCAGCATGCCTTGCTGCTGGGCACGCCGCAGCAGCTCTTCATAACGCAGGCCAACGCCCTCGGTACGGGCACTATCCGGGTACAGCTGCTCCATGCGCCGGTTGCAGATGACCAGCCGGTCCTGCGCGTCGTACAGCTCGATCGCCGCCGGCATTTCATCAATGGCTTCGCGCAGGCAGGCATACGCAGCTTGCGCTTGCTGGTGCACTGCCTCCAGCCGCGACATCCGACGCCAGACGACGAAGCCCAGCGCCAACACCAGCAGCAGCCCGGCCAGCGCCAGCCCGAGCGTGACCGGTGCCACGGCAGACCGATCAGCTTGCAGCGCGAAGGCGAACTGGGCCAGCTGGATCAGCAGCACCAGCCCAAAAACAAGAAGCCACCCAGAGGCAGCGCGGAGGTATTTCACGGACGATTTCCCGATGGCGGCGACATTCGCGGAATCCCAACACCCTGCAAGGCGCCTCAGCCTGTGGCCGGCTGAGTGCGCCTTTTGTCTCCGATGGCATGTGACAGCATGTAAACACGCTAATGTAAGCGTGGCGCCAGCTTTGAGGGTATCCCCCATTTGGGGGATACAACCCTGCGGAGTAAACTTTCTGTTTTTCGCCCTCATCGGCAGCACCTGCACCGCAGGCCACGCCACACCCCATGTCCGGATCCAAACAGCCGACGCATCCGCTTTCACACCTGCACTGGTGGACCGACATCCACCGTTCAACGGCGGCCAACCTCCGGCTGGGTGTTTCTCTGTGCTTCATCGCCGGAGCCACCAATGCCGGCGGCTTTCTTGCCGTGGGCCAATACACCTCGCACATGACGGGACTGCTGTCCTCGATTGCCGACAACCTGGTGCTGGGTCAATTCGGTCTGATCATGGCCAGTCTGGCCGCCATTGCGGCGTTTCTGGGCGGCGCCATGACGACGGCCTGGATGGTGAACTGGAGCATGCGCCGGCATTTGCGCAGCGCCTTTGCCCGCCCGCTGGTGGTCGAGGCCGGGCTGCTGCTGCTGTTCGGCATGTTCGGCGCGGCCATCAACCTGTTTGCCGATTTTTTTGCGCCGCTGACCGTGCTGATCCTGTGCTTCATCATGGGTCTTCAGAACGCCGTCATCACCAAGATCTCCAATGCCGAGATCCGCACCACCCACGTGACCGGCCTGATCACCGACATCGGCATTGAGCTTGGCAAGCTGCTGTACTTCCACCGCTCCGAGTCACCGATCAAGGTCGTGGCCAATCGCCGCAAATTGAGAATCCACCTGTCGCTGACAGCGGCTTTTCTGCTGGGCGGCCTGGCAGGCGCCTTCGGCTTCAAGTTCTGGGGCTACATCACCAGCGTGCCGCTGGCCTTGTTGCTGGTCCTGCTGGTCTGGGGCCCGATCTCGCATGATCTTCGCCGCGGCATGATCGCGCCCGAGCCGCCCAAACATCAGGGCTGAGCGGGCTGCTCTGCGCCGCTGGCTACGGCTTGCGTCGCCACCGGCTTGACGGCCTTGGCCAGTTGCTCCGACAGCCGCTCGGCGTAATCACCCGCCAACAAGCGGTCCAGCACGCCGTATTTCCAGAGTTTGGCCCGCACCCGTTCGTTGGCTTCGCACAGCATCACGCGAACGCCACGCTTTTGCAGCGTCTGGACCACGACATCCATCGCCTGCAAGCCGGTCGAATCGATGAAGGGCACACGGTGCAAACGCACGATCAGAACCCGCGGGTCTGAATGCGTCTTCTTGAGCGCGCTCTCGAAATTTTCGACCGCACCAAAAAAGAAGGGGCCATCGATTTCGTACACCAGCACATCGCGCGGCAATTGGGTCAGCCCCAGATCCTTCAGCTCATGCTTCAAGTCCTCGGCATCCAGGGATTGCACGTCCACCGTATCTGCCATGCGGCGCAAAAACTGCATGAAAGCCAGGATCACGCCAATGCTCACCGCCGCCACCAGGTCCACCAGCACCGTGAGGACAAACGTCACCAGCAGAATGGCCACATCCGCCCGCGGCGCGCGCGCCACGATGTGAAAGAAATGCTTGAGTTCGCTCATGTTGTAGGCCACCACGAACAGGATGGCCGCCAGGCTGGCCAATGGAATGTTGGAGGCCAAGGGTGCGAGAAACAGCAGCACCGCCACCAGGGTCAGTGTGTGCGTCACGCCCGCCAGCGGACTGGTGCCGCCATTGCGGATGTTGGTGGCGGTGCGCGCAATGGCACCGGTGGCGGCAAACCCGCCAAACAAGGGCGTGGCGATATTGGCCAAGCCCTGGCCCACCAGTTCCTGGTTAGGGTCGTGCTTGGTTCCGGCCATGCCATCGGCCACCGTTGCCGACAGCAGGGACTCGATCGCCCCCAGCATGGCGATGGTGAACGCCGGCCCCATGAGCTGCACGATCTGCGTCAGGGTGAAGGTCGGCATGGTGAACGCCGGTAGGCCCTGCGGAATGCCGCCAAAGGCGCTGCCGATGGTCGCCACACCCTCGAACTGGAAGCTGGCCTGCAAAACGGTCACAACCACCATCGCCGTCAGCGGCCCCGGCACGCGGCCCAGGCCGCGAATCCGGGATGAGAAGAGCACCAGCAGCAGGCTCAGCACCGCCAGCGCCGTGGTGGTCGGATGGAGTTGCGGCAAGGCTTCGATCAGCCGCAGCAGCTTCTCGTGAAAATGCTCACCGCTGATGGCCGGCAGCCCGAGAAAGTCCTTCCATTGGCCGACAAAGATGATGACGGCGATGCCGGTCGTGAACCCCACCACCACGGGCGCGGGAATGAACTTGATCACCGCCCCCATCTTGGCCAGCCCCATGGCGGCCAGCATCAGGCCGGCCATCAGGGTGGCCAGTTGCAGGCCGGCAATGCCGTACTTGGCCGTCACCCCGGACAGGATGGCGATGAAGGCGCCCGTCGGCCCGGCGATCTGCACCCGGCTGCCCCCCAGCACCGACACCATGAAGCCGCCGATGATGGCCGTATAGATCCCCTGCTCCGGCTTGGCCCCGGAGGCAATGGCAAAGGCCATCGCCAGCGGCAGGGCGACGACGCCGACGATGACACCGGCGACGATGTTGGGGATCAGCCGGCCTTTGCCGAACAGCCCAGCCCGCTTGGCTTCCAGAATCGTGATCATCGAAACGCCCCTCCAGTCCTGCGCATACGCCAGGCACCAGTATCCCCCCATTCCGCATGCCCCGGACTCGGGGCGGCCGGCACCGGTAAAATGGCTGATGCCTGTCCCGTACAGGCCCCTCAAGAGGTCTGCCCATGCATATTTTCCGCCGTCCCGATTACCAATCCGAAGCCACCCAGTTCATTGAGCAACTCAAGGCCCGTCAGCCGCAACTCGAGGCCCAGCAACGCCAGGGGCGTGATCTGCTGTGGGACAAGTCGGTCGACCGCGATGCCTGGGCCGGTTATGCGCAGGCCCGCGTGGCGCAAAAGCCCTACGTCTACCAGACTGAAGGCAAATAAACCATCAAATCATGCCTTAGCCCTTGATAAAAGGGCGCCAAAAGCTATAGATTTGATAGCAAATTCATGAACACCCCGCACGACACCACCGGTCTGGCCGCCGCCGAGGCGACGCTCACCCCGGACATGCCGGAAGTCGTCGACCACGTGGCCGTGGCACGGCTCTATGGCGAGCCGCTGTTTGCGATGCCGCAGGATCTGTACATCCCGCCGGAAGCGCTGGAGGTGTTCCTGGAGGCCTTCGAAGGCCCCCTCGACCTGCTGCTCTACCTGATCCGCAAGCAGAACTTCAACATCCTCGACATCCCGATGGCGGCCGTCACGCGCCAGTACCTGGTCTATGTCGACGACATCCGCAACCGCAATCTGGAGCTGGCCGCCGAGTACCTGCTGATGGCCGCCATGCTGATCGAGATCAAGTCGCGCATGCTGCTGCCGCCCAAGAAGACGGCCGAGGGCGAAGAAGCCGAGGACCCGCGCGCCGAGCTGGTACGCCGCCTGCTGGAGTACGAACAGATCAAGCTGGCCGCCGCGCAACTGGGCAACCTGCCGCAATATGGGCGCGACTTCCTCAAGGCACAGGTCTACATCGAACAGGCCCTGCAGCCGCGTTTTCCCGACGTGCATGTCGTCGAGCTGCAGGAGGCCTGGGCCGACATCCTCAAGCGCGCCAAGCTGGTGCAGCACCACAAGATCACGCGCGAGGAACTCTCGGTGCGCGAGCACATGAGCATCGTGCTGCGTCAGCTGCAAGGCCAGAAATTCGTCGAGTTCGAGCACCTGTTCGCCCCCGAACAGGGCACGCCGGTGCTGGTGGTGACCTTCATCGCCCTGCTGGAGCTGGCCAAGGAATGCCTGATTGAAATCACCCAGGCCGAGGCGTTTGCCCCGATCTATGTCCGGCTGGCGTACTCCCCCGTCTGAGCCGACCTGCCTGACCTCTGTTCTGAGACTCTGTCCGTGACCACTTCCCATCATTTCGACGTCCTCATCGTCGGCAGCGGCCTGGCGGGCCTGAGCGCAGCGCTGCATCTGGCCCCCACCCATCGCGTGGCGATCCTGACCAAGCGCGAGCTCAACGACGGCTCCAGCCGCTGGGCCCAGGGCGGCATTGCCGCCGTCATGGGCGAGGGCGACACGCTCGAAGCCCACGTGCAGGACACGCTGGTGGCTGGCGCCGGCCTGTGCGACCTGGCCGCGACGCGCTTCGTGGTCGAGCACGCGCCGGAAAACATCCGCTGGCTGCAGCAGCTCGGCGTGCCGTTCTCGCAGGAAGAAGGGCATCTGCACCTGACGCGCGAAGGCGGCCACAGCGAACGGCGTGTGGTGCACGTGACCGACGCCACCGGCGCAGCGGTGCAGGACACGCTGATGGCCAAGGTGCGGGCCACGCCCAACATCACGCTGTTCGAGCACCACATGCTGGTGGACCTGATCACCGGCCACAAGCTCGGCCTGCCCGACCAGCGTTGCTATGGCCTGTATGCGCTGGACGAGATCTCCGACCAAGTGCTCACGTTCCACGCACCGCACACCATCCTGGCCACCGGCGGCGCCGGCAAGGTCTACCTCTACACCACCAACCCCGACACCGCCACCGGCGACGGCATTGCCGCGGCCTGGCGTGCCGGCTGCCGGGTCGGGAACATGGAGTTCATCCAGTTCCACCCGACCTGCCTGTACCACCCGCACGCCAAGTCCTTCCTCATCAGCGAAGCGGTGCGCGGCGAAGGCGGAAAACTGATCCTGCCGGACGGCACGCGCTTCATGCTGCAGCACGACCCGCGCGCCGAACTGGCGCCGCGTGACGTGGTGGCGCGCGCCATCGACTTCGAGATGAAGAAGCACGGCCTGGACTGCGTGTACCTGGACATCTCGCACCAGCCGCTGAGCTTCCTCAAGGAACACTTCCCCAACATCTATGCACGCTGCCTGGAGCTCGGCATCGACATCGCGAAGCAGCCCATTCCCGTGGTGCCGGCAGCGCACTACACCTGTGGCGGCGTCGTCACCGACCTGACCGGTCGCAGCGACCTGCCGGGCCTCTATGCGATTGGCGAAACCTCCTGCACCGGCCTGCACGGCGCCAATCGGCTGGCCAGCAACTCGCTGGTGGAATGCATGGTGTTCGCGCGTGCCGCCACCCAGGCCATCACGCAGGAAAGCGCGCCGCCCTGCCCGCCGCTGCCGGCCTGGGACGACAGCCGTGTGACTGATGCCGACGAAGAAGTCGTCATTTCGCACAACTGGGACGAACTGCGCCGTTTCATGTGGGACTATGTCGGCATCGTGCGCACCAACAAACGCCTGGAACGCGCGGCCCACCGCATTGCATTGCTGCAAGGTGAAATCCAGGAGTTCTACGCCCAGTTCCACGTGACGCGCGACCTGCTGGAGTTGCGCAACCTGGTGCAGGTGGCAGACCTCATCGTGCGCAGCGCGCAGGGCCGGCATGAAAGCCGTGGCCTGCACTTCAGCCGCGATTACCCTCAAACCGATGCGGTGGCCAAGCCCACCCTGCTGACCCCCACAACCCACTGACCCTCCCACAAGGAGCCGACCATGCAACGTACCCTGCTCAAGTCCAAGATCCACCGCGCCACCGTCACCGACTGCGAACTGCACTACGAAGGTTCGTGCGCCATCGACGAAGATCTGCTCGATGCCGCCAACATGATGGAGAACGAACAGGTTCACATCTGGAACATCAACAACGGCGAGCGCTTCGTCACCTACGCCATTCGCGGCGAACGCGGCACCGGCATCATCTCGGTCAACGGTTCGGCTGCACGCCGCGCCGCCGTGGGTGACCTGATCATCATTGCCGCCTTCGCCCAGGTGCCGGAAGCGCAATGCAAAGGCTTCGAGCCCAAGCTGGTCTTTGTCGATGACAACAACCGCATCAAGGAACAGCGCAGCCATATTCCGGTGCAGGAAGCCTCTCACGTGCCGGCGCACGCCGATCACCACGGCGGCGACAGCGCCTGAATCCCCTGACTGAACTGACCACAGAACATTTCGTATGAGCACCGTCCTGGAACAAACCGTCACCCTGCACCGCCCCCGCGCTGCCCATGCAGCAACGCCAAAGGCCGAGCGCTGGAGCGTCGAAGCCATCGAGGCCTTGTTCAAGCTGCCCTTCCCCGAACTGCTGTTCCGTGCACAGACGGTGCACCGCGAACACTTCGACCCGACACAGGTCGAGTTCGCCACCCTGCTGTCGGTCAAGACCGGTGGCTGCTCGGAAGACTGCGGCTATTGCCCGCAATCGGCTTCGTTCGACACCGGCGTGAAGGCCTCCAAGCTGATGGAGCTGGAAGAAGTTCTGTTCGCAGCCAACCGCGCCAAGGATGCTGGCGCCACCCGCTTTTGCATGGGTGCGGCCTGGCGCGAGCCGAAAGACCGCGATATCGAGAAAGTGGCTGAGCTGGTCAGCGCGGTCAAAGGTCTGGGGCTGGAGACCTGCGCCACGCTCGGCATGCTGAAGGAAGGCCATGCCGAACAGCTGCGCGATGCCGGCCTCGACTACTACAACCACAACCTCGACACCTCGCCCGACTTCTACGGCGACATCATCAGCACCCGCGTCTACCAGGACCGCCTGGACACGCTGGCGCGCGTGCGCGGCGCCGGCGTCAAGGTGTGCAGCGGCGGCATCGTCGGCATGGGCGAGAGCCACCGCCAGCGCGCCGGCTTGATTGCCGAACTGGCCAACCTCGACCCCTATCCGGAATCGGTACCGATCAACAACCTGGTGCGCGTCGAAGGCACACCGCTGGCCGATCAGGCGCCGCTGGACCCGTTCGAGTTCGTGCGCACCATCGCGGTGGCGCGCATCACCATGCCGAAGGCACGCGTGCGCCTGTCGGCCGGCCGCCAGCAGATGGGCGACGCGGTGCAGGCCCTGTGTTTCCTGGCAGGCGCCAACTCCATCTTCTATGGCGACAAGCTGCTGACCACCGGCAACCCCGACACGGATGCCGACATCGATCTGCTCAACCGTCTGGGCATGCAACGCGGCACGCCTGAAGCCTGAGCAGCCAGCCGAACTACACTCGCGCAAACTTCTGGAGCTCGCCGTGACCTCGACCTCAGCCCCGCAAAACAGCGCCTCTCCTTACGGCACGCTGCCGCCTGCGTCCGCACCGGCCACACGCAAGCCCATCAGCCTGCCGCGCCTGCTGGAAATGCATGCACGCGGCGAGAAGATCACCATGCTCACCGCCTACGACGCCACCTTCGCCGCCGTGGCCGATGCCGCCGGGGTGGAGACCATCCTGGTTGGTGACTCACTGGGCATGGTGTGCCAGGGTCTCTCCAGCACCGTGGGCGTCACGCTGGAGACCATGCGTTACCACGTGGAAAGCGTGACACGCGGCGTGCGCCGCGTGCAGGGAACGGCCTGGATCATCGGCGACCTGCCCTATGGCACCTACCATGAATCAAAAGAACAGGCTTTCCGTAGCGCCGCCGTGCTGATGCAGGCCGGCGCCCACATGGTCAAGCTCGAAGGTGGCGGCTGGACCGCTGACACTGTGCGTTTCCTGGTCGAGCGCGGCATCCCGGTCTGTGCCCACCTCGGCCTGACGCCGCAGACCGTGCATGCACTGGGCGGCTACAGGGTGCAGGGCAAGACCGAAGAATCGGCTGCCACGCTCAAGCGCCATGCGCTTGAACTGCAAGACGCTGGCGCCACCCTGCTGGTGCTGGAAATGGTGCCGGCCGCCCTGTCCGCCGAGCTCACCAAGGCACTGCCGCACTGCGCGACGATTGGCATCGGCGCTGGCGTGGACACTGCCGGCCAGGTGCTGGTGCTGCACGACATGCTGGGCATGAACCTGGGCAAGATGCCGAAGTTCGTGCACAACTTCATGGCCGACGCCGGCAGCGTGCGCGGTGCCATGGAAGCCTATGTCAAGGCAGTGAAAGAAGGCCGCTTTCCGGTGAATGCCCAACACGCTTGGTAGATAAGATCCCCCCTGAGCCGCCTGCGGCGTCATCCCCCGAAGGGGGACGGCGCCAGCGGCCCGGCGAAGCCGGTTCCGCGGCGCCCCGCGATCTGACATTTGCACTCGTACTCATGAAGCTGATCCACACCATTTCTGAATTGCGCGCCGAGCTCGCCAACTACCAGAGCCCGGCGCTTGTGCCCACCATGGGCAATCTGCACGACGGCCACCTGGCGCTGATCAAGCAGGCCAAGCCGCTGGGTGATGTGACCGTGGCCAGCATCTTCGTCAACCGTCTGCAGTTTGCGCCGCACGAAGACTTCGACACCTACCCGCGCACGCTGGAGGCCGACTGCGCCAAGCTGGAGGCGGCTGGTTGCGACGTGGTGTTCGCCCCCAGCGAGCGCGAGCTCTACCCCGAGCCGCAGGACTACAAAGTCACGCCACCGCCTGAGCTGGCAGATATCCTGGAAGGGCACTTCCGCCCCGGCTTCTTCACTGGCGTCTGCACGGTGGTGCTCAAGCTCTTCAACATCGTGCAACCCCGCTTCGCCGTATTCGGGGCCAAGGACTACCAGCAGCAGATGGTGATCCGCCGCATGGTGGCGCAGCTGACGCTGCCGATCGAGATCCAGACCGGCACCACCCTGCGTGCTGAGGACGGTCTGGCGCTGTCTTCGCGCAACGGTTATCTCAGCGAGGCGGAGCGTGCCGAGGCGGTGCAACTCTCGCTGACGCTCAAGGGCATGATCGCCGCGCTGCAACAAGGCGAACGCGATATCGCCAAGATCGAAGCGCAGGCGATGCAAGCCCTGACCAACCGCGGCTGGAAGCCTGACTACATGACCGTGCGCCGCCGCCATGACCTGCAAGCCCCGCAAGCGGGTGACGCATTGGTGGTGCTGGGGGCGGCACGGCTAGGGGCCACTCGGCTGATCGACAACATCGAGGTCTAGACCTCAATGCTGCGTCACAGGCCAGCTATTACCCACAAGGTAGGTAATGCCGGAGACACCCGCTGGAAGCCTGAACGTCGTCCGCGCCACATGGGTTAATCTTGATGCCGATGACTTTGCTTTCGGAGTACTTCCATGCAAATCGGCGTCCCCCAGGAAATCAAGAACCACGAGTACCGCGTCGGCCTGACGCCGGCCAGTGTGCGCGAGCTCACGGCGCATGGTCACGGCGTACTGGTGCAAAGTGGCGCCGGCGCAGCCATCGGCCTGCGTGACGAGGACTACCGCGCTGCCGGTGCCACGCTGGCACCGGATGCCGCCAGCGTCTTTGCGCAAGCCGAGCTGATCATCAAGGTCAAGGAGCCCCAACCCGCCGAGCTGGCCCTGCTGTGCCCCGGGCAGATGCTCTACACCTACCTGCATCTGGCGCCGGACCCGGCACTGACCGCCGCCCTCGTCCAAACCGGCGCTGTCTGCATCGCCTATGAGACCATCACCGGCCCGAATCACACCCTGCCGCTGCTGGCGCCCATGAGCGAGGTGGCCGGCCGCATGGCAGTGCAAGTGGGTGCGCATCATCTGGAAAAGTCGCAAGGTGGCATGGGCGTACTGCTCGGTGGCGTACCCGGTGTACCGGCAGCGCATGTGGTGATCCTGGGTGCCGGCACGGTCGGTGCCAATGCAGCACAAATCGCGATCGGCATGGGCGCGCGCGTCACCGTACTCAACCGCGGCGTGGAGCGGCTGCGCGCGCTCGATGCCCGGTATGGCAACCGCATCAGCACGCTGCAGGCCAGCACACAGAGCATTGAAGACGCGGTACTGGACGCCGATCTGGTGATCGGCAGCGCATTGGTGGCTGGTGCTGCAGCACCCAAGCTGGTCAGCCGCACCCTGGTGTCTCGCATGAAGAAGGGGGCGGTGGTGGTGGACGTGGCGATCGACCAGGGTGGCTGCTTCGAGACCTCGCACCCCACCACGCATGCCGACCCGACCTTTGTGGTGGATGGCGTGGTGCATTATTGCGTGGCCAACATGCCGGGCAACGTGGCACGCACCTCCACCTTCGCCCTCAACAACGCCACGCTACCGCACGCACTGGCACTGGCCGGGAAGGGCTGGCAACAGGCCATGCGAGACGACGCCCATCTAAGAAACGGGTTGAACGTGGCACTGGGCCACGTGACACACCAGGCCGTGGCCCAGCAACTAGGCTACGAGTACGTGCCCGCCGATCGCCTGCTCAGCTGAGACAGAGCCAAGCCGAAGGCCGAAGCCGGCATCGCATGAAATGACACAAGCGGGAAACGCCGTGGAACCGGCTCCGCCGGTCCACTGGCGTTGCCCCCTGCAAGGGGGGGGGGCGAAGCGACACGCAGTGCGCGCAGCATGGGGGTGAGCCCGCTACGCCGCCCCAATATTCGGCACCAGCCCGCCGGTCGGCTGGCCGGCCTTGAGGGCGGCGGTGAACGCCAACATGCGGTCGATCGGCACGCGGGCGCGCGGGATCAGCGCCGGATCGACATGGATTTCATTGCTGCCGCTCTGCAGCACCTGCGCCACGCCGGCCAGGCTGTTCATGGCCATCCAGGGGCAGTGCGCACAGCTCTTGCAGGTGGCGCTGTTGCCGGCGGTGGGTGCTTCGATGAAGGTCTTGCCGGGGTTGAGCGTGCGCAGCTTGTGCATCATGCCCTTGTCGGTGGCGACGATGAACTCAGGGGCGTCCATGTCGTGCGCGGCCTTGAGGATGCCGGAAGTGGAGCCCACGGCATCCGCCAGCGCAATGACCTCGGCAGGCGACTCCGGGTGTACCAGCACCTTGGCCTTCGGATGCTCCTTCATCAGCTCTTCCAGCTCAAAGGACTTGAACTCGTCGTGCACGATGCACGAGCCGTTCCACATCACCATGTCGGCGCCGGTTTCGCGCTGAATGTAGCCGCCCAGGTGCTTGTCGGGGGCCCACAGGATTTTCTGACCCTTGTCCTTGAGCGCCCGCACGATGTCGAGCGCGCAGCTGGAAGTCACCAGCCAGTCTGAACGCGCCTTCACCGCGGCACTGGTGTTGGCATAGACCACCACGGTGCGGTCAGGATGGGCGTCGCAGAAGGCACTGAACTCATCAATCGGGCAACCGAGGTCGAGTGAACAGGTGGCATCCAGATCGGGCATGAGAATGCGCTTCTCTGGCGACAGGATCTTGGCCGTCTCACCCATGAAGCGCACACCCGAGACCACCAGCGTCTGCGCCGCGTGGTCGCGTCCGAAACGCGCCATCTCCAGCGAGTCACTAACGATGCCGCCGGTTTCCTCCGCCAGATCCTGCAGATCGGGATGCACGTAGTAGTGCGACACCATGACCGCGTTCTTCTCTTTCAACAGGCGACGGATCTTGTCCTTCAGCGCGGCGCGCTCGGCTGGCCCCGGCTCCACCGGCACGCGCGCCCAGGCGTGGCGCGTGCTACAGGCCGGTTGCTCGTACTCGACATCAATCACCGTGGCGGGGGTTGTCATCACAATTCCTCGAAGCGCATGGAAAAATCAATCGCCTTGACATCCTTGGTCAGGGCGCCAATGGAGATGCGGTCGACGCCGGTGGCGGCAATATCGCGCACGGTGGCCAGGTTCACGCCACCCGACACTTCCAGAATTGCACGGCCGGCATTCAGGCGCACGGCTTCGCGCAACATGTCCAGGCTCATGTTGTCGAGCAGCACCATGGTGGCGCCAGCCTGCAGGGCCTCATCCAGTTGTGCCAGGGTTTCGACCTCGATCTCGACGAACTTGGCACTGGGCGCCACCTTGGCGGCACGCTGCAGCACAGCAGTCACGCCGCCAGCCGCGGCAATGTGGTTTTCCTTGATCAGCACGGCGTCATACAGACCGATGCGGTGGTTGGTACCGCCGCCGGTGCACACCGCGTATTTCTGTGCCAGGCGCAGCCCCGGCAAGGTCTTGCGCGTGTCGACGATCTGCGCCCGGTTGCCGGGCACGCTCTGCACGGCCTGCACGTAGGTGGCGGTGTAGGTGGCAACCGCGCTGAGCAGTTGCAGGAAATTAAGCAGAGTGCGTTCGGCCGTGAGCAGGCCGCGAGCCGGCCCGTCAATCTCCAGCACCACCTGATCCGGCGTGCAGCGCTGGCCGTCACGCACATGCCAGGTCAGTTTGGCTCCGGGAACCATTTTTTGCAGCGTCGCTTCAACCCAGGGCACGCCACAGATCACGGCAGATTCACGGGCCAGCACCCGGGCACGCGCCTGACGCGTGGGATCAATCAGGCCGGCGGTCAGATCGCCATGGCCGACGTCTTCCTGCAAGGCACGAGCGACATCGGACTGCGCCAGTTCACGCAGCATGGACTCGGAATAATCAAGAACGGGATTCATACAACAGGATCCAAAGGCAGGACAAGGAAAAGACGACTTACATGAAGCGGTCAAGAATCCTGCGACTGTCACGGCTCAAGGCCGACAGGTCACGAATCAGGAAATGGATGCCATGCGAGTCGGTCACCAGCAAGGTGTTGCCGGCCAGTCGGCGGATGTCCTCGTCCCCGCGCAGCACGAAATTCGTTTCACCGCGGTCGGTCAGCACCTGCCAGGTACAGGGCGTCGCAAAGCTGGTCACGCTCAGGATGGCCTGGATTTCAGGCATGAACTCGCGCCCGCCGAGTGCTTCGCGGATCAGCCCCTGCGCCGGTTGCGGCACATCGGCCAGGGCATCCACCCAGGCCACCTCATGCCCTTCGTTGTTGAGCAGGGAAATGCCGCGGTCGGGCGACTGGATGGGAAAGGCACGCACCGGCACCACGTCTTCATGCGTCTGGCCGTCGGGTGTGGTCAGCACCAGCTTGCCGAAGCTGTTGCGGCTGAGTTCAAAAGCGTTGGCCACCAGTTGGGTGTTGGAGCTGGCGTTCATTTGGCATCATCCTTCTTGTCGCCGACGGCAGAGTCCACCGCGTCGTCCATGTCCACATCCATGTTGCGCGCCTGCGCCTGGTACAAGCCGTAGTAGGCCCCCTCTTGCGCCATGAGTTCGTCGTGCGTGCCTTCTTCCACCACCTGGCCGCGGTCCAGCACCACCAGCCGGTCAGCGCGCTGCAGGGTGGAGAGACGGTGTGCAATAGCGATGGTGGTGCGGCCCTGCACCAGGTTTTCCAGCGCTTTCTGAATTTCTTTTTCGGTCTCGGAGTCGACCGAGGCGGTGGCCTCGTCGAGGATCAGGATGCGCGGGTCGATCAGCAGTGCGCGAGCGATCGAGATACGCTGGCGCTCGCCACCCGACAGGCCCTGGCCGCGCTCGCCCACCATGGAGTCATAACCCTGCGCCAGACGCAGGATGAACTCGTGGGCATGGGCAGCACGCGCGGCGGCAATGATTTCCTCGCGCGTGGCATCGGGCCGGCCATAGGCAATGTTGTCGGCAATCGTGCCGAAAAAGAGGAAAGGCTCCTGCAGCACCAGGCCGATGTTGCGCCGGTATTCAGCCACCGGCAGGGCCCGGATGTCCACGCCATCGACACGGATGCTGCCCTCCGACACATCGTAGAAGCGGCAGATCAGGTTGACCAGCGTGCTCTTGCCGGAGCCGCTGTGACCGACCAGGCCAATCATCTGGCCAGGTTCGATGGTCAGGTTGATGCCGCGGTTAACTTCGCGGTTGCCATAGCGGAAACCGACGTCGCGCACCTCGATGCGCCCCTTCACATGGTCCAGGTGCACTGGCTGCGTCGGCTCCGGCACGCTGGAAACATGGTCGAGGATGTCGAAGATGCGCTTGGCCGCCGAGGCGGATTTCTCGGTCCACGACACGATGCGACTCATGGAGTCGAGCCGACCATAGAAGCGGCTGATGTAGGCAATGAAGGCCGTCAGCACACCCACCGTGATCTGCTCATGCGCCACCAGCCAGACACCGAAAGCCCAGACTACCAGCAGGCCGACCTCGGTGAGGAAGGAGACGCTCGGCGTGAACAGCGACCAGACGCGGTTGAGCTTGTCGTTGACCACCAGGTTGTGGCGGTTGGCGTCATGGAAGCGCCTGGACTCGCGTTTTTCCTGGGCAAAGGCCTTGACCACGCGGATGCCGGGAATGGTGTCGGCCAGCACGCTGGTGACCTCGGACCAGACGCGGTCGATTTTCTCGAACCCGGTCTTGAGGCGATCGCGCACGGCGTGGATCATCCAGATGATGATGGGTAGCGGCAGCAGGGTCACAAGAGCCAGCCAGGGGTTGATGGAAAACAGGATGGCGGCCGTCATCGCCAGCATCAGCACGTCGGTAGCGAAGTCCAGCAGATGCAGCGAGAGGAAGACGCAGATGCGGTCGGTCTCGCTGCCAATGCGGGCCATCAGGTCGCCGGTGCGTTTGCCACCGAAATACTCCAGCGAGAGATGCAGCAGGTGATCGTAGGTGGTGGTGCGCAGGTCGGCACCGATGCGCTCGGACACCAGCGCCAGGATGTAGGTGCGCGCCCAGGTCAACACCCAGGCCAGCAAGGCCGAACCGAACAGGCCGCCCAGATAGAGCGCCACCAGCATCGGGTCGATCTGCTGCCCGTTCTGGAACGGGATCAGCACATCGTCCATCAACGGCATGGTGAGGTAGGGCGGCACCAGGCTGGCCGCCGTTCCCAGCAGGGTCAGCATAAACCCCCAGAACAGCTGAACCCGGTAGGGCCGGGCAAAGCGCCAGAGCCGGAACAGGGTCCAGGTGGACGGTGGGGTATGAATAACCTTGGTGCAGATCGGACATTCATCCTGGTCCGGGGCCAACGGTGCCTTGCAACTGGGGCAGACATGCCCGGGAGGCTGCACCACAGGCCGGCCGCTGAGATGGCTTTCCAGCTGCAGGCGGAACTGGTCGTACAGCCGGATGGCCTGCAGGTTCTGGCCCAGTGTGAAGCGCCAGCTGGCCAACAGGCCGGAGGGGTCCACCAGGTCCAGGTGCCCCACGCCCGCATGGTCATGGTGATTCAGGGCCAAACCGGACCGATAATCCCATGTCTGCCAGCCGGCGTCCCCTGGGGCGCGACTGAATAGACGACGGTCGGTCACCGCCACCAGTCCGCGGACGAAACGAAGTTGGGTGTCGAGGTCAACCTCCAGCACGGCTAGAACGTTTTCTCCAGGTTGGAGAAGTGACCGTGCCTCCTGACGCCAATTAGCCGGGATCTCGTTGATTGATAATTCGATAGCGGCTGAATTGTGGTGTGTCATGGAGTCCAGAGTGGTTTGTGCAGGTGGGTGGTTTGCTGCCGTGCCTGTGTCTTTTGCGATGTGCAACTGACTTGACGATATACGATGGGCGCCGTTTTTTGAAGTGATTGTTGGGATACGACTGTGCCAAGACCAGGGTCAGCTCATGCAAACCAGAATGCCGCGCGTGACGCTTGCTTGATTGCCAGACCTGCTTAGATTCATGACAACGAAAAATATTCAATTCCTGCGAGTCACCCATTTGCGTGGACCCAACATCTGGACTTACCGTCCGGTGATCGAGGCTTGGGTCGATATCGGCGAGCTGGAACACTACCCATCCAACACCATCCCTGGATTCTACGAGCGTTTGACGGCCATGCTGCCCACCCTGGCGGAACACCGCTGTGGCGTGGGGGAACCCGGTGGCTTTCTGATGCGCCTGCGCGAAGGCACCTGGGCCGCGCACATCCTAGAACACGTGGTGCTGGAGTTGCAGAACCTGGCAGGCATGCAGACTGGCTTTGGCAAGGCCCGCATGACCTCGGCCCACGGCATCTACAAGCTGGCGTTCCGCACCCGTCAGGAAGACGTGGGTCGCGCCGCTCTGCAAGCCGGCCGCGACCTGGTGATGGCGGCGATCGAAGACCGGCCTTATGACGTGGCTGGCGCCGTGAATCAGTTGCGTGAGCTGTGCGACAAGGTCTGCCTGGGACCGAGCACGGCCAATATCGTCGATGCAGCCAGTGAGCGCCGCATTCCACACATCCGGCTGACCAGTGGCAACCTGGTCCAGTTGGGCTACGGCACGCGCCAGCACCGCATCTGGACCGCCGAGACCGATCAGACCAGCGCGATTGCCGAGAGCATCGCCAGCGACAAGCACATGACCAAGGGCCTGTTGCAGTCCTGCGGCGTGCCGGTGCCCGAAGGCCAAGAAGTCGACAGCGCCGAAGCCGCCTGGGAAGCCGCACAGGACATCGGCTTGCCGGTGGTCGTCAAGCCGACCGATGCCAACCATGGCCGCGGCGTGTTCACCGACCTCAACACCCGCGCCGAAATTGAAAAAGCCTACGTGGCTGCCGATGCCGAAGGCAGCGGCGTGCTGGTGGAAAAATTCATCCGTGGTGATGCCCACCGCCTGCTGGTGGTGGGCAAGCGCGTTGTCGCCGCCACCCGCGGCAAGATGCAGACCGTCATCGGCGATGGCCGCTCCACGGTGCGCCAGCTGATCGAGAGCCAGATCAACAGCGACCCGCGCTGCGGCGTCGAGGAAGAGTTCCCGCTGGAACCACTGATTCTGGACAAAGAGCCGATTGCGCAACTCGAACTGGAGCGCCAAGGCCTGACCGGCGAATCGGTGCCGGAAGCCGGTCGAACCATCCTGGTCAAACGCCAGGGCGACCTGGCCTACGACGTCACCGACCAGGTACACCCCCAGGTGGCGTCGGCCGCCGCGCTGGCTGCCCGCGTGATCGGACTGGACATTGCTGGCATCGACCTGGTGGCCGAAGACATCGGCCGCCCGCTCAAGGAGCAGGGCGGCGCCATCATCGAAGTCAATGCCGGCCCGGGCCTGCTGATGCACATCAAGCCGGCCGAAGGCCAGCCGCGTCCGGTGGGCCAGGCCATCGTCGACCATCTGTTTCCCGGTGATGACCAGGGCCGTATCCCGATCGTCGGCATCACCGGCAGCCAGCACACCACACGCATCGCGCGTCTGGTCGCCTGGCTGCTGCACATCAACGGCACCCAGGTCGGTCTGGCCTGCCAGGACGGCTTTTTCCTCGGTGCGCGCCAGGTCGATAGTGCCGATAGCGTCCACTGGGAAGCCGGCCAGCGCCTGCTGATCAACCGTTCGGTCGAAGCCGCCGTGCTCGAACACAGCAACCGCGCCATCCTGTCCGAAGGACTGGCCTATGACCGCTGCACCGTCGGCGTCGTCACCGACCTGGGCAATCTGGACGAGCTGTCTGACTTCTACATCGACGATGCCGACCGACTCTACAACGTGGTGCGCACGCAAGTCGATGTCGTGCTGCCGCATGGCACGGTGGTGCTCAATGCCGCCAACCCCCAAGTGGTGGAAATGGCGGAGCTGTGCGATGGCAAGGTCATCTTCTACGGCCTCGATTCGGAACTCGAAGCCATCGCCGCACACCGCGCCAGCGGTGAACGCGCCGTCTTCCTGCGCGAGCGGCAGATCATCCTGGCCCAGGGCATGGACGAAGTGAGCCAGATCCCGCTGGAATCACTGGCCCCGGCGAAAGCAGAAAAACCCGAAATGGTGATGGCCGCCGTGGCCGCCGCCTGGGCACTGGGCATCACGCCCGAACTGATCGGCGCCGGCCTGCGCACCTTCAACCCGACTCCCAAGAAAAACTTCTGAGCATATGGACGTCTCACGCATCCGCGCCCTGCGCGGGCCCAATCTGTGGAGTCATCACACGGCCATTGAAGCGGTTGTGACCTGCACACCCGCCGAATGTGCCGTCAGCACACGTAACGGGTTCGAAGCCCGGCTACGTGCCCGCTTCCCCCAGATTCGCGCCTTGCGCCCCAGTGGTCACGACGAAACCGTGCCCATGGCCCATGTGCTGGAACTGGTGGCGCTCGACCTGCAGGCCCAGGCGGGCTGTCCGGTCACCTTCAGCCGCACCACCGCGACCCCCGAGGCCGGCGTCTATCAGGTGGTGGTTGAGTACTCCGAAGAGGAAGTTGGTCGCTTGGCAATGGAACTGGCCCAAGCCCTTTGCCAGTCGGCCCAGCAGGACACGCCTTTCGACCTGGAACAGGCGCTCGACCAGTTGCGCGAACTGGATGAAGACGTGCGCCTGGGACCGAGCACCGGCTCCATTGCCGTCGCCGCCGCGGCACGGCAGATCCCCTACCGCCGCATGACGCAGGGCAGCATGATCCAGTTCGGCTGGGGCAGCAAGCAGCGCCGCATCCAGGCGGCTGAAATGGACGTCACCAGCGCGATTGCCGAAGCCATCGCACAGGACAAGCAGCTCACCAAAAAACTGCTGGCCAGCGCCGGCGTGCCGGTGCCGCTGGGCTTCGAAGTTGCATCCCCCGAGGAGGCCTGGAAGGCCGCGCGCAAGATCGGTCTGCCGGTGGTGATCAAGCCGAAAAACGGCAACCAAGGCAAGGGCGTGACGGTCAACATCACAACGCATGAGCAGCTCATGGCGGCCTATGCTGCCGCCGCCGAATTCGATGACGAAATTCTGGTCGAGCGCTTCATGCCCGGCAACGACTTCCGCTTGCTGGTGGTCGGCAACAAGCTGGTGGCCGCAGCACGGCGTGACCCGCCCAGCGTGGTGGGAGACGGTCTGCACAGCGTGCGCGAACTGGTGGAAGAGGTCAACAAGGACCCGCGCCGCGGCACCGGCCATGCCACCTCCCTGACCAAGATCCGCTTTGACGATATCGCCCTCTCCTGCCTGACGGCCCAAGGTCTGAACGCCGATTCGGTGCCCCCCAAAGGCAAGCGCGTCTCGCTGCGTCACAACGCCAACCTGTCCACCGGCGGCTCCGCCACCGACGTCACCGACGATGTACACCCCGAAGTCGCGCAACGCGCCGTGGCGGCAGCGCAAATGGTGGGGCTGGAGATCTGCGGCGTGGACGTGGTGTGTGACAGCGTGCACCATCCCCTTGAAGATCAGGGCGGCGGTGTGGTCGAGGTCAATGCTGCGCCAGGCCTGCGCATGCATTTGTCGCCCTCCTACGGCAAGGGCCGTCCGGTGGGCGAGGCCATCATCTCCGCCATGTTCCCCGAAGGCGAGAACGGTCGCATCCCGTTGGTGGCGGTGACCGGCACCAACGGCAAGACCACCACCGTGCGCCTGATCGCCCACCTGCTGGCCCAGAAGGGTCTGTGTGTTGGCATGACCAGCACCGACGGTGTCTACATTGATGGCGAGCGGATTGATACCGGCGATTGCAGTGGCCCCAAGAGCGCGCGCAACGTGCTGCAGCACCCCGACGTTGATGCCGCCGTGCTGGAAACGGCACGCGGCGGCATGCTGCGCGAAGGCCTGGCCTTTGACCGCTGCGATGTGGCCGTCGTCACAAATGTCGGCAGCGGCGACCACCTCGGTCTGAACTACATCACCACGGTCGAAGACCTGGCGGTGCTCAAGCGCGTGATCGTGCAGAACATCGCCGACAAGGGCATGGCCGTGCTCAACGCCACCGACCCGATTGTTGCTGGCATGGCGGCCCATTGCCGCGGTGCCGTCACCTTCTTCGGCATGGACCGCAACCATGCCGTGATGGCCACGCACCTGGCCCAGGGACGCCGGGCCATCTATGTTGAAGACGGCCAACTGATTGCCGCCGAAGGCACGGTGCAACACAAGATTGCGCTGGCCGATGTGCCGCTCACGCTGCAAGGCACCATCGGCTTCCAGGTCGAGAACGTGATGGCTGCCGTCGGCGCTGCCTGGGGTCTGAGCCTGGACTGGGCTCTGGTACGCCAGGGGCTGGCCAGCTTCGTCAACGACAGCGACAACGCACAGGGACGCTTCAACCTGTTCCACTACCGCGGCGCCACGGTGATTGCCGATTACGGCCACAACCCGGATGCCATGCTGGCCCTGGTCCGCGCGGTGGAAGCCATGCCGGCCAAGCGCCGCTCCGTTGTCATCAGCGGTGCCGGCGACCGGCGCGACGAAGACATCCGTGAACAGACCCGCATCCTGGGCGATGCCTTTGACGAAGTTGTGCTGTACCAGGACGCCTGCCAGCGCGGTCGCGCCGACGGTGAAGTGCTGGCTCTGCTGCGTGAGGGCCTGGAGGATGCCAAACGCACCCGCGACATGCAGGAGGTCCACGGCGAGTTCCTCGCGATTGATCTGGCCATGGACAAGCTGTGCGAGGGTGATCTGTGCCTGATCCTGGTCGATCAGGTGGAAGAGGCACTGGCCCACATCGCCGCGCGGATCAGCCAAGAGCAAACAACGAACTAGAACACACTGCAATGCCCCACCCACGGCGAGTGGGCCGAGGGTGGCGGGAAACGCCGTGGAACCGGCTTTGCCGGGCCACTGGCGTTGTCCCCCTCAGGGGGAGAGGGCGGCTACACGCAGTGAGCTGCCAACAGGGGGAATCAAGCCTCTTGCGCGGGGTCGCGCCCCATCAAAGTGGCCACGGCCTGCGCCGGTTGCATCTGGCCGTCCAGCAGGGCCACCACAGCTTGTGCAATCGGCATGTTCACGCCCAGGCTCTGCGCCCGCTGCACCACGGTACGGGCGCAATAGACGCCTTCGGCCACATGGCCGAGCGAGGCCACGGCCTGCTGCAGGGTCTGGCCCTGGGCCAACAGCAAGCCGACCTTGCGGTTGCGACTGAGGTCACCGGTGGCCGTGAGCACCAGATCGCCCAGGCCGGACAGGCCCATGAAGGTTTCGGCACGTGCCCCCAGCGCGAGTCCCAAGCGCGTCATCTCGGCCAAACCGCGCGTGATGAGCGCGGCGCGGGCATTGAGTCCCAGGTTCAGGCCATCGCACAGACCGGTGGCGATGGCCAGCACGTTCTTGACCGCCCCGCCGACTTCGACACCAACAATGTCCTCATTGGCATAGACCCGCAGCGTCGGACTGTGAAAGGCCTGCACCAGCAGCTCACGCACGCCGGCATGACGGCTGGCCGCCACCAGGGCGGTCGGCTGGCCGCGTGCCACCTCCTGCGCAAAACTTGGGCCGCTGAGCACCCCGGCCATCAAATCGGGTGCCACCTGCGCTTGAATTTCGTGCGCCAGCAGCCCCGAGGGGCCCGCCGCGACAGACTCGAAGCCCTTGCACAGCCAGGCCACCGGCTGCCGGCAACCCTGAATTTGCTGCAGCACCCCACGCAGGCCGGCCATGGGCGTCGCCACGATGACGAGGTCTTGCCCGGCCACCACCGCAGCCAGATCATGGGTCGGACCGTTGATCACACGCAAGGGCTCGGGCAAAGGCAGCCCCGGCAGGTAACGCGCGTTAACCCGCTCAGCCTGCATGGCGGCCGCCTGCACCGGATCGCGCGCCCACAGCGTCACCGCATGTTGCACCAATGGGTTCTGGCTGGCACTCATGGCCAGCGCGGAGCCCCAGGCGCCAGCACCGATTACTATGATTTTCATAGCGCCTCGCGCTTACTCAACAAGGGCGGAAGGCCAATTTCTTACTGAACCTGGATTTCGCTGGCTTGCGCCTGCTGTTGCTGCTCGTACATCGACTGGAAGTTGATTTCCGCCAGATGCACCGGCGGGAAGCCGGCGCGCTGCACGAGATCGGCCACATTGCCGCGCAGGTAGGGGTAGACGATCTGCGGGCAGGCGATGCCCATGATCGGGCCCATCTGGTCGTCCGGCAGGTTGCGGATCTCGAAAATGCCGGCCTGCTTGGCTTCGACCAGGAACACCGTCTTGTCCAGCACCTTGGTGTGCACGGTCGCCGTCACCACCACCTCGTACACGCCATCGGCCACGAGGGCCGTTTCAACACCGAGCTGAATGTCCACGGCCGGCTGTTCCTGCTGCAACAGGATGGCGGGGGAATTGGGCTGCTCCAGCGAAGCTTCCTTGAGGTAAACGCGCTGGATCTGGAAAACGGGTTCTTGCATGTCAGCCATGGCTTGCTTTCAGAGGTCAAAAATTCGGATCAAAACAACAAAGCCCGCCCGGCATCACACCGAAGCGGGCTCACGATCGGGATGGCAGGATTATGTCAGGCGTCACGCATGAAACCACCGGCCCCAGTCGCCTTGGGACGGGGCCCGGCGGCAACTCACCCGGCATCAACCGGCGTTGAGCAGCGGCACCAGGCCGCCCTGGGCATCGAGCGCCACCAAATCATCGCAACCACCCACATGCGTGCTGCCGATGAAGATCTGCGGCACGGTGCGACGCCCGGTGATTTCCATCATGCTGTTGCGGGCCGCCGGGTCGGTGTCGATGCGGACTTCTTCAATCTGCTCGACACCCTTGGACTTGAGGATCTGCTTGGCGCGGACGCAATAGGGGCAGACCGCGGTGGTGTACATCTTCACTGCTTGCATGACTTGTTCCCATCAATCATTTGAATTACCTGGGGGCGGAACCGCCCCAAATCAAGCTTTTTCCACCGGCAGGTTGGCGGCGCGCCAGCTGGACAGACCGCCGCCCAGCGACTGTGCCTTCTGGTAGCCCAGGCCCTTGGCGATGCGCGCCGCGCTGTTCGAACGCATGCCGCTCTGGCAGACGAAAATCACCGGCAGTTCCTTGTTCTTCACCACACTGGGCAGCTGGTTCGCCAACTGGCCCAGCGGAATGTGCTTGGCACCGGTGACGTGGCCAGCGGCGAACTCGGCAGCTTCGCAGACATCGATCACCACCGCCTTTTCCTGGTTGATGAGTTGCACGGCACCGGTGGCCGTCAAAGAACCGCCCACCGCACCGCGCACAGCCGGCCACAGCAGCAGGCCCCCCGAGCTCAGCGCCACGGCAATCAGCATCCAGTTGTCGAGAATGAATTTCACTTTGTTCCTTGTTTTGGCATCGTCTAAAGCCATGATTTTAGAATGGAGGGTTATTTGCTGCAGGACAGGGCGTTTTAACCCTGGCCTGCACCCCGCCAACCGCCCCTGGAATCTGCCCACACCATGTACAAACTCGTGCTCATCCGCCACGGCGAATCGACCTGGAACCTGGAAAACCGCTTCACCGGCTGGACCGATGTCGACCTCACGCCCACCGGCGTCTCCCAGGCCATGTCGGCCGGCAAGCTGCTCAAGGCCGAAGGCTATGAATTCGACCTGGCTTACACCAGCGTGCTCAAGCGTGCCATTCACACCCTCTGGTACTGCCTGGACGAGATGGACCGCACCTGGCTGCCGGTGGTGAAAAGCTGGCGCCTCAACGAACGCCACTACGGCGCGCTGCAGGGCCTCGACAAGGCCGCCATGGCCAAGCAGTACGGCGACGCGCAGGTGCTGGTCTGGCGCCGTAGCTACGACACGCCGCCGCCGGCCCTGGAGCCGACCGACCCGCGCAGTGAGCGCAGCGATCCGCGTTATGCCGGCCTGACGCCGTCAGATGTGCCGTTGACCGAATGCCTGAAGGACACCGTGGCACGCGTGCTGCCGTTCTGGAACGAGACCATGGCCCCGGCCATCAAGTCGGGCAAGCGCGTCGTGGTGGCCGCGCACGGCAATTCGATCCGCGCCCTGGTCAAGTACCTGGACAACATCTCCGACCAGGACATCGTCGGCCTGAACATTCCCAACGGCATCCCGCTGGTGTACGAACTCGACGCCAACCTCAAGCCAATTCGCCACTACTACCTGGGTGACGCCGAAGCCGCGGCCAAAGCCGCTGCCGCCGTGGCCGCCCAGGGCAAGGCCTGACCAGCCCCGCCCTTTTACCGACGCTTGATCCGGGACCAAGTGGTCCCAAGTAAAGCGCCGGTAAAAGCCAGGTTTTTGCGCTCTGACTGCCGGGAACCCCGGCGGCCAAGTCGCGTCCAACCGTGTATATTGACCGCTGAAGGAATATTTATGGGTCAGAAACTCAAAATCGCAGGTTGGATTTCGCTGGGCGTGGTTGCCGGCGCCTTGACCACAGTCTCATTGCAGACCGTGGCGCGCAGTGCCTTGACGCCGCTACCGCTGGAGGAACTGCAGCAGTTGGCAGCCGTTTTCGGCATGGTCAAGACCGACTACGTCGAGCCGGTGGACGAAAAGAAGCTCATCACCGATGCCATCTCCGGCATGGTGTCCAGCCTGGACCCGCATTCCCAGTATTTCGACAAGAAGTCCTTCAAGGAATTCCGTGAAGGCACGACCGGCCGCTTCGTCGGCGTCGGCATCGAGATCACACAGGAAGACGGCTTGGTCAAGGTGGTCTCGCCGATCGAAGGCTCGCCCGCCTACCGCGCCGGCCTCAAGACCAATGACCTGATCACCAAGGTCGACGACACCGCCGTCAAGGGCCTGTCGCTGAACGAAGCCGTCAAGCGCATGCGCGGCGAGCCCAACACCAAGGTCATCCTCACCATCTTCCGCAAGGATGAGAACCGCACCTTTGCCGTGACCATCACGCGCGAAGAAATCAAGACGCAATCGGTCAAGGCCAAGCTGATCGAGCCGGGTTATGCCTGGATCCGCCTGAGCCAGTTCCAGGAACGCACGGTGGACGACTTCGTGCGCAAGACCGACGAGCTGTTCAAGCAGGACCCCGGCCTCAAGGGTCTGGTGCTTGACCTGCGCAACGACCCCGGTGGCCTGCTGGACGCTGCAGTGGCCATCTCCGCCGCCTTCCTGCCGGAAAACGTGACCGTGGTCTCGACCAACGGCCAGTTGGCCGAAAGCAAGTTCACCTACCGGGCAGCACCCGAGTTCTACCAGCGCCGCAGCAACAACGATCCGCTCAAACGCCTGCCCGCGGCGCTCAAGAGCGTGCCGCTGGTGGTGCTGGTCAACGAAGGCTCAGCCTCGGCCAGCGAGATCGTGGCCGGCGCCCTGCAGGACCACAAGCGCGCCGTGGTCATGGGCAGCCAGACCTTTGGCAAAGGCTCGGTGCAGACCGTGCGTCCGCTCGGCCCCGACACGGCCCTCAAGATCACTACCGCGCGTTACTACACGCCCAGCGGCAAGTCGATCCAGGCGCGCGGCATCGTGCCCGACGTCATGATTGACGAAACCGCGGAAGGCAATGTGTTTGCCGCCCTGCGCACGCGCGAAGCCGATCTGGAGAAACACCTGTCGAACGGCCAGAGCGCCGAGCCGAAGGACCCGGCGCGCGAAAAAGCGCGTGATGAGGCCATGAAGAAGCTGGAGGAAGAGGCGAAGAAGCCCCCTCAGGATCGCAAGCTGCCCGAATTCGGCAGCGAGAAGGATTTCCAGCTGACCCAGGCCCTGAACAAGCTCAAGGGCTTGCCGGTGCTGGTCAGCAAGACCCAGACCGAGCGCAAGGAAGAAAGCAAGGAAAACTGAGCGCGAGCCAGCGACCCATGACACGGCCAAGGTCTCAGGCTCCCGTGGAACCGGCTTGGCCGGGCCACTGGGAGCGTCCCCTGGAGGGGAAGGCGCGTAGCGCCTCAGGGGTGCACCCTCTATGAACGACGACCAGTTGCTGCGCTATTCGCGCCACATCCTGCTTGAAGAAATCGGCATCGAAGGCCAGCAGCGCATCCTCGACGGCCACGCCTTGGTCATCGGCGCCGGCGGCCTGGGCTCCCCGGTGGCGCTCTACCTCGGCTCGGCCGGTGTCGGCCGCATCACCGTGGTCGACGACGACACGGTCGATGTCACCAACCTGCAGCGCCAAGTCGCGCACACCTTGGCTCGCGTCGGCCTGCCCAAGGTGGATTCCATCGTGCAGGCGGTGGCCGCCATCAACCCCGAAGTAAGTGTCACACCGGTGATGGCACGCGCCGATGCCGCGCTGCTCGATATGCTGGTGGCACAGGCCGACGTGGTGTTGGACTGCTGCGACAACTTCGCCACCCGCCATCTCATCAATGCCGCCTGCGTCAAGCACGGCAAGCCGTTGGTGTCAGGCGCCGCCATCCGCTTCGACGGCCAGATCACGGTCTACGACCCGCGCAGCGCCACCTCGCCTTGTTATGCCTGCGTCTTTCCGCCGGACGATGCCTTCGAGGAAACCCGCTGCGCCACCATGGGCGTGTTCGCACCGCTGGTCGGCATCGTCGGCGCCGTGCAGGCGGCCGAAGCACTCAAACTGCTCAGCCATGCCGGCAGCTCGCTGGCTGGCCGGCTGCTGATGCTCGACGGCCGCCACATGGAGTGGACCGAAATGCGACTGCCACGTGCCCCGGCCTGCCCGGTGTGCGGCAGCGTGCCAGCCTGACACGCGTCCAGCAACCCGGACTGATCAACCACCTCTGTGACAGGGCCCATGCCGCTGACGAAACTGGCGCGGCATCTCGGCCGACGACTGCCACAGCCCCAGATGCTGCACCCGTGCCCGGGCTTCCAGCGATGCATAGGGCCCCGGCTGACCACGGTAGCGATGCGACCAGGCATGCCCGTTCCGCACCATCCAGCGGCTCATGTCTTGCCCCTGCACAGAAACGCGTGCCAGCAAGCGTCCGTAGTCGTCATGCCGACGCGGCGTGACTTGCACCCAGCGCCCCGCCACCTGCTGTGCCAGCCGGTCACGCGCCACCACGCCGTAGGCCTGGCAGATTTCAGGGGCATCCATGCCATCGAGGCGGATCTTGCGCGGCTTGCCGCCACGCGAAGCTTGCACCCAAAGAGTGTCGCCATCGGACACATGCGTCACTCGAGCAGCCCACGGCTGCGGCCGCTCAGCGGCGTGAGCCGAGCCGCCCATGCCGCAGCAGGCCAGCGCCATCCAGACCAGCCACGTTTTCCATCCGTTCATCCGCTTTCCTCCGACACGATCCCGCGCATCGATCACTCTGTTAAAACCACGCAAAGACGGGCGATTCGGCCGATTTTCCCGCTTTTTTCCAGGGCAAACCTGTTAGACTTTTCAGAGTTCATTACCGTCGCCGCTCTTCGTGACATCACCCAGCCTCAACCCGATTGACCTGCGCGACCTGCGCTTGGACGACGCACGCGCCTTGCTGGAGCACGGGGGTGCCATCGATCTGCCGACGCCGGAAACGGCACCAGCGGCCTTTCTGCAAGGTGTCATTGACGGACTGTGCGAGCTTTCGCTGCGTGATCCATTGACCGGCTTGGCCAACCGCCGGCATTTCCGGGCAGTACTGGCGCGCGAAATCGATGTGGTCGTGCGCTCGGGCAATCCGGCCCTGCTGCTGATGCTCGACATCGACCATTTCAAGTCGATCAACGATGCCCATGGTCACCTTGCCGGTGATCGGGTGCTGCAAGCCGTGGCACGCTGCCTGGCCGGTTGCGTCCGCCCGCAGGACACGGTGGCCCGTTACGGCGGCGAAGAATTTGCCATCGTGCTGCCGGACTGCCAGCTCAACTACGGCGAGGCTGTGGCCGAGCGCATCCGCCAGACCGTGGCCAACCTCTCAATTGCCGTGTCCCCCGAACTCACGCTGCAAATTACGCTCAGTGTTGGCGGCGCCTTCGCACCAACGCAGTCCCGCTGCACGCCGGACGTGTGGGTCGAGCGGGCCGACAATCAACTCTATCAAGCCAAAGCGCAGGGGCGCAATCGCGTGTACATCGATCATCAACAAGTCATTTCTGTCAGCGCAGAAGAAAAAAGTCTCCTGTTCGGCGCGCTCTCCACGGGCGAACCGGCATGGGGTGAGAGTGCTCCCGGCACCAATGAAGACAGTGCCATGCAGAAGGTCAATCCATGAGTGACGTGCTGAATCCACCGCAGGACAAACCTGCCTCCCCGCTGCAGCCAGGCAAACCGCAGGGCAAGGTGCTGGCCGTAACCAGTGGCAAAGGCGGTGTGGGCAAGACCTTTGTCTCAGCCAACCTCGCTGCCGCACTGGCCAAGCGTGGTCACCGCGTGCTGGTGATCGACGCCGACCTTGGCCTGGCCAATCTTGACGTGGTGCTGAACCTCTATTCCAAGGTCACGCTGCATGACGTGTTCACCGGCAAGGCCAAGCTGGAAGAGGCCATCATCAAGGCCCCAGGTGGTTTTTCCGTGCTGCTGGCCGGCTCCGGCATGGTCGAGTACTCACGCCTCACGGCCGAAGTGCGTGACGATTTCCTGCATGTGATCGAGACGCTGGCTTCCAAATTCGACGTGCTGCTGCTCGACACCGGCGCCGGGATTTCCGATGTCGTGTTGTTCGCTGTCTCGCAGGCGGCCGAAGTGCTGCTGGTGGCCACGCCTGAGCCGACCTCGCTGACCGATGCCTACGCCACCATCAAGGTGCTGGTGGGCCAGCAAAAGCGCCAGAACATCCGCATGATCATTAACCAGACGGCCCGTCTGGGCGATGGCCGTGCCATCACGGTGCAGTTGCAGCAGGTGCTGGACCGTTTCGTCACCGCCGAACCGGGTCGTCCGGTGCGCCTGATCCACATGGGCGACATCCCGGAAGATCCCACGGTGCGCCAGGCCATCATGCGGCGCCAACTGCTGATGCAGAACACACCGGGCTGCCCGGCGGGCATGGCCATCTCCCAGCTGGCCCTGAAGATCGAAGAAACGATCCTGAACAAAGACGCCTGAACGGCGCCGTCACGGCTCAGGCCGTGACGATCCAGCCTTCGAGCGGGTCCACGGCAGCCGGCAAGCCGTAATGTGGCGCCCCCCGCTGCCAGGCCCAGGCCGCCTGCATCAGGCACAACACGGCATCGAGCGCATCGCCCCGGCCATCATCCACCAGTGCATCACGTTGCGCGTGCGTGAGCTTCAGGCGCAAGCCCAGGCGCGTCTGGCCATGCTCCAGCGCTGTGAGCAAGTCCTTGCGCGCGATCAGGCGCTCCGGTGTCTGGCGCGCCCGCTCATCACTCTTGTAGCTGCGCGCACCCAGCACTTCACGCGCCAGCAAGCCGGGGTAACCTTCCAAGGCCACACGCCTCAGGTCACCAGCATGCAGGCCCGGCAGATGCACCCCCGCCGCCAGCAGACGGGGCACACCGGCATGCAGCATGAAGGCCACCGGCGGATTCACCCACTTCATCGACGGACTGGAGCCGGCCGGGACATCGGTGGCGCGATGGGCGAACTTGCCACCCACCGGTCGGGCCGCGCAGAAGGCGGCAAAACGTGCACGAATGTCGTCCCGGCTCAAGCTGGCGTAGTGACGGATGCAAGCTTCCCAGTCCAGCGGCCAACTCAAGGCTTGCACCAGCTCGCGCGGTAGACCGAAGGGGAAATCGAATGCGCCCAGCCAGTCACCGGGCTGATTGAGCCAGTTGGCAAAGGCATCGAGAGAAACCAAGTGCTCCAGTTTTGATAGCTGGACACGACCGTTCTGCAAGGCCCCCAGGGCTAAAACAATCGGTTTTTGCCGCGTCGGGCTGCTGGAAAAGTCGCAGCCCAGCAGCAGGGGCAGGACACCAGCTGCCGACGCCGTCACGGTGAAAGCAACCGCTTCAGCTGCGGCCGATGATGGCAGCGGTGGCCATCAGCTCTTCCAGCAGCGCCAGCGAAACATGCCCCGAGACCGCATAGGGGTCAAGCTCGGGTTTCTCGGAGTACTTGAGCAGGATGGAGGTGTTGATGCGCGAGAGGTTGACCTGGCCCATGGTCCAGCCACCGAAACGGCGTTCGCTGATTTCCTCGTAGTGCAGCAGCACCACGTCCTTGTGGCGCGCATCGCGCTGGATGTGACCGTAGAGCTCGCTCACGGCGTTGCGCCCACCCTCGATGGCTTGCAAGAAGATGCCACCGCCGTAGCACAGGATGCCGGTGATGCCGCAGGTCGGATTGAACTGGCGCGATTGGGCCAGGATATTTTCGATGGCTTCAGCACCCGAATCGACGGCGCGGCTGGCGTAAAGCAGGCGGACCAACATGATCAGCTCCTCATGGGAATCAGGGACAGGAATTCGCGGCGCAGGGTCGGGTCCTTCAGGAACACGCCGCGCATGACCGAGTTGATCATCTTGCTGTCCATGTCCTTCACGCCGCGCCAGGCCATGCAGTAGTGGCTGGCCTCCATGACGATGGCCAAGCCGTCGGGCTGGGTCTTTTGCTGGATCAGGTCGGCCAGTTGCACCACCGCCTCTTCCTGGATCTGCGGCCGGCCCATGATCCATTCCGCCAGACGCGCGTACTTGGACAGGCCGATCACGTTGGTGTGCTCGTTGGGCATGACGCCGATCCAGATCTTGCCGATCACCGGGCAGAAGTGGTGCGAGCAGGCGCTGCGCACGGTGATGGGGCCGACAATCATCAACTCATTCAGATGCTCGGCATTGGGGAATTCGGTGATGGTGGGGCCCGGCACGTAACGACCGCGGAACACCTCATTCACGTACATCTTGGCCACACGACGCGCGGTTTTGTCGGTGTTGTGGTCGCGATCCGTGTCGATCACCAGGCTGTCGAGCACGGCCTGCATCTTGATCTCGACCTCATCGAGGAGCTTCTCCAACTCGCCAGGTTCGATGAACTCGGCAATGTTGTCGTTGGCGTTGAAGCGTTTGCGCGCAGCCTGCAGGCGCTCGCGGATCTTCACGGAGACGGGCGTTCCCTCGTCGGTATCGCTTGGGTTCATGACGCTCTGGCTTTTCTTCAACATATGGCAATGGTACCAGCGATTGATGTTTGTGGTTATTAGCCACAAGGCCTTGCAGAATATGCGTCAACAGCTATCAATTCAATAGCGCTTGCCATTCAGGAAGATCATGACACGCGTCAGCCCAAAGGCGATGCGATCGAGCAGACGCTGCTGCCAGGGCCGGTGGGCATAACTGGCCGGATCCACGCGTCGGCCGTCATGCTCCATGGCCTGCACCAGCCGCGTGCGCAGTTCCTGGGCAAACCGTTCATCCACCACGACCACGTTGGCCTCGCGTGCCAGCAGCAGGCTCAAGGGGTCAAGGTTGGAGGAACCGACCGTCGCCCAACGCCGGTCGATCACAGCCACCTTGGCGTGCAGAAAGCTCGGCTCGTACTCATGGATCTCCACCCCTGCCCTGAGCAGCACGCCGTAGACCACCCGTACGGCATGGTATTGCAGGAAATACTCGTAGCGCCCCTGCAGCAGCAGGCGTACCCGCACCCCGCGCTGCGCGGCGTGAATGAGCGCCTGGCGCAGCTTGCGCCCGGGCAGGAAGTAGGCATTGGCAATGATGATTTCCTCATGCGCTTCGCCAATGGCCTTGCGGTAGGCGCGTTCGATGCGGTTGCGATGCCGCAGGTTGTCGCGCAGCAGCAAGGTAGCACGGGAACGGCCGTTGTCCGCCAGCGTACTGGCAACACCGCCGCCGTCACCGCTGGCGCCGTCATCACGTCTCTGCAGCGCCAGCCGCACGGCCTGCTCGAGGTCGTGCCAACTGGCGGCCAGATCGATGTTCTTCACATCGCGGACCGCCTGCAGACGCCACCAGAACTGCGCCGTGACCTCATGCACCGAGCGCACCAGCGGGCCTGTCACGCGCACCGCGAAATCAAATCGAGGCGCGGGCAGGCGGGCATCATGATGGTCGACCCCGTCATCCAGCACGTTGATGCCACCACAGAACGCCACCCGGCCATCAATCACGCACAGCTTGCGGTGCAGACGGCGCCAGCGGCTCGGGATGAACAAACCCAGCCGGCCCAAAGGCTGAAAAATCCGCCACTGCACGCCGGCTTCGTCAAAACGCGTCGCCCAAACCGACGGCACAGAGGGCGTACCGACCCCATCCATCACCAGATAGACGGCCACACCGCGTTGCGCGGCCCGCACCAGCGCCTCGGCCACTTGCTCGCCAGAGGGGTCAAAATGAAAAATATAGGTTTCCAGCCGGACTTCGTGCACGCTGTGCTCGATGTCGCGTACCAGTTGAGGAAAGAAGGCCACCCCGCCCTGCAGCAACTGCACCTGGTGCGCGGCGCGAAGCGGTGGCAGTTGCTTGTCCTTCATGCCGGCATGCCGAATTCCGCGATCAGCGGCAGATGGTCGGACATGCGCCACCAGGCCCGTCCGCGCGGCACATGGACTCGCAGCGGCTGCAGACCACGGGTGTAGACGTAGTCAAGCTGCACCAGCGGCAGGCGCGCCGGGAACGTCGGGTTCGCCCCGGGCTCGAAGGTCTTCAGCCCCATGCTCGCGAAGTGGCGATGCACGCGTTCGCCCCAGTCGTTGAAATCGCCGGCCACGACCAGGGGTGCCCCGGCCGGCACCTCGCGTTCGATGAAACGTTCCAGCTGTGCGGCCTGGCGCACGCGACTGGCACGGATCAGGCCCAGATGCACCACCAGCACGTGGACGGGCTGCCCGTTGACCACGACCTCGCTGTGCAGCAGGCCACGCTGCTCAAAGCGGTGGTCCGACATGTCCTCGTGCTGATGCCCCAGCACCGGCCAGCGCGTCAGCATGGCATTGCCATGCTCGCCATGGCGTGTGTAGGCGTTCGTCCGGTAGACCGCCTCATAACCTTCGGGTGCCAGGAAGTCCGCCTGCGGCTGTTCGGGCCAGCGCGTGAAGTACTGCGCCTCGCGCCGGTTCATTTTGCGCACTTCCTGCAGGCAGATGATGTCAGCATCGAGCTGCTCCACCGCCAACCCCAGGTTGTGGATCTCCAGCCGGCGCTGCGGCCCCAGGCCCTGCACGCCCTTGTGGATGTTGTAGGTCGCAACGCGCAAGGTCTTCATAAGACGAATTTTGGCAGCATCAGGCAGGCTTCGGCATTGCTCGGCGAGTAACAGGCCTCAGCCGCCTCGCGCCAGGGCAACCAGCGCCAAGCCGTGTGCTCACGCGGATCGAGTCGCACCTTCGTTTCGGCCGGCACCTGCAGGCCGAACAAGTGCTCGGTGTTGCGCGTCACGCCCGGCGCGTAACGGTGACGCCAGCGCGGGTAGATCTCGTAGACGTTTTCCAGCCCCCAGTCGCACAGGCAATGGCCGACAGACAGGGCGTCGATGCCGGTCTCTTCGGCCACCTCGCGTACGGCCGTCGCGGCAAAGCTCTCGTCCACATGGTCCTTGGCGCCGGTGACTGACTGCCAGAAATCCTCGGCGTCGGCACGCTTGATCAGCAACACCTCGAGCGCCGGGGTATGGATGACCACCAGCACGGATTGGGGAATCTTGTAAGGCTTGCTCATGAAAAAGGGCGCTGTGTCAGCGCCCTTTGATTCTGCCTCAAGCCTTGGAAACTCAGGCCGCCTTCATGGCGTCCGGGTTGCGCAGACGGATGTGCAGCTCGCGCAGCTGCTTCTCGTCCACCGGGCTCGGGGCCTGCGTCAGCAGGCACTGGGCACGCTGGGTCTTGGGGAAGGCAATCACGTCGCGAATCGACTCGGCGCCGGTCATCAGCGTGACGATGCGGTCCAGGCCAAAGGCCAAGCCACCGTGCGGCGGGGCACCGTACTGCAGCGCATCGAGCAGGAAGCCGAACTTGAGCTGGGCTTCCTCCGGCGTGATCTTGAGGGCATCAAACACCTTCTGCTGCACGTCGGCACGGTGGATACGGACCGAGCCGCCACCCATTTCCCAGCCGTTCAGGACCATGTCATAGCCCTGGGAAATACACTTCTCGGGCGCGGTCACCATCCAGTCCTCATGGCCTTCCTTGGGCGCGGTAAAGGGGTGATGCACAGCGGTGTAACGCTGGCTTTCCTCGTCGAACTCGAACATCGGGAAGTCCACCACCCACATCGGGGCCCAGCGGTCTTCAAACAGGCCGTTCTTCTTGCCGAACTCGCTGTGGCCAATCTTGATGCGCAGCGCGCCGATGGCGTCGTTGACGACCTTGGCCTTGTCGGCACCGAAGAAGATCAGGTCGCCGTCTTGCGCACCCGTGCGCTTCAGGACTTCGTTGAGGGCCGCGTCGTGGATGTTCTTCACGATCGGGCTCTGCAGGCCATCACGGCCCTTGGCCAGCTCATTGACCTTGATGTAGGCCAGGCCCTTGGCGCCGTAGATCTTGACGAACTCGGTATAACCGTCGATCTCGCCGCGGCTCAGGCCACCCTCTTCACGCGCGCCACCCGGCACGCGCAGGGCCACCACACGGCCGCCCGTCATGTTGGCAGCACCGGAGAAGACCTTGAAGTCCACGTCCTTCATCAGCTCGGTGACTTCGGTGAACTTCAGCTTCACGCGCAGGTCCGGCTTGTCGGAGCCATAGAGGAACATGGCATCCTGGTAGGTCATGACCGGGAACTCGCCCAGATCCACGCCAATGGTGTTCTTGAACACCGTGGTGATCATGCCCTGGAACATGTCACGGATGTCCTGCTCGGAGAGGAAGGACGTCTCGATATCGATCTGGGTGAACTCGGGCTGGCGGTCGGCGCGCAGGTCCTCGTCGCGGAAGCATTTGGTGATCTGGTAGTAGCGGTCGTAGCCGGCCACCATCAGCAGTTGCTTGAACAGCTGCGGGCTCTGCGGCAGCGCGAAGAACTGGCCATCGTGCACACGGCTGGGCACCAGGTAATCGCGCGCACCTTCGGGCGTGCTCTTGGTGAGCATGGGGGTTTCGATGTCCACGAAGCCGTTGGCATCGAGGAACTTGCGCACCTCCATCGCCACCTTGTAGCGCAGCATGAGGTTGCGCTGCATGTAGGGGCGGCGCAGGTCCAGCACACGGTGCGTCAGGCGCGTGGTTTCCGACAGGTTGTCGTCATCAAGCTGGAACGGGGGCGTGACCGAGGGGTTGAGCACCTTCAGTTCGTGGCACAGCACTTCGATCTTGCCGCTCTTGAGGCTGTCGTTGGTCGTACCTTCCGGGCGGGCGCGCACCAAGCCCTTGACCTGGATGCAGAACTCGTTGCGCAGGTCTTCAGCGGCCTTGAACATCTCGGCGCGGTCGGGATCGCACACCACCTGCACATAACCTTCGCGGTCGCGCAGGTCGACAAAGATCACGCCGCCATGGTCGCGGCGGCGGTTGACCCAGCCGCACAGGGTGACGGTTTGGCCCATCAGGGCCTCGGTCACGAGACCGCAGTAGTGGGAGCGCATGGCCATAACAATTTCTCTTTCAGCTCTTGGAGGAAAGCGGGCCGCTCTCGGCCAGCTTCAGATTCGGGTTTTTCGGTCCACCGGGCACGATCACGCCCATGGAAATGACATAGGTCAGCGCCTCGTCGACGCTCATCTCGAGCTCGATACAGTCGCTTTTCTTGAGCATGATGAAGTAGCCCCCCGTGGGGTTGGGGGTGGTGGGCACGTACACACTCAGGTACTCGCCGTCGAGGTGCTTGAGCAGGTCGCCGCCCGGCGTGCCGGTGAGGAAACCGATGGTCCACATGCCCTCGCGCGGCCACTGCACCAGCAAGGCTTTACGAAAGGCATTGCCCTTCTCGGAAAACAGGGTGTCGGACACCTGCTTCACGCCCGAATAGATCGAGCGCACCACCGGGATGCGGTGCAGCAGCGCGTGCCACCAGGTCACCAGCTTGTTGCCGACGAAATTGGACGCCATGGCGCCGATGGCCAACACCACGGCCAGGGCAAAGATCACGCCCAGGCCCGGAATGTGCAGCCCCAGCAACTGGTCGGGCTGCCAGGCATTCGGCAGGATCTGCAAGGTCTTGTCCAGCGTGGACACCACCCACTCCAGCACCCAGACGGTGATGCCGAGCGGTGCCAGCACCAGCAGGCCCGAAAGCAGCCATTTGCGGAATTTGGCCATGGAAATACGGCTCAGCTGGCGTCAGTGGCACTGGCGGCGGCCGGGCAAGCCGCACAGGCTGCGCCCTCGGACGCAGCCGACGGGGCGGCGCAGGTATTGCCGCCCTTGAAATCGGTCTCGTACCAGCCCGAGCCCTTGAGCTGGAACCCAGCTGCGGTCAGCTGCTTCTTGAACGTGGCTTTGCCACAGGCCGGGCAATCGGTCAGGACCGGATCGGCAATTTTTTGCAGGACATCCTTGGCGAGGCCGCAGGATTCACACTTGTAGGCGTAGATTGGCATGGCTCGAAGGGTTACGGGTGTGGGGGTTGATGCAAAACCCTCAATTATAGGCAGCCAGCCGGAAATCAAGGCGCAAGCGCCCGATACGGCACCTTCAGTCCGCACCAACCAGCTGGTGGTGCCCGGCATGGCGGTTGGCAATGGCCTGCGGGCCGAGCGAGCCCACCAGCATGCCCGTCAGCGAGGCCAGTACGCCCGCCAGTTGCGCCGGGAACTCGGCACCGGCCGGCGTGGCCAGGAACAGCCCCCAGGTCAGCAGGCCCAGCACAATGGCGAAGATCGCGCCCTGGGTGCTGGCCTTTTTCCAGTACAGACCGAACACCAGCGGCACGAAGGCCCCCACCAGCGTCACCTGGTAGGCGCCGGAGACCATCTCGTAGATCGAGGTGCCCTGCATCTTGATGGCGTACAGCAGCACCAGGGCACTGAACACCAGCACCGTGATGCGCATGGTCTTGAGCTCCTGCTTGTCGCCCATGTGCGGGCGGAATTGGCGCCAGATGTTCTCCACGAAGGTCACGCTCGGTGCCAACAGGGTGGCCGAGGCGCAGGACTTGATGGCCGACAGCAGCGCACCGAAGAACAGCACTTGCATGATGAAGGGCATCTTCTCCAGCACCAGGGTGGGCAGCACCTTCTGCGGGTCATCCTGCAGCAGCGCCTCGGCCTGCTCCGGCATGATCACCAACGCGCTGGTCACCAGGAACATGGGCACGAAGGCAAACAGGATGTAGAAGATGCCACCGATCACCGGGCCGCGCGTGGCCGACCGGGTGCTGTCGGCCGACATCACGCGCTGGAACACGTCCTGCTGCGGAATCGAGCCCAGCATCATGGTGATGGCCGCGGCGATGAAGAACACGATGTCCTTGAAATTGGGCTCGGGCAGGAAGCGGAACATGTCGCGGCTCAGCGCCAGGTTGACCACCTTGTCGGCCCCGCCGGCCATGTGGCTGGCAAACACCGCCAAGATGGCCAAGCCGCCGACCAGGATGATCATCTGGATGAAATCGGTGACCGCCACCGACCACATGCCGCCAAACAGGGTGTAGGCCAGGATCGAGACCACGCCAATCACCATGCCCATCGGAATGCTGATCGCCTGCCCCGATAGCACATGAAACACCAGGCCGAGCGCCGTCACCTGCGCCGAGACCCAGCCCAGGTAGCTGACCATGATGATGAGCGAACACACCACCTCGACGCTGCGACCATAGCGCTCGCGGAAGTAGTCGCTGATGGTCAGCAGCGTCATGCGGTACAGCTTGGCCGCGAAGAAGAGGCCGACCAGGATCAGGCAGAAGCCGGCACCGAACGGGTCTTCCACCACCGTGTGCAGGCCACCATTGACGAACTTGGCCGGGATGCCCAGCACCGTCTCCGAACCGAACCAGGTGGCGAAGGTGGTGGTGACGATCATCATCAGCGGCAGCCGACGCCCGGCAATGGCAAAGTCCGCCGAGTTCTTGACGCGCTTGGCCGCCACCAGGCCGATGGCTATGGTGACCAGCAGATAGACGATGACCAGGGTCAGCAGCACCGCATGCTCCTTTGAAATTGGCCCGGATTATCCCGTCAGAAAAGCTGGACCCGGACCACGAGCTGCATGACCACGAGCCCCAGGGCAAAACCGATGCCGGCATAGATCAGCCCCTGCAGCAGCCGGTTGGTACGGCGCTGCTCAGCCAGCAACTCCTCGAACTCGCGGCGCTGCAAACCCGGGCGTTGCGTCAGGTAGTCGTGCAGCAGGCGCGGCAGCTCGGGCAGCAGCTTGGCGTAGCGCGGCGCTTGGTTCTTGAGCTCTTCCCACAGCCGACGCGGGCCGATCTGGTTGGCCATCCACTTTTCCAGGAAAGGCTTGGCCGTGCTCCACAGATCCAGCTCGGGATCGAGCTCGCGCCCCAGGCCTTCGATGTTGAGCAAGGTTTTCTGCAACAGCACCAGTTGCGGCTGGATCTCGACCTGGAAGCGGCGCGAGGTCTGGAACAGGCGCAGCAACACCATGCCGAGCGAGATCTCTTTCAGCGGGCGATCAAAGTACGGCTCGCACACGGCACGAATGGCCGACTCCAGTTCGTCCACGCGCGTTTGCGGCGGCACCCAGCCCGATTCGATGTGCAGCTCGGCCACGCGCTTGTAGTCGCGCCGGAAAAAAGCCGTGAAGTTTTGCGCCAGGTATTCCTTGTCGTATTCGGTGAGTGTGCCGACGATGCCGAAATCGAGCGAGATGTAGCGCCCGAAGGTGGCCGGATCGGTGCTGATGAAGATGTTGCCCGGGTGCATGTCGGCATGGAAGAAGCCGTCGCGAAACACTTGGGTGAAAAAGATGGTGACGCCATCGCGTGCCAGCTTCTTCATGTCGATGCCGGCCTCACGCAAGCGCGCCGTCTGGCTGATCGGGATGCCCTTCATGCGCTCCATCACGATCACATCGCTCTGGCAGTAGTCCCAGAACATCTCGGGGATCAGCACCAGGTTGAGGCCTTCCATGTTGCGGCGCAATTGGGCGGCGCTGGCGGCCTCGCGCACCAAGTCCAACTCGTCGTGCAGGTACTTGTCGAACTCGGCCACCACCTCGCGCGGCTTCAGGCGCTTGCCGTCGGCAGAAAGCCCCTCCACCCAGCTCGCCATCATGCGCATCAGGCTCAGGTCTTTTTCAATCGCCGGCCGCATGCCCGGGCGCAGCACCTTGACCGCCACCTCGCGTTCGTGGCCGTCACGGTCACGCAGCTTGGCGAAATGCACCTGGGCAATGGAGGCACTGGCCACCGGCTCGCGTTCGAACTCGCTGAAGATCTCGGCCACCGGCTTGCGAAAAGCACGTTCGATGGTGGCCACCGCCACGTCGGAGCTGAACGGCGGCACCCGGTCCTGCAGCTTGGCCAGTTCGTCCGCGATATCGGGCGGCATCAGGTCACGCCGCGTTGACAGCACCTGGCCAAATTTCACGAAGATCGGGCCCAGGCGTTCCAGCGCCTCGCGCAGGCGCTGGCCACGCGGCGCATCCAGGTTGCGGCCAATCGACACGATGCGGGCAAGCACCCGCAGCCAGGGTTTCTGGAAACTGGTCAGGACCAGTTCATCCAGCCCGTAACGCAGGGCCGTCCAGACAATGAAGGCACCTCGAAACAGGCGCCTCATGCAGCTCTCCCTGTCCCACTTGCGCGGGTCAAGAACTGACGCACCGCCTCGGCCATGCGCCGTGCTGCCTGCCCCAGGGCATGCGCAGGGGCATCACCGACGATGCGGGCCAAATCCTCTTCGATATCCCAGCGCACATGGTCGACCAGCCAGTTGACCTCGGCGGCCAGTTGCACATCGCCTTCGATGCGCACCGCCGGTTTGGTCCCACTGAGGGCCGACTGCACCAGAGCAACCGGGGACTCCTCCGTCACCGACAGCGTCAGGTCGGAGGGTGCCTCGGCATCCGCCAGGTCGAGCAGGCCGGCCGGTGTCAGCAGCAACTTGAAATGAACATTGCGCCAGTGAAACAGCACCACCCGGCCTTTTTGCCGCACCAGCCGTGCCGTCGCCTCCGGTTCCCGCATCAGCACATGGTTGAGCAGCAGCACGATGCGGTGCTGCGCCTCCTGTACCGCCCAGGCTGGCGGCTGCAAGGTAGTGGTGAGCTGCTGGAAAACATCTTCCAGAAAAGAAAACGGGGACTGTGTTGCCATAGTCCCCGATTATTCCCCATCCTTGGGGGATGAAGCCCAGCGCCGTGTTTACTGCAGCGCCTGCACGCCTGCCACCAGCCAGCCGCTGGCACCGGTCTTGGACTTGGTCATGTTCCAGACCTCGCGGAAGGGGCTCGGGCCGGCCGAGGGTTCCTCGCGGATCATGCCGGAGAACTCGACGCTGGCCATGTAGGTGTCACCCAGGTCTTCGATGCCAAGCAGCTGGGCCTCCAGCATCACCACATCGGTCTGGTTGGCCGGGCCGCCGGTATGGGCCTCGCGCTCGGTCAGCTGCTGGCGGATTTCGGCCAGCATCTCGTCGGTCATCATGGAACGCAGCGTGCCCAGGTCGGAACGATCCCAGGCAGCCTGCAGGGTGGCGAAATTGGTCTTGGCCGCCTTGAGGAAACCCTCCGCATCGAAACCAGCCGGAACCCCCCAGGCCTGCGAGCCGGCCAAGGCGGAGCCAATCACGATGCCGGGGCTGGCTTGCGCACCGGTGGCGTCGAACGAGGCTGTGTTGCGCTCCCATGGGCGGGCCGAGGCATCGTTGCCGACATTTTCCGGGCGGTACGCCGGGCTCGGGGTCACCGCTTCACCGGCACCCGCGCCCTGGAAGGCATACGGACCTGTTGAGGCCGCCGCCGGACGGCGGTTACGCATGAACCAGCCGAAGGCCATCATGGCCAGCAGCACCACCAGACCAATCAGCATGAACTGGCCAAACGCCTCGCCCATGCCAAGCGAATGGGCCAGCCAGGCCAGACCAAGACCGGCAGCCAGGCCACCGAGCATGGCACCCCACGGCCGCTTCGGGGCCGCGGCCGGTGCGGCAGCAGGTGCCGGTTTGGGCGCTGTGGCGGCGTTTTGTGTCGGAGCCGCAGGGGCCGCGGGCGCAGCCTGGCGCTGCGTCACGTTGCTCGACTGCTTGCCGACCGAGGTGCCGCCGCCCAAGCGTTTGGCCTCGGCATTCACGCCCATCAGGGCCAGCGTCACGGCCAAGGCCAAAGTCCAGAGTTTCATTTTTTCGTCTCCATAAGACCCTACAGATAAGGTCACAACCCGAAATTACAACAAAACAGGTGTGTCAGCACTTGATTCCAACATGCAAGGCCACTACCCCGCCCGACATGTTGTGAAAATCCACATGCCCGAATCCGGATTTGTGCATCAGGGCCTTGAGTTCTTCCTGCCCCGGATGCATGCGAATCGACTCTGCCAGGTACTGGTAGCTGTGGGCATCGCCCGCCACCAGCTGGCCCAGCTTGGGCAGCACCTTGAAGGAATACCAGTCGTAGAGTTTTTCCAGCGGCGGTGCCACCTTGGAAAACTCCAGCACCAGCAATTTGCCGCCCGGCTTGAGCACCCGGCACATCTCGGCCAGTGCCGCGTCCTTGTGCGTCATGTTGCGCAGACCGAAGGCCACGCTCACGACATCGAAATACTGGTCCGGGAAGGGCAGCTTCTCAGCATCGCACACCAGCGTGGGCAGCACCACGCCGGCGTCGAGCAGGCGGTCACGTCCGACGCGCAACATGGCCTCGTTGATGTCGGTATGCACCACCTGGCCGGTCTTGCCGACTTTTTTGGAAAAGGCCGAGGCCAGATCGCCGGTGCCGCCGGCAATGTCGAGCACGCGGTCACCCTCTTTGAGGTTGGCGACCGTGACGGTATAAGCCTTCCAGACGCGGTGCAACCCGACCGACATGAGGTCGTTCATCACGTCGTATTTGGAGGCAACCGAGTCGAACACGCCGCGCACGCGCTTGGCCTTCTCCGCCTCATCGACGGTTTCAAATCCGAAATGGGTCTGTGTCATGTCTTGCGCCTCAGTGGCTTCCGCAGCTGTGACCGGCCTTCTCGGGCATCGGCGCATCGCGCTCGACGCCGGCCGCCTGCAGGCGGGCCTCGTAGTCAGCCCACAGCTGGTCCTGCTGCGAGCCGAGGAAGTAAAGAAAGTCCCAGGAAAAAATACCGCTGTCGTGGCCATCGGAAAAGGTCGGCTGCACCGCGTAGTTGCCCACCGGCTCCAGCCCCACGAGTTCCACCTCGCGCTTGCCGGTCTGCAGCACCTCCTGCCCCGGGCCGTGGCCCTGCACCTCGGCCGAAGGCGAGTAAATGCGCATCAACTCGAACGGGATGCGGAAGGTCGCACCATCGGAAAAGCTCACCTCCAGCACGCGCGACTGGCCGTGTACCGTCAGATCCTGGGGAGTTGGAGCACCGGATTGCAAACCTGCCATGGGAATTACCTGCTGCTTAAAAAACGAATTATCACAAGGCTGCCGGCATGGTTGCCAGCGCGGCCTGGATGTCCCCATCCAGCGCTGGCAGTTGGCGGCGCACACGCGCCAGCGCGGCCTCATCGTCCGGCCGCAGCGCCGCGCCCCAGACCGGTGCCGGGAAATGGCTGTCCCAGTCAAAGCGCGCAATCACATGCCAGTGCAGGTGTGGCACCACATTGCCCAGCGTGGCCAGGTTCACCTTGGTTGGCTGCAGTTGGCGGCGCAACACGGTCTCGATCAGCGTGACCGCCTCCATGCACAGGAGGCGGTCGGCCGCGGAAAGATCCGAAAACTCGGCCACATGGTCGTTCCAGATCAGGCGGTAGAAGGCCGGGAAGCCCGCTTCCTCGGCCCGGATGACGCGGAACTTGTCAGCACGGAAAACGGCCAGGCCACCTTCCGTCTCGCACAGCGTACAGCCGGCCCGCGTCATGACCTCAGACCAGCACGCGTTCGATGCCACCAGCATTGGCCGACTGCACATACTGCGGCAGCCAGTCCTCGCCGATGATCTGGCGAGCCATCTCGATCACGATGTAGTCGGCTTCCAGCAAACCGTTCTGCAGGTCGTTGCCGTAGCGGGTCAGGCCCTGCAGGCAGCTCGGGCAGCTGGTCAGGATCTTGACGTTGTCCTTCTCGCCCACCTGGCCCGAGGCGCGCAGCGCGGCTTCGCCCTTGCGGATTTCCTCTTCCTTGCGGAAGCGCACCTGGGTCGAGATGTCGGGCCGGGTCACGCCCAGCGTGCCGGACTCGCCGCAACAGCGATCGCTCTTGAGCACATTGCCGCCGGTATCGCCGGCCAGCAGCGCCTTGACCGTCTTCATCGAGTCGCCCAGCTTCATCGGGTTGTGGCAGGGCTCGTGGTACAGGTAGCCACCTTGCGCGCCGCTGAGCTTGATGCCCTTCTCCAGCAGGTACTCGTGGATGTCGATGATGCGGCAGCCCGGGAAGATGTCCTCGAACTTGTAGCCCTGCAACTGGTCGTAGCAGGTACCGCAACTCACCACCACGGTCTTGATGTCCAGGTAGTTCAGCGTGTTGGCCACACGGTGGAACAGCACCCGGTTGTCGGTGATCATCTTCTCGGCCTTGTCGAACTGGCCGCTACCGCGCTGCGGGTAGCCGCAGCAGAGGTAACCCGGCGGCAACACGGTCTGCACACCGGCATGCCAGAGCATGGCTTGCGTGGCCAGCCCGACTTGGCTGAACAGGCGCTCCGAACCGCAGCCCGGGAAGTAGAACACCGCTTCGGTTTCCGGATTGGTGGTCTGCGGATCGCGGATGATGGGGACGTAGTTCGGGTCCTCGATGTCCAGCAGCGCGCGTGCCGTTTTCTTCGGCAGGCCGCCGGGCATCTTCTTGTTGATGAAGTGGATCACCTGTTCCTTCACCGGCGCCGTGCCCACGGTGGCCGGCGGCTTGGCGGTCTGGCGGCGGGCCAGCGTGCGCAACAACTGGTTGGCCAGGCGCTGCGCCCTGAAACCGATGCCCACCATGGCCGAGCGCATCAGCTTGATGGTCTCGGGGTTGGTGGCATTGAGGAAGAACATGGCCGCCGCATTGCCGGGGCGGAAGGACTTCTGCCCCATCTTGCGCAGCAGGTTGCGCATGTTCATCGACACATCGCCGAAGTCGATGTCCACTGGGCACGGTGTCAGGCACTTGTGGCAGACCGTGCAGTGGTCGGCCACGTCCTCGAACTCCTGCCAGTGGCGGATCGAGATGCCGCGGCGGGTCTGCTCCTCGTACAGGAAGGCTTCCACCAAGAGCGAGGTGGCCAGGATCTTGTTGCGCGGGCTGTACAGCAGGTTGGCACGCGGCACGTGGGTCGAGCACACCGGCTTGCACTTGCCGCAGCGCAGGCAGTCTTTCACGCTGTCGGCAATGGCACCGATGTCGCTTTGCTGCATGATCAGCGATTCGTGCCCCATGAGGCCGAAGCTGGGCGTGTAGGCATTGGTCAAATCGGCCATCAGCCCTTGATTCTCCTGCGCCGACAACTCCTGATTTCGTAGCAGTTTGCCTTTGTTGAAGCGACCCTCGGGGTCGATGCGGCGCTTGTAGTCGGCAAACGGACGCAGTTCGTCGTCGCTCAGGAATTCGAGCTTGGTGATGCCGATGCCGTGTTCGCCCGAGATCACGCCGTCGAGCGAGCGTGCCAGCGCCATGATGCGCTTGACCGCGCCATGCGCGGCCTGCAGCATCTCGTAGTCGTCACTGTTGACCGGGATGTTGGTGTGCACATTGCCGTCGCCGGCATGCATGTGCAGCGCCACCCAGACCCGGCCCTTGAGCACGCGCTGCTGGATGGCGTTGCATTCGGCCAGCATCGCTTCAAAGGCACGGCCGGTGAAGATGCCCTCCAGCGGCGCACGGATCTGCGTCTTCCAGCTGGCACGTAGGCTGTGATCCTGCAACTGCGGGAACAGGGTGTCCACGTCCTGCAACCAGCCTTGCCACTGCGCGCGCACCTCGCGCACCAGGGCCAGGGCCTGTGCAACGCGGTCCTCCAGCAGTTCGGCGAGAGGGGTTTCGTTGGCGTCGTCCTGCTTGAGATCGGCCAGCAAATGGGGTAGATTGCCCGCGCTGAAGAAAGCCTCCATCTCGTCGCACAGCTTGATCTTGTTGCGCAGGCTCAGCTCGATGTTGATGCGCTCGATGCCGTCGGTGTACTCGGCCATGCGCGGCAGCGGGATCACCACGTCCTCGTTGATCTTGAAGGCGTTGGTGTGCTTGGAAATCGCCGCCGTGCGCTTGCGGTCGAGCCAGAACTTCTTGCGCGCCTCCGGGCTGATGGCAATGAAGCCTTCGCCGCTGCGCGAATTGGCGATTCGCACCACTTCCGAGGTGGCACGCGCCACCGCATCCGGGTCGTCGCCGACGATGTCGCCGAACAGCGCCATCTTGGGCAGGCCGCCGCGCTTGGACTTGGTAGCGTAGCCGACCGCCTTCAGGTAGCGGTCGTCCAGGTGCTCCAGACCGGCCAGCAAGACGCCGCTGCGCTTTTGCTCGGCGAACATGAAGTCCTTGATCTCGACGATGCTGGGCACCGCGTCCTTGGCATTGCCGAAGAATTCCAGGCAGACGGTGCGGGTGTGCGCCGGCATGCGGTGCACCACCCAGCGGCCGCTGGTGATCAGGCCGTCGCAGCCCTCCTTCTGGATGCCGGGCAAACCGGACAGAAATTTGTCGGTCACGTCCTTGCCCAGGCCTTCCTTGCGGAAGCTCGGGCCCGGGATGTCCAGGCGCTCGGTCTTCACCAGCGTCTTGCCGTCGGCTTCAAAGTATTTCAGCTCGAAGCTGGCCAATTCGGCGTCGTGGATCTTGCCCAGGTTGTGGTTCAGGCGCGTGACTTCCAGCCAGCCGGCATCGGGCGTCACCATGCGCCACGAGGCCAGGTTGTCCAGTGCCGTGCCCCAGAGCACGGCCTTCTTGCCACCGGCGTTCATGGCGATGTTGCCCCCCACGCAGGAGGCCTCGGCCGAGGTCGGGTCGACGGCGAAAACAAAACCGGCACGTTCGGCCGCATCGGCCACGCGCTGCGTCACCACGCCGGCCTCGGTCCAGATGGTCGGTACCGGCCGGTCCAGGCCCGGCAGCTGCACCATTTCGACTTCGGTCATGGCTTCGAGCTTTTCGGTGTTGATCACCGCGCTCTTCCAGGTCAGCGGCACGGCGCCGCCGGTGTAGCCAGTGCCGCCGCCACGCGGGATGACGGTCAGGCCGAGCTCAATACAGCCTTTGACCAGATGGGCCATCTCGGCTTCGGTGTCGGGCGTCAGCACGACAAAGGGGTACTCGACACGCCAGTCGGTGGCATCGGTCACGTGCGAGACGCGGCTCAGGCCGTCGAACTTGACGTTGTCTTTCGCGGTCAGCCGGCTTAAGGTGCGTTGGGCCTTGCGGCGCAGAGCCGCGATCTCCTGGAACGCGGCGTCAAAAGAGGTGACCGCCTGGCTGGCGGCCACCAGCAACTCCCCCACCAGGGCATCGCGCTGCGGGTCGTCCTGCGGGGTGCGGCGTTTCTGCACCTCGCCCAGACGATGGTGCAAGGCGTCCACCAGCTGGGCGCGGCGCTTCGGGTTGTCCAGCAGGTCATCCTGCAGGTAGGGGTTGCGCTGCACCACCCAGATGTCACCCAGCACCTCGTACAGCATGCGGGCCGAGCGGCCGGTACGGCGCTCCTCGCGCAGCTGGTTGAGCACCTCCCAGGCACGCATGCCGAGCAGACGGATCACGATCTCTCGGTCGGAGAACGAGGTGTAGTTATAAGGAATTTCGCGGATGCGTTCGTGGCCGTGCGGCGCAACGCCGGGCGCATTCACAAGATGGTCAAGCGGAGTCGGTGCGTTCATGGGAAACCTGGAATTTCAGCCAGAACGGTAGAACCCGGCTGAGGGGTGATGTTACCGCAGCGCAGCATTCACCTGTTCGCCTCATGGTAACCCCCGATCCCCAGGGACCGATGCCCGCAGTTTAATCAAACCGTAATCAGACTGACATATCAGCCAATTAGGCTCGACGTCTTGTCTTCAAGGAGCTCACTGATGCGTTCGAAAGCAAAACTGGCCATTGCCGCCCTCTCCGCCCTGATGCTGGTCCCCGCCCAGGCCCAGACCGAGATCCAGTGGTGGCACTCCATGGGTGGCGCCCTGGGCGAGTGGGTCAACGACCTGGCCCGCGACTTCAACGCCAGCCAAAAGGATTACAAGGTCACGCCGACTTTCAAGGGCAGCTACGACGAGTCGATGACGGCGGCCATCGCTGCCTTCCGCGCCGGCAATGCCCCGCACATCCTGCAGGTGTTCGAAGTCGGCACCGCCACCATGATGGCCTCCAAAGGCGCCATCAAGCCGGTGGCCGAGGTCATGAAGGAAGGCGGCCAGAAATTCGACCAGAACGCCTACGTACCGGCCGTCGCCGGCTACTACACCGCCCCCAACGGCCAGATGCTGAGCTTCCCCTTCAACAGCTCGACCCCGGTGTTCCACTACAACAAGGACGCCTTCAAGGCCGCCGGCCTCGACCCCGAAAAGCCGCCGACCACCTGGCCCGAAGTGGCCCTGGCTGCCGCCAAACTCAAGGCCAGCGGCCACAAGTGCCCCTTCACCACCAGCTGGATCAGCTGGACCCAGCTGGAGAGCTTCTCGGCCTGGCACAACGTGCTGTTCGCCAGCAAGAACAACGGCTTCGACGGCCTGGACACGCGCCTGGTGTTCAACTCGCCGCTGCACGTGCGCCACATCGAGAACCTGGCCAACATGGCCAAGTCCGGCCTGTTCGTCTACAAGGGCCGTGGCAATGCGGCTGATGCCACCTTCGTCTCGGGCGAATGCGCCATGGCCACCGGCTCCTCGGCGCTGTACGGCAACGTCGTGCGCAACGGCAAGTTCGGCTACGGCATCGGCACCCTGCCCTACTACCCTGATGTGCAGGGCGCGCCGCAGAACACGGTGATCGGCGGCGCCAGCCTGTGGGTGATGAACGGCAAAAAAGCCACGGACTACAAGGGTGTGGCCGCCTTCTTCAGCTACCTGTCGCAACCCGAGGTGGCCGCCAAGAGCCACCAGCGCACCGGTTACCTGCCGGTCACCAAGGCCTCCTTCGAGCTGACCGACAAGTCCGGTTTCTACAAGAAGAACCCTGGCACCGATGTGTCGGTGACGCAGATGATCCGCAAGACCACCGACAAGTCGCGCGGCGTGCGCCTGGGCAACTTCGTGCAGGTCCGCACCATCATTGACGAGGAACTCGAAGGCGTGTGGGCCGGCAAGAAGGCGCCCAAGGAAGCGCTGGACCTGGCGGTCAAGCGTGGCAACGAGCAATTGGAGCGTTTCCAGAAGGCTAACAAGTCCTGACCAGAACGCACTAGACTGATCAAACCCAGTACAAAAGGCCCGTCGGGCCTTTTGTCCATTGACAGAACCAGTCCCCACCCATGGAAAAGCGCGTCCTCTTCAAATCAGCCTGGTTGCCCTGGGTCCTGGTGGCCCCCCAGATGGCCATCGTCCTGGTGTTCTTCTTCTGGCCGGCAGGCCAGGCGCTGTACCAGAGCGTGCTGCAGGAGGACGCGTTTGGCACCAGCCGGGAATTTGTCGGCTGGGAAAATTTCCAGCGTCTGCTCGACGACGCGAGCTACTTGGCCTCGTTCAAGACCACGGCCGTTTTTTCGCTGTGGGTAGCCGCATCCTCCATGTCGCTGGCGTTGCTGCTGGCGGTCATGGCCAACCGCGTTGCCCGGCTGGCCGGCTTCTACAAGACCCTGCTGATCTGGCCTTATGCGGTGGCCCCGGTGGTGGCCGGCGTCCTGTGGCTGATGCTGTTCGCATCGCCCTACGGCGTGATTGCCTACGCGCTACAGGCCCTGGGCTTGCCCTGGAACCACCTGCTCGACGCCGACCACGCCATGGCCCTGATCGTTATGGCCGCGGCCTGGAAGCAGGTGTCCTACAACTTCCTGTTCTTTCTGGCCGGGCTGCAGTCGATCCCGCAGTCCCTGATCGAGGCTGCCGCCATTGACGGCGCTTCGCCCTGGCGGCGCTTCTGGACCATCGTGTTCCCGCTGCTGGCGCCGACCACCTTCTTCCTGCTGGTCATGAACGTGATCTATGCCTTTTTCGACACCTTCGGCACGGTGGACGCGGCGACCCACGGTGGCCCGGGCAAGGACACCTCCATCCTGGTCTACAAGGTCTATTACGACGGTTTCAAGGCGCTGGACATGGGCGGCTCGGCCGCGCAATCGGTGGTACTGATGCTCATCGTGATTGCGCTCACCGTGGTCCAATTCCGCTTTGTCGAACGCAAGATCGAGTACTGATGCAGCCATGATGATCGAACGTCGCCCCATCCTCGATTTCTTTACCCACGTCATCCTGCTGACCGGCGTGGTGGTGATCGCTTTTCCGGTCTATCTGGCCTTCATTGCTTCCACGCAATCGGCCGAACAGATCGCCTCCAGCCACCCGTTGTCGCTGCTGCCCGGCAACCACTTGCTGGACACCTACCGGCTCGCCCTGTTCGGCGGCAAGACGTATGGCGGCGCCACCATTGCGGCGGGCTGGCCGATGATGTGGGTCAGTCTGGTGGTGGCGCTGATCATCACCATCGGCAAGATCGCCATCTCGCTCTTGTCGGCCTTTGCCATCGTCTACTTCCGCTTCCCCTTCAAGGGCGCCGTGTTCTGGATGATCTTCATCACGCTGATGCTGCCGGTGGAGGTGCGCATCGGACCGACCTATGAGGTCATTTCCAACCTGGGCATGCTCAACAGCTACGCCGGCCTGACCGTGCCGCTGATCGCCTCCGCCACCGCCACCTTCCTGTTCCGCCAGTTCTTCCTGACCGTGCCCGACGAGCTGGTGGAAGCCGCGCGCATCGATGGCGCCGGCCCCATGCGCTTTTTCTTCGACGTGCTGCTGCCGCTGTCGAAAACGTCGATGGCCGCGCTGTTCGTGATCCAGTTCATCTACGGCTGGAACCAGTACCTGTGGCCGCTGATGGTCACCACCAGCGAAGACATGTACCCGATCGTGCTGGGCATCAAGCGCGCCATCTTCGGCGAGGTCTACATCGAATGGAACGTGGTCATGGCCACGGCCATCCTGGCCATGCTGCCGCCGGCACTGGTCGTGATCCTGATGCAGAAGTGGTTCGTCAAAGGTCTGGTTGACACGGAAAAATAATGGCTGCCATCACATTCAACAACGTCATCAAGCGCTACGGCAAGGGCAAGCACGAGCTGCAGGTCATCCATGGGGTGAATGCCGAGATCAGCGACGGCGAGTTCATCGTCATCGTCGGCCCCTCGGGCTGCGGCAAGTCCACCTTGCTGCGCATGGTGGCCGGGCTGGAGGAAATCTCCGGCGGCGACATCGCCATCGGCAACCGGGTCGTCAACACCCTGGAACCGGCCGAGCGCGACATTGCCATGGTGTTCCAGAACTACGCGCTGTACCCACACATGAGCGTGTTCGACAACATGGCCTACGGCTTGAAGATCGCCAAGGTCCCGAAGGACGAGATCCGCGCCCGCGTGGCCAAGGCCGCCGCGATTCTGGAGCTCGGCCCCTTTCTGGAACGCAAGCCGCGCCAGCTCTCCGGCGGGCAACGCCAGCGTGTCGCCATGGGCCGCGCCATCGTGCGCCAGCCGCAGGTCTTCCTGTTTGACGAACCGCTGTCCAACCTGGACGCCAAGCTGCGCGCCCAGACCCGGCTCGAAATCCAGAAACTGCACCGCGAACTGGGCATCACCTCGCTGTTCGTCACGCACGACCAGGTCGAGGCCATGACGCTGGCGCAACGCATGATCGTCATGAACGCCGGCCAGATGGAGCAGTTCGGCACACCGGAAGAGGTGTACCACCGGCCTGCCTCCACCTTTGTTGCCAGCTTCATCGGCTCGCCGCCCATGAACCTGCTCAGCACGGCGCCCCACGTCAAGACCGGCACCATCCTGGGCATACGGCCCGAGCACCTGCAGATCGTGCCGCAGCCCGCTGACACGGGCTGGACGGTACAGGTGGAAGCGGTGGAAATGCTGGGCGCCGAACGGCTGATCTACACACGCCTGGACAGCGAGCAGCTGATCGTGCGCATCAACGAAGAACAGGACCTGGCACCGGCCGTCGGTGCCCGCCTGCATGTCGTGCCGCAGCCCGATCGCCTGCACTGGTTCGATGAAGCCACCGGGAAACGCTTGTGAACACGTCTAGCAGCACCAGCCCCTGGCCCTATCCGCGCTGGGTCGCCCACCGTGGCGCCGGCAAACTGGCGCCCGAAAACACGCTGGCGGCCTTTCGCACCGGTGCCGCGCACGGCTACCGCATGTTCGAATGCGATGTGAAACTCTCCAGCGACGGCGTGCCCTTCCTGCTGCACGACAGCCTGCTTGAGCGCACCACCAGCGGCCAGGGTACGGCGGGCGCGCAAAGCTGGCAGGCCCTGTCGCAACTCGACGCCGGCAGCTGGCACTCCCGCGCTTTCGCTGGCGAACCGCTGCCCACGCTGGAGGCGGTGGCCCGCTTCTGCCAGCACAACGGTTACCTGCTCAATATCGAGATCAAACCCACACCCGGCACCGAGCGCCAGACCGGCGAGGTGGTGGCCGCCACGGCAGCGCGCCTGTGGCAGGGCCAGGCTGTGCCACCGCTGCTGACCTCCTTCCAGCCCGAGGCACTGCAGGGCGCCCTGACCGCCGCGCCGCAATTGCCGCGCGGCCTGCTGCTCGACACGCTGTGGACCGGCTGGCTGGAAACTGCCCGCACGCTCGGTTGTGTGGCCGTGGTCTGCAACCAGGCCTTGTGGGACACAGCGAGTCTGACCCAGGCGAAAAGCGCGGGCCTGCGCTGTCTGAGCTACACGGTGAACGATGAATGGGCGGCGCAACGCCTGCTCGACCTGGGCGTGGACGGCATCATCACCGACCGGGTCGACCTATTTACGCCAGCCGCGTGACAACAGCCACTGGCTGGTGGCCAGCGCCAACACCAACAGAGCATAGGCCGCCATCTTGCCGTCACGGCTCCACAGCCACAGGCTGACGAGCAGCACGGCGATGCCCACTACAAAATTAATAGCTGCCTGCACCCACCAGGCAAGCGCTGACGCTTGTTTTTTGATGAGAAAATGAGAAAACAGAGGCAACAGCAAGGCCAACACCAGCGCTGGCGCCGCAAAGTTGAACAGGTGCAGCAGGGCATCCAGCAGGCTCATGACAGCCGGCCCGGCAGGGCAAAAAGGGGAGCAAAAGCTTGAGGCATCAGCAAATTTTATAATCGGACCATGGCAGTCTGGGCATTAGGCATCAATCACACGACCGCGCCGCTCGATCTGCGCGGCCGTTTTGCGTTCGCCCTCGACCAGATCGCCCCCACTTTGCACGGCCTGCGCGGTGCTTTGCCGCGTCCGCCCGAGGCCGCCATCATCTCCACCTGCAACCGCACCGAGATCTACTGCGCCGGCGACCAGCTGGAAATTGTTCCCACCCTGGACTGGCTGGCCCACAGCGGCGGTGTCTCGCCCGCGCTCCTGCGCTCGCACACCTATGCGCTGGAAGAAGGCCAGGTGGCGCGTCATGCCTTCCGCGTGGCCAGCGGGCTCGATTCCATGGTGCTGGGCGAACCGCAGATCCTGGGTCAGATGAAGGACGCGGTGCGCGCCGCCGAAGAAGCCGGCGCCTTGGGCACCACGCTCAACCAGTTGTTCCAGCGCTCCTTTGCCGTGGCCAAGGAAGTGCGCACCTCGACCGAGATCGGCGCCCACTCCATCAGCATGGCGGCCGCCAGCGTGCGCCTGGCCGGCCAGCTGTTCGAAGACCTGAGCGACATCCGGGTGCTGTTTGTCGGTGCCGGCGAGATGATCGAGCTGGCCGCGACCCACTTTGCCGCCCGCAACCCGAAGGCGATGGTGATTGCCAACCGCTCGCTCGACCGCGGCGAAAAACTCGCCTCGCGCTTCGGCGCCGAGGTCATGCGCCTGGCCGACCTGCCCAGCCGCCTGCACGAATTCGACGCCGTGGTGAGCTGCACCGCCAGCACGCTGCCGCTGATCGGCCTGGGTGCGGTGGAACGGGCACTCAAACTGCGCCGCCACCGCCCCATGTTCATGGTCGACTTGGCCGTGCCGCGCGACATCGAACCCGAAGTCAAAGCGCTGTCCGACGTCTACCTCTACACCGTGGACGATCTGGCCGCCGTGGTGCAGACCGCGCAGGCCAACCGCCAGGCCGCAGTGGCCGAGGCCGAAGTCATCATCGACGCCGGCGTGCAGAGTTTCCTGCACTGGATGGACCAGCGCCGCAGCGTGCCGCTGATCCAGCAGCTCAACGCCCAGGCCGACGAGTGGCGCCAGGCCGAGATCGCGCGCGCGCGCCGGCAACTGGCCAAGGGCGAGGACGTGGATGCCGTACTCGAAGCCCTGTCCAAAGGCCTGACGCAAAAGCTGCTGCACGGCGCCTTGGCCGAGTTGCATGCCGGCGACGCCGCCGCGCGTGAGCGCGCCAGCGACGCCATCCAGCACTTCTTCCTGCGTAAAGAGCGTTAGCGGCGTCCCCCCCCGTGCGCCCCGCATGGCGCGCGTCATCGCTCAGCGGACCAGTTCCTTGTTCGGGCGGTCCGATCAGTCGCCCTTCTTTTGTACCGTGTTCTCATGAAACCCTTTCTCCGCCAACAACTCGCACGCTACGCCGACCGTCTGGCCGAGCTGGAATTCCTGCTGTCGCGCGAAGACATCATGAAGGACATGAGCCAGTTCCTGACGCTCTCGCGCGAGCACACCGAGGTGGCCGCCGTGGCCAGCCGCTGGGCCCGCTACCAGCAGCGCGAAGCCGACCTGGCCAGCGCCCGCGACATGCTGGCCGACCCGGACATGGTCGAGATGGCGCAGGAGGAAGTGGACAGCGCCAGCGCCGAGATCGCCCAACTGGAAGCCGAACTGCAGCGCATGCTGCTGCCCAAGGACCCGGACGATGCACGCAATGCCTTCGTGGAAATCCGCGCTGGCACCGGCGGCGACGAATCGGCCTTGTTCGCCGGCGACCTGCTGCGCATGTACACGCGCTATTGCGAGCGCCGTGGCTGGAAGACCGAAATCATCAGCGAATCACCGAGCGAACTGGGCGGCTACAAGGAAGTGGTGCTGCGTGTGGAGGGCGACAACGTTTACGGTGCGCTCAAGTTCGAATCCGGTGGCCACCGCGTGCAACGTGTGCCGGCTACCGAAACGCAAGGCCGCATCCACACCAGCGCCTGCACCGTAGCCGTGCTGCCCGAGCCGGACGAGGCGCAGGCAATCCAGATCAACCCGGCCGACCTGCGCATCGACACCTACCGTGCCAGCGGCGCCGGCGGCCAGCACATCAACAAGACCGACTCGGCGGTGCGCATCACGCACATTCCCACCGGCATCGTGGCCGAATGCCAGGATGGCCGCAGCCAGCACAGCAACAAGGCCCAGGCGCTGAAAGTGCTCACCGCCCGCATCCAGGAAAAAGACCGCTCCGAACGCGCCGCCAAGGACGCGGCCCAACGCAAGAGCCTGATCGGCAGCGGCGACCGCAGCGACCGCATCCGGACCTACAACTTCCCGCAAGGCCGCCTGACCGACCACCGCATCAACCTCACGCTGTACAAGCTGCTCTATGTCATGGAAGGCGAGCTCGACGACGTGGTGGAAGCGCTGCAAGCCTATGAAGCCGCGCAGCAGTTGGCCGAGCTGGAAGTAGGCGTGACCTGATTCACAAATAAATCAGCACCAACCCATTGCCCCCTATGCGCCAGCCGCTCTCTTTTTCATAGCATATCAGCATGCAACTCAGCCAAGCCCTCGCCGCTGCCAGCGCCCTCGGCCTGCCCCGGCTCGATGCCCAGCTCTTGCTGCTGCATGTCTTGGGCCGCGCCCCAAATGACCGCGCCTGGCTGCTGGCACATGACAACGACGCGTTGAGCGCCGAGGCCCAGGAGCGCTTCCTGGCACTGGCGCAGCGGCGTGCCGGTGGCGAGCCGCTCGCCTACCTGACTGGCGTCAAGGAGTTCTACGGCCTGCCGCTGCAGGTGGATGCGCGCGTGCTCGACCCGCGCCCCGACACCGAGACGCTGGTCGAATGGGCGCTGGAATGCCTGACCGGACAACCGGCGCCGCGCGTGATCGATCTGGGCACCGGCAGCGGCGCCATCGCCCTGGCGCTCAAGCATGCCCGCCCCGATGCGCAGGTGAGTGCCGTCGATGCCAGTGCCGATGCGCTGGCGGTGGCGCGTGCCAATGCGCAACGTCTTGGACTGGACGTGACATTCCTGCTGGACAACTGGCTGGCCGGGCTGGAAGGCCACTTTGACCTGATCGCCTCCAACCCGCCCTACATCGCCGAGGGCGACCCGCACCTCGCGGCACTCGGCCATGAGCCGCGCCAGGCGCTGACCGCCGGTCGTGACGGCCTGGATGACATCCGCACCATCGTTGCCCAAGCGCCGGCCCATCTGCAGCCCGGCGGCTGGCTGCTGCTGGAGCACGGCTGGGACCAGGCAGACGCCGTGCGCGGTTTGCTGACAAGCGCCGGGCTGCACAGCGTGCAATCGCGCGCCGATCTGGCGGGGATTGAGCGCTGCAGCGGCGCTTGCCGGCCTTGAGCCTGTTCGCACGAGTCTTGACGTAACTCAAGACATGGCCGCCGCGCGGCGATATGGTGGTGACCAAATAATTTATTCAGGAGCACCATGACGGCCGACGTCTCCATCGAGCGCATTGTCCATCCCGACATTCTGAGCTGTGCCCCGGACACGCCTTTGTCTGTGGCCGCGCAACGCATGGTGGCAGCACGTTGCAGCTCCATCCTGGTGGAGGACAAGGGCACCATCATCGGCATCTGGACCGAGCACGACGTGCTGGCGCTGGACGCCTCCGACCCGAAAACCTTCCTGGCGCCGATCTCGGAACACATGACCTCGCCGGTCAAGACCATCCCTATCACGGCCGGCTTGGGTGAAGCAGCCCTGCGTTTTCGCGAGGAAAAAGTACGCCACTTCCTGGCGGTGGACGATGCCGGCGCCTGCAAGGGCATCGTGACCCAGACCGATATCGTGCTCAACCAAGGCATCGAATACTACCTGTCCCTGCGGGAGGTCCATGCGGTGCTGAACCGTCGCGTGCCGCTGGTTGCCAGCCACCTGTCACTGGGTGAAGCCGTCCACACCATGCGCGACGCCCGTACCGATGCCATCGTGGTGGTCTACCCGGACGGCAGTCATGGCATCCTCACCGAACGTGATGTGATGCGCCTGGTCGGAGCCAGCCAGCCCGGCGCCAATGTCGGCGAACTGGCAAGCCGGCCGCTCATCACCGTGGCCGTCAACGCCAGCCTATACCACGCACGCACGGAGTTCACCGAGCGGCACATCCGCCATCTCGGCGTGACCGGCGCCGACGGCGAGTTGCTGGGCCTGGTCACGTTTTCCGACATCCTGGCCAGCATCGAGCATGACTATGTTCATCAGCTGCGTGAAACGCTGAAGGAACGTGAGCACAGCCTGGCGCTGTCAATGCAGCACCAGCGCCTGGCCACCAAGGTGTTTGAGAGCACGCTGGAAGGCATTATCGTGACCAATGCGCAGCGCATCATCGAATCGGTCAACCCGGCCTTCACCCAGATCACCGGCTACAAGGCCCACGAGGTGATCGGCCAGACGCCGGCCATGCTGTCGTCCGGCCGGCACGACGCCACCTTCTACCAGAAGATGTTCGACGAACTGGCTGCCAACGGCCACTGGCAAGGCGAGATCTGGAACCGGCGACGCAACGGGGAGGTTTATCCGGAGTGGCTCACCATCAACACCGTCAGGAATGACGAGGGCCAGATCGTCAATTACGTCGGCGTGTTCGCGGACATCACCAAACGCAAGGCGGCGGAAGAACAGATGCAGTTCCTCGCCTACCACGACGGCCTCACCGGCCTGCCCAACCGCGGTCTGTTCCTCGATCGCCTGCACCATGCGGTATCCCATGCCCATCGCAACCACACCATCGTGGCGGTGATGTTCATTGATGTCGACAACTTCAAACCGATCAACGACACCCTGGGGCATCACATCGGCGATCAGTTGCTGCAAACCGTGGCGCAGCGTCTGGTGGCCAGCGTGCGCGAAGCCGATACCGTGGCGCGGCTGGGCGGCGACGAGTTCACGATCATCCTGGAGTCAATCGCCGACCCTGGCGATGTGCCACTGGTCGCACAAAAGATCGTTGACACCGTCTCGCAGCCGATGCGGATCGACGGGCACGACATCACCACCACCGTCAGTGTCGGCCTCAGCCTCTACCCCATTGACAGCGAACACGCGGAAGATCTGATCCGGCACGCCGACATGGCGATGTACATGAGCAAAAAAGGCGGCCGCAACCACTACCGGTTTTTCACGGCGGACATGAAGCAACTGGTCGCGGAACGACCGGTTGCCGCCTGACAGCCAGCTCCCCGCCGGCCGCCCTGCGCGAAACTGTCAAACGACCGTTATTTCAGCTGGACGTAACGCCCGTCCCTGATCTCGGTGAAGAAGACCTTGCGCTGGGTATCGCCGTTGACGTCAAACACGATCTGTTGCTGCAAGCCCTGGTAGGGGCCGTTCTTCAGCGCCGAGCTCTTCAGGCTCTCGCCGCGGCCGCGCTTTTTCAGCGCCGTCAACACCACGGTCGCAGCGTCATAAGCGGAAACCGAGCTGTAGCCTGGATTGCGCTGGAAACGCTTGAAGTACGCCTCGCTGAACTCTTTGAAGCGTTGCGTTTCGTCGTCGCGATTGAAGTTCTGCACGATCATCAGTCCCTGCACCACATCGCCGCCGAGTTCGATCAGCTGTTCCGTGGCCGCCCACTCTGACGCACCAATTGGCAGCTTGGGGGCCTGTTTGCGGGATTGTTGGGCAAGACGTGCCACGTCGAGCGCGCCGGCAATGTAGAACAGGCTGTCCGGCTTGCTGCGCAGCATCTGGCGCACAACCGCCTCGAAATCGACATCCGGACTCGATTCGTAGGGTACTTCACCAACGACGGAACCGCCACCAGCGCTCACCGCCTCACGGAACTCCTTGAGCCAAGATTCGGTGAAATTGCGATTGCGGGTGTCGTAAGCCACGGCGATCTGCCGCTGTCCGCGGCCGAGCATGACCCTGGCATAGTCCCGCGCATTGTCACGCGTGGTCCGGTTGATGCGGAACAGGTTGTCATCCTTGCCATAAAAGGCCATCGACGTGATGGTCGGGCTGATCTGGAAGATGCCGGCTTCGCCGGTGATGGGCACAATCACCTCGGCCATGGCGCTGGTAAACGGACCGATCACCGCCTCCACCTTGGCGCCCACCAGTTCGGAGGCGGACTTGGCGGCGGTTTCCTTGTTCTGGGCATCATCACGCGCAATCAGCTCGACCATGCGACCATTCAGCCCGCCAGCCCGGTTGAATTGCTCCACGGCCAGAATCACGCCATTGAGCCCTGACTGCCCGTTGTCGGAATTGCGGTCACTCAAACCACCGATGAACCCAATCTGGACCGGTTGCTGAGGACCACAAGCCGTCAGCAACAGGCTGATGAGGCTGACAAACAGGAAATGACGGTTTCTCATGGGGCTCCTTGCAATCCCGGTAAATATGCAGATGTTACGTATTTTATCATATTTGATATAATTGCCAATACCATCTATGCAAAACCTCACCCCTCCACCGGCCAGCCCGGATGACGTGCCGGCCGAACATGCTGTGCCGCTGCTGACGCGCTGGCGCCGGGCATGGGATGGTTCGCTGCGCTTTCGCCTGTTGGCGTTGGGCCTGATGCCCTTGCTGGTGGCCTTCCCCATCGTCATCGCCGTGCTGATGGTGGTCGGCGGAGAACGTACCAACAGTCTGTTGCAGTCCAACTTGCGCGGCAATCTGGCCAGCAGCAACAACTACCTTGATCAGCTCAAGGCTGATGCACGGTTGCGGGTGACGCAACTGGCCAAGTCGGAACGGCTGACCCATCTGCTCAACACGAAGTCGGACCACCGGGAACTCAATCAGCTGCTGGGGACGGCCGCCGAGGGCAGTGGACTGGATTTTCTGGTCATTGCCCTGGCGGATGGCACCGTGATCGGCTCCAGCACCGGTGTTGCCCCCGGCAGCCGGTTGCCGGATTCCTATGTGATTCGCCAGGCCCAGATCGGGGTCGCCAACGCGGCCTACGAACGTTTCGAGGCCGACCAGCTGCGTGCGTTTTCGCCGCAATTCCCCCACCAGGCCCTTATCGCCTCAGCCTCACCGTCACCCTCAGGCCCCGCAGTTGAAACGCGCGGCCTGCTGATCAATGCGGCGGCACACTTTCCCTTGGCAGTCAACAATCCGGATGCGATTCTGGTGGGTGGCATTCTGCTCAACAAGAATGCCCCGCTGATCGAGCACATGCGGGAAATCATCTTCCCCATCGGCATGCTGCCGGGCGACGCGGAGGGCGTCACCTCCCTCTTCATTGACGGTGTGCGTGTCGCCATCAGCCGGCAGCGCCACCAAGGACTGCGCGCTGTGGGAGGCCGTGCCGAAGCCGACGTCGTTGAGGCCGTGATCGGACAAGGGCATCCCTGGCTCGGCCAGCTCCAGTTTGCTGACCAGCAACACATGGCCGGCTTTGAGGCCCTTGTGGATGGCGATGGCCGGCGCGTCGGCATGATCGGCGTGGCTTTCCCGCATGCGCCCTACCAGCGGGCCTTGCTGTTGCTGCTGAGCATGGTGGCCGGGCTGCTTGCGCTGGCCATGCTGGTTTTGTCCTTCGTGTTCCTGCGTGCCGGTCGGGAACTCACCCAGCAGTTGCGCCTCATTGGCACCACGATGTCAGCCGTGGGACAGGGTGACCGCGCCGCCCGTGTTTGCACGCCGTCACGCAATGACGAGCTCGGCCGTCTGGCCCACCATTTCAATGGTTTGCTGGACACGATTGCCCGCCAGGACGAACGCCAACGGGCATCCCAGCAGATCATTGCAGACGAGGCCTCGCGCCGCCGCGCGCTGTTCGAGCACGAGCGCGACGGCGTCGTGATCCTGAACCTGGACGGCACTGTCTTTGAAGCCAATCCGAAGTGTGCCGCCATGCTGGGCTACACCCCGTCCGAACTGCAGCAACTGCGCGTGTGTGACTGGGACAGCCGTGTCGACTCAAGTCAGGTCGGCGACCTGCTCGCCTCGGTGGGACCGGAAGGCCAGTTCTTTGAAACCACACTGCGCCACAAGGATGGCAGTACCTTCGATGCCGAAGTGTCGCTAAGCCGTGCCCAATGGGGCGACAAGACCTTTGTCGTCGGTTTGCTGCGCGACATCACCGAGCGCAAAGCGGTCGCGGCCGAACTGGAAACCTATCGACTGAATCTGGAAAAACTGGTGGATCAGCGCACCAAGGAATTGCATGACCGATCGGAACAGCTCGATACCCTCTTCGCCCTGAGCCCGGACGGCTTTGTGTCGTTCGACCGCAAGCACGAAGTGGTGTTTGCCAACCTGGCGTTCCTGAAAATGACCGGTCTGGACGCCGCCGACATCATCGGGCTGGAGGAGAACGACTTCTCCGATCTGCTGGCCCGCAAATGCCTGGTCAGCAACAGTTTTCCCGGCCTGGCCGCCCTGCGTGCGGCCAGAAAAAAAGTCAGCGAATCCGGCACGGAGGTGGATCCGGGAAGCAAGCGACGGCAACTGTTCGAACTGGCAGCCCCCGCCAGCCGCGTGCTCGAAGTCGGCATCCGCATGTCGGAAACCGCCAACGTCTCGCAGATTCTCTATTTCCGCGACGTGACCCATGAGACGGAAGTGGACCGCATGAAAAGCGAGTTCCTTTCGACAGCCGCGCATGAACTGCGCACCCCGATGGCCAGCATCTACGGTTATTCCGAATTGCTGCGCATGAAGGAATTCGACACCACGAAACGGCAGGAAATCCTGGCCACCATCTCGCGCCAGTCCGGGCTGATGTCATCCATCATCAATGAGCTGCTGGATCTGGCGCGCATCGAGTCACGGCGTGGCAAGGACTTCGTGCTCGAACAGATTGCCTTGCAGGACCTGGTGGCCGATGCCGTGTCCGGCTTCAAGCCGCCGTCCGAGCGTCCTGCCCCTTTGCTACCACCGACGGGCGAGGCGCTGTTCGTCAATGTCGACCGCAAGAAAATGCAGCAGGCCTTGCTGAACATCCTGTCCAACGCCTACAAATATTCGCCTCAAGGCGGCGAAGTGAGCGTACGCTACTGCCTATCCGAGGGTGAAGGAAGGCTGTGCCGGGTCGGTATCGAAGTACAGGACCAAGGCATTGGCATGACTGTCGAGCAGCTCAGCCGTGTCTGTGAGCGCTTCTACCGGGCAGACGCTTCCGGCAAGATTCCAGGCACCGGACTGGGCATGAGCATCGTCAAGGAAATTGTCGAACTCCACGGTGGCGAAATCGAACTGAGCAGCGTGGTGGGTCGCGGCACCACGGTGACCTTGTGGCTGCCTCGGGCCTGAACCCCATTCGAGTAGTTCCCCCCGGAAACCCCACCGCCCGCATGCCCCGGACTGACGCCGCCGGCAGCACCCCAGCGGAAATGAAATAATCGCGTATTCGTTATCAGATTCCTACAGGACCCACGCCATGAGTGACGCACAACAACGCATTGACGACCTCGTCAAATCCAACGACATCCTGCTGTTCATGAAAGGCAGTGCCAGTTTCCCGATGTGCGGCTTCTCCGGCCGTGCCATCCAGGTTCTGAAGGCCTGCGGTGTCGATCCGAAAAGCGTGAGGACCGTCAATGTGCTGGAAGATGACGGCATCCGCCAGGGCATCAAGGAATACAGCAACTGGCCCACCATTCCCCAGCTCTACATCAAGGGCGAGTTCATCGGCGGCTCCGACATCATGATGGAGATGTACGAGTCCGGCGAGCTGCAGAAAGTGCTCGGCGCCCAGGCCTGACGCTCCGGCACCCTCGCGACAACCATTGGCCGCACACGTGGCCAGTGGTTTTTTTATGGCTGGCGTCCCACGGGCTCTAGCCCGCAAACTCCCATTGGCGTCGTGCCGCCAGCACGGCATCGGGATACGGCGCCTTGCCGCGCGAACCGTTGTAGCGACCCAATGCCATGAACAGGTCACCGCGTTCACGCTCCAGGTAGTGGCGCAGAATGACACAGCCAAACCGCAGGTTGGTCTGCATGTGAAACAATTTGCCGGCATCGCCGTCGCCGATCACCCGGGTCCAGAACGGCATGACCTGCATGTAGCCACGTGCCCCGACACTGGAAACCGCGAACTTGCGGAAATTGCTCTCGACCTGGATCAGGCCCAGCACCAGCGAGACATCCAGACCAGCACGTTTGCTCTCGTACCAGACTGTCTGCAGAAACTCCCGGCGCACCTGCCACTCGTGTTTTTTCTTCTTGAGCCGCTCGCTCATGGCGCCGAGCCAGCGCAAATAGTGCAACCGCGCTTCGGTGTTGGCAAACTCCGGCACCGGCGGCGCATTATTGGCAATGGCCGCGCTCAAGGCGGTGCGCACGGCATCAGCCAGCGGCTCCTCGATCTGGGCACCGGCCTGCGCCGGCCCGTGCATCCACAGCAGACCAGGCCCGGCCACCAGCAAAGGCAGAAGCGTGAAAAGCCGTCTGTTCACACCCGACTGGCCGGCCGGTGTGGCCATGCTCACACGCCCAGCTTGGACGTCACGAACGCGAGGGCTTCGCTCACGGGCACCTTGGTTGCTGCCGCATCACGCCGATGCTGGTACTCCACCACACCGTCCTTGAGCGCCTTGTCGCCGATGGTGATGCGGTGCGGTACGCCGATCAGCTCCCAGTCGGCAAACATGGCGCCGGGGCGTTCGCCGCGGTCGTCCAGCAGCACGTCCACGCCAGCTGCCAGCAGCTCGGCATACAGCTGCTCGGCCGTCGTCTTCACTTCGGGGCTGCGATCAGGGTTGATCGGGCACAGCACCACGGTGAAAGGTGCAATGGCATCCGGCCAGATGATGCCGCGCTCATCGTGGTTCTGCTCGATGGCCGCCGCCGGCAGGCGCGTGATGCCGATGCCATAGCAGCCCATTTCCATCAACTGCGGCTTGCCGTTCTCGTCGAGGAAGGTGGCGTTCATGGCGCGGCTGTACTTGGTGCCGAGGTAGAACACATGGCCGACCTCGATGCCGCGCTCGATCGCCAGTTCGCCCTTGCCATCCGGCGACAGATCACCCGCCACCACGTTGCGGATGTCGGTCACCAGATCGGGCTCGGGCAGGTCACGGCCCCAGTTGACGCCCGTGATGTGCGCATCGACTTCATTCGCGCCACAGACCCAGTCGGCCATCACGGCCACCTCGCGGTCAGCCACGATATTCAAAGGCTTCTTCAAGCCGACCGGCCCCAGGTAACCGGGCTTGCAACCGAAATGCGCCAGGATCTCGGTCTCGGTGGCAAAACGGAAACCGCCTTCCATGCCCGGCAGCTTGCCCACCTTGACTTCGTTCATGTCATGATCGCCGCGCAACAGCAGCAGCCAGACCGTGGTCTTGGTCACCTGCTCGTAGTCGTTGAGTTCGTCGGTCGCCAGCACGATAGATTTGACGGTACGTGACAGTGGCAGGCCCAGCAGCTCAGCCACTTCGGGGCAACTGGTCTTGCCCGGCGTGGCAACCTTGGCCAGGGCTTGGGACGCGGCGGGACGCGGGGCTTGAGGCGCCAGCGCCTCGGCCTTCTCGATGTTGGCGGCGTACTCGCTGCCCGGGCAGTAGACGATGGCGTCCTCACCCGTGGCGGCAATCACCTGGAACTCCTCGCTCAGGTCGCCGCCGATGGCGCCGCTGTCGGCCGCCACGGCACGGTAGGTCAGGCCGAAACGGTCAAAAATCTTGCGATAGGCCTGCGCCATCACCTGGTAGCTGGCCTTGGCTGCGACCTGATCGCGGTCAAAGCTGTAGGCGTCCTTCATGATGAACTCGCGCCCGCGCATCAGGCCGAAACGCGGCCGGCGTTCGTCGCGGAACTTGGTCTGGATCTGGTAGAAGTTTTTCGGCAACTGCTTGTAGCTGCGGATTTCCTGCCGTGCGATGTCAGTGATGACTTCCTCACTGGTCGGCTGCACCACGAAGTCGCGGTCATGCCGATCCTTGATACGCAGCAGCTCGGGACCCATCTTCTCGAAGCGCCCGGTTTCCTGCCACAGCTCGGCCGGCTGCACCACCGGCATGGCCAGTTCCACCGCGCCGGCGCGGTTCATCTCTTCGCGCACGATGGCCTCCACCTTGCGGATGACGCGCAGACCCATGGGCATGTAGTTGTAGATGCCGGCACCCAGTTTCTTGATCATGCCGGCGCGCATCATGAGCTTGTGGCTCACCACCTCGGCATCGGCCGGTGCTTCCTTGAGGGTGGAGACGAGAAATTGGGAGGCTTTCATGAGCTAACTTTTCGAGGGGAAACGGGCTGCAGACCTTGATGCACGACGTCGGCCGTGCATAATGGACTCAGTTTAAAAATTTGGGGTTTGATTATGCTTGACCGGGACGGTTTTCGGCCCAACGTCGGCATCATTCTGCTCAACCAGAAAAACCAGGTTTTCTGGGGCAAACGCATACGCACCCATTCGTGGCAGTTCCCGCAGGGTGGCATTGACCGGGGCGAGACCCCGGAGCAGGCCATGTACCGCGAGTTGGGCGAGGAGGTCGGGCTCCTGCCTGATCACGTGCGCATCGTGGCCCGGACCCGGGACTGGTTGCGCTATGAGGTGCCGGACCGCTACATCCGCCGCGAGGCACGCGGCCACTACAAAGGTCAGAAACAGATCTGGTTCCTGCTCCAGTTGCTTGGGCAGGACTGGCACCTGAATCTGCGCGCCACCGACCACCCCGAGTTCGACGCTTGGCGTTGGAACGACTACTGGGTCCCGCTGGACATGGTGGTCGAGTTCAAGCGTGGCGTCTATGAGATGGCGCTGACCGAGTTGTCGCGCTTTCTGCCCCGTCACGATCATCGCAGCGGTTTCCTGCGCCAAGGCAACCGTGGGCGCGACTTGGAGCAGGTCGCGGCATCTGCCAACCCCAAAAACATGATTGAATTGCCCCCCGGTGCAACCTTCGAACCCGATCCGCAAACCAGCCGAGGATCGCATGCTGGCTAAATTCAAGTATGCATTCACATTGATGGCACTGCTGACTGCAAGTGCCATCACCATGCCGGTACAGGCTGCCGACGAAGACTGGCAGGAGGCCGAAGCGCCCCCCCCCCCTGCTTGGCGCAAGGAAGGCTTGATCGTGATCGAATTGCCGATCCGTACCAGCCTGATTTTCGGTGTCGACCCCAGCACCTTGACCATTGGTCCCGACTGGGTGGTGCGCTATGTGATGGTCGCCTACAACCCGGCGGGCAGTGTCAACGCCATGTATGAAGGCTTGCGTTGCGACACCGGTGAGTTCAAGACCTATGCTCGTGCCAGTGAGCCTGGACACTGGAAGAAAGTGGAAACCCCGGTCTGGCGCGAACTGGACAACACCCAGAGCGCCACCCGGCACGCCCTCGCCCTCGCGCGGCAAGGCGCTTGCGAGAGTCATACCGTTGGCGGCCGAACGGCGGCAGAGCTGATTCAGCGACTGAAGAACCCGCGCCAGGACCCGTGACGCCTCAGCGTGCCAGCACCAGGTTGTCCCGGTGCAGCATCTCCGGCTCGGCCGTGTAACCCAGCAGTTTCTCGAATTCACCCGAAGGCTTGCGGCACAGCAGCCGCGCCTCGGAGCTGGCGTAATTCGCCAAGCCACGCGCGATCTCGGCACCGCTCTCGTCCCGCACCGCAATCACATCACCGCGCGAGAACTCGCCTTCCACCGCCGTCATGCCGATGGGCAGCAGGCTTTTGCCTTCCTCCAGCAGCTTGGCCGCCGCCCCGGCATCGACCACCACGGCACCGCGCAATTGCAGGTGGTCGGCCATCCATTGCTTGCGTGCCTGGTTCTTTTGCGTTTGTGCCACCAGCAAGGTGCCAATGGCCTCGCCGCGCGCCAAACGCAGCAGCGCATCGGGCTCGCGCCCCCAGGCAATCACGGTGGAGGCGCCGGAACCGGCCGCACGCTTGGCAGCCAGAATTTTGGTGATCATGCCGCCACGGCCAAGGCTGGAGCCGGCGCCCCCCGCCATGCTCTCCAACGTCGGATCACCCGCCTGGGCCTCGTGCACGAACTGCGCCGCCGGGTCCTTGCGCGGGTCGGCCGTGTACAGGCCTTTCTGGTCGGTCAGGATGATCAGGGCATCGGCTTCGACCAGATTGGCCACCAGGGCCCCCAGCGTGTCGTTGTCACCGAACTTGATCTCGTCGGTCACCACCGTGTCGTTCTCGTTGATCACTGGCACCACGCCAAGCTTGAGCAGCGTCAGCAAGGTGGAGCGCGCATTGAGGTAGCGCTCGCGGTCGGCCAGGTCAGCGTGGGTCAGCAGCACCTGGGCGCTGCCCAGCCCGTGCTCGCGCAGCCGCGTCTCGTACATCTGCGCCAGGCCCATCTGGCCCACCGCGGCGGCGGCCTGCAGTTCGTGGATTTCGTGCGGACGGCTGCTCCAACCCAGGCGCTTCATGCCTTCGGCAATGGCCCCACTGGAGACCATGATGACTTCGCGCCCCTCACGCACCAATGTTGACAACTGGCGGCACCACTCACCAATGGCCACCTGGTCCAGACCGCGACCTTCGTTGGTCACCAGACTGGAGCCAACCTTAACGACAATGCGTCGCGCATCGCGCATGACGCCTGAAGCTGTTTGATGGGTCATTTTGGCTTGTCGCCCTTGTCATTCGGGCGGGAATAGCTATGAATTAAATAGCGGATTTTAGGCGCTGGGCTCGTCCTTGAAGCGCGGATCAATCTCCACCGAGGGCTGCTCGGCCACCTGCTGCTTCTTCACCTGCTCATACACCGCCTTGACCAGCTGGTCGCAGCCTTCGTGCGTGAGCGCCGAGATCTGGAACACCGGGCCCTTGTACTTCATGCGCTTGACGAAGTCCTTGACGCGCGCTTCGCGCTCCTCTGCCGGCACCATGTCAAGTTTGTTCAAGACCAGCCAGCGCGGCTTGTCGTACAGCGACTTGTCGTACTTCTTCAGTTCGGCCACGATGCCCTTGGCCTGCGCCACCGGATCGACGTTGTCGTCGAACGGCGCCATGTCCACCACATGCAGCAGCAGACGGGTGCGTTGCAGGTGCCGCAGGAACAGATGTCCCAGACCTGCCCCCTCGGAGGCCCCTTCGATCAGCCCCGGCAGGTCGGCCACCACGAAGCTCTGCTCCGGGCCGACGCGCACCACACCCAGGTTGGGGTGCAGCGTGGTAAACGGGTAATCGGCAATGCGCGGGCGCGCATTGGAGATGGCGGTGATCAGCGTGGACTTGCCGGCGTTGGGCAGGCCCAGCAGGCCAACATCGGCCAGCACCTTCAACTCCAGCTTGAGGCTTCGGCGCTCACCCGGCCAGCCCGGCGTTTTCTGCCGCGGCGCGCGGTTGATGGCGCTCTTGAATCGCAGGTTGCCGAAGCCGCCATCGCCACCTTTGGCAATGGTGATGACCTCGCCCGGCTGCAGCAGCTCGAACAGTACCTCGCCGGTTTCGGCATCGGTGATGATGGTGCCCACCGGCACCTTGAGCGTGATGTCGTCACCGGCGGCACCGAACATGTCGGAACCCATGCCATGCTGACCGCGCTTGGCCTCGAAGCGGCGCGTGTAGCGGAAATCGACCAGCGTGTTCAGGTTCGGGTCGGCCACCGCAAAGACGTGGCCGCCGCGGCCGCCGTCGCCGCCGTTGGGGCCACCGAACTCCTTGTACTTCTCGTGCCGGAACGAGACGCAGCCGTTGCCACCATCGCCGCCGGCGATGTCGATGAAGGCTTCGTCAACAAATTTCATGACAATAAGTTTCCAAGGTTTATAAACGAAAAACCCCGCGCTTGAGGCGCAGGGTTTCGCACGGGAGCAAGCGCTGACAGCTTAAGCTGCGGCGGTCACATTCACCGTGTGCTTGTTGAGCGCGCCTTTGACGGCAAACGACACTTGGCCATCCACCAGGGCAAACAGGGTGTGGTCCTTGCCCACGCCGACATTGGTGCCGGGGTGGAACTTGGTACCGCGCTGGCGCACGATGATGGAGCCGGCACTGATCTGCTGACCGCCGAAAGCCTTCACACCGAGCATCTTGGGCTTGGAATCGCGCCCGTTTCGCGTAGAGCCGCCGCCTTTTTTCTGTGCCATGACTGATGCCCCTTAAGCAGAAATTGCGCCGATTTGCAGCTCAGTGAACTGCTGACGGTGACCTTGACGTTTCTGATAGTGCTTACGACGGCGCATCTTGAAGATGCGAACCTTGTCGTGTTTGCCGTGAGCCACCACCGTGGCTTTGACAGTCGCGCCGGACACCAAGGGCGTACCGACCTTCAGTTCAGCGCCGTTGCCGACTGCCAGAACCTGGTCGATGACGATCTCTTGGCCTACGTCCGCAGCAATCTGTTCTACTTTAATTTTTTCGCCAGCAGCAACACGATATTGTTTGCCGCCGGTTTTTATGACCGCGTACATGTTGACCTCATCTTTGAATGATCTCTACGGACGGATTCCGCAGAGCCCGAAAGTATAGCATAGTTTGGGATTACTAACATATTCCCCTACCCATCCACCCCGGCAGTGCTTCCTATAATCGGCCACCTCCTACCGGCTTTGAAGCCCTGCCACAGTGAACTCAACTCGTCCAGCCAACCCGCTCGCGCTCATCGCCGATGACATGCGCGCAGTGGATCAAGTGATCTCCCAGCGCCTGAACTCAGGCGTCCCCCTGGTCGGCCAAGTCTCACAGTACATCATCGCGGCCGGCGGCAAACGCCTGCGCCCGGCCTTGTTGCTGATGACCTGCGGCGCCCTCGGTTATCAGAGCACGCAACGCTTCAATCTGGCGGCGGTCGTGGAATTCATCCATACCGCCACCTTGCTGCACGACGATGTGGTGGACGAGTCGATTCTGCGTCGCGGCAACCCCACCGCCAACGAGACCTTCGGCAACCCCGCCAGCGTGCTGGTGGGCGATTTCCTCTATTCCCGCGCCTTCCAGATGATGGTGGAAGCACAGAACATGCGCATCATGCAGGTGCTGGCCGATGCCACCAACGTGATTGCCGAAGGCGAAGTGATGCAATTGATGAACATGCACAACGCCGGCCTTGACGAAGCGGGCTACCTGCAAGTGATCCGCTCCAAGACCGCCAAGCTGTTCGAAGCCAGCGCCCGTGTCGGCGCCATCCTGGCCGGCGCCGAGCCCGCTCTGGAGGAGGCCTGCGCCGAATACGGCCAGGCGCTGGGTACGGCCTTCCAGGTCATTGACGATGTGCTGGATTACGCTGGCGATGCGGCCGTCATGGGCAAGAGCCTGGGCGATGACCTGCGCGAGGGCAAAGCCACCCTGCCACTGATCGCCGCCATGCAACGCGGCAGCGACAGCCAACGCGAGCTGATTCGCCATGCCATCGAAAACGGGGCAACGGAACAACTCGAAGCGGTGATCGCCATCGTCCGGGAAACCGGCGCACTGGAGGTTTCGCGCCAGGCCGCGGCACGGGAAGCCGGACGCGCCGTGGCAGCAGCGCAACGTCTGCCCGCCGGAGCCCATGCCGACAGTCTGCTACAATTGGCGGCTCAGTTGCTGGAGCGTCAGTCTTAACAGGCCGCCGCGGCAACGATCAACATCGGAATGTAGCGCAGCCTGGTAGCGCACTTCGTTCGGGACGAAGGGGTCGGAGGTTCGAATCCTCTCATTCCGACCAGTTTTCCTTCTACGACTCAACGTAGAACATCGCCAAGCGGAGTCGAATCTCGTCGCCCCGCGCCATCTCTCCCCACTTGCACCCGAGCCTGTTGCTTTGCAACGTCTGCTTGCAATTTGCCTGCACGCCTCAGATTTACATCAGGCAGGCAATCGGCGATGATCCACGGGTCTCCTTTGGCCCCTGTACATTCCCGCCTCATGGCTGCCGTCGACTCCGTCACTCAACATCAACTCTCCACCAATGCCCTTCTTGGGCTGAACCCCGTGCCATTTCTGGCCGGTCAGCCGAGGCAGCTGATGGCCAACGATACGCACGGCAGAACAGGCATTCGACACCAGCAGCAGCACGCCCCCTCCGGTTCATCGTGCAGCACCCGCTCCCCAGAATTTGTGCGCCGCATCATTCGGTTGGCACCCGATCACTACGACAACGGCAATTGGCTAACTTCGTTTCAATGAAGTCCTGACCGTCAACAAAATAACAGACAAGAAACCCGGGGAACCGCATGGCAACAGCAAAACCCAAAGCCATTAAAGAATTTGTCTTTGAATGGGAGGGCAAGGACCGCAATGGCAAGATGATGCGCGGCGAGATGCGCGCAGGCGGAGAGAATCAGGTGCAAGCGGCCCTGCGGCGCCAAGGCGTTCTGCCGGCCAAGATCAAAAAGCGGCGCATGCGCGCGGGCAAATCCATCAAGGCCAAGGACCTTGCCATTTTCACGCGCCAGCTCGCCACCATGATGAAGGCTGGCGTTCCACTGCTCCAGGCCTTCGACATTGTCGGGCGCGGCAATTCCAACCCCAGCGTCACCCGATTGCTCAACGATATCCGCACCGATGTGGAGACCGGCACCTCGTTGAGTACGGCTTTTCGCAAGTACCCGATGCACTTCGACAATCTCTACTGCAACCTAGTCGAAGCGGGGGAACAGGCCGGTATTCTGGACCAGCTGCTCGACCGGCTGGCGGTCTACATGGAAAAGACCGAGGCCATCAAGTCCAAGATCAAATCGGCGCTGATGTACCCGATTTCCGTCGTCGTCGTCGCTTTCGTTGTCGTCGCAGTGATCATGATCTTCGTGATTCCAGCCTTCAAGGAAGTGTTCTCGTCCTTCGGTGCGGATCTGCCGGCCCCGACTCTGTTTGTGATCGGCATGAGTGAATTTTTCGTCGCTTACTGGTGGCTGATCTTCGGCAGCATTGGCGGCGGGCTGTATTTTTTCTTTCAGGCCTGGAAGCGGAACGAAAAAGTGCAGAAATTCATGGATCGTCTGCTGCTCAAAGTACCGGTCTTCGGCACCCTGATTGAAAAGTCCATCATTGCACGCTGGACCCGCACGCTGTCGACCATGTTCGCCGCTGGCGTGCCGCTGGTCGAGGCCCTTGATTCGGTTGGCGGCGCCGCCGGGAACTCGATCTACCTGGAGGCCACCGAAAGAATCCAGCACGAGGTCTCCACCGGTACCAGCCTGACAGCCGCCATGACCAATGCCAACCTGTTCCCGACCATGGTGTTGCAGATGTGCTCGATCGGCGAGGAATCGGGTTCGGTCGACCACATGCTGGGCAAGGCCGCTGATTTCTACGAAGCCGAAGTCGACGACATGGTGGCCGGCCTGTCCAGCCTGATGGAGCCCATCATCATCGTGTTTCTTGGCAGCCTGATCGGCGGCATCGTGGTGTCGATGTACCTGCCCATCTTCAAGCTGGGTCAGGTGGTCTGATGCTGGTCTCTCCCATCTTCGATGTCACCTTGGCCGGCATTCTGGGCCTGTTGATCGGCAGCTTCCTCAATGTCGTAATCTACCGTCTGCCCAAGATGATGGAGCGACAGTGGGCAGCCGAATGTGCCGAATTGAACAACCGTGAAATGCCGGAGGCAGAGCCCTTCAATCTCATGGTGCCGCGTTCGCGTTGCCAGAAGTGCGGCCACCCCATCTGCTGGTACGAAAACATCCCTGTCCTGAGCTATCTGGGACTGCGTGGCAAATGCTCGGTCTGCGGCACGCCTATCAGCCTGCGTTATCCGCTGGTGGAACTCGCAACGGCCGCCTTGTTTGCCTTCAGCGTCTGGCGCTGGGGCGCCACGCCTGCCGCCTTGGCCTGGAGCGCTTTTGCAGCCGCCATTCTGGCACTAGGCCTGATCGACTGGGATACGACGCTGCTGCCCGATGACATCACCCTACCGCTGCTCTGGGGTGGCCTGATCGCGTCCGCCCTGCAATGGACCACCATACCGCTGACCACGGCACTGTGGGGTGCCGTGGCGGGCTACCTCTCTCTCTGGCTGATCTACTGGGCCTTCAAGCTGCTGACCGGCAAGGAAGGCATGGGCTACGGCGATTTCAAACTGTTCGCTGCGCTGGGCGCCTGGTTCGGCTGGCCGGCCCTGGTTCCCATCATTCTGATGGCCTCCGTCATTGGCGCCATCATCGGCATTGCCATGAAGTTCAGCAGCGGACTGCGTGAGGGCGGCTACGTTCCCTTCGGCCCCTTTCTGGCCATGGCCGGCCTCACAGCCATGATTTTCGGCCCGCAAAGCATCCTGCGCTTCATCGGGCTGTAAACCATGCAGGCTGCCCTCCGTCTCGGACTTACCGGTGGCATCGGCAGCGGCAAGAGCACGGTGGCAGGCATGCTGGCCCAGCATGGCGCGGCCGTGATTGATGCCGATGCCATCTCACGCCAGACCACGGCAACAGGCGGTGCGGCCATTGAAGCGATCCGTCAGACCTTCGGCCCCGAATTCATCACCACGGACGGGGCGCTGGACCGTGAGCGCATGCGTGAGCGCGTTTTCCGCGACCCGAATACACGCCGCCAACTGGAGCATATCGTTCACCCGCTGGTGGGCCTGGAAACAGCGCGCCAGACCGAAGCTGCGCTAGCAGAGGGTCGACGCTGCATTGTGTTTGACGTGCCGCTGCTGGTGGAATCCAGCCACTGGCGGACCCGGCTGGACCAGGTGCTGGTGGTGGACTGCCACCCCGAACGCCAAATCGAACGCGTCATGCAACGCAACGGCCTCCCCCGTGAAACCGTCATGGCCATCATGGCCAGCCAGGCGAGCCGGCAGGTGCGGCTGCACGCGGCTGACCTGGTGCTCTGCAATGACGGCCTCACGCTCGATGAACTGGCCATGGAAGTCGAACAAATCGCTGTACGCTTCGGGCTATGATTCAGGGTCCGGAAATATCAGCGTGATCATCTACGAATACCCCTTCAACGAACGCATCCGCACCTACCTGCGGTTGGAGCATCTGTTCCACCGGCTGGCAGAGTTGGTTTCCCGCGAAGAGCCGCTGGATCACCACTACGCCTTGGCCACCATCTTTGAAGTCATGGATGTTGGCGCCCGCGCCGATCTGAAATCGGATGTGCTCAAGGATCTGGACAAACAGAAACAGGCGCTGCTGGCCTACCGCGGCAACCCGGCCATCGATCAGACCGTGCTGGATGGCGTGCTGCAACAGATCGAGCGCGGTTTCACCGACCTCAACAACCTGTCCGGCAAGGCCGGTCATGCGTTGACCGAAAACGACTGGCTCATGAGCATCCGCAGCCGCATCGGCATCCCCGGTGGCACCTGCGAATTCGATTTGCCGGCCTACTATGCTTGGCAACACGAGTCTGGCGCCCATCGCCGGGCCGACCTGGAGCGTTGGTCGGCCACGCTGGCGCCGCTGGCTGACTCGATCCATCTGCTGCTCAAGTTGTTGCGCGATTCGGGCTCGCCCCAGAAAGTCATGGCCACCGGTGGCCAATACCAGCAGAATCTGCCGCAAGGTCGCACCTTCCAGCTGCTGCGCCTCGCGCTCGATCCGGCACTCGGCCTGATCCCCGAAATCAGTGGCAATCGGCTGATGGTGTCCATCCGGCTGATGCGACTCGAAACCGACGACCGGCTGCACGCCAGCAATGAAGATGCGGCCTTCGAATTGACCCTGTGTTCCTGAGCCGGAAGCATCCGGCCTTTTCTTTTCGGAACAGCATGAGCGATCCTGTCAACAACGCCCCCCGTCAGCCCAAGATCGTTGTCTGTCCGACCTGTGGCGGCGACAGCATCTACGCGCCCAGCAACCCCTACCGCCCCTTCTGCAGCGAGCGCTGCAAGCAGATCGATTTCGGCGCCTGGGCCAGCGAAGACTTCCGCATGCCGGCCGAAGCACCGCCGGACGACCAGGAGTTCGGCGATCCCAAGCTCCAGTGATTCGAAGCCAAATTCGAATCCAGGCCTTTATTTATCTGCGCTAGCTGCTACCGAATGTGTAGCACCCAGAAACCCTCGTTCTTCGGCCAACCATTGCAACAGCGGCACCGTCCCGGGTAGTACGGGCACCACCTGCACCGGCAACTGCTGCCAGGCGAACGACTGGTTCTCGCGCATCTGCAATTCGCCTTGCCAGTCGAACACCTTGCAGAAGTTCAACCGCACCAGGGCATGAGGGTAGTCAACGATTTCCGCCTTCCAAGGGTGCACTGCACCGATGTGAATGCCGAGCTCTTCCTCCAGCTCGCGCCGCAAGGCCTGGTCCACCGTTTCACCGGCTTCCAGTTTGCCGCCCGGGAACTCCCAGTAGCCCTCATAGACCTTGCCCTGGGGGCGCGACGTCAGAAGAAAACTGCCATCGGCTTGGATCAGCACGCCAACAGCGACTTCTGTCACAGGCCGATCTGCGCCGCCCTCGCGGGGGCGGTCGACATCCGCCATCAACGGACGTTGCGTCATGCCTGTGCGTGCTTGCCCGCGTAGTCGCGGGCGAACTGGAAGGCCACCCGGCCACTGCGCGAGCCACGCTCCAGCGCCCACACCAAGGCCTCGGGTTTGGCGGCTTCGATGGTGGCGGCATCAACATTAAAAGACGAGAGCCACTGCGCCACGATGGTCAGGTACTCGTCCTGGCTGAACGGGTAGAAGCTCACCCACAGACCAAAACGCTCGGAGAGGGAGATCTTCTCTTCCACCACCTCGCCCGGATGAATTTCGCCATCGTCACTGGGCGCATAGCTGAGATTGTCCTTCATGTACTCCGGCAACAGATGACGTCGGTTGCTGGTAACGTAGATCAGCACATTGGGCGTGGTGGCTGCCACCGAGCCGTCGAGGATGGACTTGAGCGCCTTGTAGCCCGGCTCGCCCTCCTCGAAGCTCAGGTCATCACAGAACACGATGAACTTCTCGGGCCGTTGCGACACCACCTCCACGAGGTCCGGCAGATCGACCATGTCGGCCTTGTCGACCTCGATCAGACGCAGCCCCTGATCGGCATAGGTGTGCAGGCAAGCACGGATCAGCGATGACTTGCCGGTACCGCGCGCGCCGGTCAGCAGCACGTTATTGGCCGGCAGGCCGCGCACGAACTGCTCGGTGTTGCGTTGGATCTTCTCTTTCTGTTGCTCAATTTCCTTGAGTTGATCCAGATGCATCGCACCCACATGGCGCACCGGCTCGATGACGCCATGGCCGGAGCTGCGCTTGCGGTAGCGAAAAGCAATGGAGGCCGTCCAGTCGGGCTGGGCCAAGGGCTGCGGCAAGATCGATTCGATGCGCGCCATCAGTTGTTCGGCGCGGTCGATCAGACGTTGAAACTGCTCATTCATGTGAGATCAAAGGGGAAGTTCATCGGTGGACACCGTGGAACCGGCTTTGCCGGGCCACTGGTGTCGCCCCCTGCAAGGGGGGGTGGCGGAGCGACACGCAGTGCGCGTAGCCTGGGGGTGTTTCACGACCTGTAATCAGCGTTGATGGACACGTAGTCGTGGCTCAAGTCGCAGGTCCAAACCGTATCCTCGGCCTGGCCACGTCCCAGCACCACGCGCACCGTGATCTCGCTTTGTTTCATCACGCGCTGGCCATCTTCCTCGCGGTAAGACGGGTTGCGTCCACCCTGCACGGCCACATGCACATCGTCCAGGAACAGGTCAATACGGTTCTGGTCCAGGTCAGCGATGCCGGCATAACCTACCGCCGCCAGAATGCGGCCGAGATTCGGGTCGCTGGCATAAAACGCCGTCTTCACCAGCGGTGAGTGTGCAATGGCATAGGCGACTTGGCGGCATTCGTCGGCGGTCTTGCCGCCCTGCACCTGGATGGCAATGAATTTGGTGGCGCCCTCACCATCGCGCACGATGGCTTGCGCCAGTTGACGCGCCACCCCCAGCATGGCCGCCTTGAGGGCCTGGCCTTCGGGGCTGGCCAGCGACTCGATCGGCGCATGTGCAGCCTTGTTGCTGGCAATGACGACGAAAGAGTCGTTGGTGGAGGTGTCGCCGTCGACCGTGACTCGGTTGAACGAACCTTCGGCCAGTTCGTACGCCAGCTGCTGCATGACTGCCTGGCTGACACGCGCATCAGTGGCCATGAAGCCGAGCATGGTCGCCATATTGGGCCGGATCATGCCGGCCCCCTTGCTGATGCCGGTCACGCTCACCGTGACACCGCCGATCACGACCTGGGCGCCAAAGGCCTTGGGCACGGTGTCGGTGGTCATGATGCCTTCGGCAGCACGCAACCAGTTGTCTTCCCGAGCATCGGCCAGCGCCGCCGGCAGACCGGCCTCGATGCGCTCATGCGGCAGCGGCTCCATGATCACGCCGGTGGAAAACGGCAGCACCTGTTCGGCGTGCAAATTCAAATGCCGGGCCAATGCGGCGCAGGTGCTGCGCGCCCGCGCCAGACCGTCTTGTCCGGTACCGGCATTCGCATTGCCGGTGTTGATGACCATGGCCCGGATGCCACGCCCGACGGTCTGCTGCGCCAGGTGCTCGCGGCAGATCTGCACCGGTGCGGCGCAGAAGCGGTTCTGCGTGAAAACGCCGGCCACCGAGCTGCCTTCGTCCAGCACAACCACCGTCAGATCCTTGCGGTTGGCTTTGCGTACACCGGCCTCGGTCACGCCGATGCGCACGCCGGCAATGGGCAGAAGTTCAGAAGCGTTGGGAGCAGACAGGTTGACGGGCATGGTGCAACTCGGAATTCAAAAGGTTCAATTCAGCTTGCCGTGGCAATGCTTGTATTTCTTGCCGCTGCCACAAGGGCAGGGATCGTTGCGACCAACGCGAGGCACGGCAGCCGCCTGCGTTGCAGCATCGACCGTGGTCTCCACATCGCCCGTTTCGGTCGGCGCGGTATAGGTCACGTTGGCAATATGCTCGGCGCGGCTTTCCAGCTCATCCGCGGCTTCTTCGAGCTGCTCGCCCGACTGCACGCGCACCGTCATCAGGACACGGGTGACTTCGTTCTTCACCGAATCCAGCAATTGGCCAAACAACTCGAACGCCTCGCGCTTGTATTCCTGTTTGGGCTGCTTCTGCGCATAGCCCCGGAGGTGGATACCTTGGCGCAGGTAATCCAAGGCGCTCAGATGCTCGCGCCAATGGGTATCGATGCTTTGCAGCAGCACGACACGCTCGAACTGGGTGAAGTTCTCGGCACCGACCTGAGCCAGTTTGGCGTCGAACGCAGCATTGGCAGCCGCCAGAACCTTCTCGAGAACGTCCTCGTCGGTGATGGCATTGGCGTCCTGCACCTGCTGGCGCAACGGCAGTTCAATCTGCCACTCGTCATGCAGCACCGTCTCCAGTCCGGCGAGATCCCACTGCTCTTCCACCGATTCCGGCGGCACATGCTGGTGCACGAGATCGGTGAAACAGCCCTCACGCAGTGAGGCAATCTGGGCCGACAGATCGGTGGCATCCAGAATGGCATTGCGCTGTTGGTAGATCACCTTGCGCTGGTCATTGGAGACATCGTCGTATTCAAGCAGTTGCTTGCGGATGTCAAAGTTGCGCGCCTCGACCTTGCGCTGCGCGCTTTCAATGCTGCGTGTCACGATGCCGGCTTCGATGGCCTCGCCATCGGGCATCTTGAGCCGGTCCATGATGGCCCGCACACGGTCACCGGCGAAGATCCGCATCAGCGCATCGTCCAGGCTCAGGTAGAAGCGTGACGAACCCGGATCACCCTGACGGCCGGAACGACCACGCAGCTGGTTGTCGATACGGCGCGACTCATGGCGTTCGGTGGCGATGATGCGCAAACCGCCCAGGGCCTTGACCTTCTCATGGTCCTGGTTCCACTGCGCACGCAGTGCCGCCACCTGCTTCGCCTTGGCCGCATCATCGAGCGCGGCGTCGGCTTCAATCGCTTCGATCGACTTCTCGATGTTGCCGCCGAGCACGATATCGGTGCCGCGACCCGCCATGTTGGTGGCAATCGTGATCACACCGGGACGGCCGGCCTGCGCAATGATGTCGGCCTCGCGTGCGTGCTGTTTGGCATTGAGCACCTGGTGCGGCAGCTTTTCCTTCTGCAACAGTTCGGCAATGTACTCTGAATTCTCGATCGAAGTCGTGCCGACCAGCACCGGCTGGCCACGCTCGTGGCATTCACGGATGTCCTGGATGGCCGCCTGGTACTTCTCGCGTGTCGTCTTGTAGACACGGTCCAGCTGGTCGTCACGCCGGCTCGGACGGTTCGGCGGGATGATCACGGTTTCCAGACCGTAGATCTCCTGGAACTCGTAGGCTTCGGTATCGGCCGTGCCTGTCATGCCAGCCAGCTTGTTGTAGAGGCGGAAGTAGTTCTGGAAGGTGATGGAAGCGAGTGTCTGGTTCTCGGCCTGAATGGCCACGCCTTCCTTGGCTTCCACCGCTTGGTGCAAGCCGTCGCTCCAGCGCCGGCCCGTCATCAGACGACCGGTAAATTCATCAACGATGACAATCTCGCCGTTCTGCACCACGTAATGCTGGTCGCGGTGGTACAGATTGTTGGCTCGCAAGGCGGCATACAGGTGATGCATCAGCGAGATGTTGGCCGGATCGTAGAGGCTGGCACCCTCAGGCAGCAAACCCGCCTGGCTGAGAATGCGTTCGGCATTTTCATGGCCCTGCTCGGTCAGGAAAACCTGATGGCTTTTCTCATCCAGCGTGAAGTCGCCCGGCTTGGTCACGCCCTCGCCGGTGCGTGGGTCCGCTTCGCCTTCCTGACGTGTGAGCGCGGGCACCACCTTGTTGATGGCGACGTAGAGCGCGGTGTGATCTTCGGCCTGGCCGCTGATGATGAGCGGCGTGCGCGCCTCATCGATCAGGATGGAGTCGACCTCATCGACGATGGCGTAGTTCAGGCCGCGCTGCACCCGGTCGGCTACTTCGTACACCATGTTGTCGCGCAGGTAGTCGAAGCCGTATTCGTTATTGGTACCGTACGTGATATCGGCCAGGTAGGCGGCCTGCTTGTCTTCACGCGGCATCTGCGGCAGGTTGATGCCGACAGACAAGCCCAGGAAGTTGTAAAGCTTGCCCATCCACTGCGCATCGCGGTTGGCCAGGTAATCGTTGACCGTCACCACATGCACGCCCTGCCCACCCAGTGCATTGAGATACACCGGCAGCGTGGCCGTCAGCGTCTTGCCTTCACCCGTTCGCATTTCCGCGATCTTGCCCTGGTGCAGGGCAATGCCGCCGATCAACTGGGCATCGAAATGCCGCATCTTCATGACGCGCTTGGAACCCTCGCGCACCACGGCAAAGGCTTCCGGCAGCAAGGCATCGAGCGTTTCCCCCTTGGCAACCCGGTCGCGGAACTCCTGGGTCTTGCCGCGCAGTTCGTCATCGTTCAGTTTCTCGAACTGCGGCTCCAGCGCATTGATGCGAGCCACGATGGTGCGGTACTGCTTGAGCAGCCGGTCGTTGCGGCTGCCGAAAATTTTGGTGAGGATGTTGGTGACCATGAATGCCCTACCGACCCGCCAGCCCGAATAGGCCCGCAGGGCAGCGCAATCCTTTTTCAATCAAGATGGAACGAGTCCCCCAAGGTCAGACGGCCGCTAACGCGGCCCACCAGACGGTAGGAAGACCAAGTGTCTGATTCTACCTTTGCACCGCCGCCGGCTGGGGAGCTGGCGCCACGGGTGCGGCGGCAACCGGCGCCGGTGCAGGTCGTGCCACCGGCTGTTGTGCCGGCGCAGGCGTCGGCGTCACGGCTGCAGGCTGCGCAGCCGCCCCCGCCACCACGCCAGCCGGCGCCATGGCCACCTGCTGAACCGGCAGGTTACGACCGGCCGTCAGGAATTTCTGCGGGTCCTGCGGCACACCACGCACCAGCACCTCGAAATGCAGATGCGGTCCGGTCGAACGTCCGGTATTGCCGACATCGGCAATCCGCTGCCCGCGCTTGATGAGATCGCCCTTCTTGACATAAGCCCGGGAGGTATGGGCATAACGGGTCATCAAGTCCTTGCCATGATCGACTTCGATCATGTTGCCGTATTCAGGGTGAAATTCCTGGGTCACCACCACACCGCCAGCGGCCGCCAGGATGGGCGTGCCGGTATTGGCCTGAAAGTCCAGTCCGGTATGCAACGCAGAACGTCCCGTGAAAGGATCAATGCGCCAGCCGAAACTGGAGCCGAGGTTGCCGACCACCGGCTGCTGGGTGGGCACCATCATGGTCCGGACTTTTTGCTCGAACAGGCGCGACTCCATGACCGCCATCAGATCCGAACGCTGATCCGTCAGCCGGTCCAGATCCGCCAGCGTCGCGTTCAGCTCTTCCATGGTGAGCGGACGGCCCGACACCAGCGCACCACCTTGCCCCGGCTTGATCTTGATGTCATTCGGATTGATGCCCGCCAGGCCCGAGACGCGCTCGCCCAGCGATTCGAGCTGCATCATCTTGGCCTGCATTTCGCCCAGCCGCTTGGCCATCACATCCAGGTTTTCGCGCATGAATCGGTCACGCTGCGCAAATTCGTCCTTGATCACCAGCCGGACGAGCGTCCCGACCACCGGCCAGCCTTCGCGCGCGCCCTTGAGAAAAACCCAGTGGTACAGGCCGGCGGCGACCAGCATCAAGGTGAACGATAGGGCTAGAACGGCCACCAGCAGCTTGGTTCCGCTCAGATAGATGGCTCGGCTCTTCGCCAGCCAAGCATCCGTGATAATCAAATGCATTCGTCTCTCCGCTCAACCCAACGCCATGAACCGACGCCACCATCCTGTGACCCTGCTGCAGGCCACACAGGATTCTCCCACCTTGGCCAGACTGACCGAGCTGACCCGGGATTCGTCGGCACGGCTCAAGGCCATCGAACCATTGATCCCCGGCCCTTTGCGATCAGCCATCCAGGCTGGCCCCATCGACGGCTCGGTCTGGTGCCTGCTCGTCAGCAGCAACGCGGTTGCCGCCAAACTCCGGCAGTTCCTGCCCGCACTGGAAGCCCAGTTGCGTACCAAGGGTTGGGAGATTACCTCAATTCGGCTCAAGGTCCAAATTTCCCGCGATCGCTGAGTGCGGACGAGTCAGGGTGCGTGCACAGAAAAGATGGTGCCGATTGTCGGATTCGAACTGACGACCTACCGCTTACAAGGCGGGTGCTCTACCAACTGAGCTAAATCGGCACGGGTTTTATTCTACCGTGGTCTCGTCGCGTGATGACGCAACAAGCGCTACTTGACCCGCTTGAGTGCCGGTCGATTGCCGCCCGGCGGCCGGGGGGGCTCGGGCTCATCGCTGCTGCGCGCGGAGTCGACCCGGGTCAACTGGACCGTCTTCACCTCAGGTTCACGCTCGGTTGGCAATTCTGGCGCCACCTCGCTGGCCTGCGCCGCAGAGGTACCGGCCTCTTCCAGCGGGAATGCCATGCCTTGTCCATTCTCACGGGCATAAATGGCGATGACCCGGCTGACCGGCACCATGATGTCACGCGCCGTGCCTGCGAATCGGGCCTTGAACTCGATGAACTCATTGCCCAGCTTGAGCGAGCTGGTCGCATCCATGCTGACATTGAGCACAATCTCGCCGTTCTTCACATACTCACGCGGCACCTGCACGGTCTCGTCGACCCGCACCGCCACATACGGCGTGAAGCCGTTGTCGGTGCACCATTCGTACAGGGCACGGATCAGGTAAGGACGGGTCGACGTTGCGCTCGGGGCATTCATCATGGAACAGCGACCAGGTGTCTTACTTGCGCATCACTTTTTCAGACGGCGTCAGCGCTTCAATATAGGCCGGACGCGAGAAGATGCGCTCGGCGTACTTGAGCAGCGGCGCGGCGTTCTTGCTCAGTTCAATGCCGTAGTAGTCGAGGCGCCACAGCAACGGCGCGATCGCCACGTCGAGCATGGAAAAGTTTTCGCCCAGCATGTACTTGTTCTTCAGGAACACCGGGGCCAGCTGCGTCAGACGGTCACGGATGTGGGAACGCGCTTTTTCCAGGGCCTTTTCATTGCCTTTGGAAGCACGGGACTCCAGTGTCGAGACGTGGACGAACAGCTCCTTCTCGAAATTGAGCAGGAACAGACGCACACGTGCGCGGTCCACCGGGTCACCGGGCATCAGCTGCGGATGCGGGAAGCGCTCGTCGATGTACTCGTTGATGATGTTCGACTCGTACAGGATCAGGTCACGCTCCACCAGAATCGGCACCTGGCCGTAGGGGTTCATGACGTTGATGTCTTCCGGCTTGTTGTAGAGGTCCACATCGCGGATCTCGAAATCCATCCCTTTTTCGAACAGGACAAAACGGCAGCGATGGGAAAAGGGGCAGGTCGTTCCCGAATACAGCACCATCATGGTGGAGACTCCTAAAAATCAAAAAGAGTGGGATGCATTTTTGCAAACCCACTCCGCAAAACGCAAGCCACATCCGGGGGATGTGGCCCGTTGAGGCTGTTAGACGTTACTTGACGTCTTTCCAGTACGCGGCATTGAGGCGCCAGGTGATCACGGTAAACATCAACAGGAACAGCAATACCCAGACGCCTACGCGAACACGGGTGTTCTGGGCCGGCTCACCCATCCATTGCAGGAAGTTCACCAGATCGCCAATGGCCTGATCATACTGGAGCGGCGTCATGGTGCCCGGCGTGAGCTGTTCCCAGCCCTTGAAGACATGCACCTCATGGCCGTGTTCTTCCTTGGTCTCGTAGACCGGGCGACGCTTGCCCTGCAGCTCCCACAGCGCATGCGGCATGCCAACGCTCGGGAAAACCAGATTATTCCAGCCAGTGGCCTTGGCCTCATCCACGTAGAAAGTACGCAGGAAGGTGTAGAGGTAGTCGGCACCGGTGCCGCCATGGCCGGCACGCGAACGTGCAATCAGGGTCAGGTCGGGCGGATTGGCGCCGAACCACTCCTTGGCCTGCTTCGGATCAATAGCCGACTTCATGGTCTCACCGACCTTGTCGGTCGCGAACAGCAGGTTGTCCTTGATCTGTTCATTGGTGAAACCAAGGTCCTGCAGGCGGTTGTAGCGCATGAAAGCGGCCGAATGGCAGCTCAGGCAGTAGTTGACGAACAGCTTGGCACCGTTCTGCAGCGAGGCCACGTCGCTGGTGTTGACAGGCGCCTTGTCCCAGGAAATGCCACCACCACTGGAAGCATGGGCACCGCTGAGCAGACCAAGTGCGGTGATCAGGCCGAGAATGAGTTTCTTCATTTTTTGTTATCTCCAGCTCAGTGGGCAGCAAAGGTAACGCGGTCAGGCACGGGCTTGGTCTGACCAATACGACTCCACCACGGCATCAACAGGAAGAAGCCGAAGTAGAACAGCGTGCCGACTTGGGACACCCGCTCGCCAATCGGCGACGGCGGTTGCACGCCCAGGTAGGCCAGCACGACGAAGTTGATCACGAAGATACCGTACAGGTACTTGTGCCAGTCCGGACGGTAGCGGATCGACTTGACCGCGCTGTTGTCCAGCCAGGGCAGGAAGAACAGAATGACAACGGCACCGCCCATCACCACCACGCCCCAGAACTTGGCATCGATCGCCAGCATCAGGGCTGCCACCACCACGGCACCACCCAGCACCACGGCCTTGAACAGCGCGGGCAGCTTGAGCTTGGTCGCAGCCAGCACGCCAGCGAGCAGCACGCAGGCAATCAGCGCATACATCATCTCGCTGGTGATGGCACGCAGCATGGAATAGAACGGCGTGAAGTACCAGACCGGGGCAATGTGCGCAGGCGTCTGCAGCGGATCAGCCGGAATGAAGTTGTTGTATTCGAGGAAGTAACCACCGAACTCGGGTGCGAAGAAGATGATGGCGGTAAACACCATCAGGAACACGCTGACACCGAAGATGTCATGCACCGTGTAGTAGGGGTGGAAAGGCACGCCGTCGAGCGGGTGACCTTGGGCATCCTTCGGCGCGTTCGGGCCCTTGATTTCAATGCCATCCGGGTTGTTGGAGCCGACATCATGCAGCGCCAGCAAGTGCGCCACGACCAGACCCAGCAGCACCAGCGGCACGGCAATCACGTGGAAGCTGAAGAAGCGGTTCAGGGTAGCGTCGCCCACCACATAGTCGCCACGGATCAGCAGCGCCAGATCGGGACCGACGAAGGGAATGGCGGCAAACAGGTTCACGATCACCTGGGCACCCCAGTAGCTCATCTGGCCCCAGGGCAGCAGGTAGCCCATGAAGGCCTCGGCCATCAGGCACAGGAAGATGGCACAGCCAAAGATCCAGACCAGTTCGCGCGGCTTGCGGTAGCTGCCGTAGATCAGACCACGGAACATGTGCAGATAGACCACCACAAAGAAGGCGGAAGCACCGGTGGAGTGCATGTAGCGGATCAGCCAGCCCCAGGGCACATCGCGCATGATGTACTCGACCGAGCCGAAGGCCAAGGCGGCATCCGGCTTGTAGTGCATGACCAGGAAGATACCGGTCACGATCTGAATCACCAGCACCAGCATGGCCAGCGAGCCGAAGATGTACCAGAAGTTGAAGTTCTTCGGTGCGTAGTACTCTGCCATGTGGACGCGGTAGGCGTCGAACATGGTCGGGAACCGGTTCTCGAACCAGTTCGTGAGCTTGGCGCCTGCGGAGGCGTTGGGCGAGATTTCCTTGAATTCAGCCATGTTCGTCTTCCTCAAGCCTTCTTGTCTTCACCGATCAGCAGCTTGCTGTCGGACAGGTACATGTGCGGCGGCACTTCGAGGTTGTCCGGTGCCGGCTTGTTCTTGAACACACGGCCCGCCATGTCGAAGGTGGAACCGTGGCAGGGACAGAGGAAGCCGCCTTGCCAGTCGTCCGGCAGCGAGGGTTGGGCGCCGGTCTGGAACTTTTCGCTCGGCGAGCAGCCCAGGTGCGAGCAGATGCCAACCGCCACCAGCAACTCCGGCTTGATCGAACGGTATTGGTTGCGCGCGTATTCGGGCGTGAGTTCGGCGGGCTTGCGCTCGGACTTCGGGTCCGCCAGCTGGCCTTCGGTCTTTTTCAGGCTTTCCAGCTGTTCGGGCGTGCGCTTGACGATCCACACCGGCTTGCCGCGCCACTCCACCGTGACTTTTTCGCCCGGCTTGAGTGCCGAAATGTCCACCTCGACGGCCGCACCGGCCGCCTTGGCCTTTTCCGACGGCTGGAAGGTGCTGACGAAAGGAATGGCGGCTGCAACGCCACCCACAGTACCAGCACAACCGGTGGCAATCAGCCATGTCCGTTTGCTGGGGTCCATCTGACTTTTATCGGCAAGCGTGTCGCTCATGGGAATCCTCAATGAAACAACGGGTTTTGTTTATATGACCGTTCTGAGATCAACTGCCAATTGTAGCCGAGCCTCCAGCGCCAATTTACGTGCCGCCGGCTCATCCGGCAAGCAGGTGGCGCGCCATGCGGATGGCCTCGATCAGGCTGGCGGCATCGGCCCGGCCCGTGCCGGCAATGTCAAACGCCGTGCCGTGATCGGGACTGGTACGTACCAACGGCAGTCCCAGCGTCACATTGACGCCCTTGTCCACCCCCAGGTACTTGACCGGAATCAGACCCTGGTCGTGGTACATGGCCACCACCACATCGAACTCGCCGGGCCGCCCACCTTGGGCCCGGGCACGCATGAACACCGTGTCCGGCGCCAGGGGACCATGCACATCCAGCCCCTCGGCACGTGCCTGCGCCAGGGCCGGCACGATGATCTCGATCTCCTCGCGGCCAAACAGCCCCCCCTCGCCAGCATGCGGGTTCAGGCCTGCCACGCCAATGCGCGGCGCACGCCCCAACACCGGCCGCAGCGCGGCATGCGTGATGCGCAAGGTCTGCAGCACGTTGTCATGCGTGACCGCGTCAATCGCCTGGCGCAGAGACACATGGATGCTGACCAGCACCGTGCGCAACTCGTCATTGGCCAACATCATGCGCACCGGCAGCTCGGCCACGGTCTTGCCCTGGTACGCCGCGGCTTCCGCCTGCAACAGCTCGGTATGGCCAGGGAAAGCATCAAAAGGCGCTCCGGCGGCCGACAGCGCCTCCTTGTGCAAGGGCGCCGTCACCAGGCCGGCAATCTCACCGCGCAACGCCGCTTGCGCCGCCCACACCACACAGCGGCCGGCCAGCCGCCCGGCTTCGGCACTGATGCAGCCAAAGGGCACCGGTGTCGCCAACGCCTCGACTTGCAACACTGGCACACAGTTCGGCGGTACCGCCAGCGCCTCGGCGGCACTGTCCAGCAACACCAATGGCTGGGCAAGCTCACCCTCGCGTCGGACCAGTTGAGTGGCGCGGCGCAACGTAGCAACATCGCCCACCACGAAGCAGCCGCGCGTCACCTCCGGCGCATCGCGAAAAGCCTTGGCGATGATTTCCGGGCCGATGCCGGCGGCATCGCCCATGGTGATGGCTAGGGGCTTGCGCATGAAATCAGGCGGGGTTGTCAATCTCGATGAATTCATGGGTCAACCCCAACTGCGCCGCCACATGCGCGGCCACCGCCGGCGCACCATAACGCTCACTCGCATGGTGGCCGCACGCGATGTAAGCGACGCCGCACTCGCGCGCATAGTGCGCCTGCGGCTCGGAAATCTCGCCGGTGATGAAGGCGTCGGCCCCGGCAGCGATGGCTGCCTCGAAATAGCCTTGCCCTCCACCCGTACACCACGCTATATTTTTGATAGCTTTCTGCGCAGTATTGACAAGGGTCACTGGCCGATTTAATGCCCGCTCCACATGCGCAGCCAGATCACCTGCCGTCGCAAAGTCGCCACCCTGCGCACGCGCGCCCAGAAAGCCCAGGTCCTGCTCACCAAAGCGTCCCTCCGCCCGCAAGCCCAGTTGCAAGCCCAGTTGGGCGTTGTTGCCCAAGTCAGGGTGCGCATCAAGCGGCAGATGGTAGGCCAACAGATTGATGTCGTGCGCCAGCAGCAGGGCCAGGCGTTGCTTCATCCAGCCGGTCACCCGACCATCCTGGCCGCGCCAGAAGAGGCCATGGTGCACGAAGATGGCATCAGCCTGCGCTGCGATGGCCGCCTCGATCAGAGCGCGGCTGGCAGTGACCCCGGAGACGATTTTGCGGATTTCGGAACGACCTTCGACTTGCAGGCCGTTGGGGCCGTAATCGCGAAAGCGCTCGGGCTGCAGCAAGGCATCAAAGGCCTGGAGGAGCTGTTGGCGGTCTGTCATGGCGGTGATTGTCTGTCAGATTGACGGCTGGCTGGGCGCTGCACCTCCAATTCGCTGTCGCAGCCTTGGCCGGCGGCGATCCAGCGGCGTGCCAGGCGGCTCAGCAGCGGCGCCGCGGGCGACGCCAGCCAGCGCAGGCCCGGCGGCAACGCCTTGCGCAGCACGACTGTCGCATCCACCATGGCGCCACAGCGGTATTGACTCGCTGCCGCATCCCAACGCACGGCCGCACAGGGCCCAACCCGCCGGTGCGACAGCAGCATCCCCAGCGGACAGGGCTCGCTCAGGCAGCAAACACCACAGCCATTGCAGGGGGCGCCGCTGGCCGGTTTGGGTGCCGCCTGGGGCTGAATATGGATCACGAACGACGGCTTCACAGCCAGCACTCTACAATTTCCCCATGAAACGATTCTGGTTGCTGTTTTCCCAGGTGGTCACGGTCCTGCTGGCCGTCTACTTCGTGGTGCTGACCCTCAAGCCGGATTGGCTGGGCAAAGCGGTCTCTCTTTCGGCTGGCGTTGCCCTGCTTGAGGCGCCCGCCAGCCCGCCGGGTGCGGTGCCGGCCGGCAGCTTCCGCGGAGCGGCGCAAAAGGCCTCGGCCGCGGTGGTGAGCATCAGCACCAGCAAGGCCCCCAAGAACAACCCGAACAGCAACGACCCCTGGTTCCGCTTCTTCTTCGGCGATCAGGACAACGAGCCGCAGGTCGGCCTGGGCAGCGGTGTCATCGTCAGCCCCAACGGTTATGTGCTGACCAACAACCATGTGATCGATGGTGCCGACGAGATCGAGGTCATCCTCAACGACAACCGCCAGGCGCGCGCCAAGGTGATCGGCACCGACCCGGACAGCGACCTGGCCGTGCTCAAGATCGAACTCGACCGACTGCCCGTGATCGTGCTCGGCAACGCCGACAACATCCAGGTGGGCGACCAGGTGCTGGCCATCGGCAACCCCTTCGGCGTGGGCCAGACCGTGACCAGTGGCATCGTCAGTGCCCTGGGGCGCAACCAGCTCGGCATCAACACCTTCGAAAACTTCATCCAGACCGATGCCGCCATCAACCCCGGCAACTCCGGCGGTGCGCTGGTCGACACCAACGGCAACCTGCTGGGCATCAACACCGCCATTTACTCGCGCTCGGGCGGCAACATGGGCATCGGCTTCGCCATTCCGGTCTCGACCGCCAAGCAGGTGCTGGAAAGCATCGTCAAGGAAGGCCAAGTGACGCGCGGCTGGATCGGGGTCGAGCCGAGTGAACTCTCGCCCGAGTTGGCCGAGACCTTCGGCATCAAGGCCAGTCAGGGCGTGATCATCACCGGTGTGTTGCAAAACGGCCCGGCGGCACAGTCAGGCATCCGTCCCGGCGATGTGATCACCGGCGTGGCCGGCAAGCCGGTGCACAACGTTTCAGAGTTGTTGTCGAGTGTGGCCGCCCTCAAGCCGGGCACGCCTTCGAAATTCAGCCTGCTGCGCCAGAACAACCCGATGGAACTGGATGTGGTCCCGGGGGTGCGGCCGAAACCGCGTCGCGTGCAACAGTAAGCGAAAGTCAGCCCACAGCCGCTCAGGGCTGCGACGCCTCGGCGTCTTCGGCAGGCGCCTGGGTGTGCTTGATGAAGATCTGGGCCGCCCACAGGCCCAACTCATACAGTAGGACCATCGGGATGGCCAGTGCCAGCTGCGACACCACGTCCGGCGGCGTCACGATGGCGGCAATGATGAAAGCCAGCACCACGAAGTAGCCGCGGAATTCCTTGAGTTTCTGCACGCTGACGATACCCATGCGCGCCAGCACGATCACCACAATCGGCACCTCGAACGCCAGGCCGAAGGCCAGGAACATGGTCATCACGAAGCTCAGATAAGCCTCGATATCCGGCGCGGCGGTGATGCTCTTGGGTGCGAAACCCTGGATAAAAGCGAAGACCTGGCCGAACACGAAGAAGTAGCAAAAGGCCACGCCGATGAAGAACAGGATGGAGCTGGAAATCACCAGCGGCAACACCAGTTTTTTCTCATGGGTGTACAGCCCCGGTGCCACAAAAGCCCAAGCCTGGTAGAGGATGACCGGCAACGCCACCAGAAAGGCCGCCATCAGCATGATCTTGAGCGGCACCATGAAGGGCGAGATCACGGACGTGGCGATCAGCGTGGCACCCTTGGGCAGGTGCGCCACCAGCGGCGCAGCCAGAATGTCGTAAAGCGCTGCCGGGCCCGGGTAGAGTGCCAGCACCGCGGTGACCACCGCCATCGCGATCATGGACTTGACCAGACGGTCGCGCAGCTCCATCAGGTGCTGCACGAACGGCTGCTCGGTCCCCGCCAACTCGTCTTCTTTGGATTGATCGTCTGCCATGCGTTGTTTGCTCGGTACTCGAACCGCCTGCCGCGATCAGCGGCTGCAGCCCGATGAATAGGGGGTCAGAGGATCGTCAGCTCAGTCTTTGTGGCCGGTAACGGGCAACCCGGGCTGCGCCGGACTGTGCCCGGGTGCGCACACCCTGCCGGGCCTTGTACCAGACCGGTGTGGCACCGCGTTTCAGGCGCCAGTTCTTGCCGGGGTGCTTGTACTCGGGATAACCGATCGGCACGTCCAGGCCGCTCGATTCCAGCCCTGAAGTCGCCTCGGACCAGCTCTTTTCGAAATCGCTGCTGGTGGTCTGGATCGAGTTCTCGACATCGCGTGCCGCACCTTCGACCGTGTCCTTCATCTTCTTGAGCTCGTCAAGCTCCATCGACCGGTTGACCTCGGCCTTGACATCGGCCACATAACGTTGCGCCTTGCCCAGCAAGGTGCCAACAGTACGGGCCACGCGCGGCAGCTTCTCCGGCCCGATGACAATGAGTGCCACCGCGCCGATCAGCGCCATTTTGGAAATGCCGAGATCGATCATGTCTGCCTAAGCGGCAATCAGGATTTGGTCTTGGCTTCGACGTCGATGGTGGTCTTGTCCGCAGCCGGAGCAGACACTTGGGCGGCGGGCGCAGCCGGCTTTTCCTCAGCGGAAGTGCCGTCTTTCATGCCGTCCTTGAAGCCCTTGACGGCGCCACCGAGGTCGCTGCCCAGATTCTTGAGCTTCTTGGTGCCAAACACCATCACCACGATCAGCAGCACGATCAGCCAGTGCCAGATAGAAAACGAACCCATATATCACTCCTCAGGAATTTGACGATTCTAATCTTCACGGTGGGCGGCCGCACGGCCCGACCCAAATTAGCCCTTGAGCCAGGGGCGCGGTCCACCGATCACATGCACATGCAGGTGATGAACCTCCTGCCCGCCGTCCTCGCCGGTATTGCAGACGATGCGAAAGCCGCCTTCCGGGTAAGGGCGGCAGCCCTCCTGCAAGGCCAGCTTCGGTGCCAGCGCCATCATGCGCCCGAGCAATGCAGCATGTTCCGTGCCTACCTGAGCCATGGACGGAATATGCAGCTTGGGCACCATCAGGAAATGCACCGGTGCCCAGGGATGGATGTCATGGAAGGCGAAGATGTCCTCGTCCTCGTAAACCTTCTTCGAGGGAATCTGACCGGAGATGATCTTGCAGAAAATGCAGTTCGGATCGCTGTGGTGCACGGCTGTCATGCAGAAAACTCCATGGGAAGACCTTTGTTCATATTCACCATGCCGCTGATGATGCGGCAGAGGAACCAGACCGAGATGGCAAGCCAAGCGATCCAGCCTGGCACGAAAAAGAAGAACCACAGCGGCGCCGTCAGCACATACAGTGCGGCCGCGATCAGCACGGTGCGAATGCGCCAGCGGAAATGCGAGGCATGCCAGGTGCCTTCGGCATCCGGGCGCTTGACCAGGTCGAGCACCAGCGCCACGATCAGCAGCACCGGGCTGATCTGCGCGCCCGGCACCAGGGCACCGACGGCCACGATCAGATGCAGCACGTAACTGACCGTCCCCAGCGTGGTGAGGGACTGCAGCTTTTCGGCTTCGCTGAGATCCGGGTTCTGGCTCACTGCTCGCCGCCCTCGCGCGCCAGCGCCTTGCGCAGCGCCTTTTCCTCAATGCCACTGGTGCCCTCGCGGCGCTCCAGTTCGGCGATCACGTCCGCCGGCTTCAGGCCGTAATGCGCCAGGGCAATCATGGAATGGAACCAGAGATCGGCCACTTCATAGATGATTTTGTTGCGATCGCCGCCATGGTCGGCGTCCTTGGCCGCCATCACCACTTCGGTGGCTTCCTCGCCGATCTTTTTCAAGAAAGCATCCGGCCCCTTGTGCAGCAAACGAGCGACATAACTTTTGTCGGGATCACCACCGTTGGCAGGCAAGCGGCTCTCGACCACAGCCGCCAGGCGGGCCAGGGCATCGGCAGAATTCGTACGCGTATCGGACATGGTCGTTATTTGTAGATGGTTTCGGGGTCTTTCAAGACCGGATCAACGGCCTGCCAGGCGCCATTTTTGTAGACACTGAAAAAGCAGCTGTGGCGCCCGGTATGGCAAGCAATGCCCGGCTCATGGCCGAGTTGGGTCACCTTGAGCAGTACCACGTCGTTATCGCAGTCCAGGCGGATCTCATGCACGGTCTGTACGTGCCCGGATTCCTCGCCCTTGAACCACAACTTAGCCCTAGAGCGGCTGAAATAGACGGCGCGGCCAAGCTCGGCCGTCTTCTGTAGCGCCTCGCGGTTCATCCAGGCAAACATCAGGACATCGTTGCTGCCCTGCTCCTGCGCGATCACCGGCACCAGGCCCTGCGCATCCCATTTCACTTCGTCCAACCAGTTCATGGCGCTATTGTCGCCCGATTTGGCAGGGGAATTAAGCCGTGGGTTCGATGCGCACCGGAATGCCGGCCGCGGCCATGCGCGCCTTGGCCTGGGCAATGGTGTATTCGCCGTAGTGGAAGATGCTGGCGGCCAGCACCGCATCAGCGCCACCAATCTTGATCCCGTCGACCAAGTGGTCGAGGTTGCCGACGCCGCCGGAGGCGATCACCGGCACGCTCACCTCATCGCTGACGGCCCGTGTGAGCTCCAGGTCGAAGCCGGACTTGGTGCCGTCACGGTCCATGCTGGTCAGCAGGATCTCGCCGGCGCCATGCTCGGCCATCTGGCGCGCCCAGGCCACGGCGTCCAGCCCGGTGTTCTTACGGCCACCGTGGCTGTAGACGTCCCAGCCTTCGCCGCGCGCCAGCACGTCGTCACCAAAACGGCGTTTGGCGTCGATCGCCACCACGATGCACTGGGCACCGTATTTGGCCGAGGCGTCGCGGATCACTTGCGGGTTGGCAATCGCTGCCGAGTTGAAACTGGTCTTGTCGGCGCCGGCATTGAGCAGACGACGCACGTCCTCGACTGTGCGCACGCCGCCGCCCACCGTCAGCGGAATGAAAACCTTGGAGGCCACCGCCTCAATGATGTGCAGGATCAGGTCACGCCCGTCGCTGGTAGCTGTGATGTCGAGGAAGGTCAGTTCGTCGGCACCCTGGTCGTTGTAGCGCGCCGCGATCTCCACCGGATCGCCGGCATCGCGCAATTCGACGAAGTTGACGCCCTTGACGACGCGACCACCGGTCACGTCCAGGCAGGGAATGATTCTCTTGGCCAGCACGCGGTACGACCTCAGCCCGCGGCAGACAACTCGTCGGCCCGGATCTGGGCTGCCTGGAAGTCGAGATCGCCGGTGTAGACGGCGCGGCCGCAGATCACGCCCTCAATGCCTTCGTCTTCCACCGCGCACAGCGCTTCGATGTCGGCCATGTTGCTCAGGCCGCCGGAGGCGATGACGGGAATGGTCAGCGCCTGCGCCAGGCGGACCGTGGCCTCGATGTTGATGCCCGAGAGCATGCCGTCGCGGCCGATGTCGGTGTAGATGATGGATTCGACGCCGTAGTCCTCGAACTTCTTGCCCAGGTCCACCACTTCGTGGCGCGTCAGCTTGCTCCAGCCGTCGGTGGCGACCTTGCCGTCCTTGGCATCCAGGCCGACGATGATGTGGCCGCCGAAGGCGGTGCAGGCGTCCTGCAGAAAGCCCGGGTTCTTGACCGCGGCGGTGCCGATGATGACGTAGCGCAGGCCGGCATCCAGGTAGCGCTCGATGGTGTCGAGATCGCGGATGCCGCCGCCGAGCTGCACGTCGATTTCGCTGCCGACTTCCTTGAGGATGCTGCGGATCGCCTGCTCATTCTTGGGCTGACCGGCAAAGGCACCATTCAGATCCACCAGGTGCAGACGGCGTGCGCCCTTGTCCACCCAGCTGCGTGCCATGAGCGCCGGATTTTCACCAAAGGTGGTGGATTGATCCATGTCGCCCTGTTTCAGGCGCACGCAATGACCGTCTTTCAAATCGATGGCAGGAATTAAAAGCATGGTGCTTCGAAAAAGAATAGGGCTAGGGATTCAGCCGGGACAAAGGGAAATGGGTCAGGGCTTCCAGTGAAGGAAGTTGCGGTAAAGGGCGAGGCCGTGGGCTGCACTTTTCTCAGGGTGGAATTGGGTCGCAAAAATATTATCGCGCGCAATCGCCGCCGCAAAGCGGCTACCGTAGTCGGCCTCGCCTGCGCTGTGGCGTGCATCCGACGGTCGAGCGTAGAAACTGTGCACGAAGTAGAAGTAGCTGCCGTCCGGCACGTCGCCCCAAACCGGGTGACGGCCCTGGCCATGGTCCATCTGATAAACCTGATTCCAGCCCATCTGCGGCACCTTGTAACGACTGCCGTCAGGCTGGCGCTGGTTCGCCAAGTCGAACTTGACCACCTCGCCGTGAATCAGTCCCAGGCCGGGCGTGTCGCCTTCGGCGCTGTGGTCCAGCATCATCTGCATGCCGACACAGACGCCGAACAGCGGCTTGTTCGCGGCCGCTTCCAGCACCGCGTCGCGCAGGCCGGAGTCGCGCAGCTCGCGCATGCAGTCGGGCATGGCGCCCTGGCCGGGCAGCACCACGCGCTCAGCGGCGCGTACATCGTCGGGCCGGGAGGTGATGAGCACGTGCCAGCCGCTGTCTTGTGCCGCCGCCTGCACCGCCTGCGACACCGAGCGCAAGTTGCCCATGCCGTAGTCAACCACCGCCACGGTCTTGGCAGTCACCTGATTTGCTACTGAATTCATAGCTGATTGCGCAGAATTGACGAGGCCCAGAGGCCTTTTTTGCACATGACTAGAGGGAACCTTTGGTCGACGGGATGGTGCCTGCCGCACGCGGGTCAAGCTCCAGCGCGGCGCGCAAGGCGCGGGCGAAGGCCTTGAACACGGTCTCGGCCTGGTGGTGGGCGTTCTCGCCGCGCAGGTTGTCGATGTGCAGCGTGACGAAAGCGTGGTTGACGAAGCCCTGGAAGAACTCGTAGGCCAGCTGGCTGTCGAAGGTGCCGATCATGCCGCTCTTGAACGGCACGTGCATGACCAACCCCGGACGGCCGGAGAAGTCGACCACCACACGCGACAGCGCCTCGTCCAGCGGCACATAGGCGTGGCCGTAACGGCGGATGCCTTTCTTGTCACCCACCGCTTTGGCCACGGCCTGGCCCAGGGTGATGCCGACGTCTTCCACCGTGTGGTGGCCGTCAATGTGCAGGTCACCCTTGGCCTGGATGTCGAGATCGATCAGGCCGTGGCGCGCGATCTGGTCCAGCATGTGGTCAAAGAAGCCGATGCCGGTGGCCAGGCGCGCCTGGCCAGTGCCGTCGAGGTTGACGCGGACGGTGATCTGGGTCTCCGCGGTGTTGCGGGAAACTTCGGCAATACGTGGTGTGCTCATAGTGATTCTTTCAGCGCCGCCAGCATCTGCCGGTTCTCGTCCGGCGATCCGACCGTCAGACGCAGGCAATTGGCCAGCAGAGGGTGCAGCTTGGACACATTCTTCACCAGCACCTTGCGCGCCCTCATGCCCTCGAAAGCCTTGGCCGCATCCGGCACGCGCACCAGGATCATGTTGGCATCGCTATTCCAGGCCCGCACCTGCGGCCACGCCGACAACGCTTCCAAAATAATAGCACGCTGCGCTTTGATCTCTAGGGCCTGTGCCGCAAATACATCAGCATGTTCGAGCGCAAACAAGGCGCACTCGTAGTTCAGCACGCTGATGTTGTAGGGCGGGCGCACCTTGTCGATCTCGGCCACCAGGGTCGTCGGGCCAATCATGTAGCCCAGCCGTACGCCGGCCAGGCCGAACTTGGAGAGCGTGCGCATCAACAGCACATGGCCGTGCGCCGCCGGGTTGGCGCGGATGCGCTCCAGCCAGCTGCGCGAGGAGAAGGGCTGATAAGCCTCGTCCATCACCACCAGGCCGCCCTGCTCGCCCACGGCGGCGATGATCTTCGCGATCACCGCCTCGTCCCACAGGTTGGCGGTCGGGTTGTTCGGGTAGGCGATGTAGGTGATGGTCGGCTTGTGCTGGCGGATGGCGGCCAGCATGGCAGCCTCGTCGAGCTCGAAGTCGGCCGTCAGCGGCACGCCGTGGAAGGCCAGGCCTTGCAGCTGGGCGCTCATGGCGTACATCACGAAACCGGGCAGCGGCGCCAGGATGGAAGCGCCCGGTACGTCGCAGGCCAGAGCCAGCAGCGAGATCAGCTCATCCGAGCCGTTGCCCAGCATCAGGTCGTAGCCGGCCGGCATGTCGGCGTAGCGCGCCAGGGCGGCACGCAAGTCGTTGACGCGGCCGTCTGGGTAGCGGTTGAGCGCCAGCCGACCCAGACGCTGACCCAGCTCGGCCTGCAGCGCGGGCGGCAGGCCATACGGGTTCTCCATGGCGTCGAGCTTGACCATGCCCACCGAGTCCTGGATGGCATAGGCGTGCATGGACTGGATGTCCTGGCGGATCAGGCCTTTGAGTTTGGGATCGAGTGCTGTCATTTCTTGGCGTCTTTCAAACGCATCTCGGCCGCGCGCGCGTGCGCCTGCAGCCCCTCACCATGCGCCAGCACGGAAGCGATCTGCCCCAGGGTCTGGGCCCCGGCTTCGCTGACCTCGATCAGGCTACTGCGCTTCTGGAAGTCATACACCCCCAGCGGCGAGGAAAAACGGGCCGTGCCGCTGGTGGGCAGCACGTGGTTCGGGCCGGCGCAGTAGTCGCCGAGCGACTCGCTGGTGTAGGCACCGAGGAAGATGGCGCCAGCGTGTTTCAGCAGCGGCTCCCACTTGTGCGGCTCGCGGCTCGACACTTCCAGGTGCTCCGGTGCAATGCGGTTGGAGATGGCGCAGGCCTCTTCCATGCTGCGGGTGTGGATCAGTGCGCCACGGCCCGTGAGCGACTTGGCGATGATCTCAGCGCGCGGCATGGTCGGCAGCAGGCGGTCGATCTCGCGCTGCACGGCCTCAATGTAAGCGGCATCCGGACACAGCAGGATGCTTTGCGCCAGCTCGTCGTGCTCGGCTTGGCTGAACAGATCCATCGCCACCCAGTCGGCCGGCGTCGTGCCGTCGGCCAGCACCAGGATCTCACTCGGGCCGGCAATCATGTCGATGCCGACAGTGCCGAAGACATGCTTCTTGGCGCTGGCGACATAGGCGTTGCCGGGGCCGGTGATCTTGTCCACCTTGGGCACGGTTTGCGTGCCATACGCCAGGGCCGCTACGGCTTGGGCTCCGCCGATGGTGAAGGCGCGCGTGACGCCAGCCACATAGGCGGCGGCCAACACCAACGGGTTTTTCTCGCCTTTGGGCGTGGGCACCACCATGATGATCTCACCGACGCCGGCCACATGGGCGGGGATGGCGTTCATCAGCACCGACGACGGGTAGGCCGCCTTGCCGCCCGGCACGTAGATGCCGACACGGTCCAACGGCGTGACCTTCTGGCCCAACAAGGTGCCATCGGCATCGCGGTAACTCCAGCTCTCGCCGCTGGCGCGTTTTTGCGCCTCGTGGTAGCTGCGCACGCGTTGTGCTGCGGCCTGCAAGGCCTCGCGCTGCACCGTCGGCAGGGCCTCGAAAGCGGCCTTGAGTTCGGCCTGGGTCAATTCCAGGTCTTTGAGCGAGGCCGCCTGCACGCCGTCGAAGCGGGCGGTGTACTCCAGTACCGCCGCATCGCCGCGCTGGCGCACATCGGCCAGGATCTCGGCGACGCGCTGCTCGATCGCCGCATCGGTCTCGCCCGACCAGTGCAGACGCGCCTGGAACTTGGCCTCAAAATCGGCTTCGGACGTGGACAGACGGGCGGGAGCAGCTATCAAATTCATAGTGATTACTTCTGACCGACGACGCCGGCAAAGGCGTCGATGATGCGGCGGATCGGTTCGCGCTTGAGCTTGAGCGCAGCCTGGTTCACCACCAGGCGCGAGCTGATGTCCATGATGTGCTCGACCTCGACCAGGTGGTTGGCCTTAAGCGTGTTGCCGGTCGACACCAGGTCGACGATGGCATCGGCCAGGCCGGTGAGCGGCGCCAGCTCCATGCTGCCATAGAGCTTGATCAAATCGACGTGCACACCCTTGGCGGCGAAGAACTCGCGCGCAATCGCCACATACTTGGTGGCCACGGTCAGGCGCGAGCCCTGGCGCACGGCGGCGGCATAGTCGAAGCCCTCGCGCACCGCCACGCTGATGCGGCATTTGGCAATTTGCAGGTCCAGCGGCTGGTACAGGCCCGTGCTGCTTGCAGCCCCGCCCCATTCCATGCCGTGCTCCAGCAGCGTGTCCAGGCCGGTGATGCCGAGGTCGGCCCCACCGTACTGCACGTAGGTCGGCACATCGGTGGCGCGCACCAGGACCACCCGCACATCCGGTTGATTCGTGGCCAGAATGAGTTTACGGGTCTTGTCCGGATCGTCCAGCACCTCGATGCCGGCCGCCTTGAGCAGCGGCAGGGTCTCGTCGAAGATACGGCCTTTGGAGAGTGCGAGCGTGATCATGGGGTCATTTTCTCATGCGTGAGTGCACCGGGCCCTCCCAAGTCGCGAAGGCCGCTTGGAAAATCATTATTTGATGCGCTCGATATCGGCACCGAGGCCGGCCAGCTTGGCCTCCATGCGGTCATAACCACGGTCGAGGTGGTAGATGCGATCGACCACGGTTTCGCCCTCGGCCACCAGGCCGGCAATCACCAGGCTGGCCGAAGCCCGCAGGTCGGTGGCCATGACGGTGGCGCCCGACAGGCGCTCGACACCCTCGATCACCGCCACCTTGCCGTCGATCTGGATCTTGGCACCCAGACGCACCAGCTCATTGACGTGCATGAAGCGGTTCTCGAAGATGGTTTCGGTCACCTTGGCCGCGCCCTGCGCAATGCAGTTGAGCGTCATGAACTGGGCCTGCATGTCGGTGGGAAAGCCCGGGTACTCGGTGGTGCGGAAACTCTGCGCCTGCATCCGCCCGTGCGCCTGCACGCGGATGCCATCGGCCAAGGCGGTCACGGTGGCGCCGGCCGCCTGCAGCTTCTCGATCACGGCATCCAGGTGGTCGGCGCGGCCATGCTTCAGCACCACGTCGCCACCAGCAGCAGCCACGGCACATAGGAAGGTGCCGGCTTCGATGCGGTCCGCCACCACTTGGTGGTCGCAGCCATGCAGCGCATCCACACCCTGGATGCGGATGCGGCTGGTGCCGTGGCCTTCGATCTTGGCGCCCATCTTGATCAGCATCTCGGCCAGATCGGGAATTTCGGGCTCCTGCGCCGCGTTCTCCAGAATCGTTTCGCCTTCGGCGAGCGCGGCTGCCATCAGGAAATTTTCGGTGCCGGTGACGGTCACCATGTCGGTGGTGATGCGCGCGCCTTTCAGCCGCGTGCGTCCCTTGGCCAAGGAGGCAATCATGTAGCCATGCTCCACCGCAATCTCGGCGCCCATGGCCTCCAGCCCCTTGATGTGCTGGTCCACCGGACGCGAGCCGATGGCGCAGCCGCCCGGCAGCGAGACCCGGGCCCGGCCGAAGCGCGCCAGCAGCGGCCCCAGCGCCAGCACCGAGGCGCGCATGGTTTTCACCAGTTCATACGGTGCTTCCGGTGCATGGAGCGGACCGGCATCAAGACGCACCTTGCCGTCATCGCTCACCTCGGCACTGACACCCATGTTGCGAATGAGCTTGAGCATGGTGGCCACGTCCTGCAGACGCGGCACGTTGCGCAGCGTCACGGGCTGGGCCGTCAGCAGGGCGGCACACAGTTCGGGCAGGGCTGCGTTCTTGGCGCCGGAAATCAGCACCTCGCCGTGCAGCTCGCGCCCGCCACGAATCAACAATTTATCCATGGTTCAGCTCAATCAATGTGCCAGCGCAGCCCATTCGGCCGGCGTGTAGGTTTTCATGGACAAGGCGTGCACCTCGTCGGTGTGCATCTTCTGCCCCAGCGTGGCATAGACGCGCTGGTGGCGCTGGATCGGGCGCTTGCCCTCAAACTCGCTGGACACGATGGTGGCGTACCAGTGGCGGCCATCGCCCGTGAGTTCGATGTGCTCGCACGACAGGCCGGCGGCGATGAAGGATTGGAGTTCGTCTGCAGTCATGCTCATTCGCTTGGTTGCTTCAGCCACGGATCTTGTAGCCGGTGCGCAGCAGGTGCACCGCCAGGCCACCCACTACCAACAGCGCCACACCCACAATGCTCAAGCTCAGCCAGGGTGAGACATCGCTCTGGCCGAAAAAGCCATAGCGAAAGCCGTCGATCATGTAGAAAAACGGGTTGAGGTGGCTCACGCCCTGCCAGAAGCTGGGCAGCGAGTGGATGGAATAGAACACGCCGCTGAGGAAGGTCATGGGCATGATGATGAAGTTCTGGAAGGCAGCCAGTTGGTCGAACTTTTCGGCCCACAGGCCGGCAATCAGGCCGAGCGCGCCGAGCAGGGCCGCCCCCATGACGGCAAACGCGATGACCCAAAGTGGCGCCACCACGCTCAGGTCGGTGAACCAAAACGTCACCAGGAACACACCCGCCCCCACCACCAGACCGCGCACCACCGAGGAGCCGACGTAGGCAAAAAACCAGCTCCAGTGCGACAAAGGGGTGAGCAGGAGAAAGACCAGATTGCCCATGATCTTGCTCTGGATCAACGAGGAAGAACTGTTGGCAAAGGCGTTTTGCAGCAGGCTCATCATCACCAGACCGGGAATCAGGAAGGCGGTGTAGCTGATCTGGTCATAGACCTTGACATGGTTTTCCAGCACATGGCCGAAAATCAGCAGGTAGAGCACGGCCGTCAGCACCGGCGCAGCCACGGTCTGGAAGCTGACCTTCCAGAAGCGCAGCACCTCCTTGTAGAACAGGGTTTGCCAGCCGGAGGCGAAGCCCCCCCTGAGGCTGCCTGCGGCCGCCTTTCCCCCCTGGGGGGACGACACCAGCGGCCCGGCCAAGCCGGTTCCACGGTGTCCCTCGGTTTGCTTGGCTTCGCTCATGCTTGCTCCGTGGTTTTGGCCGCACTGGTTGAGGCGCCCATCACCGCAAGGAAGACGTCTTCCAGATCGGCCTTGCTGATCTCGACGTCATCAACGATGACACCGGCTTCGCGCACGGCGGCCAGATAGCCCTCGATCTCACGCGCATCGTGCGCCGGGAACTGGACGATGCGCCCCGTGACACGCGCCTGCACAGCCAGATCGGGCGGCAGTTCGCCGTCGATCTTCAGCCGCAGCACATGGCTGGATGCGGCCTTCAGCAGTTCGCTGGTGCGCTCCAGCGCCACCACCTTGCCGGTTTTGAGCATGGCAATGCGGCCACACAAGGCTTCGGCTTCTTCCAGGTAATGGGTGGTCAGCAAGACGGTGTGGCCTTCGCGGTTGAGGCGCGCGATGAACTGCCACAGTGTCTGGCGCAACTCGACATCGACGCCTGCCGTCGGCTCGTCCAGCACGATGACTGGCGGCTTGTGCACCAAAGCCTGCGCCACCAACACACGCCGCTTCATGCCGCCGGACAGCTGGCGCATATTGGCGTTGGCCTTGTCGGCCAAACCCAGGCTTTCAAGCAGTTCATCAATCCAGGCGTCGTTGTTCTTGACGCCGAAGTAGCCGGACTGGATGCGCAGCGCCTCGCGGACGTTGAAAAACGGATCAAACACCAGTTCCTGCGGCACCACGCCGAGCAGGCGTCGGGCCTGGGTGTAATCGGCCTGCACGTCATGGCCCAGCACAGAGACGTGGCCCTGGCTGGCGCGCGTCAGACCCGCAAGGATGCTGATCAGCGTCGTCTTGCCGGCGCCATTGGGGCCGAGCAGACCAAAAAACTCGCCCTCTTCGATATTGAAGCTGACGTCATCAAGCGCTAGGAAGGTGGCGCCCTTGGGTCCCCGTGATGCCGTATAGGCCTTGGAGACGGACTGGAAGGAAATGGCTGGCATGGGTGTCCGCTATTTTAAGCGGACGGCCCGAAGGCCTGCTCACACAGGGTCAAGCCGCTGGTAGCAGCTCGTCAATTCCGTACAGGGCGGCCAGATCGGCCAGCCGCGCTGACAGGCCGCGGATCGAAAAATGCTTGCCGACCGTCAGGCATTCACGGCGGAATTCCAGCAGCACCGCCAAGGCGGCGGAGTCGAAATGCTGCAGGGCACCGGCATCCACCACCACGGACGCCCCACTGTGGGTGCGCAAACCCTGCACCAGCATCTGCAGGCAAGCCTGGGCCTGGGCGTGGGTCAGTTCCGAAGGCAGCACCAGCACGTTCAGACCTTCTTGGCGTTGGCCTTGTTGCGCTCAGTCAGTGTGGCAATCAGGCCATCCAGCCCTTTGGCACTGATCTCCTGGGCGAACTGGCTGCGGTAGGTCTCCACCAGCCAGACGCCGAGCACATTGAGGTTGTAGATCTTCCAACCCAGACCATCCCCGGGTGTCTTCTCCAGACGATAGTCGAGCTGAATCGGATCACCGCGGCCATGCACTTCCGTACGCACCACCACCTCCTTGTCCTCCGGCGTGGCGCGCATGGGCTTGAGTGCAATGGTCTGGTCCGTCACCTGCGACAGTGCCCCGGCATAGGTACGAACCAGCAAGGTCTTGAACTCTTCTTGCAAACGTTTTTTCTGCTCCGGCGTGGCCTGGCGCCAACCGGGGCCAATGGCTGATGCCGTCATCCGCTGGAAATTCACGTTGGGCATGATCTTGGCATCCACCAGCGTGATGATGCGGTTCATGTCACCGGCCTGAATGGCCTTGTCGGCGCGGATGCTATCGAGCACCTCGGTCGACAAGCGCTTGATCATGAGATCGGGGGCTTCGTCGGCGGCATGCGCCTGCATGTGCCCCACGAGCCCAAAGCTGCAGGCCAATACTGCCAGACAACGATTCAAAGAACGACGCTTCATGATTGCTTTTCCATTCATTCGTGATGATCCTGATGCCTTCAACGCGCCAGTCGCACTGATGGCCGACCCGAAGCCCAGTCCGGACTCCGGTTATTGCTCGGGCTCAGCTTCCGGCTCTTCTTCCGGGGGATTGCCATCAAACACCGCATTACGTCGCCGCTGCAGATGGGAATCCCGGAAAAAAGTGTACTTATCGAGCGCCACTTCCTCCAGCAAGTCTCCGGCCTTGAGCAGCTGGGCCCGGTTGTCCACCAAGCGCAGAGTCCAGAGCGTGTTGCGCACCGGGATGTCGTCAATCTTGGTGACTGGATCGCCCACGGTCTTGTCCACCGGCAAGGCCACGGTATCACGCAAGGTCGAGGGCCCGAAGAAAGGCAACACCACATAAGGGCCTGCACCGACACCCCAGCGCCCCAGCGTCTGACCGAAGTCTTCCGGGTGGCGCTCAATCTGCATCTCGCTGGCCACATCCACCAGCCCTCCAAGGCCAATGAAAGTGTTGACACCAACGCGCACGAAACTGTTGGCCGCGCCCTCACCCTTGAGCTGCAGCACGTTGTTGACAAAGGACCAGATGTCCTCGATGTTGTTGAAGAAGTTGCCCACCCCACGGCGCAGCAGATCCGGCGTCACCTCCTTGTAGGCGGTCGCCACCGGCTTGAGCACGGCGTGGTCAAGCGCATCGTTGAACTCGAACATGCTGCGATTGAATGGCTCAAGCGGATCCTTCGGGTTGGCATTCGGCCCTGTGGCACAACCGGCCAGCACCGTGCACAGCACAAGTGCTGCCAGCAGCGGCAGACGACTCAAGCCCCCGGCAACCTGCCGGCCTGCATTGCTGTAAAGCATCATTTCTTGCCCGTGCTCGATGTATTGCCTTCAGCGGTCTTGCTGTAAAGGAACTGGCCAATCAGATTTTCCAGCACCACCGCGGACTGTGTGGCGGTCACCACATCGCCAGCAGCCAATTCCTTGTCTTCCGCTCCGGCCTCGATGCCGACGTACTGATCACCCAGCAGACCACTGGTGAGGATCTTCATCGAACTGTCCTTGGGGAAACTGTAACGGCTCTCCAGCGCCAGCGTCACCTTGGCCTGGAAGGTCTTGTCATCAAACGTGATGGACTCGACGCGACCGACCACCACACCACCGCTGCGTACCGGCGACTTGGGTTTCAAGCCACCGATATTGTCAAAGCGCGCCTCGACGCGGTAGGTCGACTGAAAACTCAGATTCAGCAGATTGGCGGCCTGCAAGGCCAGAAACAAAATGGCCACGGCCCCGATCAGGACAAACAGGCCGACCCACACATCATTTTTTGAGCGTTGCACCACACTCTCCTCAAATCGAAAACATCATGGCGGTCAGGATGAAATCCAGACCCAGAACTGCCAGCGAAGCCATCACCACCGTCCGCGTGGTCGCTCTTGAAACCCCTTCAGGTGTTGCCTGTGACCGGTACCCCTGCAGCAACGCCACAAAGCTCACCGTGAAACCAAACACGATGCTCTTGACGACGCCGTTACCCACATCCGCCCAGACATCGACCCCCCCTTGCATCCGACTCCAGAAGGCACCGGGGTCGACGCCAATCATGAGCACACCGACCAGCCAGCCGCCCATGACACCAACCGCATTAAACACCGCCACCAGCAAGGGCAGAGTGATCACACCGCCCCAGAAACGGGGTGCCAGGATGCGACGAATCGGATCCACCGCCATCATCTCCATCGCACTGAGCTGCTCACCAGCTTTCATCAGACCAATCTCGGCGGTGAGCGACGTGCCGGCTCGCCCGGCAAAAAGGAGCGCAGCCACCACGGGCCCGAGTTCGCGCACCAGACTCAGCGTCACCATCTGGCCCAGTGCCTCTGTCGAACCGTAGTCCACCAGAATGTAGTAACCCTGCAAGCCCAGCACAAAACCGACGAAGAGACCGGAGACCACAATGATGGCCAACGAGTGGTTGCCCAACAAGTGGATCTGGTCGCGGATCAGGCTGAAGCGCTTGAAGCTTGGGCCGGCCAGCTGCACCAACCGCATGAAGAGGCGCGCACCATAACCCATGTCCGCCAGCTTTTGGCGTACCGCGTAGCCCACATCAGAAGGACGCCACCAGCTCATACCTGCTCCACGCCGAAATCCTGCTCCACGCTGGGGCCGGGGTAATGAAAGTGCACTGGTCCTTCGGCCTGGGCCTGGACGAACTGCTGCACCAGGGGATCGGTCGAGCGCTTGACCTCCTCCGGCGTTCCTTGCGCGGCGATACGGCCATTGGCCAGAATCACAACCTGATCGGCAATCCGGAAGGTTTCTTCCAGATCATGGGACACCACGATGCTGGTCAAGCCCATGGCATCGTTGAGGCGACGGATCAGTTGGGCCGCTGTCCCAAGAGAGATCGGATCGAGACCGGCAAAGGGCTCGTCGTACATGACCAATTCGGGATCGAGCACGATCGCGCGGGCCAGCGCCACACGTCGCGCCATGCCCCCAGATACCTCGCTCGGCATCAAGCCACGGGCACCACGCAGACCCACGGCATTCAGCTTCATCAAAACGACATCGCGAATCAGCGACTCCGACAGATCCGTGTGCTCGCGCAGGGGGAAGGCCACATTCTCGAAGACGTCCAGATCCGCAAACAAGGCACCGAACTGGAACAGCATGCCCATGCGACGTCGTGCCGCATAAAGCTGCGTCTGATCCATACAGGTAACGTCCTGGCCATCAAACAACAACTCGCCGCGCTGAGCACGGCTCTGTCCGCCAATCAAGCGCAAAACGGTTGTCTTGCCGCCGCCAGAGGCCCCCATCAGAGCAGTCACCTTGCCACGGGGAATGCTGAGAGAAATGTCATCCAGAATGACACGCTCCCCATACCCGAAGGTCAGGTTCCGCAGTTCGACAAGAGAGTTTGCTGGGGATGAGGGCATAAAAAACAAAAGCCGGGACGATCCGGCTTTTGAATCATAAAGGATGAAACCTCTTAGCGTGGCAGATCGCTCGTGCCCATGAGGAACTCATCCACCGCCCGCGCGGCTTGCCGACCTTCACGGATGGCCCAGACCACCAGGCTTTGGCCACGTCGGATATCACCGGCAGCAAACACCTTGGACACACTGGTGGAGTAGCCACCAGAGAAGTCAGTGCTCGCTTTTGCATTGCCGCGTGCATCCTTCTCGACGCCGAAGGCATCCAGCACGGTCGCCACCGGACTGACGAAGCCCATGGCCAGCAGCACGAGGTCGGCCTTGTATTCCTTTTCGGTACCGGGAATCTCGACGAACTTGCCGTCCTTGAACTCGACGTGCACAGTCTTCAAGCCCGTGACCTTACCGTTCTTGCCGATGAATTCCTTGGTCGAAACGGCGAACTCGCGCTGGCAGCCTTCTTCGTGGCTGGAGCTGGTACGCAGCTTCAGCGGCCAGTAGGGCCAGACCAGAGGCTTGTTCTCCTGCTCGGGCGGCATGGGCATGACTTCGAACTGGGTCACGCTGGCGGCGCCGTGGCGGTTACTGGTGCCCACGCAGTCAGAACCCGTGTCGCCACCGCCGATCACGATGACGTGCTTGCCGTCGGCACGGATCTGCTCCTTGACCTTGCCACCGGCATTGATGCGGTTCTGCATCGGCAGGAACTCCATGGCAAAGTGGATGCCGTCGAGGTCGCGGCCCGGCGCTGGCAGGTCACGCGACTGCTCGGCACCACCAGTCAACAGCACGGCGTCGAATTCCTTCTTCAGCTGTTCGGCACTGACGGTGTCCTTGGCCCAGTTGGTGACCTTGGAACCTTTGGGCAGTTCACCAACCAGGGTATTGGTCTTGAACACCACGCCTTCGGCTTCCATCTGCTTGACGCGACGGTCAATGTGCGACTTATCAAACTTGAAGTCCGGGATGCCGAAGCGCAACAGGCCACCCACGGTGTCGTTCTTCTCGAACACCGTCACGGCGTGGCCGGCACGCGCCAGCTGCTGGGCTGCGGCCATGCCCGCCGGGCCAGAACCAACGACAGCGACCTTCTTGCCAGTCTTGACAGCAGCCGGTTGCGGCTTGACCCAGCCCTGCTCCCAGGCCTTGTCGATGATGGCGTGCTCGATCGACTTGATGCCCACCGCATCGTCATTGATGTTCAGCGTGCAAGCCGCCTCGCAAGGTGCCGGGCAGACCCGCCCCGTGAAGTCAGGGAAGTTGTTGGTCGAGTGCAGCACCTCGATCGCGTTCTTCCAGTCGCCCTGATAGACCAGGTCGTTGAAATCCGGAATGATGTTGTTGACAGGACAGCCGTTGTTGCAGAACGGCGTGCCACAGTCCATGCAACGGGCACCCTGGATCTTGGCCTGCTCGTCGGTCAGACCAATCACGAATTCCTTGTAGTTCTTGACGCGCTCGGCAACGGGCTGGTAGCCCTCCTCGAGACGCTCATACTCCATGAAGCCGGTGACTTTTCCCATGATTCTTTCCTAGTTCGTTGAGGACAGACCAAGGTTTGCTGCGCAAATCCTGGTCTGTCCCGCAAAATCAGTCGATTTACTTGGCGGCAGCGATTTCTTTTTTGCCGGCAGCCTTGGCAGGCGCAACAGCGGCCTTCTTGGCGTTGATTTCGCCCAGAGCACGCTTGTATTCGTTCGGGAACACCTTGACGAACTTGGCGCGAGCCTCGGCCCAGTTGTCCAGCAGTTCACGCGCGCGCTTGCTACCGGTCCAGCGGTGGTGGTCTTCCAGCAACTTCTTGAGCTGCGCCTCGTCGGTCTGGTCGCGATGCCAGATGGCACGGCTGATCGTGGCCTCCTGCTCAGCGGCCGGCAGCACCTTCTCCATCGACACCATGGCGGTATTGCAACGGGTCGCGAACTGGCCATCCTCGTCATAGACATAGGCCAATCCACCACTCATGCCGGCCGCAAAGTTGCGACCGGTCTTGCCCAACACCGCCACCGTACCACCGGTCATGTACTCGCAACCGTGGTCACCGGTACCTTCCACCACGGCGGTGGCACCGGACAAACGCACAGCAAAGCGCTCGCCGGCCACGCCGCTGAAGAAGGCCTCGCCGCTGGTAGCGCCATACATCACGGTGTTGCCCACGATGATGTTGCGGGTGGCTTCACCGCGGAAGTCCAGGCTCGGGCGCACCACGATGCGACCACCCGACAGGCCCTTGCCGGTGTAGTCGTTGGCTTCACCGATCAGATACAGCGTGATGCCGCGTGCCACAAACGCACCAAACGACTGACCGCCCGTGCCTTCGAGCTGGATGCGGATGGTGTCATCCGGCAGCCCTTCCGGGTGCACCTTGGTCAGCGCACCGGACAGCATGGCGCCGACCGAACGGTTGACGTTGCGCGCCACTTCCATGAACTGGACCTTTTCGCCCTTGTCGATGGCGGCGCGCGACTTGGCGATCAGCACGTTGTCGAGCGACTTCTCCAGGCCGTGATCCTGTTCGGCCACATGCCTGCGCGGCACTTCGGCCGGCGCCTGCGGTTGTGCAAACAAACGCGAGAAGTCGAGGCCGCGTGCCTTCCAATGCTCAACACCCTTCTTCACATCCAGAAGATCGGCACGACCGATCAGGTCGTCGAACTTGCGGATGCCCAATTGCGCCATGATCTGACGCACTTCCTCGGCGATGAAGAAGAAGAAGTTCACCACATGCTCGGGCTTGCCCGAGAACTTCTTGCGCAGCACCGGGTCTTGTGTGGCCACGCCCACCGGGCAGGTGTTGAGGTGGCACTTGCGCATCATGATGCAGCCCTCGACCACCAGCGGGGCCGTGGCAAAGCCGAACTCATCAGCACCCAGCAGCGCGCCGATGGCGACGTCGCGGCCGGTCTTCATCTGGCCGTCGGCCTGCACACGGATGCGGCCGCGCAAGCGGTTCAGCACCAGGGTCTGCTGGGTTTCGGCCAGACCGATTTCCCACGGGCTGCCGGCGTGCTTGATGGACGACCAGGGCGAAGCGCCGGTGCCGCCGTCATGGCCAGCGATCACGACGTGATCGCTCTTGCACTTGGCAACGCCCGCGGCAATGGTGCCGACACCGATCTCGCTCACCAGTTTGACGCTGACGCTGGCGTGCGGCGCCACATTCTTCAGATCGTGGATCAGCTGTGCCAAGTCTTCGATCGAGTAGATGTCATGGTGCGGCGGCGGGGAGATCAGGCCCACACCCGGCACCGAGTAACGCAATTTGCCGATGTAGTCGGACACCTTGCCGCCGGGCAGCTGACCACCCTCGCCCGGCTTGGCACCCTGCGCCATCTTGATCTGGATCTGGTCCGAGCTGGACAGGTATTCGGCCGTGACACCGAAACGGCCGGAAGCCACCTGCTTGATCTTCGAACGCAGCGAGTCGCCGTCCTGCAGCGGCAGGTCGACTTCCACCTGGGCGTCACCGATCACACTCTTGAGGGTCTCACCCTTCTTGATCGGGATGCCCTTGAGTTCGTTGCGGTAACGCGCCGGGTCCTCACCGCCCTCACCGGTGTTGCTCTTGCCACCGATGCGGTTCATGGCCACAGCCAGTGTGGCATGTGCCTCGGTAGAAATCGAACCGAGTGACATGGCACCAGTAGCAAAACGCTTGACGATCTCGCTGGCCGGCTCCACCTCGTCGACCGGAATCGCCTTGGTCGGATCGATCTTGAACTCGAACAGGCCACGCAGCGTCATGTGGCGCTTGTTCTGATCGTTGATGATCTGCGCGTATTCCTTGTAGGTGTTGAAGTTGTTGGCACGCGTGCTGTGCTGCAGCTTGGCAATCGCATCGGGCGTCCACATGTGCTCTTCGCCACGGGTACGCCAGGCGTATTCACCGCCAGCATCCAGCATGGTCGCCAGCAGCGGGTCGTGACCGAAGGCGGCGCGGTGCATGCGAATGGCTTCCTCGGCGATCTCGAACACACCGATACCTTCGACCCTGCTGGGGGTGCCGGTAAAGTACTTGTCGATGGTTTCGGTGTTCAGGCCGATGGCCTCGAACAGCTGGGCACCGCAGTAGCTCATGTAGGTGGACACACCCATCTTCGACATGATCTTGGACAGACCCTTGCCGATGGCCTTGACGTAGTTGTAGATCGCCTTGTCGGCGCTCAGATCGCCCGGCAGATCCTTGTGAATAGCCACCAGGGTTTCCATCGCCAGGTAAGGATGCACAGCTTCGGCGCCATAACCGGCCAACACACCGAAGTGATGCACTTCGCGTGCCGTGCCGGTTTCGACCACCAGGCCGGCCGAGGTACGCAGGCCCTCGCGCACCAAGTGCTGGTGAATGGCGGACAACGCCAGCAACGCCGGAATGGCGACCTGCTTTGGACTGACGCCGCGGTCGCTGATGATCAGGATGTTCTTGCCGCCCTTGATGGCATCGACCGCCTCGGCACACAGCGAGGCCAGCTTGGCTTCCACGCCCTCGCGACCCCAGGCCAACGGGTAGGTGATGTCCAGCGTGTAGCTACGGAACTTGCCCTTGGTGGTGGTCTCGATATTACGCAGCTTCACCATGTCCGAGAAGTCCAGGATCGGCTGACTCACCTCAAGGCGCATCGGCGGGTTGATCTGGTTGATATCGAGCAGATTCGGCTTGGGGCCGATGAAGGACACCAGCGACATCACGATCGCCTCGCGAATCGGGTCGATCGGCGGGTTGGTCACCTGCGCGAACAGCTGCTTGAAGTAGTTGTACAGCGGCTTGTTCTTGTCGGACAACACGGCCAGCGGGCTGTCGTTGCCCATCGAGCCGATGGCTTCCTCGCCAGCCGCAGCCATGGGAGCAATCAGGAACTTGAGGTCTTCCTGGGTGAAACCGAAGGCCTGCTGACGGTCCAGCAGGCTGACGCCGCCTTCAGCCACGTGGTCGGCAGCGCCGGTCTCGACGTCGTCGAGCTTGATGCGCAGGTTCTCAATCCACTGCTTGTAAGGCTTGCTGTTGGCGAGGTTGGCCTTGAGCTCCTCGTCGTCGATCATGCGGCCCTGCTCCAGGTCGATCAGGAACATCTTGCCGGGCTGCAGGCGCCACTTACGCACAATCTTGTTTTCCGGCACCGGCAGCACGCCGGACTCGGAGCCCATGATGACGAGGTCATCATCGGTGACGCAGTAGCGAGCGGGACGCAGGCCATTGCGGTCCAGCGTGGCACCGATCTGGCGGCCGTCGGTGAACACGATGGAAGCCGGGCCGTCCCACGGCTCCAGCATGGCGGCGTGGTATTCGTAGAAAGCCTTGCGGCGCTCGTCCATGGTGGTGTGCTGCTCCCATGGCTCGGGGATCATCATCATCACAGCCTGGCTGATTGGGTAGCCAGCCATGGTCAGCAGTTCCAGGCAGTTGTCGAACGTAGCGGTGTCGGACTGACCAGCGAAGCTGATCGGGTAGAGCTTCTGCAGGTCTTCGCCCAGCACCGGTGAGGACATCACGCCTTCGCGCGCCTTCATCCAGTTGTAGTTGCCCTTGACGGTATTGATCTCGCCGTTGTGTGCCACATAACGGTAGGGGTGAGCCAGCGGCCACTCCGGGAAGGTGTTGGTCGAGAAGCGCTGGTGCACCAAGCCCAGGGCCGAGACGCAACGCTTGTCCTGTAAATCCAAGTAGTAGGTACCCACTTGATCCGCCAGCAGCAGGCCTTTGTAGACCACCGTGCGGCTGGACATGCTCGGCACATAGTATTCCTTGCTATGCTTGAGCTGCAGGGCCTGGATGGCGGCGCTGGCCGTCTTGCGGATCACGTACAGCTTACGCTCCAGCGCGTCCTGCACGATGACATCACTGCCGCGACCGATGAAGATCTGGCGCAGGATGGGCTCCTTCTCGCGCACGGTGGGCGACATCGGCATCTCGCGGTTGACCGGTACATCGCGCCAGCCCAGCAGCACCTGGCCCTCGGCCTTGATCGCTCGCTCCATCTCCTGCTCGCAGGCCAAGCGCGAGGCGTGCTCTTTCGGCAGGAAGATCATGCCCACGCCGTACTCGCCGGGAGGCGGCAGTTCCACGCCCTGCTTGGCCATCTCTTCGCGGTACAAGGCATCCGGCAACTGGATCAGGATACCGGCGCCGTCGCCCATCAGCTTGTCAGCGCCCACGGCACCGCGGTGATCCAGGTTCTCCAGGATCTTGAGCGCGCCTTGCACAATGTCATGGGACTTGATGCCCTTGATATGCGCCACAAAACCGACACCGCAAGCGTCATGCTCGCTGGCACCAGAATACAAACCGTTTTGTTGGAGATGCTGGATCTCGGCAGCCGTTGTCATGGCGCACTCCTAAATATTTCACAGGGGTTGCAAGCATAGTGCAGCGCAACAAGAATGCCAAGCGAAATAATTAGGGTCAGATTCTAATTATTTGTTGATTTTTTTATTCAACAAATAATTGGGGACATATTAAATCAACAACAATAGAGACACCTTCGCTACCGGAAATGACTTAAGACGCACGCTTGGAGGACGACAGCGGACGCCCTGCGGATGTCTTGCTGAGTCGGCGACTGGTCCGCTTCTGCAATTCGCCCATAAAGCCCGCCTCCCCCAAAGCCCAACCGTGCAAGGTCGATTGCGTCAGATCCACCTGCTGAGTAACGCTCACTCCCGCCTGCACCAGCCCAGCATAAGCCGCCTCGCGAGCGAAGGGGGTGTTACCGAGTTCCCAGTACAGGGGATGGGGGGTGACCAACTTGTCCATGCGCAGTCCAATGTAATGAGCATGACTCGACCAAGGGTAGTCACGTGCCTGCCCCACCAAACCGGCCCGCACAGGGTTGAGGTCGATGTAGACCATGCAAGCCAACAAGTAGCGGTCCGCCTGGATCAGGGTCGCCTTGTAGCGCCCCTCCCACAGCGTGCCGCTGCGTTGCTGCGCATTGTTGAAGTACCGCACATAACGCCGGCCGATTGCCTGCATCATCTGCGGCAACGCGGTATCCGTCTGCGGCGTGGCCAGCAGATGGAAATGATTGCCCATCAACACGTAGGCATGGATGGCAACGCCGAACTTGCGGGCATTTTCATCCAGCAAGTCGAGAAAGAACTCATAGTCAGCCTGAGAGGTGAAGATCGGCTGCCGGTTGTTGCCACGCTGAATCACATGGTGCGGATAACCAGGAACCGTCAGACGGGGAAGGCGTGCCATGGTGATGCGATGAAGTGCGTCGCGTCATCATAGTTGGAATCCGACCCCGATTATTTCTGAACTGGATTGTTGGGTGCCTTGGCAACACGGACCTTGCCACCCGTCGTTACCAGCACCACTGCATCGCCAGGCGCAAAGACTTCAGCGCCTTTGGCCTGCACCACGGCACGGCGATCGCCGTTCTTGAGCTGGACCAAGATTTCAAACGCTTCTTCGCGCGTGCCCATGCGCTCGATGGCATTGCCGGCCACAACACCAGCCACAGCGCCAAGCACACCAATGATCTGACCGTCACGCTGGTTGCTGCCAGCACCATAGCCGGCCAGCCCACCCACCACGCCGCCCGTGGCAGCGCCGACACCCGACTGGCTCCCCTCCACCGTCACATTGCGAACCGACAACACGACGCCATCCTCTACCACCGACAGGCGTTGCGCATCGCTACGCTGGATTACATCGGGGCTGCTGCTGGCGCATGCCGTCAAAGCCAGCACCACGGCCAGAACAAGAAACTTTCTCATAGTCATACTTTCAAATCAAACATCAAATAATGGGCGTCCCCAAGAAGGCACCCCGAATCCGCATCACCCTCCAACGTCGGCCCCCATGGTCGGTTGACCATCAGGCAGACGAAAGCGCACCTCCAGCAGCGAGGTGAGCCCGAACTCTTCCAAGATGGCTTGAAGCCGAAGTGCCGCAGCTCTTTTCTTCTGTCCGGTATAGCGGGCGATGATGAGTTCATTCTTCATGCTGTGCTCCCAACCCACCAGTTCGGTCACTGTCACCTGATAGCCCCAGGCCTCCAGATAGAGGCAACGCAGCACATTGGTGATCTGGCTGCCCAACTCACGGGTGTGCAAGGGGTGGCGCCAGAGTTCAGCCAGCGGCGTGCGCGACAGCGACAACGCCTTGCCTGAATTCAGCGTGCGCGCCACCTCGGCCTGGCAGCAAGGCACCAACACCATGAAGCGCGCCTGCTTTTGCAGGCCGAAGGCAATGGCATCGTCGGTGGCCGTGTCACAGGCATGCAGCGCTGTCACGACATCAATGCGAGCAGGCAGCTCATCCGAATGCGCCGACTCAGCCACACTCAGATTGAGGAACGACATGCGCTCAAAGCCCAGCCGGGCGGCCAGTTCACGTGACTTCTGCACCAGTTCGGGCCGGGTTTCGATGCCAAAGATACGGCCGTGCTGATGCTGCTTGAAGAACAGGTCGTAGATGATGAAGCCGAGGTAGGACTTGCCAGCACCATGGTCAGCCAGCGTGATGCCGGACGCATCGGCACCGGTGCGTTCGGCCTGCAACTCCAGCAGCAGCTTCTCGATGAACTGGAACAGGTGATAAACCTGTTTGAGCTTGCGGCGCGAGTCCTGGTTGAGCTTGCCGTCGCGCGTCAGGATGTGCAGTTCCTTGAGCAGCTCGATCGACTGTTCAGGCCGGATCTCAGGTGCCAGTGACCCGGCCAGCCCGACGCTAGCCTCTGCGACGGCCTGCTTGCGCTTCTTGCCTGAAGTCATCGTGACGCATCCTTCTCTTTGTCAGCACCTGAGGTCGGCGTGGTTTCGGATTCTGGCAGGCCAGAACCCACTTTCAAAGCCGCCCAGCCCGCGTGTCCGAGTTCCTCCAGCGTCTGCATGTTTTTTTCGAAAATCATTTCCGCTTCAGGGAAAGCCTGCACTGCGCGGTCGATACTGGCCTCGCGCAACAGGTGCAATGTCGGGTAGGGTGCGCGGTTGGTGTAGTTGGTGATGTCGTCCGGCGCGGTACCGGCAAACTGGAACTGCGGATGGAAACTGGCGATCTGCAAATCCCCCTCCAGACCGAGCTCATCCAACACTGCATCGGCCTCGGCAAGAAAATCGTTGAAGTCGAGAAAATCCTGCAGGCACAACGGTGCCATCAGCAAGGTGGTGTCGCGCAACTCGGGGTCGGCGGCATGCAAGGCCGTCAATTCACGCACCAGCTCCTCGCGCAAGGCATGAGGTTCGGTGGTCAGGCTCACGACATAGTGGACTTGGCCCTTCACATGCACGCTCTTAGCGAACGGACAGAGATTGAGGCCGATGACGGCCCGCTCCAGCCAGGTCCTCATGTCCTGCACCACACGGGCGACCAGCGCCGGTTCGGAGAATGTACTCATCGTTGGCTCCTCACCCCAAGTTGCCGCGCCAGCAGCAGGCCGACCACCGAGCAGGTCCCTGTCACGCCCCAGGTCCAGTGCCAGCCCCCTACGCTGCCAGCCACCCAGGCTACCAACGGCGGCCCGGCAAACTGCCCCAGTGAAGACCACTGCTGCATCCAACCCACGGTGGTGGATACCGTGCGTTCGCTGGGTGCCAATCGAACCGCCAAGGAGAACAAGGTACCGGGAATCATGCCGCCGACCATGGAGAAAAGTAACACGGCCATGAAACGGAACACCGGCGGCAGGCCCGATGCGCCGGGTACCAGCGGGAAGGTGACAAAAGCCAGCAGCGTGCCCAACCCCATGGCACAAAACCCCAGATAGAGCAGAGTCTGCGGCCGCACACCCCGCGTCAGCAGGCGCCCAGAGACGATGTTGCCAACCATGTTGACGGCAGCAACCAGTGCCGTCAGCACGGCGGTGGCGCCCGCAGCAAAACCCGCTTGTGCATAGATGGTGGGCAGAAAACCGATCACAGCCAGCCATTGCCCCGAGTACATGGCAAAACTCAGCGCCACCAGCCATGGGCCGGGCGCTGTCAGCGTCTGCCGCAAACGCTCTGGCCAGGCATGCGCCTGCGCTACCGCACCAGCTTTCATCTCTGGCACCGCATAGGCCGGCACGCGCACCTGATCCGGCGGCACCACCAACCATAACCACAGCGCCATCAAGAGCGTCAGGACTGCAAGCCCCCACCACCAAACCTGCCAACTCGCCAGCGCGATCACCAGTGGCCCGAACAGCAGGGCACTGGCCGTGCCCAAGGGCATGTAGGCACCCCACAGCCCAAGCATGGTACTCATGCGATGCGGCGCGACCAGATGGCGAATCAGGCTCGGCGCCGGCATGGACACCAACAAGAAGCCAAAACCCTCGACAGCCCGCAACAGCAGCAGGCTCTGGGCGTCTTGTGCCCAACCGCCCAGCAGTGAGGCGGCGAACAGCACCAGCAATCCACCCAGCATGCTGCGCTTGAGCCCCAGACCGTCTGCTGCCAGCCCGACAGCCAACCCGAGCGTCATGCCGGCGAGCTGTACCAAGGAAAGCAGAAACCCGGCCTGCAGCAGCGTCACCCCAAGCGCCTCACGCAACACCGGCAATGCCGGCGACAGCTTGCCGACGTGCAGCGCCGCGCTGACGCCGCCGAGGATCACCACCAGCGCCGGATCAACCGCACGAATGGAACGATGCCAGACGGCGCTCATGCCAGCAACCTCTGCCCGGTGAGGCGTTCGTGCTCGCGCCAGGCGAAACGGTCTGTCATGCCGGCAATATAGTCAGCCACCACGCGCAGAACGGCGTGCTCCTCATCCGCACTTCCGTGCATTGCCTGCACCCGCGCGACAAAACCGGCCTGCATTTCCTGGGGTGATTCACGATAGGCTTCGAACAATTCGCGAATCGCCTGGCGCGCCTGCCCGGTGGTGAGCACCACTTGCGGATGCCGATAGAGGTTCTGAAACAGGAATGTTTTCAGCGCCGTCGAACGCGCCCGCATCTCGTCACTGAAACGCAGCAGTGCCGGCAACTGACGCGCGGCATCGGCACTCATGGGAATGGCCGCACCCAGCGCCTGTTGCGTGGCTTCGATGACGTCGTACACCTGCGCACTGAGCATGCGACGTATCGTTTCATACAACAAGCGCCGCCCCTGCGCTGCGGCCCCCAACTGAGGATGATCCTGCAGCGTCTGGCGGCGAAAGTCGTCGAACAGCGGCACCGCCTCGAGCTGCTCCAGCGTGAGCAGACCCGAACGCACCCCATCGTCAATGTCATGCGCGTTGTAGGCGATCTCATCCGCGAGATTGCACAACTGCGCTTCCAGACTGGGCTGCGTGCGCGCCAAAAAGCGTTGCGCCACCCCGCCCGGCTCAGCCGCCTCCAGCAGCTCGGCGTTTTTGCGCGAACAGTGCTTGAGAATGCCCTCACGGGTTTCGAATGTGAGATTCAGACCGTCGAAAGCGGGATAACGCTCTTCCAGCTGGTCGACCACACGCAGGCTTTGCAGGTTGTGCTCGAAGCCACCGTGACCTGCCATGCATTCGTTGAGCGCATCCTGTCCGGCATGGCCAAAGGGGGTGTGCCCCAGATCGTGCGCCAGCGCAATGGCCTCCACCAGATCCTCGTTGAGCCCGAGGGCCCGCGCAATCGAACGGCCGAGCTGCGCCACCTCCAGCGAATGCGTCAGCCGCGTGCGAAACAGATCACCTTCATGGTTCAGGAAAACCTGTGTCTTGTAGACCAAGCGGCGAAAGGCCGTGGAATGGACGATGCGGTCGCGGTCGCGCTGGTATTCAGTGCGTGTGGGTGCCGCCGCTTCGGGGTGGCGGCGACCGCGCGAATAGGCGGGATCGCAAGCGTAGACTGCAAGCGTCATGTTTTCAAGCGAAATTGGCATCCAGCCCTTGCCAGTAATGCGCAAGAAGCTATCAAATCTATAGCAAAATCAGACACAGCAGGAATCGATCACCTCGCGCACCAGAGCATCGGGGGCGCCCTGTACGGCGGCTCGCCCCGGTCCGTCGATGACAACAAAACGGATCTCGCCCGCCTCGGCTTTCTTGTCCACGCGCATGAGTTCAAGATAGCGTCCGGCATTGTCCTGTACCGACAACTTCGGCCCGACCACCGGTAAACCAGCCCTGCCGATCAGCTTTTTCAGACGCGCCGCAAAGGCTGCATCCACCAGGCCAAGCCGGTACGACAGCTCGGCCGCCATGACCATGCCGCAACCGACCGCTTCGCCATGCAACCATGCGCCGTAGCCCAAACCCGCTTCGATGGCATGACCGAAAGTGTGGCCGAAATTGAGGATGGCACGTAGCCCCGTTTCGCGCTCATCCTGCCCCACTACCTCGGCCTTGATCTCACAGCTGCGCTGAATGGCCCGACTCAAGGCCACCGCATCGCGCGCCATCAAGGCATCGATGTTGGACTCGATCCAGTCCAGGAACACCATGTCGGCAATGGGGCCGTACTTGATGACCTCGGCCAGACCGGCACTGAGCTCCCGCTCGGGCAAGGTCTTGAGCGTGTCCAGATCACACACCACGCGCAGCGGCTGGTAGAAGGCGCCAATCATGTTCTTGCCCAGCGGATGGTTGATCGCCGTCTTGCCGCCGACGGACGAATCAACCTGCGCTAACAATGTGGTGGGCACCTGAACAAAGGGCACACCGCGCATGTAGCTGGCGGCGGCAAAACCGGTCATGTCGCCGATCACACCTCCACCCAAGGCAAAAAGCACGGTCTTGCGATCGCAGGCGTGGCCCAGCAAGGCATCGAAAATCTGGTTCAGGGTTTCCCAGGTCTTGAACGCCTCGCCATCAGGGAGTTCAACGATATGGATCGCCGCGAAATGGGGCTGCAACGATGCCTTGAGCGTCACGGCATACAGCGGCGCCACCGTGGTATTGGTGACGATGAGCGCCTGGGCCGAGCGCGGCAAGCCCGCGAAGGTGGCGGGATTGCTCAACAAAGCGCTGCCGATCATGATCGGGTAACTGCGATCAGCCAGGCTGATTTGAACCTGTGCTGCCAGACGAGACGAAATGTCAGAAGAAGACTGCATAGCCCCAAGTTTAGGGCACACGCTGCAGCCTGGCCGATTGAGCGGCAGTCACGGGGCCGGCGGCAGCAGTCCGGCCAGCTCCAATTGCATCACGATCATGTTGACCAGAGTACCGACCGACGGACGTCCGGTCTCGATGACGAAATGCGCAGTTTCCCGGTACAGCGGGTCACGCGTCGCATAGAGTTCGCGCAAGCGCCCCAACGGATCGGCCACCTGCAGCAGCGGCCGGTTGGTGTCGTGCCGCAAACGGCGGAACAATTCATCCGGCGAGGACTTCAGATAGACCACGTGGGTCCGTGACTTCAGGCACCCCCGATTGGCCGGCCGCAACACCGCACCGCCGCCGGTGGAAAGAATGCAAGATGGTTGCTGCGTCAACTCATCCAGCACTGCCTGCTCCATGTCACGGAAGCGCTCTTCGCCTTCACGCTCGAAGTAGGCCCGGATCGAACAGCCCAGGCGTTCTTCGAGCACATGGTCGGAGTCGACAAAGGGCAGGCGCAGGCGCCGCGCAAGCTGCCGCCCGACGGTAGATTTCCCCGAACCGGGCAGACCAATCAGACTGACTATCAACTTGTCCCAGAATTCAAAATTGACGCGCAGCCTCAGCGCACCGCCGCCTTGTCGCTGATCATCTTGGGCGTGATGAACACCAGCATTTCCTGCTTGTTGGACACCTTGCCCCGGCTCTTGAACAGATTACCCACCCCCGGCAGGTCGCCGAAGAAAGGCACTTTGGTCTCGTTGGTCGACTCGGTCAACTCGAAAATACCGCCGATTACCACCGTGCCGCCATTTTCCACCAACACCTGAGTTTGAATGTGCTTGGTATTGATGGCGAAGCCCGCTGCCGTCGACTGACCCACCGTATCTTTGGCAATATCCAGCTCAAGAATGATGTTGCCCTCGGGGGTGATCTGCGGCGTCACTTCAAGTTTTAGATTAGCCTTGCGGAAAGCGATCGAGGTGGCACCACTGGCCGTAGCCACCTGGTACGGCAGTTCCGTACCTTGCTCGATCACCGCCTTGATCTTGTCAGCCGTCACCACGCGCGGACTCGACACCACCTTGCCTTTGCCATCGGCCTCCAAGGCGGAAATCTCCAGATTCAGGAAACGGGCCGCGTTTTCGCCAAAGATGGACACTGCAAAAGTCGCCGGGTTGTAGCCCCCCTGGCCAACGGCCGGCAGACTGACGAAGGTACCGGATGTTGTGGCTGCCGTGCCATCGACATAACTGGAGCCGACCGAGCCCCCCATACCGCCTGAGGCAGCCGGAACATTGCCGGTGCCGCCGCCCAGCTTGACGCCCAAGGATTTGCCAAAGGTATCGGAAGCCTCAACGATCCGCGCCTCGATCAACACCTGTCGCACGGCAATGTCCAGTTTGGTGATCAGGCTGCGAACCTGTTCAATCTTGCTGGAAATATCGGTCACAAACAATTGATTGGTACGCGGCTCGGCAATGGCGCTGCCGCGTGTACTCAGCAGACGCGCACTGGCGCCCCCTGCAGCAGGAGCAGCGCCAGGAACAGCCCCGCCCATCAACTGACGCGCCACATCAGCGGCCTTGGCGTAGTTCAACTGGAACGACTCGGTCCGTACCGACTCCAGCCCCTCCAACGCCACATTCGCTTCGCGTTCAAGCTTCTCCTTGGCCACGATTTCATCCTTGGGCGCAATCCACAGCACATTGCCCGCCTTGCGCATGCCCAAACCCTTGGCCTGCAAAATGATGTCGAGCGCCTGATCCCATGGCACATCCTGCAAGCGCAGCGTCACCGCGCCTGCGACCGAGTCCGACGTCACGATATTGAAATTGGTGAAGTCGGCGATCACTTGCAACAAGGAACGCACTTCAATGTTCTGGAAGTTGAGAGACAGCTTTTGACCGTTGTAACCCGGCCCTTGCGTCAGCTTCGAGGGGTCGATCCGCTGCGGCTTGACCTCCACGACGAACTGGTCATCGCTTTGATAGGCGCTGTGCTCCCAGGCCCCCTTGGGCTCGATCACCATGCGCACCCGGTCACCCGTCTGGAAAGTCGTCACCGTCTGGACCGGTGTCCCAAAATCAGCCACATCCAGGCGACGTTTGAGCCCCTCGGGCAGACTCGTCTTCATGAACTCCACCACCAAGGTCTGACCGCGCTGGCGGATATCCACACCCACCTGGCTGCTCGGCAACGCCACGACGATGCGGCCAGCACCGTTGACGCCACGACGGAAGTCGACATCTTTCAGCGGCAGGACATCCCGGCTCCGGTTTTCAGCAAAAGCCGGCACAGCGGTAGCCTCTGGCGCCGGTGCCGCCACCGGGTCAAGCACCACAATCAATGACTTGCCTTGCAACTGCGTCTTGTAGCTGGTGGCCTGCTTCAGATTGAGCACCACCCGGCTGCGTTCCCCCGCCTGCAGCACGCTGACCGATCGCAAATTGCCCTGGTTGATTTCGATGGTGGAGCGCCCGATGGCATTGGTCACACCAGGAAAATCCAACGCTATCCTCGCCGGAGACTGGATGACAAAACCCGTGGGCGCGGCCGTCAAGGCTTGCGACAAGTCAATCCGGACCACCTCGGCTCCGCCTTGCAACGAACCTGTCACAGACTCGATTGTCGTTTGTGCCAGTGCGGACATCGCCGTCACAGCCAGCGCCAGCATCACCAGAAATTTTTGCCCCGCACGCTGTGCGGCCCAACATTTTTGACTGTTCATTTCAACCTCTCCTGCAACTGCAGCGTGGCAGGGCGCTCCACCCACTCGCCCACCGCGTCTTGCGCGATTTCACGCAGCGTGACTTGCGTTTCCGTAATTTTGGTAATCCGCCCATAGTTCTGCCCAAGGTAATTCCCTGGCCGTACTTGGTAGAGCAAATTGTCGACCTTGACCAAGGCAACCGGCTTCCCCTCTTTGAGCAGACTTCCGACCATGGTCATGCTGTCGAGCGGAAAGGCCTCCAGCGGCTCCTTGCGTCGCGCCAGCTCCGGGGCGATCAGTGCGCCGCTGGCCGCCGACTGCGAAGATTCGCGCTTCAGTGCCTGCGCCAACTTCTCCTTGCTGAATGGATCCACCGCCCCTGCCTGGGCATAGGGCTCCGGCTTGAACTGCTTCGGCTCAGGAATGGGTGTCACACGCGGGCGTGTCTGGCTTCTCTGTTCAGCCATCCACTGGCGCAACTCATCCTCGCTTGACGCGCCACAACCAGTCAAGGCGAAGAGAGAAACCGCTGCCAGAAATCCATAAGCAAGGGCTCTCATTTCTTGCCCCCTTTGGCACCACCGGTCGCCTTGCGCTGTGCTGCGACTTCATCCGCATCGAGATAGCGAAATGTTTTCGCCGTCGCATCCATGGCCAGGCTTCCTTCTCGCCCCGGCACGATGGTCATGTTGTTGAGCGTCACAATCCGCGAAAGATGAGCGATATCCGAAGCGAAAGACCCGATGTCGTGGTAACGCCCTGTCACGCGCACGGCAATCGGCAATTCAGCGTAGTAGTCTTTCACGAGCACTTGGCCGGGCCTGAAGAGTTCGAACTGCAGGCTACGACCCAAGCCGGCTTGGTTGATGTCTGACAGAAGCGCATCCATTTCAGCCTTGCTCGGCAGCTGTTTTTCCAGCTGATTCACGTATTGCTGAACCTGTTCACGTTGCTTTTTCAGCACCTCCAAGTTGACGGCTTTGACCAATTTGCTCTTGTAGTCTTCACGCAGCTGCGTTTCCTTCGTTCGTTCGAGCTCCAGTTCCTCATCGGAACTGCTGAGCCAGACAAACCACAAGACCACGACCACCATGGCCGCCACAGCCGACATCAGCGCATAGCGCGGAATCGCCGGCCAGACAGCCGGATTTTGAGGATCCAGATTACGAAACTGGCCTTGCACCTGCTCTTTCAGAGCGGTGAGATCAAGGGAGGAAAGTCGGGACACCATGACTCGATCCAGTTATTTGCCGGTAGGCGTTGATGCCGCGGCGGTCGGCGCAGACGCCGCCGTCATCGCAGGCGGGGCTTTCTGGGCCTCACTGGCCCTCACCAACCGAACCCGGATGGAGAAATTGGAAACCCGTCGCTGGTCGCGCGCACCCAGGGTGACATTGCCAGCCACGATCTCCACCAGTTCCGGCTTGGTAAACCATGGCGTGTTGTTCGCAAGATTGCGCAAGAGTTCAGACACCCGCTCATTGGACTGTGCCACACCCTGCAGGCTAACCAGTTGGTTGTCCTGCTTCATATTGGTGATGTAGACGCCGTCGGGCAATTGTTTGACCAATTCCGACAGCAGATGCACCGGCAGGTTTCGGTCTGATTGCAAATCCTCCACCGCCTGTTGCCGTGCGCGCAGGGCGGCAATCTCGGCCTCCAAGCCGGCAATTTCCTTGATCTGCCCTTCCAGGGTCGCGATTTCCTTCTGCAAAATCATGTTCTGATCTTGCTGAGACGAGATCTGCCCTTGAAGCCACAGGTAAATGACGCATGCAATCACTGCGCCGGCCAACGCTGAAGCAACAAGGGACAGATTGAAAACGTCCTGTCGTTTTTTACGTGCCGCCTCGCGATGCGGCAGCAGATTGATCAGAATCACAGCAGGAACCTCCGCAACGCCAAGCCACAGGAGGTCAAGTACGAAGGCGCCTCACGCGTCATTCTTTTCAGACGAACCCCGTCGCCGATTTCCATGCCCTCAAAAGGATTCACCAGACTGCAAGGGAATCCCGTTTGCTGCGTCACTGCTTCCGTCAATCCTGGCAAGGCGGCCGAACCACCCGCCAGCATCACATAGTCGACCTTGTTGTGCGGCGTACTGGTGAAAAAGAACTGCAGCGCACGACCAATTTCCTGCACCATGCTCTCGACGAAGGGGCGCAAGACCGTGGATTCATAATCTTCCGGCAACTCACCGCTGCGCTTCTTGCTCTCAGCCTCTTCGAGCGAAAAACCATATTGGCGCACGATCAATTGCGTGAGTTGAGCGCCGCCAAAGGCTTGATCACGTTCATAAAGTACTTCATCATCGCGAATCACTTGCATACTGGTGGTCAGGGCACCCACCTCAAACAGAGCCACAATGGTTCCAACCCCTTTGTCGGGCAGATTTTCAATCAGACGCCCCGCCGCCAAGCGAGAGGCATAGGACTCCACGTCAACGATGACGGGCTTGAGCCCTGCGGCTTCAGCCAGGCCCTGGATGTCTTGAACTTTCTCCCGACGCGCCGCTGCAATGAGCACGTCAACATCACCCGCTGATGCTGTACTGGGACCGACCACACAAAAATCCAGGCTGACCTCGTCCAGAGGGAAGGGGATGTACTGATTGGCCTCTGCCTCGACCTGCATCTCCAGCTCGACATCATTCAAGCCGCCGGGCAGCACAATTTTCTTGGTAATGACGGCCGAAGGTGGTAGCGCCATGGCCACATGACGGGTTTTGGCACCACTTTTCTTGACGAGCCGGCGAACCGCATCGGCAACTTCATCGAACTTCTCGATATTGCCGTCACTCACCCACCCCCGCTCCAGCGGCTCAATGGCGCAGCGTTCAAGCACAAGCTGGCCGGCCTTGTTCCGGCCCAGCTCAACCAGTTTGACACTGGATGAACTGACATCCAGACCCAACATGGGTTCCGGCTGACGACTGAAAAGCGACCCCAAAGAGATCAAGCGTATCCCCTGAAATATGCCGGCTCAAAACCGGAAAAACTTAAGAATTCACTTGAATGCTAGCAGTAAGATCCTTGTCCAGCAAAGGTTTTTCCCCGTTCACCTCCCCTTGGGCGTTGTCAAAAGTTGACGCTTTGTATGCAATTGAAACAAGGCGACCAAGCCCAATCTGAGCCCGATAGCCCAGCCTTCACAATCCAGCCTGTAACCTTGATCACGGAGATCGCGTGCAGATTTTTATAATGCACGACGCGCACCAATTACTCTTTTATGCCCGCCAAACCCAAGCCGCCCGCCTCTTCAGCTGACCATGCTGGCGTGAACTCCCACAAACCTGCCATGCACTGGCTGACCCGATTAGGCTTGTGGGCTGGTGGACTGGCCTTGGCCGGACTGCTTTCCATCCTGATGGTCGTGGCGATTGCCCTGGCCGTGGCCTTCCCCAACCTGCCAGACATCTCAGATCTTTTGGATTACCGGCCCAAGCTGCCGCTGCGCGTCTTCTCAACCGAAGGCGATCTGATCGGCGAATTTGGTGAAGAAAGGCGCAATCTCACCCCGATCAAGGACATCCCCAAGGTCATGACCGATGCCGTGTTGGCCATCGAAGATGCCCGCTTCTACCAGCATGGTGGCGTAGATTACCTCGGGGTGATTCGTGCCGGCTTGGCCAATGTGGGCCGCGTCAAAAGTCAGGGCGCCTCGACCATCACCATGCAGGTGGCCCGCAATGTCTATCTGTCGTCAGAGAAGACCTTCACCCGCAAGCTCTATGAGATTCTGCTGACCTTCAAGCTGGAGCATCTGCTGACCAAGGACCAGATCCTTGAGATCTACATGAACCAGATCTTCCTGGGAAATCGGGCTTATGGTTTTGCTGCGGCCTCGGAAGCTTATTTCGGCAAACCGCTCAAGGACATCACCATCGCTGAGGCCGCCATGCTGGCGGGCCTGCCCAAAGCACCATCCGCCTACAACCCGATCAACAACCCGAAACGTGCGCGCTCACGCCAGCTCTACATCATCGAGCGCATGCAAGAGAACGGCTTCATCACAGAAGAGCAGGCCACGGCGGCCAAGAAACAGGAGCTGAAGGTCAAGCCAGCCCACCAAAATGGGCGCATCCATGCTGAGTTCGTGGCCGAAACGGTACGCCAACTCATGTATGCCCAGTATGGCGATGAAACCTACACCCGCGGCCTGAACGTCTACACCACCATCCGCGCAGCTGACCAGGATACGGCTTACAAATCGCTGCGACGCGGCATCATGGACTATGAGCGGCGCCAGATCTACCGTGGCCCGGAAAAGTTCGTCAATCTGCCGAGCAAACCGCAGGAACTTGAAGACGCGATTGACGATGCCCTGGATGACTTCCCGGACAACGGCGACCTGATGTCTGCGGTGGTGCTGGAGGCCGACCCGAAAAAGATCGTGGCCGTGCGGCAGAACGGAGAACCAGTCGAGATCACAGGGGAAGGTCTGCGCCCGGCACAGTCCGGCTTGTCGGCCAAGGCGCCGCCACACATCAAGATCCGTCGTGGCGCGATCATCCGTGTCGTCAAGACTCCGAAGGCCACTTGGGAGATCACGCAACTGCCCGAAGTCGAAGGCGCTTTTGTCGCACTGGACCCGCGTGACGGCTCCATCAAGGCCTTGGTCGGTGGTTTTGATTTCGTCAAGAACAAGTTCAACCACGTCACCCAGGCATGGCGTCAACCCGGCTCCAGCTTCAAGCCCTTCATTTACTCGGCGGCCCTGGAAAAAGGCTTCACGCCGACCACCGTGGTCAACGACGCGCCGCTGTTCTTCGACTCCGGCGTCACTGGCGGCCAGCCTTGGGAGCCAAAAAACTACGACGGCAAGTTCGAGGGCCCGATGACCTTGCGCCGGGGTCTCGCCAAGTCGAAAAACATGATCTCGATCCGTGTATTGCAAGCCGTGGGGCCGCAGAACGCGCAGAACTGGATTACACACTTCGGCTTTGAAGCCGACAAGCACCCGCCTTACCTGACCATGGCACTAGGCGCCGGCTCGGTCACGCCGATGCAGATGGCAACGGCCTATTCGGTGTTTGCCAATGGCGGCTACCGGGTCAACCCCTGGCTCATTGCCAAGGTATCGGAACAGAAAGGTGGAAAAGTGCTGGTCAGCACGCCGCCGCCGGTACTCGACGATTCCATGCGCGCCATCGATGCCCGCAATGCCTTCATCATGTCCAGCCTGCTACAAGAAGTCACTCGCTCCGGCACTGCCGCCCGCGCCCAGGCCACACTCAAGCGTCCCGATCTGTATGGCAAAACCGGCACCACCAATGATTCAATGGACGCTTGGTTTGCCGGCTACCAACCCACGCTCACGGCCGTGACTTGGATCGGCTACGACACCCCCCGCAAGCTGGGTGATCGTGAAACCGGTGGCGGCTTGAGCCTGCCGGTGTGGATCAGTTTCATGGAACATGCGCTCAAAGGCGTTCCCATCACTGAAATCAGTGCCCCTGAAGGCGTGACCAATACCGGCGGCGACTGGGCCTACGATGAATACGCCAGAGGCACCGGCGTCAGCAACTTGGGACTGGAAGACAAGCCGGCCGGCGAGCCAGGGGGCACGGTTCAGGCACTACCGCCAGCCGATGAAAAGAAGAAGATTCTCGACCTGTTCAAGAATTGATCAAGCGTTCAGGCGGCAAAGCTCAGAGAGCAAGCCGCCTGTTCTGAGGCATGGGCTGACAGGTTGGCAAAAAATTCGCCATGCCCTTTGGTGTCCATCCACTGCCGGCCATCGAACTTGTAATGGAACCCACCCGCCTTGGCCGCCAGCCAGATCTCATGCAACGGTTTCTGCAGGTTCACCACGATCTGGCTGCGGTTGCGAAACACCAGCGTCACCATGCCGCCAACACGCTGGGTATCGATGTCGGCGTCGCTTTCGTCGTTGATGCGGTCACAGCTGGCCTCGATTGCGCGTAAGACCAATTCGGCGCGATCCATGAATTCTGTGTCGGTCATTACAATTTCGTGATGTTGCAAACAAACCAAATTCTAGTCAGGGCGTTAACCCTTGTGGGCTTTGCTGCCATTGTGGCTAGCTTGACCACCGTCCTCACCGGCTGTGGCCAGCCGGGAGCGCTGTACCTGCCGACCGAACCGGCCGCCGCACGCCGTGCCACTTTGCCCGAAACCCTGATCCCCGGCTCGCGCCAAAACAACGTCGCCACGCCCCCTGCTGCACCAGCCTCTGCCCCCGCATCCAAATGACCGCTCACAAACTCCCCGGCCACCCCCATATCACCTACCAAGGTGATGAACTCTTCATGGAAGACGTTCGTCTGAGCGACTTGGCACGCCAGTACGGCACCCCCTTGTTTGTCTACTCCAAGGCCGCCATGCTCTCGGCCCTGGCGGCCTACCAGCGTGGTTTTGCTGGCCGCAAGGTGCAAATCTGCTATGCCATGAAAGCCAATTCCTCGCTCGGTGTGCTGCAAGTCTTTGCCCAAGCCGGCTGTGGCTTCGACATCGTCTCCGGCGGGGAACTGGAGCGCGTACTGACCGCTGGCGGCGAGGCAAAAAAAGTGATCTTCTCCGGTGTCGGCAAAACGCGCGCTGAAATGCGCCGTGCGCTGGAGGCAGGCATCGGTTGCTTCAATGTTGAGAGCGAAGCCGAGCTCGAAGTGCTCAACGAAGTGGCTCTTGCCATGCACCAACGCGCACCCGTCAGCATTCGCGTCAATCCCAATGTCGATCCGAAAACCCACCCTTATATTTCGACCGGTCTGAAGGGCAACAAGTTCGGCATTGCGCACGAACGCACCCTGGCCACCTACCAACGCGCTGCTTCGCTACCGGGGCTGCAGGTGGTGGGCATCGACTGCCACATCGGCTCGCAGATCACGCAGGAAGAACCGTATCTTGATGCGATGGACCGCGTGCTCGACTTGGTCGAAACCATCGAAGCCGCAGGCATCCCTCTGCAGCACATTGATTTCGGCGGCGGCCTCGGCATTGACTACAACGACGATACGCCACCCGCGGCCGATGCGTTGTGGGCCAAACTGCTGGCCAAACTTGATGCACGTGGCTTTGGCGCGCGCCAGCTCATGATCGAACCGGGGCGCTCCCTGGTGGGCAATGCCGGTGTCTGCCTGACCGAAGTGATGTATCTCAAGCCAGGTGAACAGAAGAACTTCTGCATCGTCGACGCGGCCATGAACGACCTGCCGCGTCCCGCCATGTACCAGGCCTTCCATCGCATTGTTCCTTTGACGTCGAACCCGGCAACGCCGACGCTTTACGACGTGGTCGGACCCATCTGTGAAAGCGGTGACTGGATCGGACGCGACCGCAGTCTGGCCGTCACGCCCGGCGATCTGCTGGCCGTGTTATCTGCCGGCGCCTACTGCATGAGCATGGCCAGCAACTACAACACGCGTGGCCGGGCTGCGGAGGTCTTGGTTGACTTGAATCAAGTTCATTTGATCCGCGTGCGCGAAAATCCCGCAGACACGTTCAGCCACGAACGCTTGCCTGTCTAGGCAAACATTGGTGGCTGCGGTCATCGCATCAGCGATCGACCGCCCCTCCCGGATTGACGCCCCTGCTCCAGGGGCGTCCTTACTTTGCGCTGCCATGTCACCTGTTGAGCTCTACAAAGACAAGACCCACGAGGTCTTGATGTTCACCGACCTGATCGAGGAAGACGGCCAGGCGGTGCAAGCCAACCAGTTCCTGATCTGCGATGGCGACACCGGCGCCATCATCGACCCGGGCGGCAACTTGGCCTTCAACGAGTTGTTCCTCAACATGTCGAAGCACTTCCCGCCCAGCAAGCTGGCCTATCTGATCGCGTCACATGCCGACCCGGACATCATCGCCTCGCTGGACCGCTGGATGACCAGTACCCGGGCGACGCTGGTCATCTCCCGCATCTGGGAGCGCTTCGCCCCGCACTTCACCAAGGCAGGAAAGACCGATGACCGTGTGGTGGGGGTACCCGATGCCGGAGGACGCCTGCCTTTGGGACAACACGAGCTCTGGCTGCTGCCGGCCCACTTCATGCATTCGGAGGGCAACTTCCATTTTTACGACCCGGTCAGCCGCATCCTTTTCACCGGCGACTTGGGCGCTTCGCTCGTCAGCGGCAAACAGGCACGCGAGCCCGTGACCGAGCTGAAGCCGCATCTTCCCAACATGGAGGGCTTCCACCGCCGCTACATGGTTTCCAACAAGATCCTGCGTCTGTGGGTTCGCATGGCGCGGGAACTGGATATTTCCATGATCGTGCCGCAGCATGGCGCACCGATCGCCGGCGCGAGCGCCATCAACGACTTCCTGGCCTGGATTGAAAATCTGCAATGCGGCATCGACCTGTTCGACAGCTCGGCCTACCGCCTGCCCAAAAATGTCATCGATCCCAGCATCACAGCCGGGCATCGCCAAGCCTAGGCGCGACGCACCGTCAGCCTGCGCCAAAGACGCCAAGCCAGCAGGATGCTGACAATGCCGGCGTAAACCATCACCTCGGCCAAGTTGTTCTTGGACGCACGCATCCAGAAGAAATGCAGCACGCCCAAGACCGCCACGCCATAGACCAGCCGATGCAGGACCTGCCAGCGTGAAGCCCCCAGCCAACGGATGGCACGGTTAAAAGAGGTCGCCGCCAAGGGCGTGAGCAAAACAAAGGCGGCAAAGCCCACCAGGATGAAAGGCCGCTTGGTAATGTCGCGCGCCATATCCGGCAGCTCGAACCCCATGTCGAACCAGCTGTAGCACAGCAGGTGCAGCAGCACATAAAAATACGCCAACAAGCCCAACATGCGACGAAAGCGCGCCAGCGAGGGCAAGCCGGTCTGCACGCGCAAGGGTGTCACTGTCAACACCAAACACAGGAAGCGCAAAGTCCAATCACCCGTCGAGCGCACCAGGGCTTCCGCCGGATTGGCTCCGAGTTGATCAGCCGTGGCGGCATAAATCAGAAAAGCGCATGGCAACAGACATGCCGCCAGCAGCAATGGTTTGGCAAACGGGCTGAGCAAGAAACGGTTCATCCACTGGCGAGCCGCAACAGCCTCAGTAGTATTTTTTGAGGTCCATGCCGGCATACAGTTGGCCGACCTGGGCCTCGTAGCCATTGAACATCAGCGTCTTGCGCTTCTGAGAAAACAAGCCGTCTTCGCCGATGCGCCGCTCCCGCGCCTGGCTCCAGCGAGGATGGTCCACATTCGGATTCACATTGGAATAAAAGCCGTATTCCTGGGGAGCGGCCTGGTGCCAGGCTGTCATCGGTTCCTTGTCGGTAAAGCGGATTTTCACCAGGCTCTTGCCGCTCTTGAAACCGTATTTCCACGGCACCACCAAACGCAAGGGTGCACCGTTCTGTTTGGGCAGGATCTCGCCATACATGCCGAAAGTCAGCAGGGTCAGCGGATGCATGGCCTCGTCCATTCGCAGCCCTTCGACGTAGGGCCAGTCCAGCACGTGGGTGCTGACATATGGCATGGTTTTCCGGTCGGCCAGGGTGACGAACTCGACATACTTGGCGCTGCTCAGCGGCTCAACTTTTTTGATCAGCTCCGAAAGTGAGTAACCCACCCAGGGAATCACCATCGACCAACCTTCAACACAACGCAAGCGGTAGATGCGCTCTTCCTGCGCACTGAGCTTGGTCAGGTCTTCGAGCGCGTAGTTGCCCGGCTTCTTCACCAGTCCCTCGATGGCCACCGTCCAGGGTGAGGTCTGCAGCGTGTGCGCGTTGCGCGCCGGATCGCTCTTGTCAGTTCCGAATTCGTAGAAGTTGTTGTAGCCGGCAGCGTCCTTGTACTCGGTGATCTTCTCCACCGTGGTGGCACCACTCACCGTGGACTTGGCACCCGCCAGCGCCGTCAGCTTGCCTGGCCGCGCTGTCGTGGTCTGGGCCCGGGCGTCGCGCATGGCCCACGTCGCCAGCGCAGCACCGGCAGCGCCTGTGGCCATGAGCCGGATCAGTTCACGGCGCTGCGTGTAGATACCCTGCGGGGTGATCTCACTGGCGACCGGATGAATGAAGCCGTTGTTGCGCGATTTGATCAGCATGATGCGGTCCTTGTTACAACATGAGTCGTAGGAGCGCATCCATGCAGACAAAGTTCCTACAAGGCGCCGTAACTGTGCAAGCCGCTCAGGAACATGTTAACGCCGATGAAGGCAAACGTGGTCACCCCCAGGCCGGCCAACGCCCACCAGGAGGCCACCGTGCCGCGCAAGCCCTTCATCAGCCGCATGTGCAACCAGGCTGCGTAGTTAAGCCAGACAATCAGTGCCCAGGTCTCCTTCGGGTCCCAGCTCCAGTAGCCACCCCAGGCCTCGGCCGCCCACAGGGCGCCGAGCACCGTGGCAATGGTGAAGAACGCAAAACCGACCGCGATGGCCTTGTACATCACGTCGTCCAGCACCTCAAGCGTCGGCAGGCGCTCGGCAATGCGTTTACGCCCCAGCAGGATGCCGCCCACGATCAGGGTGGCAATGATGAAATAAACCAGCCAATAGCTGCCGCCCGCCTCGGCCGTGCTTTTACGGAAAGCCAGCGGAACGAAACACAACACGATGCCGAAGATCCACAGCGGCGCCAACCGGAACCAGCGCGTTTCCTGCGTCTGGCTCTTGATCAGATAGGCAAAGGCCACCATTGCGGAGAGAGAGAAGGTACCGTAGCCGATGAAGTTAGCCGGCACATGCAGCTTCATCCACCAGCTCTTGAGCGCCGGCACCAGCGGCTGGATTTCATGCGCTTCGCGTACCGCCGTGTACCAGAGCAGAAAACCCACCGCCGCACTGACCACCAGCATGACGAAAGCGCCCATGGCACGCGTCTGGTACTGGGCTTCAAAGTAGAGATAGAACAGCGCTGTCATCCAGCAGAACAGCACGAATACTTCATAGAGGTTGCTCACCGGGATGTGGCCGATGTCGGCGCCGAGCAGATAGCTCTCGTACCAGCGCACCATGGTGCCGATCAGGGCCATGGCCACAGCCAGCCAGGCCAGGCGCGAACCGATCAGCTCCATCGTGGCGCCCTGCCCTTTGGCGAACATGCCGAGCCAATAGAACAGCGTGCTCATGAAGAACACCATGCTCATCCACAGAATGGCGGACTGGCTGGACAGGAAGTACTTGAGCCAGAACACGCTCTCGGCGCGCGCGAGCTGCCCTTGGTAGGACACGATGCCCAGCAGGGAAAAGACTGCCACCAGCAGCATCAGTCCGCGCAAGGGGCGCCAGAACCAGCCCAGGGCAATGGCCGCCGGCACAGCCGCTACCAAAATGCCTTTCTCGTAGACATCCATGGCTTGGTTGTAGGTCGAGAAGGCAAACAGCCCGCCCGCCAGCACAAGGGCGGCAAACAGCCAGTCGAAGACATTGCGCTTGGCAAAGTAGCCTTCGTTCAGGGTCAGTGTCGTGGTTGCAGTATTCATCTCTTACTCCTTGGCCCCGAGCAGCTTGTCGCGGAGCTGTACAAATTCGCGGTCACCGTCCATCGTCTTGCGGTTGGCCGACAGCGCCATCGTGGCGTGTGCGCCGGCATCTTTCGGTGCCAGCCACACCCACAGGCGGCGTTCCCGCACATACAGCATGGCAAACACCCCGAGGATCAGCAGGGCGCAGCCCAGATAAACAATGTTCTTGCCCGGGGCACGAGCCACCTGGAACACACTGGCCTGCACCTGCTTGAAATCGACCAGTTGCAGCACCATGGGTGCCGGGTACAGGTAGGCATCGCTCAAGGCCAGCACGGCCTGCGTCATGAACGCCTGCGAAGCTTCATCCGGCACCAAGGCCTTGAGGCCGGCGCGTTCACGTGCCACCTGGGCCAGCTCGAACAGCGTGCCGTTGAGGATACGGATCAGCATTTCGCCGGCACGGTTGCGCTCGCTCTCCGGCACATTGGCTTCCATGAAATCTGCCACAGCCTGCAGACCACCCGGTGCCGAGCTGCCTTTGACTTTTTCCAACCCGGCAAATAGCCCCAAGGCCCGCGCGGCAGACGCCGTCAATTGCGGCAACAGATCGGGGCGCGAAGCATCCACCACCTTGGCCGCATAACGGCGCACGGCCTGCTCGCGCAGCGTGGGATCGGCCAAGGCCGCACGCAGGCGGAAGAATTCGTCGCTCGAACCTTGCGCATCGGCCGGCACGCGCAGGTAGCGGAAAGGCTCGGCCGGTGTCTCACGCATACCCAGCAGGAACACCGGCACGCCATCGCCCAGGTCCATTGGCAGCATGTAGTTGTGGAACTCGCGTGCCTGGCCGGCGGCATCGCGCAGTTTGTAGCTGATGCTGGGGCCGACGTTGCGCTGGGTTTTCTTGGCATCGGCCTTGTTGGCCGCACCGAGACGCTGGTCCAGCGATTCGCGCAGGTCGACTTTGCGCACATCCACGCCCGAAGGACCATTGCCTGCAAAATTTTCCACGTTGATCACCCGCAGGCCGGTGTACTCGAGTGTCAACTTCTCGCTGCCATTGGTGAGCTGTGACGCACTGCCGATCACGCCCTCGATCTGGAACGGCTTGGTGGCCGCATTCATCGGCAAGGCCTGCAGGCGCACGGTAGAGCCGCCATCGTCAAAACTCGACTGGTAGATCTCGACGCCCTTGTAGCTGGCCGGGTGATTGACCTCGACGCGTGCCTCCTGCTTCTCGCCGGTCGCCTTGTCGTGGATCACGATCTCGCTGGCAAACAGCTTGGGCATGCCGGTGGAGTAGTGCTCGACGATGAACTTCTTCAACTCGATGGCAAACGGCAGTTCCTGCAGCAGGATGCCGTCGGACTGGCTCAGGATGGCCGTGCTCGATTGCGTGCCTTCAGCCACCAGCAGGTTGCCGCGGAAGGTCGGGTTGCGCTCGCTCAGGCGGTGCTCGGGGGCGACATCGGAAATCAGGCCGCCACCGTTGTAGGGTGTCTTGCCGCCCACCCACATCTGGGCACGCACGATCAGGTCGCCATCGAGCAGGCCGCCCAGGCACACCAGCACGATGGCACTGTGCGCGGCGATATAACCCAGCTTGTTGGCAGCGCCCGCCTTGGCAGCCACCATCCAGCCGGCACCGGCCGACGTTTCGCGCTGCTGCAGTTTGACCTTCCAGCCGCTGCCCGCCAGCATCTGGCCGATACGTTGTGCCGCGGTTTCAGGCGCCTCACCCAGTTCCGCCTGCGCCCGATGGTGGAACGCCTGCAGGCTCTGCTCGCGGATGTTTTCCTTGTACGACTTGAGGTCAGTGATGATCTTGGGCGTGTTGCGTGCGATGCACAAGGTCGTGCTGGTCACCAGAAAGGCCAGGATCAGCAGGAACCACCAGGCGCTGTAAACCGCATAGAGGTTCAGCTTGCCAAACACCTCTGCCCAGAACGGACCAAACTGATTGATGTAGTTGGTCAGAGGCTCGTGCTGCTTGAGAACGGTGCCGATGACCGAGGCGATGCAGATCACCGTCAGCAGCGAGATGGCAAAGCGCATCGACGACAGCAACTCCACCGCGGCGCGCAGCGAGCTGGAAGATGACTTGAGTTCAAGGCCCTGGGTGGAAACTGTCATGCGTGAATTGTGCTGTGCGCCAATAAAAAAGGCAGGTCTTCACAAAAGACCCGCCTTGGTATGGAGTGTTCGAAAGCTGCCGGGTTCCGTCAGCGGGTGCGAATCCGCCATTGTCACCCAAACATTACCCGCAACTTATCAATATCGGCATTGCCCCGGCACAAAGCCGGTGTATTCGATCAGCGCAGACCGGCAATGTAGTCGGACACGGCCTTGATTTCGCGGTCGTTCATCTTGGCCGCCACTTGCGTCATCTGGATGCTGTTCTTGCGCACACCGTCACGGAAAGCCACCAGCTGAGCCGTCGAGTAGTCGGCATGCTGGCCGCTCAGACGCGGGTACTGGGCAGGAATGCCAGCGCCATTGGGGCTGTGGCAACCGGCACAGGCGGCAATCTGACGGTCGGCAATGCCGCCGCGGAAGATGCGCTCACCCAAGGCCACCAAATCCTTGTCCTTGGCAAAACCGGGTTTGGCTTTCTGCGAAGTCAGCCAGGCAGCGATGTTCTTCATGTCGTCATCGCTCAGGGTGGCGGCGAAACCGGACATCACGGCGCTGGCACGCTTGCCGGACTTGAACTCCTGCAGCTGCTTGACCAGGTAGGTGGGGTGTTGCTGGGCCAGCTTGGGGTTGGCCGGCGTTCCCGAGTTGCCATCGGCGCCGTGGCAGGATGCACACACCGCCGCAAACTTGGCCTCGCCTTGGGCCAGATCCGGCTTGGCCGGTGCTTTGGCCTCTTGTGCCGCATGAGAAAAAGCAGGCGCTGCCAGCGCGGCAGCCATCAACAGGTGAGCAAGCAACTTCATGGTGATTGTCTGGTTTGGTTGGAGCAAAACTGCCTGATTCTACAATGCGGATCCAGGCTTTCCAGCACACACAATGACCACCCCCTCCAAAACGCCCGTCCCGTCCCGCCCTGACCACCGTCAAGGCACGCCCGCCAAGACGGAAGCCGTCCAGGAGCTGGGCTGGCTGCACACGGCCCGTTTCCTCACCACGGCCCCGCAGCTGCAGTTCCTGCCGGCGCTGGACGTGCCGGAAATCGCCTTCGTCGGCCGCTCGAATGCCGGCAAATCCACCTGCATCAACACGCTGACGCAGCAGAAGCAGCTGGCCTTCGCCTCCAAGAAGCCTGGCCGCACCCAGCACATCAACCTGTTCGCCCTGGGCAAGCAGGGCATCACCGACGCCGTGCTGGCCGACCTGCCGGGCTACGGCTATGCGGCCGTGCCCAAGCAGGACAAGATCCGCTGGCAACAGGTCATGGCCAACTACCTGGTCACGCGCGAAAACCTCAAGGGCATCGTCCTGCTGTGCGACCCACGCCACGGGCTGACCGAACTGGACGAGGTGCTGCTGGAAGTGATCCGGCCACGGGTGGAGGAAGGCCTGAAATTCCTGGTCATCCTGACCAAGGCCGACAAGCTCACCCGCAGCGAAGGTGCCAAGGCCGTCTCGATCATGAAACTGCAGGCTGGCGGCGGCGAGGTGCGGCTGTTCTCCGCCACCAAACGCACCGGCATTGATGACGTGGCCCGCCTGCTGTGGCAATGGGCGCATCCCGATTCAGCTGAAGCCGCAGCAGAGGCGACATGATCGAGACCTGGCTGCAGCCGCTGCCACACGGCATCGCCCTGAGCTGCCGCGCCGCCGGTGAGCGCGGCCGGCCGGTGCTGTTGTTCCTGCACGGTTTTCCGGAAGCGGCCTTCGTCTGGGATCCGCTGCTGGAGCACTTCGCCCGCCCCGAGAACGGCGGCTACCGTTGTGTTGCGCCAAACCTGCGCGGCTACGAGCAGTCGAGCGCACCGGGCGATGTGGCGGCCTACCGTGCCAAGCACTTGGTGCAGGACATTGCGGCCCTGATTGCCATCGAGGCGCAAGGCAGGCCGCTCGCCTGCCTGGTCGCCCACGACTGGGGCGGCGCCGTAGCCTGGAACCTGGCCAACCAACTGCCGCAACTGAGCACGAAGCTGGCCATCATCAACTCGCCGCACCCGGGTACCTTTCTGCGTGAACTGAAAAGCAACCCGAAGCAGCAGGCCGCCAGCGCCTACATGAACTTCCTCATTCGGCCCGATGCCGAAACCCTGCTGAAGGAAGATGACTACCGCCGGCTGTGGGACTTTTTCCTCAACATGGGCGCGGGCCAGAACGCGGATGGCCGCGGCTACGGCTGGCTGACCGACGAGGTCAAGGCACGTTACCGTGCGGTCTGGAACCGGGGACTCACCGGCGGGCTGAATTACTACCGAGCCTCCCCGCTGCGCCCGCCGCGCGCGGACGACCCGGCAGCGACCAACATCGAGCTGCCGCGCGAGATGCTGACCATCGCCCTGCCGACCCTGGTGCTGTGGGGCCTGGGCGACACCGCCTTGCCGCCGGAATTGATCGAGGGCCTGGACGACTACATCCCGCAGCTGACGCTGCAGCGTGTGCCGGATGCCACGCACTGGATCGTTCACGAACAGCCGCAACTGGTGATCACGGCGCTGCAGGCATTTTTGCTACAAAAATAATAGCTTCTTACGCAAGCAAATCAAGGCCAAGAGGTCATTTTGACCTCGAACCAACTCAATAGACCTGCGCTTCGCCTGGCGGCCGGTCCTTGAAGCGCTTGTGCACCCAGTAGTACTGCTCGGGCATGGTGTCGATCCAGTCCTGCAAACGTCGGTTCATGCACGCGGTATCGGCCTCGGCATCGTCGGTCGGAAAATCATCCCAAGCCGGCATCACCTGGACCTCGTAACCCGTCTTCGTCATGCGCGTCACCACCGGCACCACCTTGGCGCGGCCCAGTTTGGCAAAGCGCGACAGTGACGGCACGGTCGCCGCCGGCACACCGTAGAACGGCACGAACACCGAGTCTTCGGGGCCGAAATTCATGTCGGGCAACAGGTACAGCGGCTCGCCCTCGCGCAGCGCCGCCACGATGGCTTTGACACCGTCGATGCGGCCGAACAGCCGCCCCTGACCGAAGCGCCGGCGCCCGGCCAGAATCCAGGCGTCCACCACCGGGTTGGCCTGATTGGTGTAGATGGTGGTGAAACGGCGCGGCAGCTGCTGCGTCAACGCAGTCCAGCCGGCATCCAGCCCCATGAAGTGCGGCGCGAAGATGACGGTCGGCGCCTCACCCTGCAGCTCGGCGACAGCGCCCGTCAGCCTCAGGCGCCGGCGTGTCACCTCAGGCGCCCCATGCCAGAGCCAGCTGCGGTCCAGCCAAGCCTGGGCAAAGCGAATGAATATCTCGATCGACAGCGCCCGGATGCGACGCTCATCCCATTGCGGGAAACACAGCCGCAAATTGGTACGCACCACATGGCGTCGCGGCCGAATCAGCAGGTACAGCACCCAGCCGAAAACCCAGCCCAACGCCCGCAGCCACGGCAACGGCAAAAAGGCCAGTAGCCGCATGAAAGCGACGCCTGCATGACTCAAGACATGTCCCAACTTCAACCCTGTTCTTCCCGCGGCTGCTTGTAGCGCGCATAACCCCACAGGTACTGCTGCGGGCATTCGGCAATCAACTGTTCCATGGCCTGGTTGATGACGGCGGCGGCGGCCGTCATCTCGGCCGGCAACTCGACCCCCAGGGGACGCACGTGAATGCGAAAACCACGCCCCCATGACAGACGCTCCCCCCAGGCCACCAGCACCGCCGCCCCGGTTTGCTGCGCCAGCCGGGCCGACAGTGTCATGGTGTAGGCGGGCTGGCCGAAAAACGGTGCCCAGACCCCCAAGCCCAGCGGCGGCACCTGATCCGGCAGCAAGCCGACCGATTGGCCCTGGCGCAGCGCCTTCAACATTTGCTTGACCCCCGCCAGGGTGGTCGGCACGGTGTGCAGCCCGGGGCGGGTACGCGCTGTGGCCACCAGCGTGCGTAACCACGGTTGCCGTGCCGGGCGGAACAGCACCGTCATGGGCTGCTGGGCGCCAAAGCGTTGCGCATAGGCCTGCGCCGTGATCTCAAAACAACCCAGATGCGGCGTCAGAAACACAATGCCGCGCCCTTGCGCCAGTGCGGTTTCGATGTGGGTTGCACCATCCCACTGGATAGCCACCGGTCGCCCCAGCCACAGGCGCGGTAGTTCGGCCACCAGCTGGCCGGCCGACCCAACGCCCCCCCGCCACTGACGCCCGCCATAACCGGCTTGATGCGCATTGGCCAGGAAGCGACGACGGTACACCCCGGACAACAGGAACACCACCCAGCCCAGCAGCCAGCCGACACCCTGCATCAACCCCAGCGGCAGGATGGACAGAAAACGGAACAGAAGGGTCATGACTGGGATAAACTACGCAGGTCGCTGAGTTATAGAACTACTTGCAGGGCGACACCGCAGGCGTCGCACCAAAAGGTGTGGCAATTGTGCCTCGTCCATCGTGACGAATCTGCTAAAGCGTTCGCCGAAGCTCCGGAGCCCAGGCAACGCGCCTGAAAACCAAACTATGGAGTTTATTCACATGGCGAACGATTATCTGTTCACATCCGAGTCCGTTTCCGAAGGCCATCCCGACAAGGTCGCGGACCAGATCTCCGATGCAATTCTTGACGCGATCTTCAAGCAGGACCCGCGTTCGCGCGTGGCCGCCGAAACCCTGACCAACACCGGTCTGGTGGTGCTGGCCGGCGAGATCACCACCAATGCACACGTCGACTACATTCAGGTCGCACGTGACACCGTCAAGCGCATCGGCTACGACAACACCGAGTACGGCATCGACTACAAGGGCTGCGCCGTGCTGGTGGCCTATGACAAGCAGAGCAACGACATCGCCCAGGGCGTGGACCACGCCTCCGACGATCACCTCAACATCGGCGCCGGCGACCAAGGCCTGATGTTCGGTTACGCCTGCGATGAAACGCCTGAGCTGATGCCGGCACCGATTCACTACGCGCACCGTCTGGTGGAGCGTCAGGCCCAGTTGCGCAAGGACGGCCGTCTGCCCTTCCTGCGTCCGGACGCCAAGAGCCAGGTGACCATGCGCTATGTCGATGGCAAGCCGCACTCGATCGACACCGTGGTGCTGTCCACCCAGCACAGCCCCGACCAGAGCGAAACCCAGACCAAGATGAAGGCCTCGTTCACCGAAGCCATCATTGAAGAGATCATCAAGCCGGTGCTGCCCAAGGAGTGGCTCAAAGAGACACGCTACCTGATCAACCCGACCGGCCGTTTCGTCATCGGCGGCCCGCAGGGTGACTGCGGCCTGACCGGCCGCAAGATCATCGTCGACACCTATGGCGGCGCCTGCCCGCACGGTGGCGGCGCCTTCTCCGGCAAAGACCCGTCCAAGGTGGACCGCTCGGCCGCCTATGCCACGCGTTATGTGGCCAAGAACATCGTGGCAGCCGGCTTGGCCAAGAAATGCCAGGTTCAGGTGGCCTACGCCATCGGCGTGGCCAAGCCCATGAACATCACGGTCAACACACACGGCACTGGCGTCATTTCCGATGACAAGATCGCCGCCCTGGTGGCCGAGCTTTTCGACCTGCGTCCGAAGGGCATCATCCAGATGCTGGACCTGCTGCGCCCGATCTACGAGAAAACCGCCGCCTACGGCCACTTCGGCCGCGAAGAGCCCGAATTCACCTGGGAGCGCACCGACAAGGCCCAGGCACTGCGTGCCGCTGCCGGCCTGAAGTAAAGGCGGAGACAGCCAGGCATGAAGCTGCAGACACAACGCTGGATCGATCGCTGGGTTGGCCAGCTCCTGTGCGGCGCGGTGTCGCTGTGGGCACGGCTGATCGGCACGCGCGCACCGAAGGTGGATCGCAGCCGCGCGCCGCGCCACATCCTGGTCATCCTGCTGTCCGAGATGGGCAGCGTCGTGCTGGCCGGCCCGATGTTCGCGGCGCTGCGCCAGCGCTACCCCGGCGCCACCGTGCATGTGCTGCAGCTGAAGAAGAACCAGGAAGTCGCGCGCATGCTCGGGCTGGCAGCACCCGAGCACCTGCACGCAATCGACGACAGCTCGGGCTTCTCGCTGCTGCGCGACATCCTGCGTGCCACGCTGGCCATGCGCCGCCTGCCGCTTGATGCCGTGATCGACTGTGAGCTGTTCTCGCGCGTCAGCAGCCTGCTGTCCTACCTGACCGGCGCGCCCTTACGCGCCGGCTTCACGCCGCACACGCAAGAAGGCCTGTACCGCGGCAGCTATATTAACTGCGCCATTCCCTACAACCCCTACCAGCACATCAGCAAGCAGTTCCTCTCGCTGGTTGATGCGCTGGAAAGCGATGGCGCCCCACGCAACAAGGCCGCACCCATCCGCGAACTGCCCGCCGAGACAGGGCTGGCCGTGCCCTTCTCGGCGGAGGAGTTGCAGGCCTACCGGGCCCAGGTACTGGCCGACCATCCGGTGTTGGCCGGTCGCAAGCTCGTACTCATGTACCCCGGCGGCGGCATCCTGCCCGAGCGTGCCTGGCCGGCGGCGCACTACGCCCGCGTTGCCCGCGGCCTGTGCGACCAGGGCCATGCCGTGGCCTTCATCGGTCTGAAGGACGACACTGCCCTGGCCAACGAGATCCGCGCTCAGGTCGGCAGCGAGTTGTGCGTGGCCCTGACTGGCTACACGCGCAGCCTGCGCGAGTTGCTGATGCTGTTCCACGTCAGCGACCTGCTGCTGACCAACGACGGCGGCCCGGGCCATTTCGCCAGCCTCACACCGATCCGGGTTCTGATGTTTTTCGGCCCCGAGACCGGCCGGCTCTACGGGCCGCTGCCTGGCCTGCGCCCCGCACATCGAGGCCCCCAAGCCACCGTGTACGAATCCGGCATCGCCTGCTCGCCCTGCCTCTCGGCCTACAACCACCGCCTGACTTTCTGCGACGGCGACAACCAGTGCCTCAAGCGCATCGCCCCGGACCCGGTGTTGGCCGACGCCTTGCAGGCCCTGCGCGAATTGCCGGAGCCCACCGCGGCATGAGCACGCCTTCCTTGCGCGAGCGCATCTGGCGCCTGATCGACTGGCTGCACAGCTTCCGCTACGTGCGCTTCGGTCTGGTGGGCGCCAGCGGCACGGTGGTGAATCTGGCGGTGCTCTACACCGCACACGAATTCCTGTTCAACGCCATCGAGCCGGCAGGCACCAAACCCTATTTCTCACTGGCGCTGGCCATTGCGATCGCGACGGTCAACAACTTCACCTGGAATCGTCTGTGGACCTGGTCCGACCGCCAGCACGCCACCTCGGTACAACAGGAAGACGGCTATTCCAAACGCAGCCTGCTGGCCCAGCTGGGCCAGTACGCCACCGCGTCGTGGCTGGGCATCCTGCTGCAGTACGCGCTCACGCTGTGGCTGGCGCACTTCATGCACTACCTGCTGGCCAATGTGATTGCCATCGTGATCGCCAGCGTCAGCAACTTCATCGCCAACGACCGCTGGACTTTCCGTCACCGCCGCAAGCCATAATGCCGGGCAACGCCGGGGCAGCCCGGCATCGGGACCCTCATGCGCTCTTCCGGCTACTCCACCCCGGCCTCTGCGGCTGACCATACATTCACCTGGCTGACCCTGTTGCTGCTGGCCATCGCGGTCTATGCCTTCGGCTTGGGCGGGCAGTACATCCCGAGCAATGGCGATGAGATGGTCTATGCCCATATCGCGCGCAAAACGGCGGAAAGCAGCCACTGGCTGCCGTTGGCCTCCGAACTGGTCGACACGCGCAACACCAAGCCACCACTGCTGTTCTGGCAGGCCATGGTGGCGGGTGACTGGGGCCGGCACTGGAGCCTGACCGCCTTGCGTGCGCCCAGCCTTGTCTACACGCTGCTGATCGCCGTCGCCATTGCCTGGAGTGTGCGCGGCATCACACGCCGTACGCACGATGGCCTGATCGCCGCCTGTGTCTATCTGCTTTTTCTCAGTACCTTCCGCTACGGCCGCCCCTACCTCACGAGTGCGCCAGAAACCTTCTGGTTCAGCCTGCCGCTCTTCAGTCTGCTGTGGCAGCGGCTGCGCCAGCCCGCCAACGGCCCGGGCTGGGGCCTGCATGCCCTGTTCGGCCTGGGCCTGGGCCTGGGCCTGGCCTACAAATCGTTTGCCCTCATCGCGCCCGCGGCAGCGGCCTGGTGGCTGGCCCTGGTGCTGAGTGAATCCCACCTGAGTTGGCGCAGGCTGTTGCGCCACACCCTGCGCACGACGTTCAGCGCGTTGCTGGCACTGGGCGTGTTCGCACTCTGGTTCGTGCTCGACCCCGATCCGGCCGCGGTCTGGCGAGAGTTCATCGTCGGCGAGAACGCTGCCAAATTTTCCGACGCGCGCGGCTACTGGCAAGAGGCGCTATCGCTCAGCGGCTCCAGCCTCTGGTCGCAGCTGCTGGCCTATGCCGTCAATGCCGGCCTGCTGGCCTTTGCCGTCATTGGCTTGGCCTGGCTGGGTTTGAAACAGCTGCCACGGCTGCGTAGCAGGCTGCCCTTGCCGCCGCACCAAGCCATCCTGCTGGCCTGGGCTTCGGTCTGGCTGCTGGTGTTCCTGTTCCCGAGCCAGCGTTCGGCGCGCTACGTCATCCCGGCCATGCCGGCGGTGGCCATGCTGCTGGCACTCCACTGGCGCGGCATTGGCCGCCTCTGGTTTGTGCCGACCTTGCTGCTGTCGGGCCTGGCCTTGTTGGTGCTGGGACGCATCGCCTGGGTCGGCCATACGCTGGGCCTGTCCTCGGCCACTGACATCGGCCTCGCGTTGCTGGCCGCCGGCTTGGGAGCCGGCGCGATAGCCATGGGTCTGTGGCGCACCGCTTGGACGCGCACCAACGCCGTGCTGGCAGGCCTGCTGGTTTATGCCACGTTCGACCTGACGGTGCGCCCCATGGATGGCCCGGTCGGGCTCTATGAGGCCGCCACTGCGACGCCTGCCGGGCGCATTGCCGTCCCCAATGGCTTCAACAGCCAGTTTGAGCGTTTCCAGTTCCTGCTGCCGGGCCAGCATCAGTTCATCCCCTACGACACCGGGGGCCGCGCCCTGGCCCGGGTCGCACCGGGTACCACCTTGCCGATGCCGGCACAGCAGCTCCAGCAGTTGCTTGACACCCATGACGGCGTGGTGTGGATCCAGTCCGACATCGCGGAAACCGCACCGACGTGTCTGCCTCAGTGCCGAGTATTGGGGGAGCGCTGGCTGCTCACGAGCCGGCATATGCCAGGCGAAGTCACGCTGGCCAACCTGTGGCAGCCGCAGCAATGGTTGTTCAAGCGTGAATGGTTGTTGACGCGTTGATGCACGTCACTTGGCGTCAGGACTGACTGCTGCGAAAGCGGCGCAGCCCACGCTGCAGCCCCTCAAGCTGCAACACGATCCACAGCCAGGGATCGAGCAAAGCGTCCCACAGGTTGCCAGTCGGCAGCCGCAACAGCACCTGCAGCAGAAGCACAGCAACGAGCAGAAACGATATGTTGCGTGCCGACGGACGTGGCCCCGCCAACAGCCAGGACAGGCAGGCGACCAGTGCGACCACGGCCAACGCGACCGGGCTGAAACCCAGCGCATACAGTGATACAGGCCACATCGCAAAGGTATCCAGCAACAGCGACCAACCCAGCACGATGCCGCCCACGCCAAAATACCAGGGTGCCTCGCAGCGTTCTGCCGGCAGCACCACCAGCTTGAACTGCCGCAGCAGGAACAGGCAGCACAGCACCGAACTCAGCAGGCTCGGTGCTTGGAATGCCAGCCCCAACCAATAAGTGGGCGACAGCGCCCCTGGCCACGCGGCCCAGAGTGCCAACGCTGCCGGCACGGCCCAACGCCAGACCGGTTTGCCCTGCGGCACCCAGCGCTGCAGCGACCATAGCCCGAGTGCAGCCAATACCAAGGCCCAGCTCAGCACCAGGTACAGACGCACCATGCCGGGTGACGGCAAGGCAGGAACTTGCGTCGACAGCAGGCTATTGAGGTGGGAGGTCCAATCCATGGTGCGCGGTCTCAGCGTTTGTCAGCGGGGTCCAGCCGCCGCCAGGCGATGGCGCGGCGCTGGTCGGTGTAGCTCACCCACAGGCTGCCATCGGCCCAGACCAAGGACGGGTAGGAGTATTCGCTCGCCCCCTCACCCTGCGCCAGCGTCAACAATCGGCGCCATTGCAAGCCATCACTGGAGATGCTGAGATCCAGCACGGCGCGCGAATCAGGGCGCGGGTTGTGCGCCAGCAACATCAACCCCGGCTCCAGCGCCAGCGCGGCAATGGCGGCATCCGGGTTGTGCAGCCCCGGTTCGGGCACATCCTGCCAGTGTTGACCACCATCCAGCGTCTGCACGGCCCGGAGTTTTTTCTCCGGGCTGTTGTCGCGCAGCAGGGCCAGCCAGTTGGTTTCGTTGCGCATCAGCAGCGAGGGCTGCAGCAGATAACCGCGTTGCGACATGTGCGCCATGCCGCGGAATTCGCCATGGGCATCGAAGCGCAAGGCCACCGGGTATTTTTTGCCCAGCTCGAAATAGGCCGGCAACACCATGCCCCCATCGGCCAGAGGCAGCGGTATGGCACGCACCAGATGGCTGGTGTTCCACAACCAGGACAGCGGCAGCACGCGAACCGGCGCGAAGGCCAGTTGCTCGAAGTTCTGTCCGCCATCGACTTGGCGCAGATGCAGGATGCGCCCGGCCGCCCAGCCGCCCAGGCCGGTGGCCACGACAAACAGGTGAATGCGTCCGTCGGCATCGCGCCAGGCCACCGGGTTGCCCAGCCGGCGCAAGCCAAAACCCAGCTGCGCGCCTGCTTCCTGGCGGTTCACCACAAAGCGTGCTGCACTCCATTGCTGACGGCTACGGTCGAACGCCGAGGCGGCAATCTGCACATCCGGCCCGCTTTCGCGCGAACCGGCAAACCAGAAGGCCAGCAGTGACGCGGCGTTGTCCGCCGGCAGCGGCAGCAAGGTGCTGGCATGGGCGGCGGGTGTGTTGGCCGGCATCGGAATCTGGCCACCCGCTCGCGGTACCAGCGTCGTCGTCGGCATGCTGTCGGCCGGCACGGGCCACACCGCGCGGGGCTGGGCCGGTTGTGGGGCGCGTTGCCACAGATCCAACCCCACCAGGGCGGCGCACAGACTCAGCGCGCAGGCCAGCCGCATGCCGAATGAACGACCGGAGAGGGAGATCAGGGACTCAGACACGGATCAGGCTGGTGGGCAACAAGGAGCGGCAGTCATTTCCTTAACTGTTGATTCTCAGCTAAGTCTGACTGCACATTCATTGCAGATCAATGGGTTACAGAAATTTTCGAAGCAGCGTATTGAACTAGCTTTTCATCTAACTTTGAATTTTCAACCATTTTTCTCACCTAACTTTGTAGATATGCTTCACATTGCGCTGCTGTTTCCGCTATTTTGTTGCATCTATTCCCAGCCATTTCGGCATAGGGATCGAGCTTGCTTGAGCTGACCCGCTTTGCATAGGTGGCTCAGGCTCATCGGATCGCAGGTACTTCTTTACGGTGTGCGAGCAAGACCTGCGCCTGAAAATCTCGCGGATGGACATGTCTTCTATCAATGCCCAACGCCTGATGATATTCAATGTCCCCACGTCTATCACTCCTAAGTTTCCCCCTGCTTTAAAAACTAGCCTGGCAGGACCTACAAGGGTCATATTCCGACGGAATTCAACACTGAGGCCTTGATTTGTTATTCATCATGGATATGAAAGCCACTCGTTCGCTCCAATCGCGTGATTGTCCTAAGTCTTTTGGCGCCCAAGGTCTGTCGAATTCCGCCTATTACACTTCACAAAAAATCGACACCTTCGAACTAGGTCGATGTATTTGACTTGCATTTTGAAAAAGTAGCCATGCGCATGTGGAACTGCGACGACCCAGTGGAGGATTGGTGGCATCGGAACCCAGATTCGACAAGTGGCGGTGAGCCATTTCCCGGCAATCTAGTTCTATTCGTCGGTGCAGGCATCTCGGTCTACGAGCCGACAGGATTGCCACAAGGACAATCGCTAACACGGGCTCTCGTTAACCACCTATTGGACCAGCGGGCAGCAGCAGAGGTCAGCGACGTCTTCGAGAAATGCTCTACCGTGTTAGGACGAAATGTCCCAAGGCTTGAGCACATTCTAGATGTGGCATGTAACGATTCCCCAGCTTCGATCGATACTACTAGCCCCAATCCCAAGAGCTTGCTGCGTCTCTTTGCAAATCGACGTCCAAATTGCAATCATCGATTGATTGCAAAACATCTGGCGGAACGTCGTGGCTGGGTAATTACAACCAATTTCGATGACTGCATTGAGACCGCATACTTCGAGGCTACAGGGAAGCACCTACCTGTTCACATTCTCAGTCAAGACACCCCAACCACGTTAGAGGTCCTTAATGGATCGCCAAACGAAAGCTGGGGTCTGGTGAAACCTCATGGAACGATTGAGCAAGGGGTGGAGAGATTGGCGGCAACGCTAGGCGATCTGGTTCCAAGGCTAGCCACACCATTCCGGTCATTGCTCAGTAACATTTTCGATTCTGCTGATCTCATCGTTGTTGCTGGCTACAGCGGAAGTGACCACTTCGATATCAATGCCTGGATTCGTAATCGCGTTAACGCCCGTCACAAGCCACGTCTCATTTGGCTAAAGCACAGCAGCCCAACATCAAAGGATGTGGTTAACGATGAACAGACTGAGCCATACTTATCCTGGCGGTCAGCCTGTGGTGGATTTCGTGAATTTCGCGGTGAGACAACGAAGCACTTAGGGAATCTGCTCCATCAAGACTGTTCGCCTGAACCCTCTACCAACACATCTACTGAGTCAGAGTCTCTTTTACAGCAATTGAGCGCGTTATATACGCCAACGGACGATCAGCGGCACCTTAATGGAGCGAGGTTCTGTATCGCAATCGGGTTAGGACAACTTGCTGAAGAAGAGTTGAGGAGATTCAATCACAGGAAAGTAGATGAAGAAAAAGAAGTGTCCCTGCTTCCGACGGTGTACGCAAGGATGGGCCTTTATTCGGAAGCGCGTCGAGTATTTGCCTGGCTGAGGCACCATTTGGGTAAATCGGTAGCGCTTCAGCGTGTAAAGCTATTTCGACACGAAAATCGTCCATTTCGCGCGTTGCTAGAGGTTGCAAACAGTGCCCTCCATGCAGACCATTACAAGCTGTCCGTAAGCGAAAAGATCGAGTTGCGGTTTGAGGCGGTTGAATGCTTTCTTGACATCGTTGAGGCTTCCCATAGCTATGCAATATTCAGAACTAAGCCACTTCGCCGTCTAACGGAATTCGTTGCACAGGCTATCTGGCCTCCGACGGAGGCCATTGTTCCCGTTAATTTCTCGTTAGCACTAGAAGGAAAGATGCAAATACTTGCACTTCGAGGGGAGGTACTCTTCAACGATGACTATCTATCATCATGGCGCTTACTAAAGGAACAATTCTCTGCTCCCGAACTCCAGATGAAGTCTGGTCCAGCCATCCCAGGTTACTATCTTGTGGGCTTAAGTACGTGCAAGGAAGAAGATAGACTCGCTGACTTAGTCGAAATGAAGCTTGTATTCGTTCGCATACTGCTATCCGCCATCAGACGAAATTGGCCCAGGGGAGCGAAATCAAGCGACAAAGGGATAGATTGGATCGGAGAGACGTATGTCTGGCTTCTCCAACGCTTCTTGAGCATCGCTGATGAAATTGCGCGAGGGCTTGATGAGCCGCATCTCCTTGTTGCCGTAGCGAAATGCCGAGTCAAGGCAGATAAAGTATTGCGTGGCTTCTCTTATTGGCGAAGGCAGCGACTCTACCTAGGTGGCTAACTTCAGATCGTATAACTGCTATAGCAGGACAGGCGCTCCCTTGACCTGCTCACCTCCAGCCATACCTACGTAAAGTTAGCGAAGCCGGTCAACAAGGCTGCAGCCGAGTTCGCGGTGGCAAACTGCTGGTGTGCAGCGAGAGCACCCGTTCGCTTCTTGCGTAAGCCGTCGTTTCCGAAGTCTCATCAGGCCACCCTAACTTGAACGGCCGGCCTGTGTGGTCGAGCGGTCACTTAAAGCCACACTGGACGAACGAACGGTTATGGCGAATGTTTGCTTCCAACTTTGGCATCTGACTGGAATGTGGTGCGTCGTAGCCGGCATCCTGGCTGAGCTTGAACACCGCCACTGTTTGTACTAGGTCCAGTGCTTGCGATTTCAGGCTTGACGCCGCAGCCGCCATCTGCTCCACCAATGCCGCGTTCTGCTGCGTTGCTTGGTCCATCTGGGTTACCGCTTCACCCACCTGCGCCACACCCTGGCTCTGCTCGGTGCTGGCCGCGCTGATCTCACCCATGATGTCCGTTACCCGGCGAATAGAGTTGACCACTTCGGTCATGGTAGCGCCAGCCTTATCCACCAAGGCGGTGCCTTGTTCCACGCGTTGCACGCTGTCACCTATGAGGGTCTTGATTTCCTTGGCGGCTTCTGCTGATCGACCGGCCAGGCTACGCACCTCCGAGGCCACTACGGCAAAGCCGCGACCTTGTTCGCCAGCGCGTGCGGCTTCGACTGCGGCGTTCAATGCCAGGATGTTAGTCTGGAAAGCAATGCCGTCGATGACGCTGATGATGTCCGCGATTTTCTTGGAGCTGTCGTTGATGCCTTTCATGGTGTCGACGACCTGGGAGACGACTTCGCCGCCCTGAACAGCTACGGTGGAGGCGCTTTGGGCCAGTTGGTTGGCCTGACGGGCGTTGTCGGCGTTCTGTTTGACAGTGGAACTGAGCTCCTCCATGGAGGCTGCGGTTTCTTCGAGTGCGCTGGCCTGACCTTCGGTTCGGGCGGAGAGATCCTGATTGCCTTGGGCAATTTCGGCACTGGCCGTTTCTATGCTTTCAGATGACTGTCGAACCTGATTCACCAACTGGTGCAGGCCTGCATTCATTCGCTCCAGAGAGCCCACCAGATGGGCAATTTCGTCGCTGCCGTCCATCCGGAGCTGCTGGGAGAGATCGCCTTGCGCCACAGCATCGACCAGCTTGCCAGCTTGCGCTATTGGTCGAGTGATGGAACGCGTCAGCAGCACCGCTAGCACCGAGCCCAATACGACGGCTATGACTCCTAACAAAGTCAGGCGCACTTGCCCTGCGGCCGCATCCGCGGCAATGGCCGCGCTCATGTCATCAATTGCTTGGCGTTGGTAATCCAGCACGGCCTTCAGCGCAGCAACATAGGCCGGGCCAACAACGCTGAATTCGGCGTCATAAATTCGATTGGCCTCGTCCACTTTGCCTGCGAGCTTGGCCGCCATCATCGGGCCGCGGGCAGCCAGGTAGGCAGTACGTGCAGCGTTGAATTTGTCCAACACAGGCTTTTCGGCGTCAGTCGTGGGCAACGCCGCCAACGCCTTGACGATTTCACTGCCACGCGCGGTAGAAGCCTTGGCTTCGTCGCTGAACAAGGCTTCCAGCCCGGCGTCGGGGCTCTTGGCAATGGCCTTGCCACGGGTCACACCCACGGCCACGTTGCGCAACTGCTCTTCCAGCAGTCGCTCCTTCGCCAAGGGCGTTGCCATCATTTCCTTCATGGCCGCCGATGTACTGTTGAGCCGCCAAATGCTGATCAGCAACATGAGCGCAAGCAGCACCAGGAGCATTACAAAGCCTGCGGTCAAACGAGTCCCGACGCGAAAATTGTTAAGGTTCATTAAAATTCCTTGTGTGCCCGATAGCGTGAAGGTGTTTCGAAGTTAGCCTGTATGTTGGTAAATCGGCATCTCGCAAAGGTGCCGATTTACCTGGTGCTGTCACAAACGAAATAGATGTATCAAAGTTCTGCAACGAGCTCCGGCAGCGCCGTGAAGAGGTCGGCCTCCAAGCCGTAGTCCGCCACGCTGAAGATCGGTGCTTCGGGGTCCTTGTTGATGGCCACGATCACCTTGGAATCCTTCATGCCGGCCAAATGCTGGATGGCACCGCTGATACCGCAGGCAATGTAGAGCTGCGGCGCGACGATCTTGCCGGTCTGACCGACCTGCAGATCGTTGGCGGCGTAACCCGCGTCCACCGCGGCACGGCTGGCGCCGATGGCGGCACCCAGCTTGTCGGCCAGCGGCGTCATCACTTCGTTGAACTTCTCGCTCGAACCCAGGGCACGGCCGCCGGAGACGATGATTTTGGCTGCGGTCAGTTCCGGACGGTCGTTCTTGGCAATCTCGCTGCCGACGAAGGACGACTTGGCATTGGCTGCCACGGCGGCCAGCGTTTCCACCGCGGCCGAGCCACCGCTGGTGGCTGCGGCGTCAAAACCGGTGGTACGCACCGTGATGACCTTGACCGCATCGGCGCTTTGCACCGTGGCGATGGCGTTGCCGGCGTAGATCGGACGCTCGAAGGTGTCCGGGCTGTCGACCTTGGTGATGTCGGAGATCTGGCCGACATCGAGCTTGGCCGCCACGCGCGGCGCAATGTTCTTGCCCGAGGCCGTGGCCGGGAACAGGATGTGGCTGTAGTTGCCGGCCACGGCCAGCACCTGGGCGGCCATGTTTTCGGCCAAGCCGTGGGCTATGCTGGCGCCGTCGGCGTATAGGACTTTTGTCACACCTTTGATCTCAGCTGCAGCCTTAGCGGCCGCAGATGCCTGATGACCAGCCACAAGCACATGAACCTCTCCGTCTGAATAAAAGCTCAATTGGATAGCAGCAGTAACAGCATTAAGCGTCGCGCCTTTAATAGACGCGTTGTTGTGTTCGGCAATAACGAGTGCAGTCATTTCGGGTCCTCAGATCACTTTGGCTTCATTCTTGAGTTTCGCAACCAGGGTGGCGACGTCGGGCACCTTGATGCCGGCGCTGCGCTTCGGGGGTTCGCTGACCTTGAGGGTCTTGATGCGCGGTGCGACATCGACGCCCAGGTCTCCCGGCTTGACGGTGTCGAGCTGCTTTTTCTTGGCCTTCATGATGTTGGGCAGCGTCACGTAACGCGGCTCGTTCAGGCGCAGGTCGGTGGTGATGACCGCCGGCAGGGTGATGGACAGAGTTTCCAGACCGCCGTCGACTTCACGCGTGACGCTGGCCTTGCCATCGGCCACTTCGACCTTGGAGGCAAAGGTGGCTTGCGGCAGGTCGGCCAGCGCGGCCAGCATCTGGCCGGTCTGGTTGCAGTCGTCGTCGATCGCCTGCTTGCCCAGGATCACCAGGCCGGGTTGTTCCTTGTCGACCAGGGCCTTGAGCAGCTTGGCCACGGCCAACGGCTGCAGTTCTTCCGCGGTCTCGACCAGAATGGCACGGTCGGCACCGATGGCCATGGCGGTGCGCAGGGTTTCCTGGCACTGGGCCACGCCGCAGGAGACGGCGATGACTTCGGTCACGACGCCCTTTTCCTTCAGGCGCACGGCTTCTTCCACAGCGATCTCGTCAAACGGGTTCATGCTCATTTTGACGTTGGCGATGTCTACACCGGTGTTGTCCGACTTGACGCGGACCTTCACGTTGTAGTCCACCACGCGTTTGACGGGTACGAGAATTTTCATGGGTGGTTATGACCTTTCCAGTAAAGAAGTGATGAAATTTGCTTGTCAACGGGCGTGTTTCCATGCGCGTATCAGATCTGCGACAGATGTGACGGCCTCGGAAGATTTGATTCCGGACGGTGTTCTGGAGAATCGAGGCGCCGGAGCTGTATGCATGACGCCCTCAATGTCCACAAAGCCTTGCCGGGCGCGGATGTGAGAATGAGTGGGCGATTCGCGGAGCGTTAGAACGGGTGCGAAACAGGCGTCGCTACCCTCAAGGAGGGCGCACCATGCGTCGCGGGTCCTGGTTTTGAAGATGAATGCAAAGGAATCGCGCAACTGAGGCCACTGCGATTTGTCGCTCTGTGCGCCCCACAGTTCCTGAGGAACACCAATTCTCTGGCAAAGAAGACTGAAGAACTTGGGCTCGATAGGACCGACCGAGACATATTTGCCGTCGGCGGTTTCATAGGTGGTGTAGTAAGGAGCACCGCCATCAAGAACGTTGGTGCCACGCTCTTCGCTGTAAAGCCCGCGCAGCGTCAGCGACTGGTTGTAGCTCATCAGTGAGAGGGCACCATCACAAATAGCTGCGTCGACGACCTGCCCTCGGCCAGATTCCCTTGCCTCGAGCAGCGCCGCCAAAATTCCTGTAACCAAATAGAGACTCCCGCCACCATAGTCGCCGACGAGGTTCAACGGCTGGAGGGGCTTGCCATTTCGCTCTCCGATGGCTGCGAGCGTCCCAGTCAAGGAGATGTAGTTAATGTCGTGACCTGCTGCTTGCGCGAGCGGGCCCTCCTGCCCCCAGCCGGTCATGCGACCGTAGACCAGCCGAGGGTTGCGTTGCGCGACGACATCCGGCCCCAAGCCGAGTCGCTCCATAACACCTGGACGGAATCCCTCCACAAGGACGTCGGCTTGCTCCAATAGTTCTATCACTTGTTCCGTGACCAGGGAATCCTTCAGGTCCAGATGGATCGTCTTGCGCCCTCTTCCGACGATATCGAGTGGGCTGCCACCTCGACCGTCGAGTCGATCAATTCGGATGATTTCAGCACCCATGTCCGACAGCAGCATGCAGGCAAACGGCGCCGGCCCCAAGCCTGCAAATTCGACGACCCGAATGCCGCGCAAAGGGCCGGAGGACGTCTGGTCAGATTGAAACATCGTGTGCTCCTGAAGATTTAAAACTGCTTGAGATGAGTGAGCCCCCCCAGGACCAAACCAGAGCCGAGGATGCTCAACAAGGCAAACCCGATGTTGGCGCGTAGGCTGATCGTGAGAATGGGGATGCCCGAGTGGCGGCTTGCCATCAGGCTGAGAACTGAAAATGGTGTGATGATGATCGCGAGCCCCCAGCCAACCAGGATCGCGCACAGATGGGCCATGACGGGAAGACCCATCACCTGCGGACCAAAGCTCGACGCCACAAGCACCGCGCTCAGCATGGGATGAATTGCTGTGAACGACAGCAACACGATGAAGGAACTCAGGAACAGGCTACCCAGAATGGGTGAGCCACCGAACGCCCCACCGATCACGGCAGTCCAACTGGACGGAATCGCACCGGCGATCACAGTTCCAGCACAACCGGAGGCGAGAAACAGCATGACCTCGCCCGCCATAACCTGTGAGTTACGCAGATCCTTACCAAGCGCATGCACCCCTGCGGCTATCCGACTCTCATTCCGATCAGGTTGCGCAAACGAGATGTTCAGAATCCACGCTGCCATAGGGGCGGCAGTGATGATGACGGCAGATATGGGCAACCGCAATATCTGACTGGTCATCACCATGAAAGCCAGAAACAACAGCATAGCCACAATGACAGAAAACCCACCACGCAGCGGCCGAGACTCTCGCACCGGCTCGTGTACTGCCATCTGCCCCGCCCGCCTGCCTATCTTCTCGAGCGCAGCGCCGAGTGCAACCAGAAGCGCTGAAACCGTCAGGGCGACTGGAAGCACATCGACCCAGTTCGGCCCTTTGTAGATGGCGAGCACGATGCTCATGTTGCTGTACATCGGGCTCCAAAGGCTCAGTGCCGCATAACCTCGGCCGATGGCGGTAAACGCGGTAGCCCTATCCCCTTGCTCAATCTGCTCTTGGTGTTCTCCCACCTCCATCATCATGGCAATTCCCGCCAGTCCCAGAAAACCACCGAAGAACTGGCTCCCCAAAGTCAGCCCGAGATAACGATGGCGCTGCGGGAGTTGGTACAAGGAGTTGACCAGTTCCCGGACGCGGCGAACTCTCAGTGCAGCGCGCGACAGCAGGCTCACCGTAATTAGCAAAGATCCGATCAGGCAGCCGATTCGGAGTCCGTCCACCAGCGACTGCATCGGCGACGCCGTCCAAGGTAGTACCCCCGCGGTGACAAGCACCAGGATCGCAGAGGTACGCCGGATACCTGCCGAAATGTTCTGCCACAGGAAGAAGACGAAGCCCAAACTGGCACTCGCCATCAGGCCGACGAACCAACGCCCCCCGAACATCTGATCAAGCAGGGTCGTCAGAGGGATGGCGACCATCGTCACCATTGAGGCTGCTATTCGCACACGCTCAGTAATTGCCGAATTCGTCCCGTCCGGCAGATTTGACTGGGGCGTCGTCTGACAAGACCTCTCCTCCATCGAGCGGCTTTCTCGCCCTTGTTTTTTGCCCCACTTTGAAATTTTCATGCCGTTACTATACAATCATTGGACCAACCATTGAACAAATGATCTAATCAACAGTAACGTCTTCGGTCCATCAGTGGTGGCTCAGTGCAAATGTCAGAAAATTCAAAGGAGACTTGGAATGAAAATAGATATCCGGAACTTGGCTCTCGCTGCGTGTCTGTGCGTCTCGTATCCCACGCTCGCCCAGGATGCATATCCGACTCGTCCCATCACAATCGTCGTGCCCTATCCGGCGGGTGGCACCAGCGATGGACAAGTCCGAATGATCCAGGAGCCTCTGTCCAAGCTTCTCGGGCAACCCGTCATCGTCGACAACAAGCCTGGCGCATCTGGCGTCATTGGTGCGCAACTGGTATCAAAGGCCAAGGGTGACGGGTATACCTTGCTGTATCCCAATAACGGCGTTCTCTCTGCAGCTATCTTGAATAAGAACGCAGCGTACGATCCCTTGAAGGACTTCAAAGCCGTCTCGCTAGTCTCGAGCGTCCCGTTGGTGCTGGTGACGAGCCAGTCCACACCCGTCAAGAATCTGACGGAGTTCGTGCAATACGCAAAGCGACAGCCGAATGGTCTCCTCTACGCGTCAGCGGGGAGTGCCTCTTATGGACACATCATGACAGCGCGGCTCGCTCAGCAAATAGGGATCAAGGTGGACCATGTTCCCTACAAGGGCGAGGCAAATACGACTATGGCCGTTCGCACGGGGGATGTGCAAATGTTGCTTACGACACCCTCTTCGGCCATGTTGGGGCAGGTCACTGCGGGGTCGATCAGACTATTGGGCGTAGCGTCAGAGAAGCCGTCGCCGATTGTTCCGAATGCAGAAACCATCAACAAGGTTGCACCGGGATTTACGGCGGCAGTCTGGTTCGGACTCCTGGCGCCCGCCGCCACTCCTCGCCCAGTCATTGAGAAGATCAATGCGGCCATCGCCAAGGTCGTCGCCGACCCTGCAGTCCGAGCAAAGCTCCTCGCCTCCGGTGCGGTCCCGACCGCATCCACGCCTTCGGAGATGACAGCGCTGATGAGCCGTGAGCACACACTGCTGCAAGAGATCATCAGCAAAAACAAGATCGAAGCCGAATAACGTTTGTATTCGGATTCACTTTGGGAAGGGCCGAGCAATGGTGTTCGTCATGCTCGACAACGTCCTTAATACGCCTCAGAAGGTATTGATATGAGCTATAGAAATGAGTACGACCTCATTGTGGTTGGGACCGGTGCTGCCGGACTCAGTTGCGCAATCACGGCGAAGAAACGTGGACTAGACGTGGTTGTCCTGGAAAAGGAACCGGTGTTTGGCGGCACGACAGCACTATCGGGTGGTGTGCTGTGGGTCCCCTTGAACCATCACGGAAGAAAACAGAACCCCGGAGACTCCGTCGAGGCTGTGCGCACATTCATGATGCATGAGACCGGCTCCTATTTTGATGAGGAGGCGATCCGCACGTTCATCGAGCAAGGTCCCAAAATGGTCGAGTTCTTCGAGCGGGAAACAGCGATGAAGTTCATTCCGACGCTCTACCCCGACTACCACCCCGATGCTCCCGGCGGCATGGAAATCGGCCGCTCCATTCTTGCTGAGCCTTTCGATATCCGAGGTCTTGGAAAAGACATGGAGCGGCTGAAACCGCCACTCAAGACCATCACCTTCATCGGGATGATGTTCAACTCGTCGAACGCGGACCTCAAGCATTTCTTCCGGGCAACGAAATCAGTTACGTCTTTCCTATATGTTGCTCGTCGACTATTGACCCACATTAAGGAGCTGGCGTTGTATCGGCGAGCGGTTCAGGTGACAAGCGGCAACGCCTTGGCGGCACGATTGGCCAAGTCAGCGCTCGATCTTGGCATCCCGATCCTCACCAGCACGCCTGCCAGCAAAATCGTGATGGAGAACGGCAAGGCTGTTGGCGTTGTCACAGGACGCGATGGTGATGTCCAGGAGATCCGTGCCCGACTCGGGGTGGCTCTCGCTTGTGGCGGCTTTCCCCACGATGTGAAGCGCATCACTCAAGCGTACCCGCACCTGAAGCGCGGCCACGAACACCTCTCGCCCACGCCCACCTCCAATACCGGCGACGGCACCAACATGGCGGAGGCCGTGGGGGGAGTTGTGGATATCCGATTCAAGGAGCCGGCGGCCTGGATGCCCGTCACCCGCGTGGAATTCGGAAACGGCGAGGTTGGCGTGTTCCCGCACCTTCTAGATCGCTACAAGCCGGGTGTCATTGGCGTCCTGAAAAACGGACGACGCTTCACGAACGAATCAAACTCCTACCATGACGTTGGCGCGGCCATGATTGAGGCATGCAGGGGAATGCAGGAGACCGCCATGTGGCTGCTCTGCGACAGGCGCACGCTCGGCAAGTACGGCCTGGGCTATGTCAAGCCGTCCCCAATGCCGATTGGTCGCTTTATCCGCAACGGCTACCTCTTCGAAGGGAAGACACTGGCTGATCTGGCTCATGCGACCGGAATAGACCCAGCCGGACTTGAATCGACTGTGCGTGAATACAACCAGCATGCGGTCCAAGGGAAAGACCCCGAATTCGGTCGCGGCAGCACAGCGTTCAACCGGTATCTCGCCGATCCGGAGAACAAGCCCAATCCCTGTGTGGCGCCGATTGGACATGGCCCCTACTATGCGGTGAAAGTCGTCATGGGCGACCTAGGAACCTTCGACGGCATCAAAACAACGGTGGCAGGCGAAGTCCTGCGGCGTGACGGCTCCGTAATCCCCGGTCTGTTTGCTGTCGGCAACGACCGTGCAAGCATCATGGGCGGCAACTACCCCGGAGCAGGCATCACCCACGGACCGAACATGACCTTTGGTTATGTCACGGGCAACTACATCGCGGACCTTTCTCAAGGCCGGAAATTCTCTCAATGGTGATGCCATGAGCGACAAGCCCCTGATTGATCACAGAACCTACACGATAGCCCTGCGTAAGATGCCCGAGTTCCTGGAGGTTTTCAATCGGCTGGCCATGCCGATTTTGATGGAGACGCTCGGCCACCCGCTGGGCTTCTACACCAGTCGGGTAGGTCCCCAGAACCAATTCGTGCACCTTTGGGCATACGAAGACCTCGCTGACTACGAGCGGCGGTGTTGGGCTCGCGACACGCATCCGGGCTTCCCCGCTTACCTGGCGGCCTCCGGACATCTGATCACCGCGCAGGAAACCAAGCTCATTCAGGCGGCCACCATGCCTGGCTGGGTGCCGCGGCCCGCATAGAGGGACAGAAATGCCTGCCACACGACAACACCTGCACACCCGTTCCGTCGAATACCGGGGGTACAAGCGAAGCGACGGATTCTGGGACATTGAGGCAGAAATGCGTGACATCCGGCACTACGAAACCTTCTCGCCACAGAAGGGGACCATGCCTCCCGGAGCACCGATCCATCATATAGCCCTCACACTCACCGTGGATGATCATCTGAGTGTTCAGTCGATTTCGGCACAGATGAGGGACACTCCGTTTCCCATCTGCCTCGAGGTCGAAACGAAGCTCCAAGTCATGATCGGCGCCAATCTGAGTCGCGGTTGGCGCCGGTCGATCGACGATAGGTTGGGCGGAACGAGAAACTGCACGCACCTGCGCGAACTTCTCTTCAACATGGCCACGGTGGCGTTTCAAACCATTCCCATCCACCGCTCGCAGATGGAGAGAGCACAGGGGAATCCCCCTTCTTCCACGACGGAGCCTCCCTATTTTCTTGGCAAATGCCATGCATGGCGATTTGACGGACCTGTAGTTGCCTGGCTCTATCCGCAGTTCCATGCACCATCGCCCCGTGACTCCCAGGGCGACTGAGGAAGGCGGGGTCCATGACCAATGACAGCTCAAGGCGGAGAAGTGTAGCCAAGCGTGAGGTCATGACACCCGAGGCCTTCACGGTTTGGGTGAGTTCCTTTGCCCAGACCGCATTGCTAACGTTCGCCGATTTGGTCTTGCCGCCTGCAGATATTGAGCCAGATCCGTCGGCAACTGGCGCCGTCTTGGCGACAGACAGCGTCCAGCAAGGGATGAAAAGCTTAGCAGGGCATTCGAGCAGGAACATGCGGAGCAACTACACAACGACAGGAAAGGACCACTATGAATGAACAACCGATCTACAAGCCGCGCGGGTTGTATTTCGAGGATTTCGAAATCGGAAAGACCATCGTGACGTCACGGCGAACTGTGACGCTGACGGATATTGTGAACTTCGCCTGCCTGTCCGGCGATCACAATGCGCCGCACATCGATCATGAATTCTGCAAAACCCAGCCCTATGGTGAGCCGATCGCCCATGGTCCGCTGGTACTTGCCATCGTCGGTGGTCTCCAGTGCCTGAGTGGGATTAACGACGGCACCATCATCGCCATGACCGGCTTGGACAACTGGCGCATGCACTTACCCGTCAAGTCCGGTGACACAATCCATGCCCTCATCACGCCCGTAGAGAAGAAGCTCACCAGCAGCGGGACCAAGGGCATCGTGACCTGCGAGCGCCTGGTCAAGAATCAGCGTGGCGAGACAGTTCACTCCATGATTATCTCGAATATGTATAAGTGTCGTCCTGCGGCATCTTGAGCAGCACCGAGGACGCGAACAGACACAAAAAAACCGGGCCACAGCCCGGTTTTGCTTTTACCCACAAGATCAGAGGTCCAGCTGCTTGGCCAAAATGTTGCGCTGAATCTCACTCGTTCCACCGCCAATGGGACCAACGCGAGAGTCGCGGAAGAACATCTGCATGTCATATTCATTGGAATAGCCTGCGCCTCCCATGATCTGCATGCCAATGTCGGCGCATTTGAAGTTGTTTTCCGTTGCAACGATCTTCGCGATGGACGCTTCCTTTACGACCGGGAAACCACCGTCGAGGAGATCGGCCACGCGGTAGACGGATTGGCGGGCCGTCTCGGACATGATAAGCATGTCTGCAAGCTTGTGCTGAATGACCTGGAATTGTGAAATCGGCTTCCCAAACTGAATCCGGTCCTTGGCATAGTCCCGTGCGTACTCCGTGATCTTGAAGCAGTGTCCGGCCGAAATGGCAGCCAGCCCGAGCCGTTCGAGGCCAAGGCAATTCATGATGTTCTTCCATGCTTGGCCTTCACCCCCAAACAGATTGGATGCCGGTACGCGCACGTTATCGAAGAAGACTTCATTGGCATGGGTCGTACGGCGCCCCAGCATGGAGAGTGGCCGGATCGTGATGCCTTCCGCATTCGTCGGCACGAGGATGGTGCTGATGCCTTGGTGGCGGACTTGCGTATCTGTCTTCACGATGGCAACGAGATAGTCGGCCACGTGGGCACAGGTGATCCAGACTTTACTTCCATTGATGACGTAGTCATTGCCATCGCGAACGGCCGAGGTCTTGATGCCGGCGACGTCCGAACCGGTTCCGGGCTCCGACATGCCGAGCGCCAGCTTGGCTTTGCCGGCAATGATTTGGGGAATGATTGCTTGCTTGAGTTCGGGAGAGCCGAACTTGGCAATGTGCATGCCGGCATAGATGGCTGTTGTGGTGATGGCTTGAGCAATACCGGTGTAGTAGTAACCCAAGGTCTCCAGAAAGACCGCGATATCCTTATAGGAGCCGCCCATGCCACCCAGTGCTTCGGGATAGAGCAGACCTATGTAGCCGGCATCGGCAAGGGCGTTGTATGCCTCGTGTGGAAATTCACGAGTTTCGTCCATCTTGCGTACCTTCTCCCAGGGAAGGTGCCGTTCCAGCAAATCAAGGACACCTTCGCGCATCATGCGCTGGTCTTCTGTCAGACCGGCCGTATTGATCAAGGACATTGATAATCTCCTGTTGGTTTGTGATGAGTGGTGATCGTGGTAAATGCCTCAGGCGTTGGCCACGGGACGGGCCGCGAATAGCGGCCCATCCTCAAATTGGAGGACGACCATCTCCATGGGCATGTCGGGTTTTAAGTCGATTCCGGGAACGTCGACCAGGCGGCAGGCCAGGCGGATGTTGGAGTCCAGGTCGATGATCCCCGTCGCATAGGGCGATTCATCGGCAAAGGCGGTTGGTGCAGCGTATATCCGTGTCCACGAATAGAGAACGCCACGTGCGCTCAAGGGCGCCCACTCCACCCGTGGTGACCAGCAGTGCGGGCAGAACGGCTTCGGCGGAAACGTCTGTTTCTGGCAGACTTGACACGATGTCGTCTGCCAGCGGCCCTGTGTCAGGCCACTCCAGAAACCTTGCGTGAAACTGGAATGACGGGGCGGATAGGATCTTTTGCGCTGAATTTCAATGACAGGGAGCGTGGTAAACGTGGTCATTGCATTGCCTCCAGAACGTGAATCAGTGCGGCGTTGTAGTTGCCCAGTTCGCCGGTCGCAACGCCAAGACGGGCATCCTTGACCTGGCGCGCGCCGGCTCGCCCACGCAGCTGGTCCGCCAGCTCGATGTAGTTGTAGAGCGATGTCACATAGGCCGGATGGCCTCGCGAGGTTAGCCCGCCAGAGGTCGAGATCGGAATACGACCGCCAAGGCGGGTTTCGCCATCTAGGGCCGCGCGAGCGCCGCCACCTGTTGGACACAAACCAAGTGCCTCGCTGACCAAAATCTCCACGATGGTGCACGGGGCGTAGAACTCGGCGAGATCGATGTCCTTGGCGACAACGCCGGCCTGGTCGTAGGCAGTTCTGGACGCCTGCACAGCTGCCTCGAAGCCGATCATGTTGTTCGGGACATCGTTGATCTGATGTGAGCCATCGTGGAAGAATCCGCGCCCTCGTACCAACACATAAGGGCGGCCGAGACTCCGCGCGACTTCCTCGCTGGCCAGAACCAGACAGGCGGCCCCATCCCCACGCGGGGGAACATCGAAGAGTCCAAGGGGCTCAACGATAGGCCGCTGTGAGATGACCTCGTCGATCGTGATGGGCTTGCGGTACTGGGCTAGTGGATTGAGCGATGCGTGATATCGGTTCTTCACGGCGACTGCTGCGAGGTGCTCGCGCGTCGCACCATGTTCATGCATGTATCGCGTTGCATCCATGGCGTACCAGGAGATCGGGGTGAAGCCGGCGGAGGTGTGAAAATCCACGTCGCCAGTTGCCCGCATGCTGCTCATGGCGTGCTCTGCCGCAGAAACCGCGCTTTCCATGTTGATGCCCAGGGCAAGCGCCACGTTTGCCCGTCCCAGCAGGATTTCGTTGCAGGCTTGGTCGAACGCAAGGGCGGCGGTCATGCCGTTGCCCATTACCTCCATTACGCTCCCGCGGCATGAAAGCCGCATCTGCCCGAGAAGAAACGTGTGGAAGTATTTCTGTCGCGTGTATGGCCTAGGCAAGGTGAAAATCAGACTTTCAATGTCCTTCTTTTCGATGCCGGCATCATTGACTGCGTCAATCACAAGCCGGGACATAATTTCATGTTCCAGCGTCTGGATTTCCGCGTCATCTGCCGTCTGATGGCGACCGATGGGGATAGCGCTGGTACCGATGATGGCTACGCGTTGCGTCATCTGATAGTCCTTTCCAGTACAGTGTTGGGATCAGACGCCGAACGCGCCGCTTTTGCGCAAGGCGTCGATCTTCTGCTCATCAAAATGCAACACGTCTCTCAGGACTTGGTCCGTGTCCTGGCCAACTGCTGGGGCTGCAATCGGGGTGATTGCAGGCGTACGCGCAAGCTTCAATGGCGTTGCGATATTGGGAATCCATCCTTTGACGGGATGGGGAATGCGGCCGACCAACTCACGCGACCGCGCCTCGTCCGATGCGAGCGCCTCGCTGAGAGACTTCACCTGCCCGTGTGGAACCGCCGCGGAACGCAGCTTGGGCGCCCAGTGACTCCACGGCTGCTTGGCAAAAGCCTCGTCCATGAGGCCAAATATCTCTTCTCGTCGCTTGAGCCGATGCTCCCGTTGTGACAGCTCCGGGTCATAAGCGAGGTCGGGGCGTTCCAGCACGTGCTCGAACAGTCGCTGGAAAATCTTGTCATTTCCGCAGTTGATGTAGAAGGGCTTGTCGGCGGAAAGGAAGACGCCCGATGGACAGGTGTCCGGGCTCGTGTTTCCATTTCGTCGAGGCTCGTAGCCGGTGGTCAGATGCTGCATGGCAGCGAATCCCGTCATCAGTACAGCCGTATCGAACAGCGCCACCTCCACCAGCTGCCCCTTGCCATCCTTGGCACGTGCCAGGAGTGCAAGCAACATGGCGTTTGTGGCAGACATGGCGGTCGCAATATCCATGATGGCCGATCCCGTCCGAACGCCTTGCCGATCGGAATAGCCGTTCATGGAAATGAAGCCGCTTTCAGCCTGTGCAATCGGATCGAATCCCAATCGGTCCGCATAGGGGCCTTCCCGCCCATAGGCTGAGATTGAGCAATAAATCAGCTTTGGATTGAGCGCCTTGCAGGTCGCGTAATCGAGCCCGAACCGTTCCATCACCCCGGTGGAAAAGTTCTCCACCAGTACGTCTGCCTCTGCAATCAATGCCTTAGCGACCTCCAGGCCGGCGGGAGACTTCATGTCCAAAGCCAGGCTCTTCTTGTTTCGGTTGCTCCACAGGAATGGAGCTCCCTGTGCCTCCAGCGCCGGATCGACTGGCGGGTAATGTCGGAAGTCATCCCCTTTCCTGGGTGCCTCGATCTTGATGACGTCCGCCCCGAAGTCGGCCAGTGTCATGGTGGCGAGGGGGCCCGCCACGAAGTGGGTGAAGTCCACCACGCGAACACCCGTGAGGGGTGGTGCGCTCTCACCGGTGGAGGCCCTGTGGATCGGCAATGCGTCAATGCGGGCTTGGTCAAACATTTTTGATCTGAATTATTTAATGGTTCAACCATTATACTTTTAACCAAATCATTCGCAACCCTACCAATCCAACCACTCCTAGTCGGCCTCGTCACTTACATCGGCTAGAGCCGGCAGCCCCGCCGGATGCGAGTCCGGCTTCGCTCGGCTCAGGAAATAGGGATCGGCGCCGCAGAAAGTCGGCAAGTGCTTCACGACAGCGCTAGCATCAGGAGAAAGATAGGGAAGGGCCAGCGCCCTGGGTGCGCAAGAGCGACAGACGTTCGGGAGCGTCGCATGGAACGCTCGTCCGCAGCGGCAAGATTGCAGTCAGCAGGACAATAGACTGGGGGCACACGTAGCGAACCTGTGTAGCCGATGCAAGCTTCGGCATACCCTTGACAGCACAACTCGGACTCGCCGTCCAATCCTTGTGCGCAAGGAGCTTCATTAAATCAGCCGATCAGGTGAAAGACCGTCTTTAGATAGGCCGGTATCGCGCATACAGCCAATGGCCTCTATACGCGCCGGTCTACGGAGATTCAGCGGCTGGAATTCCCCAGCCCGTTGTCTCCTAAAAAACGCCCGCGGCAGAATGAGTCAAATCACTCTCTTCGTCGCAGCCTTGACATTGCCTGGCGTCTCTTCTTTGGCGAGAGATAGATAGCTACGTTGAAGGCGCTTGAGGCTTGCCTCCATTTCTGTCACCGCGCCCTCCACATCCTTGGCCTCCATCAGCTTCAAAAAGCGTCTACGGGAGGGCAGAACGAATGCATTGTCGGACTCGCCAATGGTATGGACAAAATGCCTCAGCACCGCAAGCACGCCATTCATCAAGATCACCATGATGGGGTTACCTGTCATGCGCGCCAGAATGCGATGGAATTCAAGATGTATCTCAACGCGGCTGTCGTAATCGCCATGGGTCGTGGCGGCTTCTGCATCGCTGATGTTTTGCCTGAGCAGCGCCAGATCAGCTTTGGTAGCGCGTGCACAGGCTTCCCGGACAATAACGGTCTCGAGCCAGATTCTGGCCTCGGTGAGCTGGGATGGCTTGATAGAACCGACATGGAACATGTCCATGAGTCCGGTTGTTATTGCCTCCGCGCTTCCCTCGCTGATGAATGCCCCCCCAGTCGCGCCTTTTTGGAGGCGTACAAGACCGGCATGTTCCAGCGACCGCAGCGCTTCACGTAGCGTATTGCGAGAAACACCGAACTGTTCGGAAAGGACGCGTTCCGAGGGTAATCTGTCACCCACCTTGAGACGACCCTCCGCCAACTCCCCACGTATCTGAGCTGCAATCTCCTCGAAAGATCGCGTGGATCTGATAGCTTTGAAATTAGGCGAACCTGCAGGAGACACGCTTTTTGCGGGGGGGCTGGATTGACGGGGCAAGATATCCTCTTGTTTCAATTTCGGGCTCACTGAGCGCCAATGGCACAATGATAGAACCAAATGCCTCTCCCCTGACATTGCCGCATGAACAGGCGATCATTGACCGCCACGGCAGGATCTTCCCTACGATACCGAGGACGTAGAAATCTGATTAACTGGGCGGCAGCTGGATGCACATGTTGGACTGGCTGCAATCCGAGCAAGGAAGGCACAAACGCCCTCTTCCAATGCGGAGCGAAGCCTGGCGGACCTATACCATCTACAACTCGATGACTATGGCCGTCGAGTCCCGTTCACGCAGCTTAACGCGCGCTCGACTTCACGACAGAGCTCGCTCAGGCTCTGTTGATCGCTACCCAAACGCGGCTCAATCACTCAGGCAATACGAAAACGGCTGGGGAGCCGTTCCCCTGGTCCTTCGTACGCTCACAGGTCGATCGTCAAGACGGCACTCTTGGCGCGTGAACAGCACGGCGTGAACTGATCGTTCACCGCACGCTCTTCTGCGGTGAGGTATGTGTCCCTGTGATCCGGTGTACCTTCCACGACCTGAATGATGCAGGTGCCACAGACGCCGCTCTCGCAGGCATAGGGAATGTTTACCCCAGATGCGAGCAGAACCTCCAAGACGGATTGATCAGCCGGCACTTTGAACACCCTGCCGCTGATGGCCAGTCTGACGTCGAATTCACTGTTGCCACTGACCTTGGACGTTTCCCCAGCAAAGTGCTCTTGATGCAGTCGATCACTGTGCCACCCCTGCCATCGCGCCGCGTCAAGCACATGATCCATGAAACCCTTGGGTCCACACACATAGAGATGGGACCCTGCAGGTGCGGCCACCAAGATTCCGGGGACATCAGAACGCGACTGCGTCTGTGCGTCGTCTCTGAAACCTTTCGCTCGTTTCAACCGACAGAGCGAATATCTAGTCCGCGCCATATGGATTCACTCACCGGCCCAGCACGCCACGCCGCCTCAATGCGGTGGCGCCGCCAACGGTACCGTCGTGCTGGGCCGCAAGCCCAGCACATCCCGCCGCGGTGGTGAGCCGAAGAGTCGGCTGTATTCGCGGCTGAACTGCGAAGGGCTCTCGTACCCCACGCTGAATGCTGCCGTGGCCGCGTCGGCGCCTTCACTCAGCATCAACCGTCGCGCCTCGTTCAGGCGCAGCGACTTCTGATACTGCAGCGGACTCATCGACGTGAGCCTGCGAAAGTGATGGTGCAGGCTGGAGGGACTCATCTGCACGAGGGCCGCCAGCTCTTCGATGCGCAGCGGGCGCATGTAATGCAACTTCAACCAGTCAATGGCCTGTGTGACGCGCTGGCTCTGGCTCCCGACCGACGCGATCTGCCATAGCAAAGGAGCATGGCCACTGGCTAGCAGCCGGTAATGGATTTCGCGCTGAATCAGTGGCGCCAGCACTGGGATGGCCGCTGGCTCATCCAGCAGCTCCAACAGCCGAACGAAGGGTTCCAGCATGACCACCGACATGCGCCCTACGCCCACGCGCACATCTTTGGATTGCGCCCGCGGCGCTGCCAGGCCACCATGAGCAATGAGTTCGGCCAGCAGGCGGATGTCAAGTTTGTATCCTAGCCCGAGACAGGGTCTCTCTGGCGATGCCTCGATCACTGCAGAGTTGGCAGGTAAGTCTAGGGACGTGATCAGAAAGCGATCGACATCGTAGTCATACCCCTCACCGCCGACGATCAGGCGCTTGGCCCCCTGAGCAACCATGATGATGCTGGGTTCGACCATGCACACGAAGGGGCCGGCTGGCGCCTCTCGCCGAAACAAGACCAAACCGGGGATTGACGTGGCTGTGTCTGCGACGCCTGGCGTCCACCGATCGATGACGCTGGCTAGGTGCGACTGCATGGGCGAATATTGGACAAACGGGGACATGCCTGATCTCCGAGAGGACAGGTGACATCGTAGGGCCGAAAGCCCGCTCAGTCACCTGATACGCGCAGATTTTGGAGGATCAGGCAAGAACCTCGCAGCCCTGATCTACCAAGAGCCGGGCTAGCGGCGCAAGAATGCCAAACATGCCGGCGAACAAATCGCCGGCACGGATGCTTGGGCCCCACTGTCGTCTCGCCCAGGCTGAGTTCAACGTCTTGACCATTGCCATCATGAAACCGCACAAACTGCGCCGAAAGGCCTTCCTCCACATCATGGCCACGACCGCCGCTGCATTGTTGAGCAGCCCATTGACCGTCCAGGCCGAATCTAAACCTGCCCAGCAGAAAGCCAGCACCATGACACTCACCCAAACCTCCGAATGGGACAAGACCTTTCCGAAGAGCGATAAGGTGGAGCACCGCAAGGTCAAGTTCATGAATCGCTACGGCATCACGCTTGCAGCAGACCTGTACTTGCCCAAGGATAGGGACAGCCGCAAGCTCTCGGCCATCGCCATCAGCGGCCCGTTCGGCGCGGTCAAGGAGCAATCGTCCGGTCTGTACGCGCAAACCATGGCCGAACGTGGCTTTGCGACAGTGGCCTTCGACCCATCCTACACGGGTGAAAGTGATGGCATACCCCGCAACGTGGCATCACCGGAGATCAACACCGAAGACTTTAGCGCCGCAGTGGACTTTCTTGGGTTGCTGCCCGAGGTGGACCGTGAGCGCATCGGCATCATCGGCATCTGTGGCTTTGGCGGCATGGGACTCAACGCCGCGGCTGTGGACAAGCGCATCAAGGCGGTGGTCACCACCGTCATGTACGACATGTCGCGTGTCATGTCTCGTGGCTATTTCGACAGTATGACCAAAGAGCAGCGCACACAAATGTTGGGAGGCATGAGCCAGCAGCGTTGGGCGGATGCCAAGAACGGGACGCCAGCCGCGGGACCGCGCGCCTTGCCGGAAACAGACGATGGCATCGACAACCCCGTCCTGAAGCAGTACTTTGACTACTACCGCACGCCTCGCGGTTTTCACAAGCGATCGGTGAACTCCAACGGATCGTGGACGGCCACCACGCCCATGTCATTCATGAACATGCCGCTGATGACCTACATCGCCGAGATCTCACCGCGTCCGGTGCTGATCATCGCAGGCGAAAAGGCCCACTCACGCTACTTCAGTGAAGATGCATACAAGGCTGCAGCCGAACCTAAGGAACTGGTAATCGTCCCTGATGCGATTCACGCTGATCTGTATGACCGCGTGAACCTGATTCCGTGGGGCAAGCTGACCTCATTCTTCACCAAACATCTGGCCTGAGCGCACGTTCCATGACTACTCAAGCATGTGAGGCCTCGATGAGCAATGAGATCTCTCATCCTGCGTCAGGAGGCCAACCCGCTTTCTGGAGCGCTGTCTTCGCAATGACGCTGTGCGTCTTCTCGCTGATTGCCTCGGAGTTCATGCCCGTCAGCCTGTTGACCTCTATGGCAGTCGACCTTCGCATCAGCGAGGGAATGGCGGGGTACGGCATCGCTATCTCCGGAGCTTTCGCGGTGCTGACGAGCCTTTCCATCACATCGCTGGCAGACACCATGAACCGCAAGACCTTGTTGTTGCTGTTGACCGGGCTGATGTGTGTCTCCGGCCTCGTCGTCGGGCTGGCACCCAATTACGAAACTTACATGGTCGGCCGTGCGTTGATCGGTGTGGTGGTAGGCGGCTTTTGGTCTATGTCGGCCGCGGTGGCGATGCGCCTAGTGCCCTTGAACAAGGTGCCCAGGGCGCTGGCCATCTTCAACGGAGGCAATGCGCTGGCGACAGTTGTCGCCGCGCCCCTGGGCAGTTACCTTGGAGGCATCGTCGGCTGGCGTGGCGCCTTCTTCTGCCTGGTGCCCGTTGCCCTCATTGCCTTGGCCTGGCAATGGATTTGCCTGCCGTCCATGGAAGTCGAGCCAAAGGCGACCGGCTCGGATCATGCCTTCAGGCTGTTCAGAAATCCCTTGGTCACCCTTGGCATGCTAGCGGTCGGCACCTTCTTCCTGGGACAGTTTGCGTTGTTCACCTACTTGCGCCCCTTCCTGGAGCGCGTTACCCACGTGGGTGTGTCCACGCTGTCGATGATCTTTCTGGTGATCGGCATCGCCGGTTTTATCGGCACGACGCTGATCGGCACCTTCCTGAAAGCGGGCCTGTATCGTATGCTGGTACTCATTCCGTTGGTGATGGCTGGGATCGCGGTCGCTTTGATTGCCTTTGGCAGCGGAGTGGCCGTGGTCTTTTTTCTGTTGGGTTTGTGGGGCTTGGTGGCAACGGCTGCGCCCGTAGGCTGGTGGTCCTGGCTGGCGAAGTCACTACCCAGAGATGCGGAAGCCGGTGGTGGTTTGATGGTGGCGGTGATTCAAATCTCCATCGCGCTGGGCTCGATATTGGGCGGCATGCTGTTCGACGGGAGCGGCCATCGAACTGCCTTCATGGCCAGCGCTTGTGCGCTGTTGCTCTCGGCCTTTCTAGCCTTTATGACGTCCCGTGCTCAAGCGCCTAGGATGGCCTGGGTCACGTAAATTGAACGGGACGTCATGCAATGACCGCCAGGACTGCGCGCCGTGTTATATGTGGAGTCGGCTTGCTGCTTGGCGCCCTGATGGTCAGCGGTTGCGAAGCCCGTCAGCATTCGGCGGCGGGTTCGCGCCCAGTCGCTGCTGTGCCATCCAAAACACAGGAGGAATCACGCATGTGGATGACCGTTGGCGAACAGCGCTTTGCCATCACCTTAGCCGACAACGCCGCCGCCCGTGCGTTTGCCGCACTGCTGCCACTGACACTAGACATGACAGAACTCAATGGCAATGAGAAATACGCGAGGCTGCCTAAGGCCCTACCTGCTAATGCGAGCCAACCGGGAACGATCCGCAAGGGAGACCTCATGCTGTATGGCATGGAAACCCTGGTTGTCTTCTACCTGACGTTCGACTCGACGTACCCATATACCCGGCTGGGCCGTGTGGACGACCCCGCCAGCTTGGCCCAGGTGCTCGGCAAGCGTGGCGTGCGCATCGTTTTTTCCACTGATTGAGACTGGAACCCCTCACTATGACCGTCAAAGCTTATGGCTCCCACGCGAGCGATCGCCCTCTCGAATGCCTAGACATCGTCCGACGCGTGCCGGGCGCGCATGACGTGAAGATCGACATCGCCTATTGCGGCGTGTGCCACTCCGACATCCACCAAGTTCGCTCCGAGTGGGCTGGCACGCTCTACCCCTGTGTGCCGGGACACGAAATCGTCGGGCGTGTCACGGCCGTGGGCGCACATGTGTTGGATTTCAAGCTCGGCGATCTCGTCGGCGTTGGCTGCATCGTCGACAGCTGCAAGCATTGCCACGACTGCGATGAGGGTTTGGAGAACTATTGCGACGACATGGTCGGGACCTACAACAGTCCGACGCCCGATGTCCCCGGTTACACACTGGGAGGGTACTCGCAGCAAATCGTCGTGCATGAACGCTACGTACTGCGTATCCGCCATCCGGAGACCCAACTTGCCGCCGTCGCGCCCCTGCTATGCGCAGGTATCACGACGTATTCACCGTTGCGCCACTGGAAGGTCGGGCCGGGGCAGAAGGTGGGCGTGGTCGGCATCGGAGGGTTAGGCCACATGGGCATCAAGCTGGCGCACGCGATGGGGGCCCATGTGGTTGCCTTCACCACGTCCGAGTCCAAGCGCGATGCAGCGATGGTTTTAGGCGCAGACGAGGTCGTCGTCTCGCGCCACCCGGACGAGATGGCTGCGCACACCAACAGCTTCGATTTCATCCTCAACACAGTCGCGGCACAGCACGACCTGGACGTATTTTTGCAACTGCTCCAGCGCGATGGCGCGATGACGCTGGTGGGCGCACCGGCGTCTCCGCATCCATCGCCCAATGTGTTCAACCTCATCATGAAACGCCGCACCTTGGCTGGCTCGATGATCGGCGGCATCCCCGAAACCCAGGAGATGCTCGATTTCTGCGCCGAGCACGGCATCGTGGCGGACATCGAAATGATCCGCGCCAATGAGATCAATGCCGCCTACGAGCGCATGCTCAAAGGTGACGTGCAGTATCGCTTCGTTATCGACTGTTCCACACTGGCTAGGTAGACGCAGGTCTGTAGAGCAGCGCAGGCGTTCGGCACTTCGGGGCCAATGGATTTCTGTGGAGAGCATCTCCACAGCGGCATCCAGGATCTGAACGCCTGCGCCCACTATCACCCAGACACACCACGCATCAAGAAACATCCATGATTCCACACATTGCCCCGGTACCGCTGGCGCAAGCCTATCTCCTGATCAACCACGGCCCGGCCACGCTGGTGTCCGCTCGTCACGAAGGGGTGACAAACGTGATGGCAGCCAGCTGGGTCTGCGCTTTGGACCTGACTCCACCCAAGCTAACGGCGGTTCTGGACAAGGGAGCCAAGACTCGCGAATTGGCGGAGAAAAGTGGCGTCTTCGTTATACAGGTGCCCACCGTCGCCCAACTAGAGCTAACCTATCGGGTCGGGCATCGCAGCCTGTCCGATGACCCGGACAAGCTCCAGCACTGCGGGGTCGAGCTGCAGCGCATCGGAGACGTGGACCTGCCCTTTGTCGTTGGCTGCTCGGCCTGGATGGCCTGCAAAATTATCTCCGAGCCCCACAACCAAGAGGCGTACGACCTGTTCATTGGCGAGGTAGTGGGCGCTTGGGCCGACACGCGTGCCTTCAGCAACGGGCGCTGGCACTTTGACTCCGCAAAACCGACCTGGCGCAGTCTGCATTACATCGCAGGCGGACGTTTTCACGCCATCGGCGAGGCACTGGACGTGGCGGATGAAGTGAAGTAAGCCCCTGGCATCCGAGGAATGCAGGCACCTATTTCAAGGCTACTTCGCCAAGATAAACCGTCATGCTCCCGAGCGCCCGGAGAGAGACGGAAAAGGCACTGAAGTCAGACTTGGCAACGGCCCGGAGTCGCTCCAAGTGATCGCTCGACCAAACGATTCACATGACTGCTCCTGGCCGTTAACGTCAGCCCTCAAAACTCACTCGCCGTTCGCTGGTAACCAAGAGGCGGCTTGGCACCCGTGTTCCAAGCATTGTTTTCGACTTTATTTGTACGGAACAAATCTCGTCGGTAGAGAACGAAAAATAAACTCACCAATTCATTCATTTCGAGGCAGCCAGCTCCAGAACTTCGCTAGATATTTTTGTGCACTGTTTCCACATTGCATTCATCTCTTTGACTGCCGCATCAGATCCAGATACCCAATCAGCTGACTCCTTCCGTCCGATGTCTGAATCAAGTTGAGTGGATGTTCATCAAAAGCCTTGTTGGTACTTGTAAGCCATGAGAGACGAGAAGATTCATCATGGCCGACAAGCTGGTCAAGCCCCACGAAAATCCTGATCAGCTCACGTGCGATAAAACCTTCGTGACTATTCACCTTGAGTGAGAACTCTCCCTCAAGTAACAACAAGGCCGAGTCTTCATCCATGCCCAATACCTTTGCCAACAGTGGAGTGGTTAAACCGAGGCCTCGAGCGGCACGACTAGTCGCCTTGGATAAGGTTTCTCCCTTACGCCTATCGATCTGCCAAGTTGAGACTGCCGGAAAACGTCGCTGTCCTGTTTCGGGTGACCTGTGTTTCTTTGTCATTCCACCTCTCCGTTGAAGGTTCTCCGGTTCGCTTCTTCTTCTGTCGAAGTCAGACTTCCACCAGGAGATCTGGCCTGAACCCACTGTTTAGCAGGCTACCCTTCACATCTGGATATCCCCGCGGATTGCAGACCACCCGGGTCGTTCCCGCCATGTAGTCGACGCTGTCGTGGATATGCCCATGGATCCAGAGCTTTGAGCGCCCGAGCAGCCTCGATAGGTCCGATGCATAAGCCGGGCTCAGCACATCGGCCTCAAAATGCGCAGGAATGGACCGCCCGTGAGGTGCGTGGTGCGTCACCACAACCGTCCTGGCTGGATCACCGGCATCAAGCTCTCGATCCAGCCATTCCACGCTCTGCCGGTGGCGCCGCCGGGTGAGCTCCGGAATTAGCTTCATGATGCGCAACTCGAGCCACTCCTGGTTTTCACCCGGCGAACGATCGAGCTTGATTCGTTGGTAGTCGGTCATGCGGGCCATAGCCTCCCTCATGCTCTCGCGGCGTTGCTCCTCCCCATACAGGGAGAAGTCTGTCCAGAGTGTGCAGCCCAGGAATCGAAAACCGAACAACTCGATTGCATCGTTCTCCAGGAAGCGGATGCCTAGCTCGGCCGCCTTCCCCCGGAGTTTGCGCAGATTCCGGTTCCAGTAGCGGCCGTAGAACTCATGGTTGCCGGCAACGAGGATCACCTCCTTGTCCGGGAAAGCCGCGCGTGCCCACATCGGGGCCTGTACCCCTTCATGGATGTCGCCGGCGAGAACCACCAGATCGGCGCCCTCGTCGATCCGACGCCGGTTCACGATCGGATTCAGTGGCTTGATATCGTTGTGCAGATCGCTCAGGACTAGAAGTTTCAAGGCCCCCTCCTTCGCTTAGTCTTGTTCAATGACCTCACCAAGCGATTCCACTGTGACTCGAACCGAACGCGTTCTGCGCCTGAACGTTTACGGGGCATGACCTTCGCCGTCGAGCCGCAGGTGCGACGGATCGTCAGCGTGACTTTCCCTGCCGTCGCTTTGACCTTGAACCGCTGGCCTTTGCGCAAGCCGAGCAGCCGCAGCAAAGGGGCGGGGATCGTCATGGCCAGCTTTCCTGCACCAATGGCGGTCAAGGTGCCCGTGCAGGAAATACCGTGGAGGTTCGCTCCGACTTTTCTCACCATCTTTCTTCTCCCAGAAAAGTTATCTCGCCAAAGCCGTTCCTCTTCACGTCCTGGCGCGCTTTCTAATGAATCCATCCAGTGGGCGGTGCTTCGCCACCTGCGATCTCGAGGGCTTCCTGTCGAACCGGCTCCGGAATGTCGGCTAGTGTCAGCCTGCTTCGTCCAGCCGCATTAGCTGCGGCATACGCCCGTTTGAGCGCCTGAATCTGCTCACGTGCACTGAGATGGGCGATGAAATGAACGACCTCCTTTCCTGGCGGTTGGAAATCGGCCAAGTTCATCTCCTGATGCACCTCCTGAGCCACCACGTGCGCCATCTGGAGTGCCTGCCCGCCGGTGGGTTGCTCGATCCAGAACTCATGAAAGCGCGACCTCAGCGACTGCGGGATTCGCTCCAGGTTGTTGGCTGTGGCAATCCAGACGACACGACTGGCGTTGAACTCGAAATCCAGACTGATGTCGCGCACACAGCCCGAGGTGACAGGCTCCAGCAACGAGTGCAAGGAGGCCAGGGGATCACCCTCACGACGTTTGCTGGCCTTGTCGATCTCGTCCAACAAGATGACTGGGTTGGCAAAGTCACCCAGGACGACCATCTCGAACACCGCACCATAGGTCGTATTGGCCCAGTTCTTGTCTGAACCTAGCAGGGAGGAACCTGTCTGCCCGTTATCAAACGACAGGCGACGCATAGCGGTCCCCAGGGCCATGGCGAGCTCCTGACTGAAGCGGGTCTTGCCAATGCCGGGGTCTCCGCCCAGCAGAATGGGCGGGATGACAAAGGGCTTGCCTGTTAGCTCAGTAAAGACAAACTGATCCCGGATCAAGTCGAGCACGGGTGCGAAATGCGGGAAGGCCTTGCGCATGTTCTCAAACCCTCGCAAGTCAATCTGCGGTTGAGCCACGGCGCGCAAATGTCCCCGCGGCTTGAGCGCTTTGTAGAGCAGCTCATTGCGTTTGTGGATCTCTCGGTCAGGCGTACGGGACTTGAGATCTTTGACGAGCTTAAGGGGCTCCAGCACGTCGTGGACGGCGACAAATTCACCGGTCTTGGCCATCCCGTCTGCTGCTGCGGCCATCTCCTCCAGCGCCTTCGTCTCCTGGTCTGGGTCGAGTTCACCACCCAGCGCCGCGCGGGGCTTGTAGGCGGCGGGCTGACGTGCCTCTTCGGCTTTCATCGCCTTCTGGAGCTCTTCATCCTCCCGTGCCTTCTGGGCCTCCTCGGCGGCAAGCTGCTCGTCGCGCAGGGTCTGCAACAGACGGTTAGGCACGAAGAGGGTGATGCTGTGGAAGGAAGCGTCTTCCTTGAAGGAGTAACCGCCGTAGCCCGGAGGGCCTACGTCTTCGTTTTTGGCAATGTGTTTCATGCTGGGCTCCTGAGACTGGTGAGTCAGGAGCCCTGGCGTCTACGCGTGAAGTCGCGGGTTTCGCGTAAGCAGGAGCTCCTGGACGGAATCTGTGATGCAGGTAGTGCTGCTGGTACTGGTCCAGAAATTACCTATGGACCAGCAAGAAGTCACCACGACACGAATTCGGGAGTCGTAGCTGAATCGCATGGACATGGAGAGGACGGACCGCTTGACGGATGAGGTCAACGCACGCGATGACATCCGGCCAGCGAGCGGCTGACGGAATGATTGGGCGGCGTTGGGGGACATCTGTTGGCTCCGACTGGTGGGGGCAGATTACCGGATTGATCGCATTTCTGCAAAAAAGAGCAGTTCAATCCCGAGTAAAAAATTCCCGACGTCGGTAATTGATAAAGGCAGCTGCAAATACAGGATTTTTGAGTGCTTTTATATCAACTGCGTCCCAGAACACGGGCTAGCGGTTGCACAACCACTTAAGCACTCGATAGAGTCATCCTGCATAAGTCATCTCGAATCGTTACGACAAAAAAATCATCCATCGAAAAGCCCATTCATCCATGGATTTTTAGAAGGAAGGTCGGCCATTTCCTTATTGACGTGTACCAGTTCGTGGGTTCGAGGATGACGGTATTTGATGTGAAGTGCGGCGTTCTTCTCGTAGTGAAGGACGTCATGAGGAAAGCACCCTGCACGAGACAGTACATTGAGGTTGCGCAAATTTCGAGATACCTTCTCTTTGTTGAGCCACAGGTACCCGGTAAAAAGTGCGGCCAGTAATGCACGTCCATTGTTGCAGAGGACTCTTTCCCCTGGAGTGAGCTGGTTTCGAGACATTTCGAATCGACTCTGCGGCCGATTCAAATATAGGCTCCTGCCGCAAGTGAAGCAGTCGCTGATCTGTGCGACGCCCTTTCGCCGGGATCCTCCTTTTATTTGATCATTTGGTAGAACGACAACGGCGTCGCAATGAGGGCATCGGTCGTATAGGAGAACACCATGCGTTGGGCATAAACGCCAGGCCTTGAAGCGCCAGTGAATTGGAAAACAGTTGATCGTCTGCTCTGAAAGACAGGATGGGCAATACCGGTACTGCGGATACCCGCCCTGTGACAAAAGATACGTCTGGCCCGACTTGTCTAGCTTTTCTAGTCTGCCGAACATCGTTTGCATGAGAACGAACTCGTCAGGATTCAGACCGCACCGGACTCCGAGCTGTTTTCGCCTTACCTCTATGAAACCCAGGTCGAAGTCGCCATCAACGCTTAAATGCAAGAAATCAGCTAACTCGGCAACTTCAACACCTTGTGTGAGGGCAAACCGGGTGATCCAAGAGGCTGGAGACTCTAACAGCTCAGGCCTCGGAACACCTACGAGTTCCTGCCTGCGCTTCCATTTGAACGGCTCACCCGAGTTACGCAAAACCGTTGTCTCTATTTCAGCGTCTGATTCGTCCATCCGAAAAGATCCCCCTGCTTCAAAAACTCCCAAGCGTTTGCAGCGCTTATCGCGGCTGGCTCAATCGACTGGAGCAGCGACATAGCGACCTCCCGATCACATGCCGTTCCGCCATTTCGCATCAACCGAACTAGGATCGGAGTGCTTACGGCTAAATCAATTGGCGGGGAACCGGCCGCATGTAGCTTGAGGCGATCGAAGGCGCGGACATTGACACGTCTCCAATAGTCCGTGGACATCCCTTTTGTCGCGAAGCCTGACCAAGACCCCGACGCGCGGTCCTTCAGGTCACCAAATGCGTGAAGTACTGAGAACATTCCATCCAGTGTCATTTCATTCAGAAACTCGGGAAGACCGAACGAATGAATCAGCGTACCAATAGATTGCCCCTCCAGTCGAGCGCTGACCAACCGCGCAATTGCCAGCTCCGCTTCTTTACTATGTGCATCAAGTCGCGGAAATGGCCATTTACATGAGCACTGATCAATGCCTGGCCGATCCCACCGCAAAGGAAAGCGGCATCTCTCACACCGATCAATCAACTGGGTTCCGTGAATCTCGCAACTGGTTACCAGGGAGTACTCCCATGAAGCTCTGCAATACCCGATCAGATGGATGCAAAGTGGGCAAACCTGCGGTTTCATCCGCCGCAGGTGGTTGCGAGACTTGAACACGTGTGTCTGGAGCATTCCCAGCCACCCGTCCCTTTTGCTCGCAAATGAGGCCTCCAGGTGTGATCGGAGCCACTCCGTATCAATTTGCAAAATACCAGCCAACTTCTCTGCGTACTTCGCATCAAGAGCACAGCGATCCGGGACACCAGCCGATCTTCGCAACCAGTGAAGGTTGAGCCCGTTGAAGGTCGTCACTCTCAAGCAGGCCCCCATGCCGGATTCATCAGACTGCACAGCCTGGGGCAACGGAAGCGGGTCGAGATTCCACATACGGATTTAGTCGATTGGATACATTCCCAACAACTCGGTCGTAAGCCGTGCACAGATGTTCGCGAGTCACCGATCTCCCACCCTCCTGCACGCAGACCATCGCCGCTTCTGTGGCTAGTCGCTTGAGGGACCGAAGGTTTCCATTCGATGCCCCATGCAAGGTCTTCGGCTGGCCGCTTGTGAGGAGGAATCCCAGATCAACGGAGGTACAGGCCTTGACAAGCGCCTTGACGACACCCTCCCATTGGAGATTCGCTGGAAAATTTTGCAGGTCAACACAGACCGTGATCCGATTCAGAAGCGCCTTACACATGAGCTCATCTTTGCCAAGCAGCTCATCTCCTGCGAGCACGATGCCGACTTGCGTCTCATCCATGAGTTCGACCAAGAAATCGTTTCCGGATGGTTCGCTCGAGTTCGGCTTTCCACTATGAAGAAGATGTTGTGCCGAATCTATGAAGATCAGACGCGTCCCTTTTTGTCTAACCAGCTCAAATACCAGGTTCCGTCGTAAGTAGATCAGCTGCTCCGACACGCGTGTGAACGGGTATTTGTAGGCTCGAAGTAACCCAGCAACGAGGTGACCGACAGTGGTTCGTTGATATGCCCGGATTCCAATACAACCCCATCCGGGAGCAAACAGCGTAGATTTCGGAAGTGATCTACTGAAGTAGTTGAAAACTGAAGTCTTTCCGGTGCCAGGCGGTCCAAACAAACGCATGCCCTGGGCCGTCGTCAACTCCCGGGAAATCTGAAATATCCGATCGCACCCTCCCACGGCAGCTTTGAATCCGGGATGAAACATGTAGATGCTGTCTACCTGCTGCCCAGCGCGAAGCGCTTCCTTGTTGTAAGTGAGAATACGCCGCGCCTGGAGTTCGCACTCTTCGTCTGACAAGTCATCGTAATCTGGTAGTTCATTGAAGGTAACGAGGTCTCTGCTCATACAAAACTCCCTTAGAAAACAACCGTTTCGAAATCAGGTGGCAAAGTCGTCTCACGGGTCAACTCTTCTGCTGCCAAGGTGGCCTTGGGGGGCAGCGGGCCAGCAGCAGCGTGATCCTGAAATGTTGATGCAGTAGTACAGAGTTGATTGAGACGCCTAGCCCGGTCGAAATTTAAGTCGCGGTTTTTGCGCGCCAGCGGATTCATCCAGAGCTCATGCAAATCCTGCTTTGCAATCAGCAAGTTATCGACCGCCCCGCTCAAACGAAGGCGATTGCGCGTGAAGTCCCGAATCAATCGATGCTGGTTCCATGACAGCCCTTGCGCATAGTCCGACCTTGTACAGGTTAGGGTGAGCCATTCCTTGCTTCGGCTGTCCTGCACGTACATATACCCGAGGTCATCCGGATTCCACTTCACAAGGGTCTTGAACTTCCCTCCTGCTGAGCGGAGCAGGTCCCGAAGCTCCAGACCTGCGAAGGAGAGTCCATAGAACTCCACACCACCGCTCGATACAGTCGAGGTTTTGCTCATTGCAGCAATCAGGTCCAGACCCTGCATCGTGTCAGGTATTTCTGGTGGAGGATTACGGACCATGCTCTCGGCAAACCGCTCGAATGGGATCTCAAGTGTCCGTCGATTTACTTGTGACGCATGATGATCGACGGCGAACTTCACCAGTCCAGTACACAACTGGCTTAACGTGATAATTGCATCCCTCTTGGGATCTATCGCCAGAATGTTAGGGTCTGGTTTCCTCACGCGTCCTTGAACAAGGGTGAGATAGTCCAACTCCGCAAACACCCGTTCGACATGCGGCTTCAACCACGGGAAACGGACTCTGCAATATTCAAGATCGCAAGCCAATTCCCACGCCACACGTCGAAAGACATAAGCATGGAATTCCATTCCATTGTCAAGGAGATAGCAGTCCCCGATGCCCCATGCGATCCAAGGTTTTGATGTTTCAGCCGCTGATGCGATATCGTGCTTTGGCCTGATACTGTTTTTTAGGACATTGATGACTGTTGTCAGCCCAGGTCCATTGAAGCTGACATACAGCCCGACGATGTATCCGGAGTAGCTATCAACAATGATCGTCAACGTAGGGCGACCAAGAGGCAGACCAGTCCGATCACAAACGACAACCCAATTGAGAAGGGTGTGATCAACCTTCAACCTTGCCATCGCTCTCGGCACATTGGTTCCGTTCAGGGTGTATCGGAATTGCTTATTCGCGTAGTCTTGGCTGTGTCTGGCCGCGGTAACCGCAAAGGGATCAAGCTCGTCCTTCCGACGCTGGAACGTTGCCATCGATACTGTCGCCTCATTTCTTGAAAGCTCCCCTCGGGCAACCATCCCCTTCAGCTTTTCTCCCAGCCGCTCGAACGCATAGGTCAGAGACAGACGCGTTTTTTTCAGATAGTAGGTCTTCAACGCCCACGCCATCGCCTCTTCTACTACTACACTGACAGTTCTCATTCGCTTCCTGTTGAGATTTCCGCTAATCAGCGAAGCAGGGTTCCTTCCTGAAATTTCGTAGTCGCGCATCCAGTTCAGCACTGCGGAAGTTGATGGCGGCGTTTTCTTGTGCCAGACCTGCTGCCATTCGCCGGCCTCAAACAGTCGCTTGATCGCCTGAGATACTTCAGTCCTCTGGCCCCGACTTAGCCCCTTTTTCTGAAGAAACCGAACAACTCTGATCCGAAAACCTAATTGCTCTTGCTCCTTTTCCGGTAAGGCGCTGATGTCAAGGATCTGGCGTTTTTTGTCAACGCCAGGGAAATCATTGATAACTTGCTCTCCCTGAACGATGGCCATATCGCCAGACTGAAGCATTGCGAAGAAACGAGTCAACGCATATGCTCTGTATTCGCCAGTCAGCTGATTCTCAAACTGGATTTGCCTTCGATCGTCAAAAAGACGGTTGAATTGATATGTGGCACGCCCGTGGCGGACGACCAGACTTTTGTCGATGGATACACGAGTTGCCATGCAATCCCCCTTTCAGCTGTTTGCTTTTCGGCTTGGAGGTTTCTTGCTGATGCTCCCGCATCTGCGGTCCTCAGCCTATGCCTCCGAACATCCTTGACTCCAACTAGGTATGTATAGAGCTAGAGTCCGGCGGCGATGAAGGACAACGGATTCCGTTCACGCGAATCCGATGCTGTTCGGTTTTCACGAACGTAGGGACCCACAGACCTTGTTGCACGTTTTTTGAGCGCATTTGAACGAGGCGGGCGATCTGGTGCACTCAGACCACTGTGCGCCCATGGCAATACCAAAAATCGTTGCTCGAACGCACCTATGTCAAGTTCCGGGGTGTATTGAACTCGGCTGATGAGGGTTTGATCCTCGACGAGATCTTTTGATCTGATACGGAGCCAGCGGCGCGCCAGCATGTGAAGAACGACTTCACGCTTAACCTTGGTCCGGCTCACCAAGTCGGCTAGACGAATGTCTTCTCCGGCACCGAACACTTGTAGAACTGCATAGACTTGCTCCTCCGCGATTTCAGCTTTCCCATATCGGAGGACTTCGCCAGCCACTTTTACGTGATTGCCGCAATCAATACCTTCTTCTGTGATCACATAGAAATGCAGACTACGCTCTTTCAGATGCTGGGCTGCCTGATCAAACAATGCACTGAACTTCGTAACCTTTGAACGCGGTTTTATCTCTATGACGGCCCTTCCGCTCCCAAAGTCGATCAGGAAGTCCGGGGTGTAGCTACCGATTTCCAGCTTCATAGTGAAGGGCTGACTTCGGATCTCTCGGATTCCTGGGCAAAGCAACGCACTCTGGACGAAACGCTTTTCGAGCTGCGATTCGTACTCGATGGGGTGATCCTGGAACCACCGACAATTGATGATCCCGACGTTACGGACAGGCGACCTGGTAACGACTTTTCTGGCGCTTGATAATTTCGTCATGGCTGACTCCTTTTTTCGTTCCGCTTTAGGAAGCGAAAGGACGAGTTGACACAGCCAATGACCAGAGGGATACTACATATCAAGGTGTCCTGCAAGATTCCTGAGATGTGGCCCGTCCGCATCGGCTAGCGCCGGCAGTCCTTTCGCGGGGTTGTCGGCGTTTGCTTTTACATAGGCACCTCCTCCACCTCTCCCGCCATTTGGGCCATGTACTTGGCCAGGGCGCGCGTGGCAATGAAAGACTTCTTGCGACCTTCGGGCCGTATCAGATGAAGAGGTAGTCGGCCCTGGCTTATGGCCCGCTGAAGGGCGCCGCGGGTATTGAATCCCAGCAATGGGGTCGCTTGGTCTATCCCGACCAAGGGCCCGTGCTTTTCAAAGAGATGCTTAAACGTCAGGACTTCCAGGGACAGCGTCATACCCTCCCAGTCCGGCTGTGGAACTGGCTTTTTGTCCAGATTGGGCGCGATGTCCATTTTCAAGGATATTCAACGATATTCCGCGGACCTGTCAAGGACTATTTTGACGTAACTTATTGATTTAAAAGGATTAATTTCCCATAGCAGCTGTATCGCGAACTGCAATTCGCGCTCGATCAACCGGGATCGTCGACTTTTTGGCGTGCTGTCAGGGCCCTTGGAGGCGAATGGATGTTCACGTTTGGGGGGTATATCGAATACTTGGTAGGTGCCCGCATCTACAGTAGCTGGGGGTACGACCGGTTCAGGCTGGTTGCTGTCGGTCAACTTCGCCAAGCCGGTGACCGCTGACGCCGATACCGGACATTGCCCAGTTCTGCGTTTGGCTGTCTGCAGTACGATCCAAAGCAGACAAAATACACTAGTCGAACTCCATCACGTCACCCATTTGCGTTCAGGGAACTGGTGCTTCCGATGCCTAAGTGTCGGTCGCTATAAGCGAAAATGGATGCTCAACGTTCGTGCTCGACCGGCCATGCCCATGTAGCTGACTCAGGTCAGATGGATCTGCTTGAGAAGGCTCAGGCCTTCAAGTTTCTTGTAATCGTCCGGCAGGCTCGTCTGTAGTTATTCGACGACTTCGCACTTCTTGGTCGTCATTGCGTTTAAAGGCATACAGGTTAGCGACTGCGGTAGATTGTCTGTATACATAAAATTCTCCACACACTCCAGCCCGGCTTCGAGGAGGCGCACTCGCGCAAGGACAACTGAAAGAAGCGCTCAGTCCACAATGTCGAAACGCTTAAGACTTTGCCGGCAGCAACATGCCTTCACACACCCCAAAGCCGATGCGTGCGGCCCCGGCCTGGCTGCAGTGGCCGCGCAGCTGCACGGTGTCGCCATCTTGCAAGAAGGTGCGCGTCTCACCATTGGGCAGGCTGATGGGATGCTTGCCACCGGTGGTCAGCTCCAGCAGGGCGCCGGCCTGATCCAGCGTCGGGCCTGACAGCGTGCCGCTGCCAAATAGATCGCCTGGCTGCAGGTTGCAGCCGTTGACGGTGTG